>Ga0310120_10003934_pt1 | contig 10572 bp, 8 predicted proteins | sample CB27_AW_983_MG_FD_203506 | JGI IMG/M metagenome (GOLD analysis project Ga0310120, IMG submission 203506) | Marine microbial communities from Western Arctic Ocean, Canada - CB27_AW_983 | ecosystem: Environmental > Aquatic > Marine > Oceanic | place: Canada: Western Arctic Ocean | collected... | reverse complement strand
GTGTCGGCCCGGCCATCGCCATTGGAATCTGAAATCCGCGTCAATTCAGGCTTCTGCATCACGACCACCTTATTGCCTTTGTCGTCCTCGATCACCACCCCGAGGGCTTCGTAGGTGCCCTCCGCGAACATGGTCCACTTGCCATCCCGAATCCGCCACACCCCGGCCGTGCGGGTCGAGACCACGATGGTCCCGTCCTTCGCCACGGCGATTCCGGTGGGTTCAAACAACTGGTTGCGACCGTAAAGATCCTTCGGCGGTTCCCAGTTCTCCAGCGAGTAGCCCGCCGGCAACTCCGGCTTCTGGTTGCCTTGCTTGTTCGTGTTTCGCTGGAGTGGCTGCGCACTCCAGTCTTCGTCCCGCGCCAGGAGGGGTCGCGCCACCAATCCTCCCTTCAGGCGGGCCGAGAACTTGTAGAGCGGGCCCTTCGAGGCGTCGAGGGTCCACGTCCCGTCGCGCAGCGTCCCGCCTTCCACCTTCACCTCGGCCAGTCCCTCCTCCGACACCTTGAAGCGCTGAGCTTCCTCTAACTTGCCGTGCATCGCAATCTCGAGACGGCCATTCTCCGTGAAGGTCACGGCCTGCGAAAACGTATTCTTGCCGATCCGAAAGCGGAAAATCGGCTCTCCGCTGGCGGACTCCAATTGATGACCCAGGAACTCCGCATCGACCGAGGCGAGCAACTCCGGAAAGTCGCGATCCTCCCAGAGCCAGCGTTCGATGGACTTGTGGTCCTTGACGTCCGGTTCCTTGAACTCGAAGTCGATCGGCTCTCCGGAGCCGGAGAGCGGCTGCAGGATCCCCTTGCCCTGGATGAATTCTCTCGCGCCCTGTCCATGTCGGGAGTTCGGATGGCCGCGGCCCTTCCGCTCCTCGCCCAGATTCAGGAACCCGCCGCCCCACACTCTTCGGACCGCGAGGAGGCGGGGATCGAAGGTGTAGTTCATCCCGTTCGGCAATCCGACGTGGAGCGCCCTCCCGCTCGAGCCGGTCAGCGGCGCCCGGAAGACACGCACCCGCTTTGTCACCAACACCTCGTCCCCAATGTCGAGCAAGCTCTTCGGTTTGGCCTGCTCCTGCACTTTCACTTTCACCACGGCGGGACCGGCCTGGCCGTCGTTCGCGAGCGTCCGGAGGTAGTGCCAGATGTGTCCCACGGCCAGGTCGGAGATCACTTCGTTGGTATACATCGGCATGTTGGGGGGATAAGCGCTGCCCTTGGTCGGCCCGCGCTCCGCCACCGCGAAGACATCCCATGACTTGCGTACCGAGTTGTTGAAGTACTCCTTGTCCGCCTTCACTTTCAGCCGCGCCCCGGACTCCGCATTGACCACATCGCGCTCTCGCGGTTCAGTCACAAACAATCCGTGCAAGGTCGGTCCGGTCCGCAGGGAATCGTCGTCCTTCGACACCGTGTGGCAAACCATGCAGCCGTAGGTCTCAAAGGCCTTCTTTCCTTCCGCCACCGCATCCACCTCCACCTGAGCCCACACCGGAAGGCCCAGCCCCGCGAACATTGCAATCAGTCGTCGTGTCATGGGTTCGAGGCCCTATGCCATTCCTCCGCCCTCCGCAAGGACAGAGAGCGCTCCAGTCACCCCTTCATGTGCCACGGCCCCGCCGTGATCCCGGTTTTCATGGATTTTTGGGGATATCGCAATCCATTCTTCGGTCGATCGTATACGGCGCTCCCGCCGTGCTGAATCCAATCTCAACCGCCCGCAGCCTGCCGCCTGACCTCGCGTGGAGGGACGAGGCCAAGCCGACCGGGACGGGGATTGCGACGAGGTCGAGTTCCAACCCGGCATGGGGCGCGCCAGGATCGTGGGCCGAACCGACTCATCCCTCGACACTGGTTCCTCGTGGGTGATATTGAGACCAGGTCGCCACTCCTCTTTCTGAACCGTCCTTCATGAAAGCAAACGCCATTCCCTTTCTCGCCATCCTCGTGCTCCTGGCGCTCTCTTCCGTCCTGCAGGCGCGGGACTCGCTCCTGGGCGCCTACGCGAACAAGTTCAAGGGCACCTGGGTCAAGGGGAAGTTCAAGGAACTCCAGTACCAGATCCATGCCCCGTCCCGCGTCAGCCGGCAAAATTCGCTGCCCGTCGTGATCTACCTGCACGGTTCGGCGGAGTGCGGAGACGACAACGAGAAGCAGATCAAGGTCCTCGGACCCAGGTCCTTCGCCAAGCGTGCCCAAAAACGGCCCTGCATCCTGGTCGTCCCGCAGGCTCCCCGCGGAAATAGTTGGGCGGGCACCACCGGCGACGTGGTCCTCGAGTTGATCGACGACCTCCTCAAGGAGGTTGCGGTGGCCGACAAGAAGCGGGTCTACCTCACCGGGTTTTCCCTCGGTGGGATGGGCACCTGGCACCTTCTCGGCATGCGCCCCGATCTCTTCGCCGCCGCGATCCCGGTCGCCGGATTTGGCAAGCCCGACATCGCCGGAAAGCTCCGCGGGGTCAAGGTATGGATCTTTCACGGTGACAGGGACGGCGCCGTGCCGCCCAAATACGCCCGGGAGATGTCCGAGGCGCTCAGGAAGGCCGGAGCGCCGGTCAAATACACCGAGCTCAAGAACACCAATCACAATTCCCCGGGCAAAGTCTACACGCAGGAAGAGGTGCACACCTGGCTCTTTGCGCAGAAGCGGAAGTGACCCCTCCCTGCCGGTCTGCTCGAGCCCGGCCTTCTTCACGAATAGTGGCCTCTGACGTAGGGCATCACAAGGACGCCCCGGATTCTACGCCCCGGTCTTCCCTTTTTTTGGCTTCGCTTTTTGCGGACGCGGAGGCCGGCCCGGTTCTTCCGCCGGCACCTTCAGTCCTTTGCGCAGCCGCTCCAACTCCGTCTTCATGCTTGCCTCGAGGTCCGCGTGACTGGAGTTCCCGTAGACGCTCTTCAACTCCTCGGGATCCTTCTTCAGGTCGAAGAGCTCCCACTCGCCCTTCTGGTAGAAGTGGATCAGCTTGTGCTCCCCATTCGTGACCCCGTAGTGGCGCGCCACGCTATGGGCCCCGGGAAACTCGTAGTAGTGATAGTAGAACGATTTCCGCCAGTCCGCGGGGGTCTCGCCTTTCAGAAGCGGAACGAGACTGCGGCCCTGCATGTCAGCCGGCACCGGCACTCCCGCCGCATCGAGAAAGGTCTCCCCGAAGTCCAGGTTCGACACGATGTCCTTCTCGTTCACCGACCCCGGCTTCACCACCCCCGGCCAGCGCACCAGGAGCGGCGTCTTGAGCGACTCCTCGTACATCCAGCGCTTGTCGAACCAGCCGTGCTCGCCGAGATACCAGCCCTGGTCGGAGGAATAGACCACAATCGTGTTCTTCGCCAGGCCGCTCTCCTCGAGGTAATCGAGGATTCGTCCGATCCCGTCGTCCACCGACTTCACGCAGCGCAGGTAGTCTTTCACGTAGCGCTGGTACTTCCACTGGACGATTTCCTTCTCGCTCATGGTGGCCTTGGCCTTTTCGAATGCTGCATTCTTGGGTCCGTAAGCGGCGTCCCACGTCGCCTTCTGCTCCGGGGTCAGTCCCCGCGGCTGGTTCAGCTTGAGCTCGTTCGCGTTGAGATGTTTCCGGATCGTCATGGTCTGCTCCCGCGCCGCCGAGGTCCGGCCGGCGTAGTCGTCCCACAGGGTCGCGGGCTCCGGAATGGTCTTGTCATCGAGCCAGGTGAGATACTTCGGCCCCGGCTGCCAGTTGCGGTGCGGCGCCTTGTGCTGGGTCATCAGCATGAAGGGCTTGTCCTTCTCGCGGGTCTGCTTCAGCCACTCCAGGGTGAGGTCCACGATGATGTCGGTGGTGTAGCCGGTGTGCTTGCGCGTGGCCGGCTTGCCATCCGCCTGCCGGAACTTCATGGGCGGGTTGTAGTAGGGCCCCTGGCCGAGCAGGACTTCGTAGTGGTCGAAGCCGGTCGGGGTCGACCCGAGGTGCCACTTCCCGAGCATCGCGGTGGTGTAGCCGGCCTTCTGCAGGAGCTTGGGAAAGGTCTGCTGCTCGCCATTGAAGGTGTTCCCGTTGCGCAAAAAACCGTTCAGGTGGCTGTATTTCCCGGTCAGGATGACGGCCCGGCTCGGCCCGCAGATCGAGTTCGTCACGTAGCAGCGATTGAACCGTATACCCTCCTTCGCGATGCGGTCCATATTCGGCGTCGTGACGCGCGACGGATCGTAGGCGCTCAGGGCCTGCTCGCAGTGGTCGTCGGTGAAGATGAGAATGATGTTGGGTCGACCTTGGCCCGTCGTAGCCTTGGCGAAGACCGGGTCCGCGGCGAAAAGCGGGGAGCACGTGGCAATGAGCAGGGCGACAAGGCGTTTCATGGCGTCAGTGTGTGACCGTGGCGGCGCTTTTCAAGCGCCAAGCCCGGAAGACCCGCGGCAATATGCCGTGGCGGCGCTTTTCACCTGTCACGGCGGAGCGGAGACGGAAGCGCCGTGCCGGGAATATTCGCGGCGGGATGCCGCGGCAGCGCTCTTTACGGGTCGCGGCGTAGCGGAGCGAAGACGGAAGCACCAAGACTCGAAGCCTTGCGGCAGGAGGCCGTGGCGGCGCTTTTCACTTGTCGCGGCGAAGCGGAGCGGAGACGGTAAGCGCCGTGCCGGGAATATTCGCGGCAAGATGCCGCGGGAACGGCCTGCGGCGGGACGCCGCAGCTACAGTCTCGCCGGATCGAGTAGCACGTGTTTCACCGAGCGCCGGAGGTAGGTGTAGGTGATGTGGACCTTGCCGTCCCTGGTCCGGATCACGGCGGGGTAGGAGTGCTCGCCTTCCTCGCGTTCGAGGGTCAGGACCGGTTTCCAGTCCTTCCCGTCATTGGTGATCGCCACGTTCAACATCTCGCGACCCCGCGGCTTCGATTTGCGGGTGGTGTGGTTGTATACCAGGAGTTGCCGGCCGTCCTTCAGGGTCACGGCATCGGTTCCGGCGCTGGGATTCGGCAATTTGGTTGCGGTCATCCTGCTCCAGGATTTCCCGCCGTCTTCCGACCAGGCCTGCGTGATCACATTCTGCTTGCTCCGGCACATGATCTGCATCCTGCCGTCCGGATAGGTGAGAATGCTCGGTTGGATCGCGCCGAATTCCTTCCCGTCATTGATCGGGCCGATCACTTCCCAGGTCTTCCCGAGATCCCTGGTCAATTCGAAGTGCACGCGCCAGCCGTCGTGCTCGGAACTGCTCCCACACAGGATCGTCCCGTCTTTCAGCTGGATCGGCTTGTTCTTGACCGGACCCAGGAGGTTGCCGATTTTTTTGTTCTTCCCCAGCTTGCGCCGGTTCTCCCAGGTCAGGCCTCCATCGCTTGAGGTCAGCATCACGCCCCACCAGGTCCGCGGACTGGGCCCCACCTTGTAGAAGAGGAGGAGCGGGGGCTCTCCCGAGTCGGTCGAGGGGCCTTCCTTGGGCTGAAAGAGCACCGGGTTCCAGCACGCAAAGTCCTTCTCCTCGCCCTCCGACCCGTCCGCGACCTGTACCGGCTTGCTCCACTTCCTGCCGTCATGCCGCGCCAGCCAGATCCCGACGTCATCGTTGCTTTCGTGACTGCCTCCGAACCAGGCCGCCACCAGCCCGGACTTCGTCTCCGCGATGGTCGAGGCGTGACACTGCGGGGTCGGCTTGTCGTCGAGCGGGTAGATCAGCTCCGCGGAAAGGTAGGCTCCTTCGCCCGGCACGGCGAGGGGCGGAAGATCATCGGCAGAGGACAAACCGGTAGACATTAGGACAAGGGCAGGGAGCAGTCGTTTCATAACACCCGAAACCTTCCAGATCGGTCCGCCCTTGTAAACCTCGCGCGCCTACTCCCCGGAGGGCCCTCACAGGGGCCCGGACCCCGGCGCATCCTTCACGCCCGGGGCCCTTGTGGCGCGGGAAGATCCACCGGGCGCATCCGGCCTTCCGCGATATCGAAGACGAGTTCCGGGTAGGGCAAGGCCTCGCAGCAGAACAGCCAGAAGCTGTTGAGCATGGCCGCGGCAACCGTGAGGTTCGCGAAGAGAATCTGCGGAACGGATGCGACCAGCGCGGTGCAACTCGCCTCGACCGGATTCTTGTCGGCCGGTTGGGCGATCTCGGGGTGATAGCGGTCGAGGGAGGGGCTGAGATCCGCTCCCCCGCTCCGCCGGAAAACCTGCACATTTCCGAACGTGCCGCGCCGCACCCTGCCGTCCGCGCTGGATTCGATCCCGTCGTTCCCGCCCGAGATGAGGCACACCTCCGCCAGCTCCGCGCAGTGGTCGTTCACCAGTTTCCGGGTGGCGTGATTGTCGACGGCGAGGACCACGATATCCCCGGGATGGACGAGACGCGCGATGTTGTCGGCCGTCACGTACTCCTCGATCGCGATGAGGGAGAGGCGGCTCTCGCGAAAGCGCGGCAGAAGTTCTCCCCGCGTCACGGCCGCCTTGTTCCCGCAGGCCCCGAAGAACATGCGGGAGGCATTGGAGGGCTCGAAGGCATCGCCATCGATGAGGACGAGACGGGTGTCGCACTCCTGGGAGGCGAGGTAGAGAGCGACATAGCGGGCAAAGATGCCGCCCACCCCGCCAAGCCCGATGATCTTGACGGGGCGGTCGAGCGGCAGCACCGGTTCGAGGACGGCGCCGGGGGGGAGGGTCGAGGCAGTCATGGCGGGGGGTTGGTTCGGTGAATTCGGAGAGAAGTCAGGCTGCACCCGTCAGGCCTCCGGGGCGTCTTCGCCGGCCGGATCAGTCAACGCGTCCGAGGTGGTCTCGGAGGCCTGATAGGTGACCGTTGCCACCGTGACCTGGTCCATCCAGGCGGCGGGGACTTCCTCGGGACGGCGCTGGTGGTAGCCCTCCAGAACCGTCCCATAGTCCTCGACCGCAAAGCGGTCACCATCGACCGTGACCTCGATGTGGAGCTCAGGCGGTTCCTTGCTGATGCGGCCCACCACGATATGAAGTCCCGGCCGGTGAACCTCGTCCTGCACGTCGGTGAACGAGGCGTAAGCCGGAAGATCGACGTGGCAATGAATGTCCCCGATCGGGACGAGATGCGGCGGCAGGGATGGCAGGTCGTAGTAGACATTCAGAGGGTAGCGCTGGCCGTACCAGCCGACGCTCACGGTGCTGCGTTGGGGCGGCACCACCACTTCCACCTCCCCGCTCTCGCGGTTCCAGACGAGGAGGACCGCCGCTTCGGCGCCCTCGCGATCGGCCACCAGCGAGAAAAACCCGATCACCTGTTCGAGGAGACGCCGCGGCACTTTCGGATAGCGCAACTCGAGGAGCCGCTCGTGGCCGGCCAGTTCGCTCGGGGGCCTGGCAGCCGGCACGCTGCTCCGGAAGAACTCGTGATTGCGGCAGAGAAAGAGCCCGTCCCCGCTGAGCAGGTAGAAGACCTTCTCCTCCGGCCACGGCATGTCGGGCCCACGTTTCAAATGGACCGGAGTCATGAGATCGGAATCGGAGTCTTTCAAAACGGGAGTTCGGGTTGCGGGATTGAAAGGGGCGCCGGGCTCGGGACGGCACCCCCGGCGTGGTTCATGATGAAGCGGGCCAGGCCCTTCGCGGTGTGCGGGAGGCTCCGGCTCGCGCGGTGGATCCGGAAGATCCGTTCCACGATTTCCTGGAGCCGCAGGCCGGTCTCCAGCCACGGAACTTCCAGGGGAAACAGCTTGTCGGCCGCAGTGGCTTTTTCCCAGGCGCCAATCGACTCGATGCGCCGGTCCACCCCCCGGGATTCGCTGAACCAGCTCGACAGCTCGTGATGCTCGCTCGAATAGTTGAAGCCGGTCTCGAACAGACAGGACAGCAGGGCCTTGAAGCCGAGACGGAATCGCTTGTTGGCATCGGGCTCGCTGTCGAACGAGCGCTTCAAATACTGGGTGCAGATCCAGGAGAGCGGCCGGCCGATCGGGGGGTCGAACTTCGAGCAGTTGAGAAGCGCCGGGTAGCAGAGCTCGTCTTCCGGGGAATCGAGGGGGGCATTGCGGAAGAACGCCTCGTTGTGATCGGAGAGCGTCACCCGGCCGCCGGGAGCCGGGAGGAAAACCGCGAGAACGATCACGTAGGGCAGCGCGATGGTCACTTCGCGGTACCTGGCGCCCTCGCCATAGGGAACCGGCGAGTCGTCCGCGATCCACTTCAACCGGCGGACGCAAGGCGGCGACTGGTGAACCCAGATGAGGGATGAGCCCACCGAGGGGACCATCTTGACGCCGTCGGGTTGGACCATCCAGGGCGTGCGCCCCTCCGGGCTCGCGAGGCCATGGCAGAGAGCCGCCAGCGAAATGCTGGTCCGGGCGCCCTCCGGCGTCGCGACGTGGACGTGATCCCCCTCGATGGAAAGGTGGTCGGGGGGAGCTTCCGTGGCGGTGGGGACGGTCATTGCGTCACTTCAGGTTGGGTGTCCGGGGCCGAAGGAAAGGCCGGGCCCTGGGGCGGGAAATCCCCCCGCCCCTTCTCTCCGGCACGGTGGGTGAACATCAGGGTCTGCCCGTCCCGCACGATGACGTCGTCGCTCACGTCTTGGCCGTCGATCACGGCCTGGCTTTGGGGATCGATGTCGAACCGGTCGGCGTAGCGCTGGCGGATTTCGCCCACGCGCATGCCGCCGACCGGGATCTGCTCGGCATACACGCCGGAGGTCACGAGGGCGAGGCCGCCCCCGTCGCTGGAGTCGTCGAAGATACTGGCGCCGCCGGAGGGCCCGCCGGTTTCGCCTGGTGAAACGGTTCGTTCTTGCATTGGTCTGTTCTGTTAGAGGGTTGGGGTTAGTGGTGCTGAAGTTCGTGAAGAGTCTGATCGGGCTGCGGCAGACGGCGCACGCTGGCAACCCGGACTGCGTCGGGCAAATCGAGAAAGCGCTGGATATTGTGCTCGTGGAGTTGATCCGCGACGCTGCGAATCTGGTGGTCGAAGGCGCGGCTGAGGAGGGCCAGGCTGAGGCCCGGGCGGCCTCCCTCTCCCCGGTGCTCGGCATCCGCGGCCTCGGTGCAGGCCTGCTTCACGGCGCGGTCGACGAGGGCCCCGTTGAGGAAGTCGCGACGGTAGCGGATCTCGGGCGAGGAGGATCCCACGAAGCTGAGCTCCACCACGCCGCAATCCGAGCCGTTCGGGCTGTAAAGCCACGCCGTGAGATCTGACTGCAAGGCCCGTTCTCTCTCGTCGCGGGAATCGAACTCGTCGCCGTGTGCGATCCGCACCCCGGCGAGACGCGTGCGCAACACGGCGGAGAAGGCGCGGCGCTTGAGGCGGCCGAAGTTCACGACCGTCCCCCCGATCCGGCGGATAAACGCCGCGTCGACGTGCTGTGCTTCGTTGGTCGTCCCGATGAAGACGATCAGCTTGTCGCGCAGGGCGGCCCGCGAGGGATCCAGCAACTGGAGGACAGTGGTGAGAATGCGGTCGTGGATGCCGCTGTAATCCCGGCCCCGCTGCGTGGCGAGCCCGTCGATTTCTTCCATGACGGTGAGGACCGGCAGAACGATCTCGCGCCCGTCGGGGAGCACGAACGGTTCGGCTGCGAGCTGTTCGACCTCGGAGAAGAAGCGGGCGACGTTCTTGTCGGACTGCCCGAGCAGCGAATTCAGGAGCTCGCTCAGGCGGAGGACGAAGACGCGGGGAGGAAGGTCCTCGATGGGAACCCCGGTCACGTCGCTCATTACCTCGTACATGATCCGCCAGATGGCCTGGATCGACATCGTCTTGCCGGATCCCGCCACGCCGGTGAAGAGGAGCATGAGCGAGCGCGGCAACCGGTAGTCGCGCCGAAGATCGGGATTGGTCATCTCGAGCCGGAAGTAGTCGCGAACCTTCTCGATGATGGGAGGGGGTGCGCCCATATCACGCTCGGCCACCACGTCCGGAGGCGGGACCTTTTCGAGATACCGGAAATCGGCGAGGCCGTCGGCGGGCGGGATGACATCGTAGGCCATGGCCTGCTGGTGGCTGACGAGCAGAGTGGCGCCGGGCCCGACCTCGCCGGCCTCGATCTGGTCGAGGAGTGCCTGCGCGCAACGCAAAATCACCCGTTCGTCGCCACGGTGCGAAATCTCGACGCGGCCCTGGTCGAGACAGCGCTCGAGCCTGGCCTCTTCTCCGGTGCGCGGTGCGTCGGGAGCCCGCCGCAAGAGGGCCCGGGCCTGCTTTTCGAGCAGCACCCGGTCGCCCACCATCAATGACTTGGCGAGATTGGGGTCGAGCACGGCCGTAAAGGCGGGTGTCCCGTCGTCCAGCCGCACTTCCGCGAGATGCGAGGCCGCACCGTTGGGGGGGATCATGCCCAGGTAGGTCGCGGGCCGCAGGGGCCCGGCCTGCATGTCCTGCACGAGTTCGTCGAGGGCCTGCTGTTTCTCGTCGCGCACTTCGCCCGCCTTGGTGGCGCAGAACTGGTCGAGAACTTCGTCGATGATTTCGCCTGGGGCGTTGCGCAGGATCTCCCGGCGTTGTTCGGGAGGGTTGGATGGATCAGCAAGAAAATGCTTGAGCATCGTCGGTGCTTTTCCTGGCGTTGATTTGGGCTTTGTCTTGGGCATGAGATGTCCTTTCATGGCAGGGATTGGTATTATCGACAGATGGCGAGGGTGGGATGCCGGCCGGGGTCAAAG
>Ga0310120_10003933_pt1 | contig 10573 bp, 8 predicted proteins | sample CB27_AW_983_MG_FD_203506 | JGI IMG/M metagenome (GOLD analysis project Ga0310120, IMG submission 203506) | Marine microbial communities from Western Arctic Ocean, Canada - CB27_AW_983 | ecosystem: Environmental > Aquatic > Marine > Oceanic | place: Canada: Western Arctic Ocean | collected... | reverse complement strand
CGCTCCTCTAGGTGAGGTGATATTACCATATATATCGTTTTTGTTTGACTCTAATCACTGCAATTCCCGAGCCGCCAGCCTGAAGAGGCGTTCCTGGTTCTCGAGGCCTGCAGGTCGAGAAGAAGCCCGACGGAACCCTCTCTCTGACAATATTCGTCACCGCTTGACGCGTTCCGATTCCATCATTCGGAAAGAAACTTCGTCCCCATGGGCGAGCGACGATCGTTCGGTCGACTGCGGTTGCGCCGATGCGATTGGAGGCAGGTCTAGGAACCGGCCCGAGTGGGCCCGACCGGCGATCGCGAGAGCCAATCCGCTGCCTTTCGGGCCATGCGCAGGAGGCCCTCCTCGTCGAATCGGGCGATGACATCGCCGCTCGAGAACCAGCGAACCTCCCGAGACTCGATTTCCTGGTGACGAATCGACTGGGCTTCGGAAACGTCGAGCAGGAAGCGGATGTCGTGGTGTTGATGAAGGGGCTCGCTCGCGCGCGCCGGAATCTCGTGGATATCCAGATCGAGAATCTCGCAACCGCCCCCCTGCGGAAGAATCCGAAAATCGCTCAATCCCGATTCCTCTTCCGCCTCGCGTCGTGCCGAGGCCAGGACATCGACTTCCCCGTCCGCATGGCCACCGAGCTGCAACCACCGGCCGAGCTTTCGATGATTCGTCAACAGTGCGCGGCCGCTCTCTCTGGAAATGATCCATGCGGATGATGTGACATGACCGGGGAAGCAATCGCGATGAAAACAGCGTTCCTCGTCGCGGATCAATTTTCGGATTCGATCGATCGTGGCGATCTCGTTCGTATGACGGTCGTGATAACGATCCAGGAGTGTCAAGAGATCCACGCGATTCATGACGCGAAGCTAGCAGCCAGGCCGGATCCCGTTAGAACGCGAGGCCGAATCCGGCGGAAAAATTGAAGCCGTCTTCCGAAAATCCAAAGTCCGCACGAAACAATGCGGCTCGCTCGACGGCGGCCCGCGCGCTCACGCCGTAACTCTGACGAACGCGCTCGCCGAAGAGTTCAACACCGTCTTCGGCCACCCCGCCGACTTCGTAGAAGCCGGCGGCGCCAATCCGTTCGATGCGGATGTGGCGCCAGAGCGTAAAGCCGCGAGAAAATACCCAGAACCGATACTCGGCGGCCGCCGCCCAGAGGGCATCATCGCGAAATCGGCCCGCGATATAGCCGCGCAATAGTCGCGACCCGCCGAGACTCGGCCGCGCAAAGAACGGCAGGTCGCCCGAGCTCAGCTGTGACTCGAAATGAAGAGCGAAACTGTCTGTCGGTGGATTCTCTTCCTGGTCGCTTCCACCGTCGTGAAAGATCGGCCAGACGGGAAAGATCTGGTCGGCGGATATCTTGTAGATCGCGCCAACGCGCCCCTCGGATTGAGCCAGCGCCGCATCGATACGAGCGGCCACCGCGGTTCCCCGATAGGCGTTTCGCTGACTGTCTCGGGTATCCCAGCGAAAGCCCGCGCGAAGCCAGCCGAGTCCGACCCCGTCTGCTTCGACAAAGAGTTCGCGAAAGCCCGGAAAGCCACCAGCGGCGACCGGATCGTCGGTCGACGGATGGCCACCGACACGACCCCGCGTCAGCCAATGCCCCTCGCCGACGAGACCGATGTCGATCACGAAGTCTGAAAAAGCACCGTCGAGGGATTTCGAAAGTCCGATGTCGATGAAGGCGGTTTCGTCGGTATAACTGGTTTCTGAACCTTCGCGTGTCGAAGGACCCATTCCAAAGAACCGGCGGGTCAAGGTCTTGCGATAGCCGCCGCCGGCGCGGAGAAAACTCCTCTCCTCCTGAAGGACCCCACCGTCGGGCACGTCCATGTGTCGCAGCCAGCGCCGCCAGCGCAGCACATAACTCTGCTGACCCTCCGTTGTGTAGGAGAAGAAGCCACCGAGAAACTCACGGCGACGCTGTTTTCGAAAATCGATATCGGTCAGCGTGAGCCCGAGCCCAGTGCCCACATCGGAGTTTACGAAGACAAACGGGACGATGAAGCTCGAGACGAGGAATCGCTGAAAGAAATTCCCCGGCTTGATTCGACCTTCCGGGACATACCGCCAGCGCTCGGGGTTCTCGACGTAGGCGGTTTTGTCGATCTTGGGAATCCGGCCGTTGGCGTCCATCCCTTGAAATGGGTCATGGGCAGCTTCCTGCTCAGAAACTGGCGCATCGGCCATTTTCGCCTGCGCCAAGGCGCATTCGGGCCAGCCCGCTACGAAGGAAAAAACCAAGACAACTGCACGAAGAAAGACCAGACGCCTCGGCGAGGTCATTTCAATCGGCCACCGGCGTTCTCATCGTCACGAATTCCTCAGCCGAGGTCGGATGAACGCTGATCGTGGCGTCAAAGTCGGCTTTCGTCGCGCGCGCCTTGATCGCGACCGCAAATCCTTGCACGATTTCACCCGCCTCCGGACCCACCAGATGAAGGCCGATCACGCGATCACTCTTTCGATCGACGAGCAGCTTCATCATCGAGCGCTCGGGTCCCTGCGTGAGTGTTTGTTTGAGCGGGCGAAACGTCGAGCGGTAGACATCGACTTCATCGTACGCCTCGCGCGCCTGCTCCTCCGTAAGTCCGACCGTTCCAACCGGCGGCTGGGAAAATACCGCCGCCGGCACGTTTTCGTGATCCGGCGAACGCGGATTGCCCGCGAAGATCGTCTCGGCAAGACAGATCCCCTCGTGAATGGCCACCGGAGTCAGGTTGATCCGATCGGTCACATCGCCAACCGCCCAGATGCTCGGCACATTCGTCCGCGAAAATGAATCCACAGCGATAGCACCGTTCTTGGCCAATTCGACGCCCACGTCTTCGAGTCCGAGATTCTCGGTCACCGGATGCCGCCCGGTCGCGAAGAGAATCAAATCCGCATCGAGTGTCGATCCATCGGTCAGCGTCGCTCGAATTCCCGAAGTCGTCTTTTCGATGGCGGTCGCGTTCGTATCGAAGCGCAGATCGATTCCGCGCCCACGCACCTCTTCCGCGAGGTGGTTGCGAACATCGCCGTCGAAGCCGCGAAGAAAGAGCGGACCCCGATAGAGCTGGGTTACGTCGACTCCGAGCCCGTGGAAGATGCAGGCAAACTCGACCGCGATATATCCACCCCCCACGATGATGGCCTTCCGCGGCAACTCGTCGAGAAAGAACATCTCGTTCGAAGTCATCGCGTGTTCGGAACCGGGAATCTCGGGAACCGTGGGCCAACCGCCGGTGGCGACGAGAATGTTCTCGGTGCTGTATTGCTTGCCTTCGATCTCGACCGTGTGCGCATCGACGATCGTCGCTCGGCCCTCGACATGCTTGACACCCGAATCGCGAAGCAATCCTTCGAAGACTCGATTCAGTCGCTCGATTTCGCGAGTCTTGTTGTCGCGAAGCGTCGGCCAGTCGAGACTCGTCGACCCGACCGTCCAGCCGAAGCCGGAGGTCGCGTCCTTCATCTCATCATGAAAATGAGAGGCGTAGACAAAGAGCTTCTTGGGCACACAACCCACGTTGACGCAGGTGCCGCCGAGATATCGGTCTTCGGCAATGGCGACTCGCGCCCCGAATTCTGCCGAAAAGCGCGCTGCCCGCACGCCGCCCGAACCCGCACCGATCACAAAAAGATCGAATTCTCGATCCGCCAAGATCCCTTCCTCCGCTCTGTCGTTCGCGACGCCGACAATAGCCCGACTCGCCCGCCGTCGACCTTTTCGTTCGAATTCCGAAGGGAAATGCTATCTCATGCGCCGATCGGAAAGGATCACGGCGCGTGATCGCGGGCTTTTGATAGCCGGCGCAGGAGATCGACATGACGAAGACGGTCGACAAAGCCGGGCCAGCCGATCCGTCCAATCCCCGACGAATCCCCGCGCTGGTCCTGTCGGGATTTCTCGGATCGGGCAAGACAACGGTCGTTCAACGCCTGCTCGAGGACGCCAAACGGAACGGCATTCGAATCGCGCTCATCTCGAACGAACTCGGCGAGCTCGGAATCGATCGCGCACTTCTGGGAGCCGGCGGTCAGCTCTACGTCGAACTCGAAGGCGGCTGCGTTTGTTGTGAGCTCAGTGACGATCTACTCGAGACGCTCAGCCAACTCCAGAAAGAGGTCGATCCGGATCGCTTCGTGATCGAGACCTCGGGCGTCGCCCTACCCTACGACACGCAGCTGAATTTTTGGCGGGAACCCGCCTGCGATTTCATCGGCGACGACATGGCGGTCGTCGTCGTGAACGCCGACCAGCTCCGAGAACAACGAGATCTCGAGGGCACTTTCGTTGACCAGGTTCAATCCGCCGATCTGCTCATCTTGAACAAACTCGATCTCGTTCCCGAAGACGAATGGTCGACGATCGAAGAACGTTTGCGCGAGATCGAGCCGGAGGCGCCCTGTGTGCACGCGATTCGCGGCGAGATCGACCTCGACCTGCTCTTTCCACCGGACGCAGGCGAGCTCGATCGGCGGGGCCCGGCCCCGAGCGCGCGACCGCATCATCATGACCGATTCGAAACCAGCGAATGGAATCCGCCCGAAGGCGTCAGCTGCGCCGAAATCGAGGCACAGCTGACTCGCGAAGACCTCTTGCGGGCGAAGGGCTTCGTCATGACCGCCGAGGGAAAGCGATTGGTCCAGGTCGTGGGTCGGCGAATCGAAATCACGACTCCGTCGTTCGATCCGCCAGACGAACTTCTTGGTCGCATCGTGATGATCCGCCGGGCGTGAACCCGGCGCAGGCCACGAACGCATCTTAGAAGTTCTACTTCTTCCGGATTTTGTTCTTCCCGAGAGCCTTGCGCGAGAGCGGCCCGCCGCCGCCCGACCGAAGTTCTTCGGCAACGCGTTTCTTGGAAGCCGCCCAGCTACAAATTGGACAGTTCGACAAATCGTGACCGCGAGCGGGGCAATGCTCTCGACCGAAATAGATCATCGAGAGATGAACGCGCGCCCACGCGTCTCTCGGGAAGACGGCCTTCAGGTCGCGCTCTGTCTTCTCGACATTCTTCCCGGTGGAGAGACCCCAGCGCGCGGCGAGCCGATGGATATGGGTGTCGACGGGAAGCGCTGGAATCCCGAAGGCCTGAATCAGTACGACACTGGCAGTCTTGTGACCCACTCCCGGTAGGGTTTCGAGCGCCTCCATGTCCGGGGGAACGATGCCGCCATGATCGCGAACCAGGATCTCCGACAGCGACTTGATGTTCCTAGCCTTGCCGGGAGCAAGTCCGCACGAGCGGATCTCGGCCAGGATCGTCTCGGTGGAACACTTTGCCATCGCCGCCGGCGTACGTGCCAGGGCGAAGAGCCCGGGCGTCACCAGATTGACGCGTTCATCCGTCGTCTGAGCCGACAGCAACACCGCCACGAGCAGGCTGAAGGGATCCTCGTGATCCAGGGGAATCGGCGGGCGCGGATAGAGGTCGTCGAGCGTTTCGAGAATTCTCTCGGCCTTTTCCGCTCGCTTCATCGAAGTCCTCTGCCTCTCGCCGGGCGAATCGCTCGACCCTTCGATCGACCCCAGCATACCCGAGCCGACTTCCCTCGGCGCGGAGAGCGACTAGTCTCTGGTCTCTTTCCACTTCCTCAAATTCTCCGGCCAATGACCGAAAAACGACGACGACTGATCGACTGGGTACCGGAGGGGTCCATCTCCGACTCGGAAATGATTCTCGATCGCTTCACACGCTGGTGTCGCGACGCGGGTCTCTCGCTCTACGATGCACAAGAAGAGGCTCTCCTCGAAATCGCGACCGATCGTCACGTCGTGCTGAGCACACCGACGGGTTCGGGAAAATCCCTGGTGGCGCTCGGAGTGCATTTCAAGGCGATGTGCGAGGGTCGCCGGTCCTTCTATACCGCGCCGATCAAGGCGCTGACGAGCGAAAAATTCTTCGCGCTCTGCGAGGAATTCGGTCCGGAGAACGTCGGCATGCTGACCGGCGATGCCGCGATCAATTGGGCAGCCCCGATCATTTGCTGTACCGCTGAAATCCTGGCCAACATGGCTCTGCGACAGGGACTCGAAACCGATGCGCCCTACGTGATCATGGACGAGTTCCATTATTTCGCGGATCGCGATCGCGGCTGGGCCTGGCAGGTACCGCTCTTGATCCTTTCGAAGAGCCGCTTTCTCCTGATGTCAGCGACGCTCGGCAATACTGCCGTCATCGAGGAGCGGATCGCCGAGCAGACGGGTCGCGAGGTCGCCCACGTCCATAGTGACGAACGGCCAGTCCCCCTCGATTTCAGTTACCGGGAAACCCCGGTCGTCGAAACCGTCGAGTCGCTTGTCGCCAGCGACAAAGAACCCATCTACATGGTCCACTTCACCCAGCGCGAGGCCGCCGAGCAAGCACAGGGTCTCACCAGCGGACAGATGACGGACAAGGAAGAGAAGCGCGCCCTCGCCTCGGCGATCGGAGAGTTTCGATTCGACTCCCCCTACGGCAAGGACATCGCGCGCTTTCTCAAATTCGGCGTCGGACTGCATCATGCGGGCATCCTTCCCAAATACCGACTCCTGGTCGAACAGCTCGCACAGCGCGGACTTCTCAAGGTCATCTGCGGAACCGACACGCTTGGGGTCGGCGTCAACATTCCCATTCGCACCGTTCTCTTTACGAAGCTCTCGAAATACGATGGCGAGAAGGTCGGACTTCTCTCGGTCCGAAATTTCAAACAGATCGCTGGACGCGCGGGACGTCGCGGCTTCGACGTCGCCGGCAGTGTCGTCTGTCAAGCGCCCGAGCATGTGATCGAAAACCAGCGCGCCGCCGCACGAGCCCTCGCCACCGGACGAAAGAAGGAAAAGAAGAAAAAGCCACCGCCACGCGGCTTCGTCGCCTGGTCGGCCGAGACCTTCGAAGGGTTGAGCGAGAAACCGGCCGAAACGCTTCACTCTCAACTGTCGGTGAGCCACTCAATGCTGGTGTCGCTGCTGCAGCGAGGAGAAGACCAGTCGCTACGCGGCTCCGGGTACCGCGAGTTGATTGCGCTGGCGAATGAGAGCTTCGAAACGAGCGGTCGCAAGAAACGACTGCGTCGCGAGGCGGCGGTGCTCTTCCGGTCGCTTCGCACGGCCGGCATCGTGCGCATCGAGAAATCCGACGTGGATGGGTCCCCGGTCGCCCGGGTCGATGCTGAACTCCAGCGAGACTTCGGCCTTCACCACACGCTCTCGCTCTATCTTGTCGATTCCGTCTCGGCGCTCGACGCGAGCGACGCAGACTATGCGCTCGACGTTCTCTCGATCGTCGAAGCGATCCTGGAAAATCCCCGCGCACTGCTCGAAGCACAGGTTCGCCAGCGAAAATCCGAGTTGATCGCCGAGTTGAAGGCGGAACGCGTGCCCTATGAGGAGCGCATGACGAAACTCGAAGGTGTGACCTGGGACAAGCCGAACGCGGACTTTCTCTATTCGACCTACGACATCTTCGCAGCCCATCATCCATGGATCGGGAACGACTCCGTCCAACCCAAATCGATCGCGCGGGAAATCTGGGAGGGCTTCCTTCCCTTCGACGATTACGTTCGTCGCTACAACATCGCCCGGATGGAAGGTGTCCTGCTTCGGTACCTCAACCAGGTCCATTCGACGCTGGCGCGGAATCTACCCGAAGCCGCGCGGAGCGATGAAGTCGAAGAGATCATCGCTTTCTTTCGCGCAATGTTGGCGCGTGTCGACTCGAGTCTGATCGAAGAGTGGGAGAACCTGGTACATCCGAGCGAGGCCCCGTCTAAAGAGAAAGAAGCGACTCCCGATCGCGCGCCGAGACGACTCGATCCGAAGCAGTTCAACGCCCGCGTGCGAGCCGAAATGCATCAACTCCTGCAAGCGCTGTCCAGAAGGGATTTCGAGATGGCGGCGGGCTGTGTCGCGAGCGGAAGTTGGGATGCCGCGCGTTTCGAGCGCGAATTCGAGGGGGTCTTCGAATCTCAGGGAAACGTTCGTCATGATCCCGACGCGCGACGGGGGCATTGGACTCGGATCGAAGTTCGCAGCGAACTCGCCTACGACGTCGTGCAGACCCTGATCGACGAAGAAGGCGAAGGTGGATATCAGCTCGAGGCCGAAGTCATTCTCGGCGATGCGCAAATGCCGGCCGGTCCGATGCTGCGAATTCTCGGACTACGCGAATAGATCCTGAACTGGAACCGGCCCAGCGTCAGGCGATCAGGGCAGCCTGATGGAGTCGGCTCTCGGCCTCTACGGCCCCATCGCCCGCGAGGGACTCGCCGAAAATGATCAGATCGCCGTCGTCGATGCCATCGAAGCGAACATCGAAGTCGCGGTCACAGGGAACCACGGCCAACCGCGCGAAGAGTGCGCCGATCAGGGCTTTCAGGGCGGGACTGACGTCGGCCATGCCGTGCAGGCGTACGCTGAACGAGGAACGCCCGCCTTCATAGGACCAATCGGCATCTCGCAAAACGAGTCGGCTCACCTGGCTCAGCACGAATCCGGGCGAATCGACCAGAGCCCGACCGGCGCGAATCAAATCCTCGATCGATTCTTCGGCCTGCCAATCGCCAACGATCTCTTCGGCCCACTCGACCAGTCCCGTTTCGACGCCGATCTGTTCGGCAGCGAGTCCGACCAGCGCCTCGACGTCATCGATGGGCGCCCAGTCGGCCAAAGCAAGCGAATGATCCACGAGCGCCCGCGCATCGGTCGACAGGGATCGATCGAGGTCTTCCTCGCTGATCTTGCCACTCTGATTCCAATCCCGAATGCGCCGGGCGATCGGTTGAACCATGAAACCACTGAGTTGTATCGCTGGCATGGGCCGCCTCCGGTAGCCAATGGGGCCATTGCTGGATTCGGCCATGGCCGACCCGGACTTGAGTCGACCGCGCTCTGCGGCTACTGGAAGCGCCCCGCGAGGGGGAGTTCGACGCTCACGCTGGTACCCCGACCGGGGACGGAGCAAACGCGGATGTCGCCGCCATGTGCCTTCACGATGTGATACGAAATCGCCAGCCCCAGCCCCATTGCCGGCCGGCTTGGTCGTAAAGAAGGGGTCAAAGATTCGATCGAGCACTTCCGCGTCGATCCCGCCGCCATCGTCTTCGACATGGAGCACCGCCTGGTCGCCGAAAGTGGCGACCGCGATGGCGAGATGACCGGTGCCCGGTCGATTGCCTTCGAGCGCCTGCATCGAATTGACGAGCAGATTCGTCACGACGCGTTCGATCTCTTCCGAATGACAATCGATGCGCACTTCCGGATCGAGATTTCTCTCGATCATCAGGCCATAGGGCGCGTTCAGCTGCGCGATTCGCAAGGAGCGCGCCACGATCTCGTCGAACGACGTTTCGAGGAAATCTTCCCGTGAATTCTCCGACGAGAATCCGCCGACCTCGCGAACGATCGAGTGGATTCGGTCGACACCTTCCGCGCATTCATCGATCAATTCGATGCCCTCGCGCAGGGCCTCCCGACAAGGTCCTTCGAGTCCGGCCAATTCAACGATGTGGTCGACGGTCTGCCAGTCGATCGACAGTCCCGTCAGTTCATCTCGCGCGCGAGGCGCGGGATCGCTGATCGACCGGGAGAGAGCTTCCATCGCGACCCTGGAGTCCCGATTCGCGATCTTCGACGCCAGTACAGATCTCCGCGACGGACGGCTCGACCCAGTCGACGAAGGGCGCGCCGATCAGTTCATTGCTGGTGCGGCCGGTCATGTCCTCGAATCGGTAGTTCGAGGCGAGGATCGTGCCGTCGAGTCAAACGAGGACGACACCATCATGCAACTCTGCGAGCATCGAGCGCGCCAGGCCATCGGGTGTGACGGCAAGATCGTCGGAGCGGCGAAGGACGACCAGCCAGATCGCTGCGGAAATGAAGGCGATCGATATTGCTCCGCGTCGGGGAGCGTGGATTTCGAGCAGCGGCATCACGTACTCGCTCAACAACGCCGCGAGAAGGGACACGCAGACTCCAAAGGTCATTGCCCGGGTGCGGCCCCGGTCCACCCTCATCGACCGAGGCCGCTTCTCGAGGCGAGAGACCTCGCGGACTGCACGGGCGGCGTTGCACATCCAGCCTGCTCGAGATTCCCGAACGCTGCCCAAGGACTGAGCAGCGGTGGCGCCTGCCCGTGCAGAGCCATGAATTCGGGAGCACGAGACAACCCCCTGCGAGAAGTCGGATTCATCCCAAGTGGCTGGATTCAAAGGACTTGGAGACGGGTTCCCGAATTGGCATGTCCATTGCAAAACCGTACGTGTGCGTCCATCGCTTCAGCCGACTGCGTGGCCAGGAGAGCATGCAGATCGGCGATTTATGAAGGCTCTCCCCATGACTTTTCGACAATTGGAGAACAACATGTTTCGCAGTCCGATCTCGAACCCCGATCACCCCGAAACGGGCCGACCGCCGCGAGCGCTCGCGGCGCCCATCGCGGCGGGCCTACTTCTACTATCCACCGTACCGACCGTCGCCTTCGCGGCGGAAGGCATGGACGACGCATCGCTTGCGTTGTTCACGGCCAACAATGTCTGGATGATGCTCTCGGCCGCACTGGTCTTCATCATGCATCTTGGCTTCGCGATGGTCGAA
>Ga0310120_10003931_pt1 | contig 10576 bp, 10 predicted proteins | sample CB27_AW_983_MG_FD_203506 | JGI IMG/M metagenome (GOLD analysis project Ga0310120, IMG submission 203506) | Marine microbial communities from Western Arctic Ocean, Canada - CB27_AW_983 | ecosystem: Environmental > Aquatic > Marine > Oceanic | place: Canada: Western Arctic Ocean | collected... | reverse complement strand
TTTTCTTATAATAATAATAAAGTTTTAAATGACGTAAGTTTTGATTTGTATAAAGGTGAGACCTTAGGGCTCGTTGGAGAATCTGGCTCAGGTAAATCCACTATAGCAAAATCAATACTAAACCTTAATGATTTTAATAAAGGGCAAATTCTTTACAAAGAAAACGATATAAAAAAAATTAATAAAAAAGATTTTAGAAAAAATATTCAATTAATTTTTCAAGATCCTTTTTCTTCTTTAAACCCTGAAATGTCTATTGGTTATTCCATTATAGAACCTATGCTGTCACATGGAATTTATGGAACAAAAATCGAATCAAAAGAAAAGGCAATGTCGTTATTAGAACAGGTTAAATTGAATAAAAGTGATTTTAATAAATTTCCTCATCAATTTTCAGGAGGTCAACGGCAAAGAATTGTTATAGCTAGAGCTCTAGCTTTAAATCCTAAAATACTAATTTGTGATGAATCCGTTTCTTCTTTAGATGTTTCTATTCAAGCTCAAGTATTGAATTTATTAAACGACTTAAAAGAAACATTTTCTTTTACATTTTTATTCATATCACATGATCTTTCAGTGGTTAAATACATGTCTGATAGAGTGATCATATTAAACAAAGGTGTCATTGAAGAAAGTAATGAAACCGATCATCTTTTTGCTAATCCAAAAAAAGATTATACAAAGAATCTATTATTAGCAAATGACTATTAATTGGCTTAAAAAAAAGTACTTATATTTAGCCCTTATTTAGTTAAAATGACTCTAGAATTGTTTTTTTCTTGGATTCTTAAACTTCATTCTTACTGGGCTTTTTTAGCTCTAACTTGTACTATTATTGTAATTATAAATTGCAGCTATAGCCTTATTTATAGAAAACCTTTTCAAACATTTGATTTAAGGATTTCTTTGTTTGCTTTAGTTTTTAATCATATTCAACTTGTAATTGGTTTTATCTTATATTTTATTTCTCCCAAATTTTTATGGTGGAATGCTGGATTTAAATCCGTAATAGAAAATTCTGATTACAGGATTTATTTGATAGAGCATCCTATTGTTAATGTAATAGGGGTTTTAATTATAACTATAGGTTGGTCCATTCATAAAAAATCTAATATTAACTCAAAAAAATTTATAAGAATAGGCGTGTTTTATTTAATAGGATTATTTTTATTATCCTCCAGAATTCCTTGGGCTAATTGGATATAAAAAACGCTCTCTTTGAAGAGAGCGTTTTTAAAACCAAACTATTTATGAAACTATTTTATTTATCTTTAAAGTTAATTTCATATTTCTTAAATAATTCCCAAAATTTTGTTAATCTTTATTTATGAATAAAAAATATGGCGTCTTAGGTGGTGGAAGCTGGGGAACAGCAATCGTAAAAATTTTATCAGAAAATAACAAGCTAGTTAATTGGTATGTTAGAAATGATGAAAATGTGAAATATCTAAAAGAATTTGGTAAAAATCCTACTTACCTAAGGTCCGTTATTTTTAATAAAAAAAAAATAAATGTAAGCTCTTCAATTAAAGAAATTACAGAAACTTCGGATATTATCATATTAGCTATCCCTTCTCCTTTTTTAGAAAATGAATTAATGAAGATTAAGCTTCAATTAAAAAATAAAATTATTTTTTCAGCTCTTAAAGGAGTTGTTCCTAAGACACATTTAATTGTAAGTGAGCATTTAAATAAATATTATAAAATTTCGCTTGATAAAATAGGAATTATTACTGGGCCTTGCCATGCAGAAGAAGTTGCTTTAGACAAACTTTCATACTTAACAGTGGCTTGTAAAAACAAATCCATCGGAGAGGAAATGAAAACTGCTTTAGAGTCAAATTATATAAAAGTAAAATTTTCTAAAGACACTATGGGGGTAGAGTATGCCGCTATGCTAAAGAATGTTTATGCTATAATAGCTGGTGTTGCTCATGGACTTGGATATGGAGATAATTTTCAAAGTGTTTTAATCAGTAATTCTGTTAGAGAGATGAAACGGTTTATTAATACTATTTATAAGATTAATAGAGATATTAACGATTCAGAATATTTGGGAGATTTATTAGTTACTGCTTATTCAACATTCAGCAGAAATAGGAATCTTGGAAATATGCTAGGCAAAGGCTATTCTTTGAAAGCGGCAATTTCTGAAATGTCAATGATTTCTGAAGGTTATTATGCTACTAAAAATGCTTATGAAATTGTTAAAGAAAATGGTAATGAATTTCCTATAGTACATGCTGCCTATGAAATTCTTTATAAGAATCTCAACTCAAAAAAAACTATTAAAATACTAAGTGAAAAACTAGACTGAGTCTTTAAATTGATTTAAAAATCTTACGTCATTTTCATATAAAATTCTTATATCTTCGATTTGATATAATAGCATAGCTATTCTCTCTATTCCCATTCCAAAAGCAAAACCAGTATACTCGTTAGAATCAATTTTACAATTTTCTAATACGTTTGGGTCTACCATTCCACATCCCATTATTTCAAGCCATCCTGTTCCTTTTGTTATTCTATAGTCAGTTTCTGAATTTAAACCCCAATAAATATCAACTTCTGCACTTGGTTCAGTAAAAGGAAAATAAGAAGGCCTTAATCTTATTTTAGAATTTCCAAAAAGCTCTTTTGTGAAATACAAAAGAGTTTGTTTTAGATCAGAAAAAGATACATTTTTATCAATATAAAGCCCTTCTATCTGATGAAAAAAACAATGTGATCTTGCTGAAATATCTTCATTTCTATAAACTCTACCTGGAGAAATAGTTCTGATTGGAGGCTGGTTATTTTCCATATGCCTAATCTGAACAGAAGAGGTATGAGTTCTTAATAAGAAATCAGGATTTTTATTTGTAAAAAAAGTGTCCTGCATATCTCTTGCGGGGTGGTGTTCAGGAAGATTTAAAGCTGTAAAATTATGCCAATCATCTTCTATTTCAGGCCCTTCAGAAATATTAAAACCTATTTTATAAAAAATGTCAATTATTTTATCTCTAATAATAGATATTGGATGTCTTGACCCTAACTCTAATGTTGAGGCAGGTCGAGTTAAGTCTTGAGTTGTTAAATTAGATTTGTTTTCAGAATTGATGGATTTTTTTAAATCCTCTAATTTTTGAAGAGTTATCTTTTTTAATTCATTTATAGCTAATCCGTATTCTTTTTTCTCAGAATTTTTTACTTTTTTAAACTCTGAAAAATATGAACTTATATGGCCTTTTTTTCCTAAAAATTCAATTCTAAATTTTTCTAATTCTTTAGAATCATCTGTAAAAAAGATTGAGACATCTTTAATTTTTTTTTGTATTTCATCAATCATAGAAAAACATAAAATTATTTTTCAAAAGTAATGTTTTTCGGCTATTCAATTAATTGTTTTTCTATAAAATAATTAATTATGGCTTCTTTCATTAAAAGTGTTTGTTCCCCTGATTTCAAATTAGGAAGTTTATTAATCGTTTTATAGTGTGGCCAGCCTTCACTATCAATGTGTTCAAACTCATAATAACCCAGAGGTTCTAATAATCTACAAATAGATATATGCATTAAGTCTATTTTCTGCTCTTTATTAAATTTATTTCCTGTTTCCCCTAATTCTTGAACTCCAATTAAATAAATTATATTCTCTAAATCTAATGGTTGTCCATCATTAAATTGCTTACTTAATACATTTACTATTTCAACCCATTTACTTTTAAAATCAATAAAATCATTCATTACATAAAATATTCAAAATTCATAGCAGACAATATACTTATATTTGTAAAAAAAGATATTGAATTACTTAGATATTTTTATTGTTTCTATTTTAATTTTTGGATTTTTTAGGGGATTTATAAAAGGTCTAATAATGGAATTATCATCTTTATTAGCAATAATATTAGGAACATACGGTTCATTAAAATTTTCTGATTTTACTTTTCAATTACTATCAAAAAATTTTTCTGATCAAATAGAAAATATTAATGAAAGTTATCTAAAAATCGCATCATTTGCTTTTACTTTTCTAGTAATTATAGTATTAGTTTCAATTATCGGCAAGATGCTGACCAAGGTTGTTAAAATGATTGCTCTAGGCTTAATTAATAAAGTTTTGGGGGGGGTGTTTGGATCGATCAAATACTTACTTCTTCTCTCTTTTTGTTTTGTATTTTTTCAAAATTTAAACTCAACTTTATTTTTAGTCGATGAAAGTTTTTTTGAATCAACTTTGTTTTACAAATATATTATTGATTTAGGGGATATTATCTTGAATTTTTTTAATTCGAATAAAGAATCAATTAATTTTTTTAATTGATTCTAATTCAATCCACCCTTTATTGCCATCGTTAATTTCCACTAAACCCCACTCATTAAGTTCTTCTTTTAAAACAACTTTAGTCCCCTTATGTAAATTAAAAAGCACCTCACTTCTAAAATTAGGTTCTGTTCTAAAATTAATTTCATTATCAAAAATTATAGCACTAATTATATTTTTTTCATTCTCAAATCGGTTAATCCCAATAAAAATAAAAACAATAGCAACGCTAAAAAAAATAACAGAAATTGTAAAATACTTTTTCTTTAAAAAACTTTTACTATTAAAAAAATAAATTAAAAAAGCAGCTAAAAAAAGATATTCAAATATAATTCCTAATATAAACCATTGTTGAGTGTCTAAATAGTTTGATATAGATTTAAAAAATTCAGAAACTTGATTTTTAGGAAGTACTCCTACCTTATCAATTAACATGTTTTTAGAGTACGCTAAATTGTTTAAAACATCCGTATCATTTTGTTTTAGTTTTAGAGCTTTTTCATAATAATAAATACTATTGGCAATATCATTTAGCTTATAGTAAGTATTCCCTAAATTAAAATACACTGCAACAGAGTGTTCTCCATTATCAATTATAGTCTTAAATTCATTTATCGCTTCATTATAATTTCCGTCATTATAAGAATTAACTCCATTATTAAAGTTTATTTCACTGTTAGTTTGAGAGAAAATAAAACCACAAAATCCTAAGCAAATAAATAAAATACTTTTTTTCATTTTATATTTGTTTATCTATTTCTAAAATTACTTTAACTGAGTTTTCATAATCTTTATTTATTGCAACATTTGAAGCTGGTGTATATCTTGCATATTCACAGTTTTTAATTATCTCAATGAAAAGATCAATTGTTGTAATTTCAATATTTTTTTCAATTAATAAATTTTTTATTTTTTCTTTATCATAATCCAATGTTTCGATTAATAATTTTGATTTCAAAAAATTATGTAACGCTTTTTCTAAAGCTATATAAAACAACTCTTTCTTTTTTAGACTTTTTTTAGCTTCATACAAATACTTTTTTGCGAGTTTATTAGCGCGTCTGGATTTAACTCCTTTAATATCTGAATTTGTTGACTTTTTAGATTTAACAAATACTATAATTAAAAATAGAATTAATACGGGAATAAAAATTAAAGAATAAAACTCTAGTGAGTAAATAAATTGTTTCTTTTTAATTAATTCTAGTTTTGGATTAGTTTTTATAAACTTAAATTGATTTATTGTGCCAGAAATATTATTAGCAAGCTGTTGTTTTTCGCTAATGCTTTCGGTATTTTCAAAAGCAGCAGAAGGTCCGTCCATGACATTTATAATCACTTCGTTTGTAAATATGGATTTGTAAGATTTTGTTTGGGGATTAAAATAACTAAACTCTATAGGTGAAATAGGATATTTCCCTTTAAATTGTGGTACTAAAGTATAGGTGTCTGTAATTTCACCTAACATTCCTTTTAAATTGGTTTTAACATTTTCTTTATGCTCTGGATCATATTTTTCAAGTGAACTTGGAACAGATATTTCAGGAACAGAAAATAATTTTAAATTTCCAGTCCCTTTAACCTTTATTGTAGCTTGTAATGACTCAGAAGCGTTCAATTCAGTTTTGGAGGTAAATAATTCAATTTTAAAATCCCCAACAGCCCCACTAAAATTTAAAGGTGCATTTTCAGGGAGAGGATTAACATCAATTATTCTTTTGCCAGCAGCTACTGTCTTTGGAACTTGGGTGTAAATTCTATTTCCAAAAAAATCTCTCTTATTTGTTGGTACGTCAACTGAAACATCTAAAGAGAGAGGCAGAATATTTAATTTTCCTACTTTTTGTGGATAAAGAACAATTTTCTTCCAAATAACATAATTATAACTATCCCCTTTATACATCCCTCTTTCAATTTGAAGCCTAGGGATTTTTATGCTATGTGACCAAAAATCAACATATTCTGGGCTATCAATTTCTGCAACATTAGTTACATTAATTTGAGGGCTAAAATAGAGTTTATATATAACAGAAATCGCTTGATTTAAATAAGGATTAGCATTTGATATTTCAGCTACCAAATGTAAATTTTCATTCACTAGATAATTGGAATTATTTGGATCGCTATTTATATTCACAGACTCGCTAACAATTACTTTAATAGCCAGAGTTTTATAAATTTGATCGTCAATTTCAACGGTAGCTTGTCCAATAGATAAAGATCCTTTTTTTAAAGGACTTATAAAATATGAATAAATCTTTGAAAAAGTTTTTTTCCCATTTATCCAAGAATTACTTATAGATTGATTTGGTCCTCCAACAACTCTAAAGCCATCAAAATTTGGAGGAGAAAAATTATCTCCATCCTTGTTCATTTTAAAATCTACTCTAAGAGTTTCATTTATTCCTGCTTTTTTTTTACTTGTAATAGCTTCAAAACTAATATTTTGATTTTGCGCATAAGCCTTAAAGCATATGGTTGTAATTATAAACAATATTAGAGTAATCTTAAGTCTCATAATTTTATTTACCAATCTTTTTTGTTTTTTAAAGGCGACCCTTTGATTTTACTCTTATTCACCTTATCCTGAACTTTCTTTTCCTCATTATCCATTGCTTTTAATAAACTTTTAAGTTGTTCGGGAGATATTTTATTTTGTTGTGGCTTCTTTTTTTTATTATTCTTATCATCTTTCTTCTCATTCTTCTTATCGTCTTTTTTATCATTTTTCTTGTCATCCTTCTTATCATCCTTCTTATCATCCTTCTTATCATCCTTCTTGTCATCCTTCTTCTTCTTTTGTTCATTTTTTAGCAATTCTTTTGCTAAAACATAGTTATATCTTGTTTCGTCATCACCTGGATTGTTAAGCAGAGCATTTTTAAAAGAATTCATAGCATTTTGATAATCCTTATTTTGCATATAAACATCTCCCAAATTATGAAAAGCTTTGTGCAACTCTTGTTTGTTATTAGCTTTTTTAATTGATGATTTATATTGATTTACTGCTTCTTGGTTCAACTTTCCTTTATAAAATGAGTTTCCCAAATTATATGAAGCTATATTATTTAATGAATCAACTGAAATTGCTTTTCTATAATATGCTTCTGCTTCTATTAAATTATTCTCTACAAACTCCACATTTCCATCTAATGTCATATTATTAGACTTTTTATTCAATAAGATTTCTTGAGAAAAAATCTTTGCGGAAATCAATATAAAGAAAATAATTTTACACGTTTTTTTCATTAAATAAATTTAGTTTTTTTATCCAAAATGTTTTCTTTTCAAAAACAAATAATTCTAAACATATGAGAATTAAAGCAAAAGCAATAAACCACTGAAATTGATCTTTATAAGCAATAAACTGCTTAGATTCAAATTCTTGTTTGTCCATTTCTTTTAATTTTTCAATTATAATTTTAACTACCTCTTCCGTATTTCCTCCTTCTACATAAATTCCATTACTAGAACTAGCCAACCCTTCTAAAAGTTTAGGAACCAATTTAGTAATAACTACTTCCCCTTCAGAATCTTTTTTATAAGACTGAACTATGTTATTTAATTTAATTGGAATTGGAGCTCCTTTAAGCGTGCCCAAACCTATTGTAAAAATCGTAATCCCTATATCTTCAACAATCTCTGAAATATTTTGACCCTCAAATTCATGATCTTCTCCATCCGAAAGAATACATAAGACTCTATTTGTTTGATTTTCATCATCATAATAATCTTTAGCTAATTTAATCGATTCTAAAATTGCCGTGCCTTGAGATGATAACATTTCCGTATTTAAGCTCTGCAAAAACATTTTTGCAGTAGAATAGTCATTTGTAATTGGTAAAATTGGTAAAGCTGAAGCTGCATATGCAATAATTCCTATTCTATCAGAATTTAATTGATTTATTGTTTGTGAAACTAATCGCTTGGCTTTTTCTAATCTATTTGGGGCAATATCCTCCGCTAACATACTCTTTGAGACATCTATTGCAAAAACTATATCTACTCCTTCTCTTTTTACTGTTTTAAGTTGAGTTCCTATTTTAGGGTTAACTAAGCTTATGGAAAGCAATAGAAAAAAAAATATTAAAAAAATCAATTTTAGTTTAGGTTTAAAAGAAGAAATATTTGGGCTTAAAATTTCTAATAATTCTTTTGAAATATGTTGATTTTGAATAATACTTTTCCAATTCCTAAGAGCTATAAACCCAAATAAAATAATTGGAATTATTAATAACAAATAAAAATATATTGTCTCTTCTAATTGATACATTTATATAAAACTTTTAAAATAAGTTGATTTTAGTAACCACTCAATAAAAACAAGAACAAAAGAAATTAACACAAATACTCTATACCTTTCTTGAGCATTTGTATACTTAAATTCTTCTACTTCTGTTTTTTCCATTTTATTTATTTCTTGATAAATATCTTTTAGTCTTTTGTTGTCAGTTGCCCTAAAATATAATCCGCCGGTTTTTTTGGCAATAGATTCCAATAGTTTTTCGTCAATTTCAACTTTTGTTAGTCCAAATCTAAAAGTGCCATTAGGATTAATAGCGATAGGTGCTAGGGCATTTCCGTTACTGCCCAACCCTATAGTATAAGTCTTTATTTCATAGGATAGCGCTAAATCTGCTGCTGTATTTGGATCGATAAAGCCTGAATTATTAACTCCATCAGTCAATAAAATAATGACTTTACTCTTAGCTTTACTGTCCTTAAGTCTATTAACCGCAGTCGCTAAACCCATTCCTATTGCTGTTCCATCTTCAATTACTCCATCAAATTTAATTTCTTCAAGTGATTTAATTATTATTGATTTATCAGAAGTAACAGGTGTCTTAGTGTAACTTTCGCCAGCATAAACCACTAGCCCGATTCGATCGCTTACTCTATCGTTAATAAATTCTTTGGCTACTTCTTTAAGCGCATCTAGTCTGTTAGGACTAAGATCTTGAGCTAACATGCTAGAAGATACGTCTACAGCAATTACAATGTCAATTCCTTTACTCGTTTTTGTTTGAGTAGAAACATCTACTATTTGTGGCCTAGATAATGCTATTATTAACATCGAAATAGCTAAGTACCTTAAAATATCTAAAATTGGGTATATCTTAATCTTAAATGATTTAACCCCAAGACTTTTTATTGAAGATATTTTAAGTTGTGAAGATTTTTTTTTATTAATTTTAATGTTTCCAAAAACTAAAAGAGGAAGCAAAATTAATAGCCATAGAAATTCTGGATTATAAAAAGTGATTTCTTGTAACATATTATTTATTATCAAATTTTATTGATTCTTCTACTTTCTCAGCAATTTGTTTTGCATATTCATTATTTCTATCGGAAATAATTTGAATATTTTGTGTCCCACCTTTTTCATTAAAAATAATGCTTGAATATTCTTTTTTAACTTGATTTCCATTATTTAGTGTGTAGTCAAAAGATCCCCAAAACTTAATTGCTGATGAACCATTATCTAAATAAAACTCTTCCAGCTTTGTCAAAATATTTTCTGCTCCCTTTTCTTTTAAAGAAGCAAGAAAATTATCCATTACCACCTGTGAATCATTTTTTTGCTCTTTATCATTAGGTTTTGTCTGTAATAAAATATAAACTGAATTACTAAAAGAGCCCCATTCAAATTTTTGGCTTTCTGTTCCTTCTAATCTTTTTAATACATCTGGAGAAGTAATTGTAATTGGGAATGCCCCATAAGTACTAATCGTCCAGTCTTGTTTTAAGAGTTTTTTAGTAGAATTTCCTATAACACTATCTTTTACACTCTGCCACCCAAAGATCATGACTGAAATAATAAAAGTTAAAACAAAAACTCCAGAGAATATGCTTATCAAACGATTTATGAGTTTTTTCTTTTTTTGTTTTTTTATCTTTTCTAAATATTGTTGGTTTTTTAAAAGCTCTTCTTCGGTAGGTTCAGGGATAGCTTCTTTGGTGTCTAATAAAACTGTTTCCAATACTTTTTTATCTGTAATAGCTATGTCAACGCCTGGATTTGATTTCGCAAATTTTACTAAATCTGCTGTTTTTAGAACTCCTTTAAAATTATTAATAGTATCATTTGTCAAAGAAAGTTTTCCTGCATCCTTTAGCAATTCAAATTTATTGATTAATTCATCGGTGGTGCTTTCAAGTGCATCTAAACTTACTTCTTCTTCTAAATAATTTTTGACAATTTCAGTAAGTTTTGAATAATATAATTTATAATCTAACTGTTCTTTTAAATTTTTTGATTCTAAAAGTTTT
>Ga0310120_10003929_pt1 | contig 10584 bp, 6 predicted proteins | sample CB27_AW_983_MG_FD_203506 | JGI IMG/M metagenome (GOLD analysis project Ga0310120, IMG submission 203506) | Marine microbial communities from Western Arctic Ocean, Canada - CB27_AW_983 | ecosystem: Environmental > Aquatic > Marine > Oceanic | place: Canada: Western Arctic Ocean | collected... | reverse complement strand
TTCGATCCAACCCTTCACGATCTCGATTCGCTGGAGATCGCCTCCGTTTGGATGGGGGTCGCGGGACGCTGCGACCAGGAAGGTGGGGCCCACGGTTCGTGCCGAATCGGCGGTCCCCTGCATCGGTAGATCTCCGCCCATCGGGACGCCCCCTTTGTAACCGGCTTCCGCCGGGTCGCCGGCCTCGCAGGCATCGGCCTCGTAGTTCCATCCTCCAAAGAAGCGCAGGAGCGGACGCGTACCGCTCGTCCCGTACGCCTCTTTTCGCCTCATCGCTTCGAAGAGCGCATCTCGGGCGTTCTCTTCCGCCCAGAGAACCGCGAGGCCACCCGGATTCAGTGCGGTGAGGTCCCGGAAGCCCGACTCGAGAGCCTTTGTGCCCGGCTTGCCCGCGCCGCCATGGCCCTCGAATCCGCGCTCCTTGACCAGGCCGGGTGTGCCAAGGTGGGTGTCCGTGCTGCCGATCAGGCCGAATTTGAGTGGGTTGTCGCCGAGTTCGGCTTCCAGCGCGAGGCCGCGCTCGAGGGCATCGCGCGCGAAATTGACGGCATTTTTTCCTGGATCGTTCGAGGAGGGATCGTGTGTATTAGGCGCCTTCTCGAAGGCACATCCCTCATCCGTCAAGCCAGGCACGAAGGCGCATTCCGATTCACCTTTGTGTTGCATGACTTCGACGAGTCGATCATATCGTGCACGAATCGCAGCCTCTTCGAGGCCAATCTCTTCGTGCAGTCGAACGGCGGACGTAAACGCCGAGCCCTTGCTCCAATTCGAGTTGTGCGGAATCGTCAACGATTCACAGCCGGGCAGGCCATCGCGACATTGTTCGTCCAGACCGTTCCAGAGATGGATGGCCATCGGACCGGTCTCCATGACACTGATCGGCAATTCGGGAACGAGTTCATTCCGAAAGATCACATTTCGATGGAGATGGCCGGCGCCGTCGATGGCCGCCGTCCACTCATAGGCCACGAAACTCGTGAATTCGCAGCCCGCGCTCCGATCGTAGGCCTGTTCCGCCGCCCGCCGATGCTCGTTCCAGACGATGCCGGCTGCTGCGAGACAATGGATATTGTCCTGACCGCAGAATCCCCAGCGCGATTGGAAGAGCGAATAGCGTGCATTCATTACGTAGAAGGCCACGCGTGGAAAGGTCCGGTAGAGACGGCAGACCATCGAACCATGGCCGGGCTGCCCGGGCGTATTGCAGATATGGACTTCGCCAAGCTGATTCGCATGGTCGGTGACGGCGGCGAAATCGAGGGGGCGGGCGAGCTGAACGCGGCGCAGCGCGTTCCCGTCCGCATCGAAGGGCTGGATGCCGAGCGAGTCGCCGCGGGCAAAGCGATAGGCCTCCGCCGGAGTCACGCGGGTGTCCTGAGTCGAAGCGTCCTGCGACCTGGCCGTGTGGACGTGCAAATCGCCGAAAAAGGGCCGACGAAGCGGCGTTCTCTCTGCGCAGGGTTCACGCTCTTCGGTGATCTCAATCGAATGCGATGATTCGAGAGCCGGGGTTGAGGTGGTCGTGACGGCGACAATGCTCTTCGAGGTGTGGTTCGGCATCGGCTGTGTTCGAGCGGGGTTCGCCGGACCAACGGTGCCAAAGAAAGAGATGGCGGCCGCTGCGGCGGCGATCGTGCACAGTCGCTTCATTCGCGTCATGCTCCTGGGTCCGGTCGAAGGCAGAACGCTAGCTCGTCCGAGTGTCGCTGCGTCGCCGGATCGCACAAGCACGAACCCTCATCGAGGGCGACACGACCGCTGCATGATCCAGGATCAGAGGGGAGAGAAATTGTCGAATGTCGGATCCCATGCGGATGGGGGGCTGGACGACGCGGGACTCGAGAAGTTCGCGCAGCGAATGCGTGCGGAGAAGCTGCCGGAAATTGCGACGAACAGCTTCATCGAGGCCCTGCGATACGTCTCGGCCGGCGGAGTGACCACGATTTCAGAAGGCGCGATCAAACCGGTCGTATCGCTGCCCGAGGCGGCGGACCTTCAAGAGTTCGCTGAAGCCGGTCGCGCCGCGGCTTCGAAGACCGCCGTGATCAAGCTCAATGGCGGCCTCGGCACGAGCATGGGCCTGTCGAAGGCCAAGACGCTGCTCCCTGTTCGCCCGGGTCTCTGCTTTCTCGATCTGATCGCCCGACAAGTCCTCTGGCAGCGAGCAAATTGGGGAACCCGGCTGCCCCTCGTCTTGATGAATAGCTATCGCACGCGCGACGATTCCCTTGCCGCGCTGTCTGCGCACGCAGATCTCGCCTCCGGGATTCCTCTCGATTTTCTTCAGCACAAAGTCCCGCGCATCGACGCCGAAACCTGGGCGCCGGTCGAATGGCCGGCGGACGAAAGCCTCGGCTGGTGTCCCCCTGGTCATGGAGACATCTATATCGCGCTCGAGAGTTCGGGGATGCTCGAAACACTGCGCTCGAACGGGATTCGTTATGCGTTCATGTCGAATGCGGACAATCTCGGCGCCGGCCTCGATCCGAAGATTCTCGGCTGGTTCGCGACGGAGAAGCTTCCCTTCGCAATGGAGGTCGCGCTGCGTACGGAATCCGACAAGAAGGGGGGTCATCTCGCCTGGCGAGAGGGTCGACTCATGTTGCGCGAGACCGCGCAGTGTTCGGAGAACGACGTCGCTTCGTTCCAGGACATCGATCGGCATCACTATTTCAATACCAACAATCTCTGGATCGACCTCGACGTGTTGGCGGACAAACTGCAAGACGGTTCGTCCGGCTTGCCCCTTCCCGTCATGAAGAACGTGAAAAACGTTCAGCCGAAGGATCCGTCGAGTCCGGTCTGCTACCAGCTCGAGACGGCCATGGGTTCGGCGATCGAGTGTTTCGAAGGGGCGAAAGCGATCGTCGTTTCGCGAGAGCGCTTTGCTCCCGTCAAGACCACGAATGACCTTCTCTCGCTCTGGTCCGACGCCTATCGGCTGAGCGAGGACGCTCGGATGATTCCCAGCGACGCCGAAGCGAATCGAATTCGCGTGATCGATCTCGACTCTGACTACTTCGGCCACGTCGACGATCTGCAAGCGCGCTTTCCTGAGGGCGCACCATCGCTTGTGAAATGCCAGCGTCTCTCCATTTCCGGTGACCATCGTTTTGGTGCGGGCGTCTCGATCGAAGGTTCGGTTTCGCTCGTGAACGAATCGAGCGAAGTCGTCGAGATCCCGGCGGGCGCGGTGCTTCGCGGTCGCTAGCTCGGTCGCGGCGTTCAACGCCCGCGCCTCGTCCCCTGAATTGATCTGCGCAAAGAGGCGGCCCTCGAGGCGGAGTCCATCCTCGAGAGGCAACTTCAATCCTTGTACCAGCGCTTCTTCCGCGTCGACGACGCGTCCGCTCAGACAGAGTCCCGCTCCGATGGCGCTGCCGACCAGTCGAGGCAGTCGTTGCGTGCGACCGGCGTCGGGAATGATGCCGACACTGACTTCGGGCTGGCCCAGATACGCCCTTTCTGAACCGATTCGGAGCGTACAGACCAGCGCGGTTTCGCAGCCGCCACCCCAGGCCTGGCCCTGTCTAGTCTCGGTCCAGTTTTCAGGCACGGTTCGTGCGGTAGGCGAGTCAGGCAGGAAGGCAATCGAGGCGCGTTTTGGGATACGATCAAGCTGATTCGTCGCGCCTGCAGCCATGATCGACCGACCGATCGCTGATTGATCCAAGGAGAACTCGAAATTGCATCTCTACACAGCAGGAACCCCAAATGGACGCAAGGTTTCCATCGCTCTCGCGGAACTCGGGCTCGATTACGAGATGACCTGGGTCCACCTCGATCGCGAAGAACAGAAGACACCCGAGTTCCTGGCGATGAATCCGAATCACAAGATTCCGGTGCTGGAGGACGACGGCCATGTCATCTGGGAGTCGGGTGCGATCCTGCTCCATCTCGGCGAACGCCATGACTCGGAAGGCATCATCCTTCCGAAAGATTCGAAGACGCGCATGGATGCGATTCAGTACGCGTTCTTTCAGGCGGGTGGCGTCGGGCCCAATCTCGGTCGCCTGGGGGCTGCCGTGCGCAAGGAGGGCGAAAAGAACATCGAGATGATTCAGATCTTCAGTGGTGAAATCAAACGACTCATGGGCGTGATCGATCGGATTCTCGGGGATGGTCGGGAGTATCTGGCCGGGCCCTACAGCATCGGCGACATCATGCACTACCCCTGGCTGAAGGTTCTGAAGGATCTCGGTGCGCGCGAAATTCTGGACTTCGAGCGTGTGTCCGATTGGCTCTCGCGGATCGAGGCACGTCCAGCCGTCGCGAAAGGCATGGCGGTCCCGGAATAGGGTACGTCCCAGTACACCGGGGCGAACGAGTCAGCGCGACGCGAGACCGTTCAAGATGATCTCGGCGATCGAATCGGCGGTATCGCGCGCCGAGCCCTTTGCGATTCCCTGGGCTTCGCTGCGAGAGAACTCACGGCCGAGACGACCGAGCACGAAGGCGAGCGCCCCCGAGTCGAGCTCATTGATATCGCCGGCCTCGACGGCTTCGTCGAGCAGCGCCTTCGTGATCTCGACGATGTATCGGGTGTGAGCTTCGGCCAGATCAGTGGCCCCGGCGAGGTTTCCGAACGCGGTCTTGAACAGCACGGTTCTCGGTTGCAGGGCTAGGTTGGTCGCCCGAAGGTAGCTACGCAAGCGTTTGAGGGGAGGAAGATCCAACTCGAGGCTATCCATCGCCTCCCGGCCGACGCGATGGAGTTGGCGATCGGCGACCGCGAGGACGAGCGCCTCCTTGCTAGGCGCGATGTCATAGAGCGTTCGAAGCGAGCAGGTCATGCGCTTGGCGATCTCGGCCATCGTGAGATCTTTGAAGTCCCCGTGCAAGACCGAATCGTCGAGGGTGTCGAGAATTTCGAGTTGGCGGGCGGTGAGCGAAGCCTCGACGCTCGGGGTGAGGAGGCGCTTCGGCGCGCGCACGTTCTTGTAGCGTGCGCGCCGTTTCGATCTCCCCGATTTGGCCGTCATCGTCACCCGAGCAGCGCTTCCGGAATCTCGACTTCTCGTGCGCGCAGCCATTCTCCGAGACTCTTCGCCTGACCATCCTGGCGAGTCGCTGCGGCGACCCCTTCTTCGAGAATCCCATGAATGACGAAGTTGAGGCTGCGCAGGGCCGGCAGCCGCGCGCGGTCGACGTCGAACTGGCCGACTTCGGGAAGCAACGCCTGCAAGCGTTCGGTCGTGAGGAAGGCGTCGAGCCAGGCCCAGGCTTCATCGCTTCGCGCGAAAACACCGAGATTGGCGTTGCCGCCCTTGTCGCCGGAACGCGCGCCGATGATGCGTCCGATCGGAACACGCCGGGTCGCCCCGGTCGGTGCCAGGGCGTCCGGTCCGGCAGCCGGTGTCACCGTGACGTCCTCTTTGGGAATCACGGAGTCGATCTCGCGGGTGTCGCCCTCGATGAAGACGATTTCCTGGTTGACGGCATTCGCGGGAACCCGAGCCGGTTCGTATACGCCGAATGGGCGTCCCGCCGCGGGCCCACCGCCGATCCCGAAATAGCCGGGGATCGTGGCGAGCGCGAGTTCGGTCATGGCGTTGGCGAAGGCGCGTCCGACCTTCTTTTCATCGGGGTCCTTCACGCTGATATGCAGGATCGCGACGGCTTCCTCGTTGCTCGCGGGATCTTCCTTGTTGGTTCGAATGAGCCGCGTAGTGACCTGCTGGTAGTCAGAAGGGTCGAAGGGGCAGGCCAGCCAGAAGGCCTTCTCGATCAGCGCCGCCTTGGCGTCGATGTCGAGACCGGTCAGGCAGACGCGCATGTCGTTTCGGAACCCACCGCTTCGATTCATGCAGACCTTGAGCGTGTCGGGTGGCGGCTCGCCCTGTGTTCCATGAATTCGGATTCGATCGGGCCCCAGTTCTTCGAGTTGGATCGTGTCGAAGCGAGTGGTGACGTCGGGGCCGAAATATTCGACGCCGCCGATTTCGTAGAGAAGTTGTGAGGTGATGGTTCCGATCGAGACCTCTCCGCCGGTCCCGTCGTGCTTTCCGATGACGCAGGATCCGTCTTCGGCAACTTCCGCCCAGGGAAATCCAGTGCGCTCCATTCCGGGAACTTCTTCGAAGAAAGAATAGTTTCCGCCGGTCGCCTGGGTCCCACATTCGATGACATGACCGGCGACGACGGCGCCCGCGAGCGAATCCCAATCGCTGCGCTTCCATCCGTGATGCCAGGCGGCGGGTCCGCAGACGACCGCTGCGTCCGTGACTCGTCCGGTGATGACGATGTCGGCCCCGCGTTCGAGAGCGTCGACGATTCCCCAGCAACCGAGATAGGCGTTGGCCGTCATGAAGCGACCCGGATCCTTGATCGGCTCGCCGGTCTCGAAATGATGAAGCTGATCGCGGGCGATGAAGTCATTGATGTTGAGCATCAGGTCGTCGCCGCGGACGTAGGCGATCTTCGGATTGAGGCCGAGTTTCTGTGCGACTTCATGAACGGCTTCGGCGCAGCGGTCGGGATCGAGCCCACCCGCGTTCGAAACGACTCGAATTCCCTTGTCGAGACAGGTCCCCATGACCTGCTCCATCTCGGTGACGAAGGTTCGCGCATAGCCGGCGCCCGGCCTTTTCATGCGCGTGCGGGCCAGGATCAACATCGTGAGCTCGGCCAGCCAATCGCCGGTCAAGAAATCGATCGGTCCACCCTCGACCATCTCCTTGGCCGCGGAAAGGCGGTCGCCAAAGAATCCGGAACAGTTCGCGATACGAACGGGATTGGCCATGGCTCATTTTCTCCTTCAGGGTCTGGCGAACGAGGATCTCAGCTCGCCGACGCTTCGTCGTCTTCTGTCTGCTCGATCACGAGGAGCAACGCCTCGTTTTCGACTTGCTCGCCCTCTGCCACACGAATCTCGGAAACGATCCCGTCGACGGCAGCTCGCATGGGATGTTCCATTTTCATCGCCTCGAGCAGGATCAGGGTCTGCCCGACGCTTACGGTATCGCCAACCGCGACGCGAATCTCGATCACCTTGCCGGGCATCGGAGCGGCGAGTCCGCCTGACGCCTCTTCCTCGCCGGGCAGCACGAACCGCGCAATCAATGTGAATTCGATGTCGCTGGTCGGGCATTGGACGATCAGGCGATTGGCCGTTCTCGTGATCTGTGCGTGCTGGCGGCGGCCCGCAATCTCGACATCGATCGAGTCGTCGGCCCAGGAGAATATCCTCGCATGGCTGCCGTCTTCGAATTCGAAGGAGTCGTCGCGCATGGAGCGGTAGCGAATGAGCCATTCGCGATCGCCCAGAGCGAGGCCGACTCTTTCGAAGGGCATGCGCGCGTTTCGCCAACCCGAGGGCGTCGAGGCGAGAACTGCGGCTTCAGCACGATTCGCCCCCTGAATCCAGAGCGCGCCGACGCGTGCGATTCGCTCCAATTCGTCGTCCGTGAGATCGATTGCGCGCTGTGGATTCACCCGCTCGATGAAATCCGTCGTCGTGTCGCCCGCGAGGAATTCTTCGGTGCGCAAGGTTGCGACCAGGAAATCGCGATTGGTCACGATGCCGCCGAGATGAAGACGTTCGAGCGCGAGAGCGAGTCGACCCGCGGCTTCGGCTCGAGTCGGACCGTGTGCAATCACCTTGGCCAGCATGGGATCGAAATCCGTACCGACGACGGAGCCTTGTTCGACGCCGCTATCCCAGCGCACAGACGGCTCGTCCGCGGCTTCGTACGCGTCGAGGCGACCCGTCGCGGGCAGGAAGTCCCGGGTGGGATTTTCCGCATAGAGACGCGCTTCGATTGCCGCGCCTTCTGTGTGGACCTCGTCCTGGCTGAGATCGAGAGGCAGGCCTTCCGCGATTCGGAGCTGGGCGCGCACGAGGTCGATCCCGGTCACGGCCTCGGTCACGGGGTGTTCGACTTGCAGGCGAGTATTGACTTCGAGAAAGAAGAAATCTCCCGATTCATCGTCGACGAGGAATTCCACCGTACCCGCTGACTGGTAACCGAGCGCGGTCGCGAGTCGAAGCGCGGCCTCGCCCATGGCCTTTCGCATGGCGGAGTCGACGCGGGGGGACGGAGACTCTTCGATGATCTTTTGATGGCGGCGTTGGATCGAACACTCACGTTCGCCGAGATGAACGATATGGCCGTGGGCATCGCCGAGAATCTGGATCTCGATGTGTCGGGATCGCGCGACATAACGTTCGAGGAAGACGCGGTCATCCCCGAAGCCGGCTGCGGCTTCGCGTTTCGCCGAAGCGATGGCTTCGTCGAGATCTTCCGCGCGTAGAACGATGCGCATCCCCTTGCCACCGCCGCCGCCGGCCGCCTTCACGAGGATCGGGTAGCCGATCGTTTCGGCGTGGGAAGGATCCTCGCTGCCGACGAGAATTGGGACATCGTGCTTCGTCGCCAATTCCTTGGCGGCGAGTTTGTCCCCCATTTGCGCGATCGCTTCGGGCGTGGGTCCCACCCAGGCGATTCCGGCCGCGATCGTCTGGCGGGCGAACTCTGCGTTCTCGGACAAGAATCCATAACCCGGGTGAATGGCGTTGGCGCCCGTCGCGAGCGCGGCTTCGAGGATCGACTTTCCATCGAGGTAGGAGTCCGGGAGACGGACGGCCTCGTCGGCATCAGAGACGAAGGGCGCGAAAGCGTCGGCGTCGACGTAGACGGCGACACATCGAATGCCCATTTCATGGGCCGAACGAATCACTCGGCGAGCGATCTCACCGCGGTTGGCAATCAGGAGAGTCTTGATGCTCACAGTCGGAACACTCCATATCCCTCGGCGCCTGCGATCGGCCGAGTCGAAACAACGGATAAACAAATTCCAAGGGCCGTTCGCGTATCACGCGGATCGAGAATGCCGTCATCGCTGATCGCGCCGGTGGCTTCGAGTGCAATCGAACCCTGTTCTTGTTTGGCTTCGACCGCGGCGACCTGTTTCGCGTCCGCCTCTTCGTCGAAGGGCAGGCCCTTGCGTGCGGCCTGGCCTCGCCGGACCAGGGACATGACGCCCGCGATCTGCTTGCCGCCCATCACGGCGATCTTCGCGCTCGGCCAGATGAAGGTGAATCGATTATTGAAGGCGCGGCCCGACATGGCGTAGGTGCCCGCGCCATAGGACGCGCCGACGATCACCGTGAGATGGGGAACCGTGGAATTCGTCACTGCATTGATCATCTGCGAACCCTTCTTGATCATTCCGGCGTGTTCGAAATCCTTGCCGACCATGAAGCCGGTCAGGTTCTGGAAGAAGACCAGGGGAATGTCCTGTTGATTGCAGAGTTGGATGAAATGGGCGGCCTTCTCGGCGCTTTCCGGGTAGAGCACGCCGTTGTTGCCGAGGACGCCGACCGGATAACCCTCGATCGATGCAAAACCGCAGACCAGCGTCGGTCCGTAGCGTGGCTTGAACTCCTCGAAGCGCGAGCCGTCGACGATCCGTCCGATGACGTCGCGGATCTCCACAGGGCTTCGCAGGTCGGGGCTGATCAGTCCGAGCAGTTCTTCGGGATCGAGCGTCGGAACGTCTGGGCGAAGCGAAGGCGCAGGCCCCGTCTTCTTCCAGTTCAGATGGGACACGATCTCACGACACATGCGCAGCGCATCGGGTTCGTCTTCCGCGAAGTATTCGCCCAGTCCGGATATCTCCGCGTGCATCTTCGCGCCGCCAAGCGTCTCGTCATCCGACTCTTCGCCGGTCGCCATCTTGACTAGCGGCGGGCCGGCGAGAAAGATCTTCGATTGCTGCTTGATGACGACGTTGTAATCCGACATCCCGGGCTGATAGGCACCGCCTGCGGTCGAGGAGCCGAAGACCACGCAGATCGTCGGGATCTCGAGTTTCGACAGTTCGATCATCTCGTAGAAGAATCGACCCGACTCGGCGAAGTGATTGGTCTTGGCGGGACGGCGTTTCTTCTTGCCATCCTTTGAGTCCGAGTCGCCCTCCATACGAAGGTCCGCGCCCGCCGACTCGACGAAGCTGACGTAGGGAATTCCGTTGTCGCGGGCGATTTCGAGGGCGCGCATCCACTTCTTCGCGACGTAGGGTGTGAGGGCACCGCCTAATACGGTCGGATCATTCGCGAAGATCACGCATTCGACCCCTGCAATCACGCCGATGCCCAACACGGCACCGCCGCCGATGACGTAGTCGGAGTTGAACCCGGCCAGCGGACTGATCTCGAGAAAGGGGCTGTCCGCGTCGAGGGCGAGCGCGATCCGTTCGCGCACCGCGAGCTTTCCTCGTTTGGCCAGTCGAGCGTGGGATTCGGGTCCACCCCCGGCCTCGGCCGCGTCGAGCAGTCCGTCGATCTCCGTGAGTCGATCGACCATGACGCGGCGATTTTCGGTGAATTCTTCGGTTCGCGAATCGAGCCTCGAGCGAACGGGCGGTGCGAGCAGGGTGGGCTGCATGAGCTCTCCGTCTCTGATTGGGTCCTTGTTGACATCTTCCTAACAGGTCTGGTAACAACAGTCAACAGATATTACCGATCTCGATTGGCCCTTTCGCGGACGAATTGGGGCAAAATAGAGGGCCGGCCGTCGAAGCTGATCACGCCTGTTTTCGACACCCTTGACCGTCGAGCTTCGAGCGGAGGATGGACAA
>Ga0310120_10003925_pt1 | contig 10586 bp, 10 predicted proteins | sample CB27_AW_983_MG_FD_203506 | JGI IMG/M metagenome (GOLD analysis project Ga0310120, IMG submission 203506) | Marine microbial communities from Western Arctic Ocean, Canada - CB27_AW_983 | ecosystem: Environmental > Aquatic > Marine > Oceanic | place: Canada: Western Arctic Ocean | collected... | reverse complement strand
TGGAAGCTCTGCTTCGAGATAGTTTCACGGTTTCTGCTTCTGGCTACGGTCGTGAAGCAGGGCTTCGAGGACTTTGGTTCCCAAGCAGAGCTTGGGAACCAGTAATTCGCGAGGTCGTCGTATGGGGCCCGAGCAACGCCTCGTTGGTCAACGCCCGAGTCTTGGCCAGATAATAATGGCAAAGCGCCACGGCCAACGCATCGGCCACGTCGGCCGGTTCGGGCAACTCGTTGAGCAACAGCTCTCGCCCGATGGCCTGCTGCATTTGAAGTTTTGGTGCGCGACCGCTGCCGGTGAGGATCTTTTTTATTTGAGTCGCGGCATAATGCACCACCGGCACCTCTGCCTGGGCCGCCGCCAGGCAGATCACTCCTCGAGCGTGACCCATCAGGATGGCCGTCTTCGGCCGTTTATAATGCGAATAGAGCTGCTCGATCGCCATCACGTCGGGCCTGAGCGAAGCGACGACATCGGTGACGCCACGATGAATCTGCTCGACGCGGGCTGTGAGCGAATCGCGCAATGTGCCGCGGACCACGCCCGCCTCGCAGAGCCGGAGCCGGGCGTCGGCCGTAACTTCTACAACGCCGTAGCCGGTCGTATTGAGTCCGGGATCAATTCCGAGAATTCTCATATCGATATGCCGGTTGCTGGTTCCTGCCGGCGTAGCCGCCTGGGCTAAAATGTTTCGTTACTGAATCGTCCAGTCCGTTCCGCCGGATCGATCTTCGAGCGTAATTCCGGCGGCTGCCAGGGCATCGCGAATCTTGTCCGCGGTGGGAAAATCTTTATTCTCACGAGCAGCGGCACGGATGTCGATCACCAACCGCATGATGCCGGCCAGCAGGTCTCCACTGCCGTCTGACCACTCGGTGCCCCCGGCGCGGTCTTCGAGCGTGATGTCCAAATCGGCCAGGGCGTCGCGGATACGATCGGCGGTGGCAAAGTCTTTATTGGCCCGAGCGGCGGCCCGAAGTTCGATGACCAGTTGCATGACCGTGTCGAGCGATTCGGGATTCGCGACGGCATCGGTCGCAGGTGGCTTTTGAAATAACCCGAGTGTGCTGGAGAGCTCTTTGAGCGTGACCATCAGGCAAGTGAATTGGGCGACCGCCTGCTTGTCGGTCTTGCCCACAGCCTCCAGGTCGGCCGCATCGGCGAACTTGTTGATGACGTGGGCCAGTTCGAACAGTTCGGCAATCGCCATGCCTGTGTTGAAGTCGTCGTCCATGGCGGCTAGGAAGCGGTCACGATGCCCGGCCGCCGCTTGCAATGTGTCGTCGCCCGCTTCGGTGTCCACTTTGGTGCCCATTTCGATAGCACCCTGAACTCGTTTTGTCGGTGCTTCGAACGCGTAGAAGTCGTCGCCGGTGACTCGCTGGTATCGCTTGAAAAGCCGGTAGAAGGTATCGAGCCCTGTGCCGGCCTCTTCGATCGCCTCTTCAGTGAATAGCACAGTGCTGCGGTAGTGCGTGCGCAATAGGAAAAAGCGGATGCGTTCGCCTCCCTGCCGCTCGAGGAGGTCGGCCAGGCCCCCGGCACCCTTCGAGCGACTCATTTTGCCGCTGACTTGTTCGTCGCGCGAGGTTTCGTTTTCTTGTTCGCTGTTTTCTTGTTCGCTGTTTTCTCGATCACTTCGTCCGCCAAGTTTTCCGCTCGCGGCACCGGCTCGTAACAGGCCGTTGTGCATCCAGTACTTGACCATCGGTTTGCTGTGGCAACACTCGCTTTGGGCAATTTCGTTTTCGTGATGGGGGAAAACCAAATCGAGCCCGCCGCCGTGGATGTCGAACATCTCGCCCAGCAAAGCGCGGCTCATGGCCGAACACTCGATGTGCCAGCCCGGCCGGCCGGGTCCCCAGGAACTGTCCCACGAGGGCTGGCCCGTTTTGGCCGATTTCCAGAGTGCAAAATCGCCTGGCGAACGTTTGCGCAGGGCCATCTCACCACCTTCGCCTTGGCCGCTGTCGGCTGTCCGATTGCTGAGTTTCCCATAGCCGGAATCTTTGGCGACTTCGAAATAGACATCGCCATCCGATTCGTAGGCGTATCCCTGTTCAACAAGCGACTCAATGAAACTGACAATCTCGTCCATCGTCTCGGTGGCGCGAGGAAAATGGTCGATCTGATCCACGCCCAAGGCCGCGAGATTCTGGTGATAGTCGGCGATATTCTCTTCGGCCACCTCGAGCATGGAAATGCCCCGCTCCTGGGCCTTCTTAATGAGTTTGTCATCGACGTCGGTGATATTGACGACCCAGGTCACATCGAAGCCGCTATAGACCAAAAATCGCTTGATGCAATCGAAGATCACCGGACCGACCATGTGGCCAATGTGAGCCTTGTCGTAGACCGTCGGCCCACACAGATAGATCCCAACGTGGCCGGGCGTCACCGGCTCAAGCGGCTCTTTGGTTTTGCTCAGCGTGTTGTAAACGCGGAGCGTCGTCGGGGTAATGGTTTGCTCGGCCACCGCAGTGCCCTGGGTTGTTGTGGTCATGAAGTGGATCTTGTTTTTTGTGGCTATTCGTCTCGCGTCAGCAGCAGAACGCAGCGAGCTTCGATGACTTCCTCGCGTCCAACCGGGCCAACCTTTTCGCCTGTCTTGGCTTTGAGCCCGATTCTGTCGGGCTCGACATCCAGAAGATCGGCGATCCGCTCGCTAATTGTGGTTCTGTGGGGAGAGAGCAGCGGACGCTGAGCCGACACCACACAATCGAGATTCATGACCCGATAGCCGACCGCTTTCACTTTCTGGTGGGCGATGCGTAGCATCTCGGCCGAATCTCGCCGGCGGTTCGCCTCGTCCGTATCGGGAAACATTTCTCCGATGTCTCCCAGCGCGGCGGCGCCCAACAGAGCGTCAACAATCGCGTGCAGCAGGACATCGGCATCAGAGTGTCCGACCGATTGCCGGTCGTGCGGGATATCTACTCCGCCAACTCTCAGCGGACCGCCCGGCTCGAGGCGATGCCTGTCCTCGCCAATACCTATCCGTGTCGGCTGCGTGGTAGAATCTCCTTATCAACAGACTGTTATCACGTGCTATGCTAGTTGTTTAGTGCGGATTATAGCCCTTCGCCACAGGGTGGGCAACGCGGACCGCTGGATGTGATGGGTGGCTGAATTCCTGTCGCCCTGTCCGGCTGACCGCAGTAGACCTATAATCGGCTGTCTATGTCCATTATCGAGCTTCACGGGCTGGCCAAGTCCTACCGCATCTACCAAAAGAAAGAGGGCCTACGGGCCTCGTTGACCGGTCTATTTCAGCGTGAATATCGCGACGTTCATGCGGTGCGCGGGATTGACCTGACGGTCGACCAGGGTGAGTTCGTTGCCTTTCTGGGTCCGAACGGAGCCGGCAAGACGACCACGCTCAAACTACTTTCTGGCGTGATTACGCCTTCCTCGGGCACGGCGACGGTCATGGGCCACGTGCCGTGGCTCCGCGAAAATGCCTACCGCTGCCGCTTCGCGCTGGTGATGGGCCAAAAGAATCAACTCTGGTGGGACTTGCCGGCCCAGGAATCGTTCCGGCTGCATCAGCAGATTTACGGGATCGACCCGGCGGCGTTTGATCGAACGCGGGACGAGCTGGTCGATTTGCTGGATGTCCGCGATTTGCTCAGGCAGCCGGTCCGCGAGCTTTCGCTGGGCGAACGGATGAAGATGGAGTTGACCGCCGCGCTGCTCCACTCGCCCGAAGTCCTGTTTCTCGACGAACCGACCATCGGGCTTGACGTGATTGCCCAACACAATATCCAGCGATTCCTCAAACATTATCAGCAGGAGCGCAACATCACCATCATGCTGACCAGCCACTACATGAAAGATATCGCGGCGCTCTGCAATCGCGTGGTGATCATTGCCCTGGGGCAAATCATGTACGACGGTTCACTGACCGGCATCATCGACCGATTTAGCGGCCACAAGGTGTTAACGCTGCTGTTTGCCGACGATCAAATGCCCAGCGACCTTGCCCGCTACGGCGAAGTGCTTGAGATCGAAGAACCGAAAGTCACCTTGCGGGTAAACCGCGACGTCGTGCCCGAGGTGCTCAGCTCCGTGCTGGCCAACCATACGCTGCAAGACATCAGTGTCGAAGACCCGCCGCTCGAGGAGGTCATCGCGGAGATGTTTTCCGTGTCGCAAGAAGAAGCAGTGGAAATGACGAATACCGAATAATGCTTGCACGCGCCACAACCTGGTGGACCATACTGCGGATCAGCCTCGAAGAGCGACTGGTCTATCGTGGTGACTTTGCGATCGGAACATTGATGCGGTTTCTGCCCATCGTGACGCAGATCTTTCTCTGGTTGGCCGTTTTTGATGCCGCGTCCAGAGGTGAAATTGAGGGGTATGAAATAAGCGGGTATGGTTACTCCGACATGGTCGCCTATTATTTGTTGGCCATGGTCGTCCGGGCGTTCTCCAGCATGCCGGACCTGGCCTTGGGTATCGCCTTGAGCATCCGAAACGGCGATATCAAAAAGTTTATGATCCAACCGATCGATCTGGTTGGTTTTCTGTTGCTAACTCGAATCGCCCACAAGCTGGTGTACTACAGCGTGGCCATCGGGCCGTTTGCACTGGTGTTTTATCTCTGTCGTGGATATTTCTCTGGCTGGCCCGACCCGGATATTATGGCGTCTTTTTGCCTCTCGCTGGTCCTTGGGTTCCTGTTGGGATTCTTCATGGAAGCCGCGATCGGCATGATGGGCTTTTGGTTTTTGGAAGTGAGTTCGCTACTGTTTGTCTATATGCTATTCAATTTCTTTTTCTCGGGTCAAATGTTTCCGCTCGACTTTCTACCGGCGCCGTGGGACACTCTTTTTCAACTCATCCCGTTGCAGTACTTGGCGTTTTTCCCGGCGGCGATCTTCCTGGGCAAGGTGCAGGGCCCGGAGCTAGTTAACGGTCTACTCATCGAGGCCGGCTGGGTGGTTTTTTTCATCCTTGTCAGTCGCGTGGCTTTGCGACGTGGAATGAATCGCTACAGCGGTTACGGCGGCTGATTTCATGGACCAACGACCTGCTTATTTTCGCGTGTTGGCGACATTCGCTCGCAACAGTCTCGTGCGCGATATGATGTTCCGCTCGAACTTTCTGATCGAGGCGACCTCTTCCGTGTCATGGACGGTGATGAACCTTGGTTTTTATGTGTTGATCTTCCAATTCACGCCGGAGATCGGTCGGGGAACCGGCTGGGGCCAGTACCAGTTTTTTGTGTTTATCTCCGCGATGATGATTATCAACAGTATTGTACAGGCATTCTTTATGCCAAACGCCCAAGAGTTCAGCGAGTTGATTCGCACCGGAGGACTGGACTTCGCGCTGCTGAAGCCGGTCGACACCCAGTTTTTGATTTCTTTGCAACGGGTTAACTGGTCCTCTCTGTCGAACATCGGTGTTGGTTTCGCGCTGATGTTCTATTCGTTCACCAAGATGACATTTTTTCCCTCGGTCATTCAGCTCGTGCTGTTTCCGATTTACGTGGCTTGCGGCGTGGCCATATTTTATAGCATCATGTTTTCGCTTGCCGCCACCAGCATTTGGCTCGGTCGGAACCAGGCGCTCTATAACTTTTGGTTCTACATTACAAATTTTTCGCGATATCCGATGGAAATCTACGGCGGCAGCTTCGCGGGCGATGCGTTGCGGGGTGTGTTTACATTCGTTGTGCCCGTCCTGATCGCCATCAACATTCCGGCCCAATTGATGGCCTGGCCGCTTTCCGAGCAGAACTGGTGGCTCGTTGTGTTCACTCTGGTTGCCACGGCCGGCAGCCTCGCTGCGTGCCGCTGGATATTCCAACGGGCATTGCTTTCCTATCGAAGCGCCAGCAGTTGAACAAATTCGGAATTGGGATTGCGGAATGTGCAGTTCCTGCTCGCTACTAAATACCCATGAAACTCGCCTTTAGCAGCAACGCCTACCTGAACCACACGGTCGAGGATACGATTCGTCGCATTGCCAGCCTCGGCTATCGTGGCATCGAAATCCTGGCCGATGTGCCCCATGCCTGGCCGGCTGGTCTGCTGCAAGAACAAAGAGAATCGATTCGCCACTGTCTCGACCAGCACGGCCTGACGATTTCTAACATCAATGCGTTCATGATGAACGCCGTCGGCGATCCGCGGCAGCCTTATTGGCATCCCGGCTGGATCGATCCCGATCCGCATTACCGGGCCATCCGCCGTGAACATACCAAGCGTGCTTTGCAATTGGCCCGGGATCTCGGCGCACCACACATCACGACCGAGCCAGGCGGCCAACTGACCGGCGAACAATCGTGGCAGGACGGCTCGCAAATCTTCTACGAAGAATTGATGCCGTGTGTCGAACTGGCCGAAAAGCTAGAGGTTGGACTGCTGATCGAGCCGGAGCCCGAGTTGTTGATCGAGCGGTTCGATCAATACCTGGAATTCGTCGCTCGTGTCGATTCGGATGCGGTCGGCCTGAACTTTGACGTGGGCCACGCTTATTGCGTGGGAGAAGATCCGCAAGACTGGGTCGCCAAAATGCAAAGCCACTCGCGGCATTATCATTTGGAGGACATTGCCGCCTCGCGTGTTCACCAACATCTGATCCCGGGCCACGGCACGATTGATTTTGACAGCACGCTGGCCGAAATCGCCAAGACTGGCTACGACGGTTGGCTGACGGTCGAACTTTATCCTTACATCGACCAGCCGGACGACGCGGCCCGCGAGGCACGTGAGTTTTTGGCCGGGCGGATCGCCGCTACCATTTGAAAACCGCAGGTCGACCAATGCGTACCGTTCGTGCCTATCTCGAATTGCTTCGTCTGCCCAATGTTTTTACGGCGATCGCCGACGTGTCGATGGGATTCGTCGTCACGCAACCGCGCGGTCTTGTGCTGGGCGGCGAATTCGCGGGCCTGTTGATCGTCTCCGTCTGCCTCTACCTCGCCGGCATGGTCCTGAACGATGTGTTCGATGCCGAGATTGACGCGAATGATCGACCGCAACGACCGATTCCATCCGGCCGCATTCCACTCGGCACGGCCCGCGTCGTAGGCTGGTCACTTCTGGTAGCCGGCACGGCGATTGGATGGCTGGTCTCCATGCGAACGGGCGACGTGCGGGCTGGAATCGTGGCGACGGCGCTCTCCGCGTGTGTCGTTCTCTACGACGGCGTGCTCAAGACAACCTTTGCCGGCCCGCTGGCGATGGGCGGTTGTCGGGCGCTCAACGTGCTGCTGGGGATGAGCGCGGCCACCCTGCCTTGGTCGGGCGGGAACGTCGCGATCGCTGCCGGTGTCGGCCTTTACATTGTTGGTGTCACAAGATTCGCACGCCGCGAGGCAAAAACGAGCGACCCGGGACAACTGGCACTAGCAACCGCGATCATGCTGGGCGGAATTATTTTGCTCGCCGAATTCCACAAGTTCTCCGGCGGTGAGGTGGTCATCGATTTGCCGCCACGGTGGTATTGGTTCTGGCTGATCATTGCCTTGCTGATCGTCTGGCGCTGCGTGCGGGCTGTTGCGACGCCCTCGCCCACTAACGTGCAAGCCGCTGTAAAACACGCTATCCTATCGTTGATAGTATTGGACGCCGCCGTCTGTTACGCATCTGAGAACCGAGACTGGGCGTTTGCCATTTTGGCGCTGCTCGTGCCCGCCATGTTTCTCGGACGTTGGATCAAGTCGACGTAGCGGATGAAGAATATGTTTTCCATTTGGAAGCACCCCGGCTGCTGTGTCACGACAGATTCTGTGGCTTATTCATCAGCAGCCGGGGTGCTGTAATCTCCGCCATGTTTTCCGGCCTGGTGGCCTGGGCTAAAAGATTTTTATGATCCTCGGCTATAACACCAACGGGCTGGCACACCACGATCCGATTCAGGCGGTCGAGTTGCTCGCCGGTATCGGATACCGCTGCGTGGCGCTGACGATTGACCATGGCATGCTCAACCCGTACGGTCGGTACGGCGACTGGGACGTACGCGTCGATGAGATGCGAGCCTGTCTGCGGCAGCACAATATGCGGAGCGTGATCGAGACGGGAGCGCGGTTTCTGCTCGATCCGCACCAGAAGCACGAACCAACACTCATGTCGCCCGCCGCTGCCAGCCGGCAGCGGCGGGTCGAATTTCTCTGTCAGGCCATCGATACGGCCCAATCACTCGAAAGCGAATGCGTCTCGCTTTGGTCGGGCATCTTGCGAGAAGAAATCGACGACGGGACAGCTTACGATCGACTTGCTACGGGTTTGCGAGATGTAATTGCCTACGCGGACCAAGCCGGTGTCACGCTCGGTTTCGAACCGGAGCCTGGCATGTTTATTGACCGGATGTCGAAGTTCTCCCGTTTGATCGATCAACTCGAAGCGCCCGGCCGGTTGCGACTGACCTTGGACATTGGCCACTTGCATTGCCTGAAGGAGCCAATCGAAGAGGCGATTCATCTCTGGAAAAGCGATCTGGTCAACGTACATATCGAGGACATGCGGGCCGACCGCCATGAGCATCTGATGTTCGGTGAGGGGGAGATCAACTTTCCGCCGGTCATCGCTGCGCTGCGCCATGTCGGTTACCAGGGCCCGCTTTGCGTTGAGCTGAGCCGCCACAGCCACGAGGGTCCCACGGCCGCCAGGCGCGCGTACGATTTTCTGCAACCTCTCTGCCAGAGCAATGGATAAGGACTGGCACGATTTCAGCACCCCGGCTGCTGTGCCACTAATAACAAACGATCCTTCATTAGCAGCCGGGGTGCTTCCCAATGATCTATAATCGAGGATTTGGACTGCCATGGCGCCACACGTCGTTCTCGTTTCGATTCCGGGCTTGCGTGAACAAGACCTGGCCGACATGCCGCGATTGGTTGAACTCACTCGCGGTGGTCAACGCGCGACACTGCGGCCGCACTTTCCGGCGGTGACTTGCCCCGTGCAAGCCAACATGACCACAGGCAAATTGCCCGGCCAGCATGGCGTCGTGGCCAACGGTTTCTATTGGCGCGAGCGACAAGAAGTCGAGATGTGGACCGCCTGGAACGACTGCATCGAGCAGCCGCAGATCTGGGATCTGTTGCACCAGAGCAATCCGTCGCTGACCTCGGCCGTCTGGTTTCCACTGCACAGCAAGGGCTGCGGCGCCGACTTCATTTGCACGCCCGCACCCATCCATAATCCGGACGGCAGCGAATCGCTCTGGTGCTACACGCGGCCCGAGTCACTTTATGGCGAGTTGCGAGATGAACTGGGGCACTTTCCACTGAAACACTTTTGGGGTCCGCTGGCTGGCATCCCGTCGAGCCAGTGGATCGCCGACTCGGCGGTCATCGCCGCCAAAAAGTGGCGGCCAAACTTTTTTTACATCTATCTGCCGCACCTCGATTATGCGGCCCAGAAGCACGGGCCCGATAGCGACGCCGCGCGGGCAGCCGTGGGCGAACTGGATGCCGTGCTCGGGCGACTGATCGATGGGCTTGGTGACGCCTTCGACAACGAGAATGTTCGCTGGTTCGTCGCCAGTGAATACACCATTTCATCGGTCGATCATGTGCTCTATCCGAATCGGGTGCTCCGCGAAGCGGACCTGCTCTGCGCTGGCCAGGAGGAAGACGGCGAACACCTCGACTTCGCGGCCAGTGCCGCTTGGGCAATGGTCGATCATCAGTTGGCCCACATCTTCGTCCGCGACCGCGATCCGAACGTCGTACGGCGTGTGGCCGAGCTGTTCCAGGGCGTCGAAGGCATTGATGAAGTGCTGACCGGCGATGAACTGGCGAAGTACCATCTCGACCATGTCCGCTCCGGCGACGTCGTACTCGTCTCGACTCCGGGCAGTTGGCAGGCCTACTACTGGTGGCTCGACGATGCTGATGCCCCTGGCTTTGCCCGTACGGTCGACATCCACCGCAAGCCGGGCTACGACCCGGTCGAGCTCCACTTCGACGCGGCGAACCGTTGCATTCCGCTTGACGCCACGTTGGTCGGCGGCTCGCATGGCGCGCCGGCATCCAACAGGACAGGACAAGGCGGGGCAGGGCAGGGCGTGCTACTCGCTTCGCACGCGTCGGCGCTGGAGCGCGACGAATACCACGATGTTGATGTGGCCGAGTTGGCACTTGAACAATTCACCATTTAGCCGCCCGGGCTTTTCCGGCGCTAAAGCGCCGGGCAAGCCCGGGCGGCTAAATGGAGGTTTCCGGTGACTGGAACGCGAAGTTCCGGCTCTGGCTAAAGAACTTCAGCGGGTTCTCGTAAACAACCTGACGGATCAGGCTCTCGGCGTGGCCGCGCCGCCGCATGGCTAGGATAAAGTCGGGCACGGCGGTCGGTTTCGAGGGTCCCCAGTCGCCGGCCGAATTGACTAGCAGCCGTTCGGGGCCAACCATCTCGATCATGTCCACGGCTCGCTCGGGCGTACATTTACTGACCGGGTAGAGCGTCATACCGGCCCAAAACCCTTCGTCCAACACATGGCGGATCGTGTGCTCTTCCACATGGTCGACGAGTACCCGGCCGTGGTTTAGACGCTGGTCATCGCAGAGCATGTCCAGGATCATCCGTGTGCCCTGATACTTGTCTTCCAAGTGGGGCGTGTGGATCAAAATT
>Ga0310120_10003924_pt1 | contig 10586 bp, 9 predicted proteins | sample CB27_AW_983_MG_FD_203506 | JGI IMG/M metagenome (GOLD analysis project Ga0310120, IMG submission 203506) | Marine microbial communities from Western Arctic Ocean, Canada - CB27_AW_983 | ecosystem: Environmental > Aquatic > Marine > Oceanic | place: Canada: Western Arctic Ocean | collected... | reverse complement strand
CGGCGGTAGTGGCGGTGGATCGTCCGGTGGTGGCGGTGGCGGTGGCGGTGGTGGAGGCTGGTAGTGCTTTGAGATAGGAAATACCCTACGTCGCAACAAACGGTTCAGCCACCAGTCCGCGGTGGGACTCTTCGCGTGACCACCACGGCGCAAGCGTATCGCCTCTAAACTCGCGGAGTCTTGCTTCAAAATGTGGGTAATAAGATCATTGGGAAAAGGCATCAGGGCTTGCACCCCGCATTCTTGCCTCCACCGTTGCGGTGGCCAATGTCATGTTGGTGTACAATGTGACCCTGTTTTACGTCACGCACAAAATCACTCATAAACCGGAGATCACCATGGCAAGCATCGACATTTTCCCGGTTGTTGAGGCCAGTCCAGCCTTGCCACGTCATGACTCGGCAACACTCCTCGAGCGAACCGGCGGTCAGTTGCTGCTCGCCTGGATGCGGCATACCGGAGGCGAGAATGTTGGCCACGATCATGCACCTTGCGACATCGCTTCGATGGTCTCCAACGACGGCGGGACCACCTGGACGGATCTAAAAATTCTTGTGGAAAACAACCCTGGCGACGCGAACATCCACTTTCCATCGTTGCTTCGCCTGAAGTCGGGTGACGTTCTCCTCTACTACCAGCGGCGGCATTTTCTCGAACCGGGCCAGCCTCAGCGGTCAACCTCGTTCCTCTGTAAAAGCAGCGACGACGGCGAAACGTTCAGTGAACCCTGGAAGCACGATATTGTGCAGGATAACCAAATGTCGGCGAACCTGCTGATTCAACTCTCCACCGGGCGAGTGATCTTGCCGACGACCGATATGTCGGGTCGGTGGTGCGGTGTTACCGAGGAGGGCGCCCCGGCCGATCATTCCGTCGCCGGCTGCTGCTACAGCGACGACGACGGCCGTACTTGGGAAGCTTGCACGACCTGGGCCGACCTGCCGTTGCGCGGTGCAATGGAGCCGCACATCGTTGAGCTAAGCGATGGACGGCTGATGATGACCTTACGCACACAGCTTGGCGCGGTGTTCCAATCGTACTCCACCGATGGGGGTGAAAACTGGTCCGTGCCGCAGACCACCACGCTACAAGCGCCCGAGTCGATGCCCTGCCTTGCCATGTTTCCGACCACTAGAGATCTGCTGATGATCTGGAACCACGCCAGGTTCGACCCCAATTTCAACCACAGCGGCAAACGTACGCCGCTGACCGTGGCCATCTCAAAAGACGAGGGCCGCACATGGGAAAACTACAAGGATATCGAAACCGATCCACTCTACGAGTTTACCAACCCTTCGTGCCACTTCACCAGCAGTGGTAAGGTGATCATCACGTATGTTGTATCGAAGATGGACAACCCCGATCCGCCCGGCCGGTTTGGGCGCAGTATCATGCCGCTCAAAGCAGCGATCGCCGACGTGGATTGGTTTTATCAGTAGCGTTGACTTCAAACAGAACCACTGCGGACCGCCGAGAGACGCCCCGATCAGGCGGCAGACGGATTGTAGGCCCCCTGTACCGACGACAACCTGGGGAAAGATTTGCGTCCGAGTCGAAAACGGGTCAAAATGGGCACATCGATGGTTCGGCTGCGTAGCCGAGTCCGCATGCCAGAACACCAGTGGGAAATCCCGAATCCATGGGTCGGCGCATAAACCGCGGGCAGATTTGGGGTCCATGGAAGTCGGGTGGCGACATGGTGAAGGCTTCTCTTGAGCCGGAAAAGAGCGACTGATGCATAACTGGATAAAGATTAGTATCGCTGTTGGGCTGTTGTCGGTGGCTGCAAGTACGGTCGGCTCGGCGGCGCCAACCAGAACGACGACGCAGACCGAAACGTTTGATCGTGATCCACAGTGGGACGGCCACAATAATCGCCAAACACCACATGATCCACCGATGGTGGTGCAGGATTTCGGCTATTCTCGTACGAAGCACACGGGAAATCACCCGGGCGAGATTGGAGGATGCGTTTCCGCATCACTACGGCCGGCGTGGTACGGAAAAGTGATTGGCCGAAAGTCGCTTGACGATGCGTTGAGCGTCTCCGGAACGTTGTGTGTGCTCGACGCGAAGTCGATTCGTGGCTGGCAGACATCGGCCAATATTTACGTCGGTTGGTTCACCGCCGTCGACCGCGATCTGATTTGGCGGCCGCGGAACTTCATCGGTTTTCGCCTGCAATCCTCCAACGAACCGGACGGCTGCGTGGTGGAACTGAGTTACGGCACCGGCGCGTGGCAGGCGGGTGGGGCATTTGTCAACGCCGCGGGAGGCATCCAGCAGAAGAACGTGCGCGATCTTGAGACGTCTAAAATGCTGCGCATTCCACCAGATGGGTCAACACACCACTGGTCATTGCGCTACGATCCCTTGGGTGGAGGTGGCGCAGGAGAGATCGTGTTTATGTTTGACGGAAACGAGACACGGCTTAAGCTTCGCGACGAGCATAGGAAAATCGGCGCGACCTTTGACCACTTCGGCATCTTCCCTCCCCGCATCCCTGGGCGACACATTGTCGCCTACTTCGGCGACTTGGTGATCGCTGGAAAAGCAGAGGATTTGTCCAAGGACCCGGGCTGGGAAAGCGCTGGCAACCGCGAACGGTTCCAGGATAGCGCGCAGTATGCCTACAATAATTTTGGCTTCAGCAAGACGAGCCACGCAGGTGGAACGCCGGGAGAACTTGGGGGGCGATTCTTCAGTTGCAACCCGGACGAGGATCAATTCAAGGCCTGTTATGGTGCGCCGGTCGGCAAGCTTACGTTGGAAAACCAACTGGCCGCCAGCGGCAAGTTCGTCGCGCGGGAACATTCTACCGATGCCACGTTTGCCCTCGGTTGGTTCAATTCGCGAAAGCAAGGTTGGCCGATCGAGAACTTTGTCGGGGTCTATTTTGACAGCTACTCCCCCGAGGGACGTATCATTGAGCCCCTGTATGGGACATCGGAGGGAACCAACCAACGCGGCGACGGGTGTTTGACCTTTGAGCCGGGAAAGCCGTATGCGTGGACCCTCGATTACGATCCTGACGGGGCCGGCGGGCGCGGTGAAATCACGTTCACCATCGGTTCCCAACGCGTGACAAAAGCGCTTAAAGAGGGCGAGAAGGGCAAGGGTGCTCTCTTCGACCGCTTTGGCGTTTTCAACATGCAGTGGGCCAACAGCAAGTGGTGTGATGTGTATCTCGATGACCTGACTTACACCGTCAGCGCGGATTGAGTGATGAACAACATCATCCACAGCAGTCTGCGCAGCTGAGATCGCCAACACCGCTGTGGCACAACCAATTGCCAGGAAAAATCTCTACGCGGCCCAGAATCCCATCTCCAATTCGGGTCCATCTCTCAGGGATGCCAAAGGATGGAAATGCTCTGTCGAGCACAACTCGCCCACGCCACGGCGTCTCGACACGGTGGCTCGTCGGCAAGCAACGCGTATGAGTTCATGCTTTCCCGTCTACGCGGGATTCATAATCGTTCATGGATGCAAAGCCAGCGGGCGTGAGAGAATACCCGCCTTTGAATTTTTCTTTGATCAGCAGTTCCCTTTCGGTCATGAGTTCCAGTACTGCCTCGTCCTGTTCAAAGCTGGGACCGGAGAAGCACAACATTTGGCCCGGAGTCATTAGAAATTGTCGGAAGGTGCGTAACACGCGTTGTTCAGATTTAGATAGCAAGATTCTCATCCCCACATACAGTTAAATGTCGCCATCCGTGATCAAGCCTACCGCAAATTTTTCAGGTCAATTGTTGCTCGCCGAGGCCGTGTCCGTCACGGTTTGCTCGTCGGTTTGTCCCTTCTTTCTACGGCGCTGTTCCCTCTTTTCCTCTGCCTTTCTCTTCTTTTCCATTTCCCGGCGACGTTTCTCGACGGTATTTTGATTATTTCCCATGAGTATCTTTCTTGTTGAGGTGTTTGTCCGTCAATCCGCGTGCCCCGAGGTATTCCGTACACCGAGCCAGTGGTTTTGTAGACGGTGCGCCGAGGAGAGCGCTGCGTATCGTCGTCAGCTTAGTACCGGCGGCCCCGATCGCCACCACCTCGTCCGCCGCCACCACCTCGTCCGCCGCCACCACCTCGTCCGCCGCCACCGTAGCCGCCGCCACCTCCACCACCGCGACTCTCGCGCGGTTTGGCTTCGTTCACCGTGAGCGGCCGGCCGTCATGCACGGTTTCATTCAGCCCGCTGATCGCCGCCTGTGCCTCAACCTCAGTAGACATCTCCACAAAGCCAAAGCCTTTGCTGCGGCCGTTATCACGATCTGTGATCACCTCCGCACTCGCGACCGAACCAAACTGTGAAAACAGCTGTTCCAAGTCGGAATTCGAGACGTTGTAGCTCAAATTTCCACAATATAACTTCGTTCCCACCAGAGATCTCCTGTATGCGGGAGTGACGGCCCAATCTTTCACTTTCCGAGGCCAACGAGAAAGGGGCTGACGCAGGAGCCCACCAGGGGGACGGACGAAAGAGCTTCCGGTGGGCCGGTTTCTTAAGAACCGGCGTCGAATACGCGATCGTAACCGCTCAATTAACTAACTAATAACTAACTAATAACTAACTAATAACTAACTAATAACTAACTAACCTCATTTCTACCCTGAATTCGCCTCCATGTATAGTGGAGTCCTCTACCGGCAGCGACAGTTTTGGGTCGTTGGACCCAGGAAAATACGCCAAATCGGGGAGAAATGGGGTCCGGGTACGGCGAGTGCGACGGTGTCGGTCGCCATCCCAGCCACTGCGGCTGTTTCCCGTATCAGCCAACATGCCTGGATTGGCCCCACACCCCGTCCCCGGTGCCCCACCGTCTGCAGGAATGTCACCGCCTGTGACTGTGCTGTACTACTTGCCGCTGGAAAAGGGCGTGTGAATCCAGATGCCACCGCAGTCGCCACGGTATTGTTGCCTGGTCCCCTGACCGTGTTAACCTTTTGCCCAGGACAACGACCGCTGGGGACCGTGCGACTTCGACCCGCGACTCCGCTGTGTCACTACTATATGTTGGACCCTTGGGGGGATCGCTGGCGAATTATTTTTGCTTCTGTCCGTTCCGGGATCTTTGAGAGAATCCCATCTTTCGGAAAAAAGTCCGTAGACTCCCCCGTCGCCGAAACTGGTCGTCGAAAACTCTCGGGGTGTAGTGTACCAGTCTGCCGAAAGATCTGAAAATGGTGGTGATTTAATTCTGTTATCTATACAACAAAAATTAAGTTAATACTTATCTTTTGCCCGGGATAGAGGCTTGACATGGTACGTACGAATGTTATGCTAACAATCTACCTTAGGCGTGAGATCGGCACCTACACCTTTATTGGTGTCGTGTTCATTCGACTTCGAGACTGCGGCCACCTGGACGCCTCATCGGCCAAGACGAATGGCTTGTGCGTTCCAGTATATTGCTTTCGACCGCGACTGATTCTCTTGCTCCTGAATCACATAGCTGCCACCGTGCGGGTGTGTTTCCCGTTATTTGATTGTGCTGAAGTCAGTCGGTTTACCCCATTCTGACCACGGCGAGCTGACAGATATCATCGAGTAGCCACTTTCCGGTGCTACTCGACACAGACTTTTTCTTTTTTTGAAAGTAATCAACCCACATGAAGTTTGAATGCCTCTCGCTCTGCGAGCCTTTGCTCCGAAGTCTTCAGGCTGCGGGCTACGATGAAGCCACTCCCATCCAGCAGAAAGCCATCCCCCAGGTTCTCAAGGGGCGCGACTTGATTGGCTGTGCCCAAACGGGAACCGGCAAGACAGCAGCCTTCGCGTTGCCGATGTTGCAGCACTTTGTGACCTCAGCCGCCGCACCAACGGGTGCGGCCGGTCGGCGTCGGCGTTCAGGTCGGCGAAGCATTCGCGCTCTTATCCTGGCACCCACGCGCGAACTGGCCGGGCAAATCGGTGAGAGTTTGACGACCTACGGAAGATTTACCACACTGCGCCACGCAGTCATTTTTGGTGGAATCAGACAGGGGCCGCAAGTCCGAGCTTTACAGGCCGGTATTGACATTCTTGTTGCAACACCAGGTCGTCTTCTGGATTTGGTCGGGCAAGGATTCGTCAACCTCGCTTCTGTGGAAATCCTGATCCTCGACGAAGCTGACCTGATGCTCGACATGGGTTTCATTCACGACCTGCGCAAAATCGTCGCACAGGTACCTAGCCGACGCCAAACGCTGATGTTCTCCGCAACCATGCCAAAGGAGGTTCGCAAGGTGGCGGCACAGTGGTTGCAGCGGCCGTTTGAAGTGCAAGTCGGTTCAGCTGCTACTCCGCCCGAACTCGTGTCGCAAGCCGTTTATTTTGTCGAACCGAACTATAAGACAGCAACCCTCACGCGATATCTTCAAGAAACTCAGCAGACAAAGACACTTGTCTTTTCCCGTACCAAGCGGGGCGCCGACAAGATCGCCCGTTGTCTGCAACGCGAAGGGATTCGAGCTCTCGCAATTCATGGGGATAAAAGCCAGGCAAAACGAAATTCTGTGATTCGTGAATTCCATTCCAAACGGCCCCCTGTTCTGGTCGCCACCGACCTTGCCGCGCGGGGACTGGATTTCTCAGACGTCTCGCATGTCATTAACTATGACTTGCCGGATGTCCCCGAAACCTATGTTCACCGCATCGGACGCACGGCGCGGGCGGGAGCTTCGGGGCAGGCGGTCTCGTTTTGCGGACGTGATGAACGGCACCGCCTCCGCATGGTTGAAAAATTGATCGGACAAACCGTGACCGTGGAGAAGTTGTCAGCCGTATCTAACGATTTGAAATCGCGTGCGGTCACGCATGGGATTGGTCCAAAAGATACGAGCGAAGCGGATACTGGTGATATAGATACGAGCCACCACGATGCAGTTTCAGAAGAGGCCAAACGTCGTGCCCGCCGCAAGTCGGCCCCACAGGGAGTCGATGGTTCAAAGTCGTCGATTGGCTCAAAACAACGCAAGGAATCACGCCGACGAAAACGCCGACGCCATGCCGCTGGTGCCCGTTAAGTGGGGCGCCTACAACCGATACGAGCATGTTTTGCTTCACAAGCAAAAGAGAATCAATGGGTCATGTAACTTTACTCTGAGAGGAAACTCAAATGCCACAAGGTACTATCAAGAAGGTAATAGCAGAAAAAGGCTTCGGATTCATCGATAGCAATGGAGACGAACTCTTCTTTCACCATTCGGCCTTGGTTGGGACTACGATCGAGGCACTGCATGAGGGTCAAGCCGTTGAATATGAAGAGGGGCGAGGTCCAAAGGGTCCCCGTGCCGAGAACGTGCGCCCCACGTAGTTCACCGAACTACTATCACGAAGGGTTTGCGATACGACACACCGCATTCCCCGCTTGGTCGTTGTAGGCGTTGACCCACTCGGTGGACCAGGTAAAATCCTGCGAGCCTTTGCGCGTGAGAGACCTTGGTGGTCGCTGTCGGAGGATACGGTCTTGCGCGCATTCTGGAAGTTCCTGGATACTCCGGGGCGAAAATTGGCGCTGAAACCGGCGCTGAAACCGGCGCTGAAACCGGCGCTGAAACCGGCGCTGACAGGCACTCTCTGCAGGTGACTAACCAGCACGGTAAACAGGCGACCCGGCAGAGCGCAAAATCAAGCACACTTCCTCATCCATAAACAGCGCAAACCAAACCGCAGCAGCCAGCCGCGTTGTCTTGCACGGACTCGCAAGCAACGAAAACAGTTTGGGAAAACCAGCCTGTCTTGCTACTCAGGGTTAGCTACTCAGGGTTGCTGTCTTACGACGAGGCTGTGTGCGTTACAGAGCGATACTCTGCACGAGTCATGGCGCCCCATGAACCCGCAGGTCCCCATGAATTTTGCGAAGAACAATGGGAAAAATTGACTGGAGGAGGCCTGGCGAGCAGCCTTACTGTTTGACCCCGTTGGAATGCCGACCAGTTTTTGGTGTTTCGGGGCGACGCGGCTCGTCGACTTGCGTTCGATAAGAGAGATTAACTGCCGGCAAAGGCGGAGCCCTGAATGTCTGAACATCAACCGGCAGATGCACAGCGGGCAAAACGTACACACAGAGTCACTTCTCATGTTCCTCGCCGGACGTGCACCAGCCTTAAGCGATTCGGTTCGCGCGGTGGCACTGACTTTGTGCTTGTGTTTGTCGGTCTTTAACCATGCAATTGGTGACCCGACAGTCGGTGTCTATTACTATCCGTGGTGGGGCGAGGGCATATCTGGAGGACACACGTTCAACCAAACGTTGCGGACGCACCTCACGCCTGAACTGCAGCTACCAGCGGTGGGCCTGTATCATAGCCGTGACGCAGATGTCATCTCCGCGCATATCGATCAGAGCCACATCGGCAACATTTCGATGTGGTCACTCAGTTGGTGGGGGCCAGGTTCGTTCGCAGATATTGCCATCAGGAACCACATCCTGCCACATGAACGAGCTTCGGAAATCAGCTACACGATTCACTACGAATCGTCGGGGCGTTTAGGGGATGCCGGCAACCCAGATTACACCAACCTGATCCCCGACTTTCAGTACCTGGCGGGAAATGTCTTCAACAATCCCAATTATATGCGCATCGATGGGCGGCCAGTCGTCGTCATGTATCTTACCCGCGCGTACTTCGATGATCAGACAGGTTGGAATGAACTGAACAACCTCCGCTCCACGATGCAGCAGCAATACGGGTATGACCCATATATTATTGGCGACCATTTGTTCGGGGCAGTTGCAACCGGTGTATCTCAGATGGATGCCATCACGGGGTTCGACGTTTACGGCCAGGAGTTTGGCGACGGCATATCCGATCAAAATAGTATCAACGGCCTGAAGCAGATTTATGCCAACGCCAAGTCGCTTGCCAACAATCAGGGAGTCGATTTCGTGCCGGGGGTTTCACCAGGCTACAACGATAGAGTGGTCCGCGACGACCACCCGCCGGCCGCGAGATACCTTCAGGAGTTGGGGCCGACGAGTCCCGGTTCGGTGATGGAGGCAATGCTCGAAGACGCCGTTCTACCGTATACAGATCCGGATATCAACGAACTGATTCTGGTCAACTCCTTCAACGAATGGCACGAAGATACGCAGATCGAAGCCAGCGTTATTTCTTTTCGGACCAATACCGACGATTCGGCGACGGGCTCGGAATTGACCGCGGGGAGATTTTATGAGGGTTACGGAACTCGATACTTGGATATTCTTCGATCAGCAACCTCGTCTGAGCCTCCGCCTGGGCCATCCACTTTGACGTGGCACGCTATCAATCGTCGAACTCAGATTGACCTGGGCGGCCCCGACGTTGCCGACAACATGACGCATCCGCAGGTTGGCGACGGCGATACGACCGACATTAGCGTCGGCGGCCGGATAGCCCGCCGCAACGTCGATCCCAATGAGGACTTTTACTTCTATTTCGCGGTGGACGACTCGTTTGCATTCCAGGGCGACCAGCCGGAGTTGTCGATTACCATCGACTACTTCGATAGCGGGACCGGAACGCTCACACTGCAATACGACTCGGATACCGGCGACACGTTACCCGCCTTTTACAAAGTCGGCGACAACGTTACCCTCACCGGAACCGGTACCTGGAAACAGCACACGTTCCAGGTGAACGATGCCTACTTTGGCAATCGCCAGAACCATGGCGCCGACTTCCGCATCGTTGGTGGGATCGGTAACCCTTTCTATCTGGACCGCCTCCAGGTGACGAGCGGCCAGACGGATTGGTTTGAGGCCACCAGTTGGACGCCCGGAGGGGGCCCCCCCAACAGCGCCAACCAGACTGCCGTGTTCGGCGGCTTGATTACCGGCCCGACCGTTGCCACTTTGACGAGTGACGTGACGGTGAATCGCGTCGAATTTGACAATGCCACACACAGTTACACCATTTCCGGGTCGAACTCGGTCAATATCGACAGAGGCACAAAGCCAGGTTTGCCGGCGACCGGGGTCTTTGTATCCGGTGGCAGCCACGAGTTTGAGGTGGTCACCAACATCAGGAGTGATGCCACGGTAGATGTTGGCTCGAACAGCACGCTGACTTTTAACAATGCACTCAACTTGATGGGAAACACATTGACCAAGATGGGTGTGGGCACCGTGGTGTTCCACAACGACCTGGTAACAGGCGGTGGTGCGGTGAACGTCCAGCAAGGCACGGTCTCGGGCAAGGGAACGGTGAGTGGCAACGTGCACAACTCGGGTGGCACCATCGCGCCGGGTAGCAGTCCCGGCCAACTCACCATCACGGGGAACTACACGCAACAGGCAGACGCCACCCTCGAGATCGAGATCGGCGGTACGACTCAGGGTGAAGAATACGACCTGCTCGAGGTCCTGGAGAATGCCTCGCTGGCCGGGACACTGGCCGTATCGTTGATCAACGGATTTGTGCCGGACTCGAGCGATACCTTCACGGTGCTGACCGTGGCCGGAGAGTTGACCGACCTTGGACTGGTGCTGGGCGGCCCTGATGCTGGATTATTCAGTCTGAATGTCGACACCGCCAGCGACCTGATCATGCTGACGGCTGTGGCCGTTGGCCTGGCCGGCGACTACAACGACGACGGCGCGGTCGATGCGGCCGACTACACAATCTTT
>Ga0310120_10003923_pt1 | contig 10587 bp, 8 predicted proteins | sample CB27_AW_983_MG_FD_203506 | JGI IMG/M metagenome (GOLD analysis project Ga0310120, IMG submission 203506) | Marine microbial communities from Western Arctic Ocean, Canada - CB27_AW_983 | ecosystem: Environmental > Aquatic > Marine > Oceanic | place: Canada: Western Arctic Ocean | collected... | reverse complement strand
TTCCAGTTCCGGCATTTCATCTGGTTTCGGCGTCGAAAATGCCGAACCAACAGGACCCGTCATGCGGTACGCTTGCATGGCAATGACGTCGCCAATCTCACCGTCCTGAATACGGTCAAAAAGCTCGCGCCGAGCATCACAGTGGCGACACATGAGCCCCACACCCACTTTGAGATTCTTGGCGTCAGCGGCATCGGCAAGCTCGAACATTCTGCGTGATGTCGGCCCGTCGACGGTGACCGGTTTTTCCATGAATACGTTCACTCCCTTTTCGATGGCATACGTAAAGTGCACCCAACGAAACGCCGGCGGGGTGGCGAAGATGGCAATGTCACCGGGCCGAAGACAGTCGATCGCGTCTCGATACGCGTCGAATCCCACGAATTTACGTTCTTCCGTGACGTCCAGCCGATCCGCATGATTCGTGTGGAAATGGTCGTAGCTTCCTTCCAGTTGATCCACGAAGGCGTCCGCCATGGCCACCAGCTTCAGCTGAACGCCGGGAACGGAAAACGCATTTGTGGTGGCACCCGTCCCTCGCCCACCGCAGCCGATTAAAGCCACCCGGATTGTATTGTCTTCGCTGCCGTGAACTTGAGGCGTGGTCACGCCGGCCAGTGCTGAGGCGGCCGCAATCGATCCGCTGGTGGCAAGAAAGTCGCGCCGTGATTTAGATGGCATCATTCGTTCGGTCATGATTTGGCTCCTTTGGCGCTTATTGTGGCGTGAAATACTCAGTGGTTCAAGCATGGCGCTGGGAGATATTTATAGTTAATTCAGGTTGTTAAGCACTGGACTCATTGAATTGCCAGCCGGGCCAAAGGATCAAACTTCGATCTTGCGCCAACTTCCATAGGCGAATCGCCAGCTCAAAAGGCCTGAACGAACGACGACATCCGCCAACATCGCCATCCAGGCTCCCGCGGCGCCCCAACCCATCCCTGACACGGTGAAGTCCATCAGCGGCAGTTGGAAGGACTCCACCGCTAACCAAATCCCCATCGGAATTCGAATTCCTAACAACCCAGCAAGATTGATGACCAACGGCCAACGCGTATCTCCCGCGCCCCGTAACGCCCCGCTGATGATGATTTGAATTGCCAACGAAGGTGTGACGTAGGCGGCGATCTTGAGCAGCTGGATGTTCAATTCCGTCGCTTGATTCGTCATCGAACCGGTAAACAGCCGGGTCAGTGGCCCCCCCGCGAAATAGAAGGCTAACCCCGCGAGGATCATCAGCCCGCCCCCCGCGGCCAAAGAGGCGAGTACCGCCTGGACAGCTCGCTTCGGATCTTTGGCACCCAGGTATTGACCGGCCATTGTCGAAGCGGCGACCTGAAAGGCGGCTCCAGGCAGATAGGCGATGGACTCGATGCGAATAGCCAAGCTATGCGCGGCCGCCGCGGTCGTGCCCAATCCATTGATGATACTCAGGAACCCCATATGGCAAGCCAGGATCGCCAAAATGTCCATCCCGCCGGGAACTCCAACGCGGAGAATCCGGCGCGACAGATTCCAATTCGGTCGTAAAGATCCGGCGCGCAGACGCAACCCGGCCCGGCCCACGATCAGTAGCATCAAGACAATCAACGCGCCGACCATCTGGCCAACCATGGTGCCGATGGCTAAACCGTCCCACCCCAAATGAGGAACCGGTCCCAGGCCCAACACTAGCGAGATGCTGACGACGACATTCACCCCATTCATGATGGCCATCGCCACCAGACCGCTGACGGTGTCCCCTGCCCCGCGCAGGCAGGCCACACCGACCGTTTGAATCATAATTGCCGGAATCGCCGGCACCAGGAACTGAATGTATCGCCGCGCCAAGTCCGCGGCTTCGCCTTCCAGATTCATCAGCGTCACATAACGGTCACCTCCCGCGGCGCAAACCCACATGACGAATCCGGCCAGCACTACGCCGCACAAAATCGCTTGATTCATCGCCTGACTGGCTTGACCTGGTTCGCGAGCTCCCGTGTGCCGAGCCACCACGGCCGTGGCTCCGATTGACACTACGGCGAACATGCTGGGTAGCAGCCACAGCGAATAGGCCATCAGCCCGATAGCGGCCAGCGGCGCCTCACCGACGAGGTATCGTCCTGTGAGCCCCGTGTCGACAAATCCGACCAACATCACCAATACCTGTTCACCCAACACAGGAATCGCCAACCGCCACATGGGGCGCACGACTCCGGGGCTGTCGAGTAGGTGCTGGGGCACGGATCCTTCCAATCATCCTATGTCAGGGTGAACCGTCGGAACTCGGATGGATCCACAGCGACCGCTGGAGAAGTTCAAGTGAATAATTCAGAGATCACCTTACCACTATTGGCGATCTTCATCGGCCGTCCATTGCGGCTGGTGAAGGTATGGTCCAGGTCGATGCCGATCGCATGGCAAACCGAAGCCATCAGGTCCTGGGAAGTGTAGGGCTCCGTGGTCACCGCCGTACCGTCTTCATTGGTTGCGCCGATCACCTTTCCCCGCGCGAAACCACCCCCTCCGACAACCACGCTCCAGGCGCGGGCCCAGTGATCGCGCCCACCATTGGCGTTGATGCGCGGCGTCCGTCCAAATTCACCCATCCAGATCACCGCCACATTGTCGAGCAGGCCGCGTTGCTCCAGATCTTCCATCAACGCGCTAAACCCCTGGTCCAATGTCGGCAGCCGTTGGTTTTTCAGTGTCGCGAAGATGTTCGCGTGGTTGTCCCATCCGCCGAAGTCCACCTCGACGAACGGCACGCCCGACTCAACCAATCGTCTGGCCATGAGGCATCCGCGACCAAAATTGTTCGTCCCGTAACGCTCCCGAGTTGCCTGGTCCTCTTGATCGACCTTAAACGCCGACATCTGGTCGCTCGTCATGAGCTGGTATGTCTTGTCCAATATTTTCGCATGATCCTCGGCCGCGGAGCCTCGACGTTGCTTGATGAAATTTGTCTCCAGCGCGCCCAACGTGGCCAAGCGTCGGGCCATCCGTTGTTCCGCCAGGTCCATGTCAAGATTCTGCACGCGGCCGTTGGTATTCACGACGAACGGAGCCCACGACATGCCAAGGAATCCGGGACCGATGCTTCCGCCGCCAACGGCAACAAACGGGGGAATCTCCAGATCGGGCCGGTCGTCGGTCATTCGATGGGCGATCACGGAGCCGTAGCTGGGGTGTTCCATGCTCGGACTGGGGACGTATCCCGTGTGCATGTAATAACGTCCGCGGCTGTGATCCGCCTCGCGAGTACTCATGCTCCGGACCACGCTAAGGTTGTGCATTTGACCCGCCAACCTCGGAAGGTGTTCGCTAATTTGAGCCTCTCCGGTGGTGCTGATCGGGCGAAATGGACCACCGGTCGCGGCGCCTGCCTTAAGGTCCCAAAGGTCGATGGTGGATGGACCGCCACCCATCCATAGTAAGATGGTCGCTTGGCGATCGTGGCTTAGCTGCTGGGCGTTCGCTTGCAGGGCCTGCGTCAACGAAAAGGCGGGCATGGCCATTGCCGATGCGCCCGCCAGATGAGACATGAAGTGCCGACGCGACATGCCGTGGGGTGTGTCAAAAGATAACATCTGCTTGTCTCCTCTCGTCATTTCGGCCGTTCGATGCGTCAATCCATTGTAATCATTCTATGGAGCTCGTGCCAAAGTCGTTAGTGCGGCGTCAATCAATTTAGCGTCGATCGTTGGTTCGTGGTTCGGTCGCCTCTCAGTGGACGAGAATGAATTCGTTGCTGTTGAGGATTGACCACCAGATATCCTGTAAGGCCGCGGTGGTTGGATCGGACATTTCCGGGCCGTCGCTGCCCTGCCGCTTATAGGTGCGTCCACCCCGCTGGGTGTCGGTCCAGTTGATCGAATCCGCGACGTACGACTCCAACAATCGATTCGCCATGCGAACTTCCTGAGAGGTTGGCTTGCGTGAAAGTCCCGCGAGAAACAGATATTCGATCTTGCGGCGGGGCTTGATGTCGCTGGTCGCCATCCTCCCCAATAAGCTGCGAGGTGTGACGCGGACTGCCTCCTTCATCACACGTCCGTTCATCATCATGAGAGCCTGGGGGATCGTGCCGTCGAAATTCGTGGCTTCGCCACCATCGTCGGTACCGAATGCTCGCGTGAATTGTGACAACCACTGACGGCGGTCCGACTCTTGTTTCTCATCGTCGGCTGCATTCATGTCTGCTTGCGTAGCGGCCAAGAGGGAGGCGTACAGCTGCTCGGCCCGCATCTGTCTCAGATAAAAACGACTAAAACGTGGCGGCTCACCGAGCGTTGGATCATCTTGTTCGTTTCCAGGCCCAATGCGACTGGATAGCCCGTAGGGTTCGCTCAGTACGACCCATTCATAGAGTTGTTTGAGATGAAATCCTCGCTGGCGAAACGCGGCGCCAAGGGATTCCAACAGAAGCGGATGAGTCGGTGGATTGTCGGGGCGCATGTCGTCAATCGGTTTGGTAAAGCCGTAACCCAAGAAGTAGCTCCACATTCGGTTGACGATCGCCTTGTCGAAATACTCGGAGTCGACGATCAAGTTGGCCAATGCCTCACGGCGTATCACGTCCGACGCGTACCCGCTGAGATTCTCCAATTTCGCGCCATTGACGAAAACAGGGTAGGCAACCTCCAGGTCGCCATTGCGACGCTCGTAGTAGATCTCCGCCTCGGAGGGAGTGGATCCTTCACCAGGGAAATCTTCGTCCACCAGCTCAACAAACAGGATTTCCCCGTCGTCGCCAAAACGCCGCAGGGCCGCCGTTTGGCGAAAGAAGGCGTTCAATTCCCAAAATTGATTCTGTTTCCAATCGTTAAACGGATGGTCGTGACATTGCGTGCACTGGACTTGCAACCCGAGAAAAAGCTTGGAAGTGTCAGCCGTTGCTTGAGATGCCTTTTCTGACAACTTCATGGCCAGGAAATTCGTCGCGCCATTGAAATTGGGGCGGTCCGGTGAATTGGGACCTGCCGCGGTGATGAGTTCTCGCACCATCAAGTCGTAAGGCTTGTCTTCAACGAAACACTCCAACAGATACATTCTCATTCCTTCACGATTCGTCAGCGAGTTGTCCTCCGTGCCGCCCGTACGACCAATGAGCCAGTTGGTCCAAATCGTCGTCCAATGTCGGGCGTATTCGTCACGGTACTCCTGAGTGTACAACAACCGTTGAACCAGCTCTTCTCGGCGGGTGCTGGGTCGATCCTTTAGGAATCCGGTCAGCTCATCCACCTTGGGGATGCGACCGATCAGATCCAAGAAAACACGGCGGCACCATTCTCCGTCGGTCGCCGCTCGTGAACATTTGAGATCGTATTCGCGCCAGACTTCACCGATGCGTTTGTCGATCATGACCCGCGGACTCTCCGCCGCGGACAACGCTTCGTCACTGGAGTCCGCGCCCGAGCCTGGCCCCACACCGACGACGAGTAAAACAAGAGATGGCGCGAGAATGGCCCACGCCGTGACGAGCGTCGAATTGCCAGCGTCGAGTTTCACTTCGAACCGATTCATTTCAAATAAACTGGCTCCACGCAGGTTGGGGACCGCAAGGATGAACTGGTGATGTGAGGGCTTGGTGATGTGAGGGCTAATGATCAGCAGCCTTCAACATACCACCGGAAGGGATCTCAGCATCAGCGAGCGAGTCGCCTACAAAGTGCAAACTAAATAAATCTAAAAAAATATTTCCAGGGCCAGCAAATCAAACCACTCTGTAGAGGGATAACAAGAGTATTAATGTGCCGCAGTGTATCAAAACGCTACAGTCGAATAAATAAAGGCGAGTCGAACGAATTCGACTCGCCTTTCGAAGCAACGAAAGTTGAAAACCAGTTACCTCACGCTTCTCTGTTCCTAAAAACCCGCAGATATTGCAATTTCCTACGAACTTCACTGGTTTTCCGCTCGTTCGTTCCTCTCTCGTACCGACCCCACAGAAATGTGCCTCATCCTCTGTTACGGCCCCGTACGATCGTTGGCGTAGTTTATACGCAAACAACGTGCCAATTAGAATCGGCTAGGTTTCTGCTTGTCCGGCCGGTGACGTTCGATGACCGAAGCAAACGGTTACGCCGAGGTACGGAATTCGATTTGGTGCAGCCGCTGGTAGAATTCGCAGCGACCGATCAGTTCGTCGTGAGTGCCTAGGTCGACGACCCGGCCAGCGCCGATAACCAGAATTCGATCGGCGAGGGAAAGAGTTTCCATACGATGGGTGATCATGAGGGCTGTTCGATTTCGGACGAATTCGGACAGCACCTGGCGAATAAGATGTTCACTTTCTACATCGATCTGGCTGGTTGCTTCGTCCAAGATCAATACATCAGGATCACGGAGGATCGCACGGGCCAGTGCCAGTCTTTGGCGTTGTCCTCCGCTGAGGAGTTTTCCGGACGAACCGATCACCGTGTTGTAACCGTCGGCGAGTTTGTGTTCGATGAATCGATGTGCGTGAGCTTGTTCCGCTGCGTTGATCACTTCCTCATCCGTGGCGTTGGGGGAGCCGTAGCGAATGTTGTTCAAGACGGTGTCGTCGAACAACAGCGTGTGCTGGGTGACGACGCCGCAGCGTTCGCGTATCTGTTGAGGGCGGACGTCCCGGAGATCCAGGTCATTCCATAACACGCGTCCGCTGGTCGGATCGTAGAATCGTGGTATGAGGCTGGCCAAGGAGCTTTTGCCACAGCCGTTGGGCCCCACGATCGCGAGTGTCTCACCCGCTGAGATCTTGACACTCACATCCTGCAGCACGGGGCAATTTGGAACGTATTCAAAGCAAACTTTATCGAGTCGGATGTTTCGCAATGGCACGGTCAGGTCGACCGGTTCCGCTGGCGAGCGAACTTCTGGTACTCGGTCGATTAACTGGTATAACCGGTCAGCGGCCGCCACACTCCTCTGGATCGAGTTGTAGATTTCGGCCAATTTTCGGAAGGGATCACTGACACCGGCCAGTAGCGCGAAGAAGACCATTAGGGCACCAAACGTAAGGGGTCGATTGCAAAGGCGCAGACCCATCAAATGGGTCTCTTCATTTAGAACCAGGTATCCACCGGCCAGGATGGCCAGGCACACGACGCCCATGCTCATCAGTTCGGTGCTCGGTTTGGTCAGCGAGTCGTAGAACGCGATTCGCAACTGCTTGCGCATGTAGTCTTTGGCCGAGTGGTGAAACATCCGCCGTTCGCTGCGTTCCATCGTGAAGGCCTTGACCGCCTGAATTCCCGACAGAGATTCGGAGAGGTGCCCGTAGAGATCGGCCATCTTGTCCATGGCCCGTCGATTGGCCCGTTTCACGGACTTGCCCAACAGGTTGATCAGGTACATGGCGATGGGAGTGACAATCAGGCAGAACAAGAGCAGCCGCCACGAGACGATTGCCGCCCCGGTCAGGCAGGCGATGATCTTGAGGGGCTCCCGAATCGCTCGACCAAAGACGGTCTTAATGCCGATCGACAGCGCCTCAAGGTCGTGCGTGAAATGGCTGAGAAGTTTGCTGGTCCGCTCCTCCCCAAAACTTGCCAAGCTCAATCGGAGGGTTCGTCGATAAAGCAGTTTTCGCAGATCGAACGCGGCCAACTGTGTGATTTGGTCCACCAGCAACACGTTCGCGATGAGAAAGACCCCTTTGAAAAGCGTCCCCACCATCAGCAGTCCCACGACCACCCACAACGTGGGAAACGGCTTGTCAGGTAAGTAGGCGTGGACCCAAGGACGGATTCGTTGAGCTCGCGCGAGTGCTTTTTGCTCGGAGCTGTTTTGCGCTCGCCAATACGACTGACGCCGTCGCTGGTCGGCCGTTAGTGGTACGTTCTCGGCCAGCCGGGTAAGTGTTGCCTGTTCAGCCCGTATCTTCTCCAGTTCTTTCTCGGTGTCCTCGATACTGTCGTCGATCCAATCCCGCAACGAGCGATTCTGAAACACCACCTCCACGATAGGATAGACGGTCGCCAGGTTCGCACCCCAAAAAACGGCGACCAATAACGAGGAGGCGACAATCAGGCCGAAGGTCAATCGATACCGACTGCCAAGGAGGAGCGCGCGAGTGAAGTTTGTCATGCGTGGATCACAGGGCGAAAAGAAAAAAGGGCGACCCAGCCCGGCCAACTGGGGGACGGGACTTGTAGCAGAACCAGTTCCCCATTCCAAGGTCGACCATCGTGAATGCATGAGTAGGACCTGGTGAGTCAGCGGGCCAGTTGCCCGACTGCCTCGCGTTATGGGTGGCCTATCCGGTCATCGACCGAATTCCGGGGCAATGGTCTCTCTGCGACACGTGCGCCGGCCGCGTTTCAACTCGGAAGCCGTCGCTAGCATCGACGGATCTAGATGAAGCAATCCGCTATCAGCACCACCAGAACAGGCACTTCCAGAATAGGCGTAATGCGAGCGGCCCACGCGGCGGCGATAATCGAGCGGACCAACCTTCAATTCGAGCTTCAGCTGCGTGGTTTCCGCCGAGCGAGCGAGCTGATCAACCTGAATACCACTACCGTCACCGCAGGCGCCGCCAAGACAAACAAAAGAAACATAAGTCGCTTGGGCGGGCCCAAGTCGCGGCTCCGATAAAGATAGAACGCTCCGGCCGCGGTCACGGCGCAAACAGCTTCCAGCAACAGAATCTGGTAGAGCTGGACCCGAATCCGACCTCCTATGTGTCGGATGTGAGATCGGCGACAACGAAATGTATCAGGCCGTTGACTCAATCCATCCGCCTCCGAGGACGCGGTTGTCGACGTAGCAGACAACGGCTTGCCCTGGCGCAACCGCGTAACAGTCGTCATCGAAAACCACCTCGAAGACCTGTTCGTCAGTTGGATACAGCGTGGCGGACTGGGCCGAACTGTTGTAACGGATCTGAGCGCAACATCGTGTCGCCCTTTGAGGTGGATCAATCAACCAATTGGCCTGAGTTGCCACCAGGCTCTTGCGCGCCAACTCGGCGCGCCGACCAATAACGACGTCCCGTGTTATCGGGTCGATGCGAGTGACGAATCGGGGCTCACCCAACGCCGTGCCCAATCCACGCCGCTGGCCAATCGTAAACTTCTGATAGCCGTCATGCGCCCCCACGATCTCTCCTTCCGTCGTGACAATGTTACCGTTGGTCGTGATTTGCGGACTGCGACTGGCCACAAATTCGCTGTGTTGGCCAGGAGCCACAAAACAGATTTCTTGGCTATCCCGTTTGCTGGCGACGTCGAGGTTCAACTCTGCCGCCAGCTGACGGATGGACGGCTTATCGAAGCTTCCAACCGGCAGCATCATCCGTTGTAAATGGGAACGATCAATGCCAAACAAAACATAGGATTGATCCTTGGACGCGTCCTGGCCGCGATACAGAGCCGGTTCGTCCGCCGTGGCGTCCAGTTGAGCATAGTGGCCGGTCGCGACAAAGGTTGCGTCGATGCTTTCGGCGTAGTCGAACAGCCTGCCGAATTTAATCCAATTGTTGCACATAACGCAGGGGTTTGGGGTGCGAGCAGCATTGTATTCGTCGACAAAGTAATCGACGATGCGAGCAAAGTCTTTGTCCAAATTAATGGCGTAGAAATCGATGCCCAGCAACTCCGCCACTCGGCGGGCATCGGCCGCGTCGCTGGCCGTGCAACAACCCTGTTTGTGGCTTGCTTGACGCTGCTCCCCTTGACTCGGCCTGTGGTTCGAAAGGATCGGCAGCGGGTTGACAGTCGATTGAGATTCTCCCGATCGGCACTCGGTGTCCGCGAGTATCCCGTGGCGCATGAATACGCCGATGACTTGATGCCCTTGTCGCTGGAGCAGGTGGGCCGCCACGCTGCTGTCAACCCCACCCGACATGGCCAGTACGACTCGTGCCATTTTGAATTCGTGCTCTTTCAAAAACTAAGTGAAAAACCGATCGCAATGACTGGGAGTCCGCTTAATTGGGAGTCGGCTTAGGGTCGACCCCAGGGCTGCGTTCCGAATCGTACCCACAGTAATCGGCTGGGCTGATGAAAATCTCGTACCTCGTAGAGTCTTATTGTAGCGCGATAGCATTGCAAAATGAGAAATGAGAACTGCAAAATCATTCCTGGAAAATTCTCATTTTGCAATTCTCATTTTGCATTTTCCAATTCCCCTGCAGCGCAACAAACACGAAGCACACCATATGCTCTAAATAGTCCATATTCCGGCCTTTTCATTAGCCCAGTCATCGGCTGCCCGATAGCCCCACCAACGGGCCTACTCTCTTCTCGCCCATTTTCGGGAGGGGAGCTGCATTTCAACCAGCAAAAAAGGCCTCCCGAAGCTGGTGTCGGTCCCGCTGGTCGCCCACAATGGACCTATTCCGAGTCGTCATCAACTCTCGAGACCCCGCACGTCACGACGCTAAATAACCTAACATTCTTTCGCACAATTCAAAGCCCAAACGGTCCATCCTATTCAGGCGGCTGGAGAAGCCCCAGCCACCCTCGGCCGCGATCACTCCATTTTTTTAAACATTTAGCGTATCCTCACAATAGCCAGCACTGCATCTAGTTGATTTTTTCGAAGAAGGTGTATGAATGGGTGCATGGGCACTTCAGACGTAAAAGCGATTATCGAGAAGGTCGAGCAGCTGTTGGCCGA
>Ga0310120_10003922_pt1 | contig 10587 bp, 8 predicted proteins | sample CB27_AW_983_MG_FD_203506 | JGI IMG/M metagenome (GOLD analysis project Ga0310120, IMG submission 203506) | Marine microbial communities from Western Arctic Ocean, Canada - CB27_AW_983 | ecosystem: Environmental > Aquatic > Marine > Oceanic | place: Canada: Western Arctic Ocean | collected... | reverse complement strand
ATGATTAGTATCCTTAGTCTTTATGGTTTGACTTGAATAACTTTTACTACAGTTTCTACATTAACAAGAATAAGATAGCGAGATGAAACGTCTGGTTTACATCATCAGTACCTTTCTCATTCTTACGGGGATGTATGGTGGGATTGTTGGTGCTGACAGCATTTTTAAGTTTTTTCAAACAGGCGGTAGTGCCGCCAGCGACATTATTAGCGGGAAGTTTCATGGTAACCATATGCCAGATTCCCACAAAACTAAGTACCTGAGATGGGTACAGGAGCGACATGGTTATGGGTGGGATACCGCTCTTGCTGTTGCACCGACTGGTCGCGCCAACGGGCTTTGGATCTCGTGACTGGTGCCGGCTTTTTACCGCGTGGGAAAGTCGTTAGGAAATCATCCGGCTTTGTCCTGCGGCTAAAACGTATTCGCAGTCTGCCGGATACAGTGGGTCCGAATATGCAGGTTCTGATCATTGGCCTGAATCCGAGTCCTTATTCTGCAGACACCGGAATTGGTTATGGCCGACCCGGAAATCGGTTCTGGCCGGCTGCACTGAAGGCAGGTCTGGTCAGTATCGACCGTGATCCACGGCTCGCGCCGACGAAGTTGAACGCACTGAATTCGAAGCCGGTTTTGAGAGAATTGAACGACTGGTAACATGGTGCAGGAAATTTACCGCTATGTACACTCGGCGCTGAAACGGAAGCGGTCGGGCACATTTAATTCCCTGACCCACTAATGAAGCACCTTGTAGATGGGTGCACCTGAGCCAAAACTGGCTTCAGATGGACAGCCGGTGTACAGTAAAAATACACTAAATACCAAAACCACCCTGCAACGGAACTAGTGTTTTTGATTCTAAAAGAATGCCCTAATACTTTGAAATGACGTCTGTTTAGGCTGGAATACCAAAGACCAATTCTGTACGATCAAGAAATAGTTGTTTAGACCGTTGTAGTAATCGCGTTGCCGGGAATGACCAGCTGGACGTTCTGAGCGACTTTAATAACAGGAGAAAACAGAACGTGACTAATGAATCCTTGCCCCAGTTAAAGTATTCCCTTGAAGAACAGGGTGTTCGCTATTGTCTCCCAAGCTACGTTGATATTCACGGTGTATCGAAATCTAAATTTGTGCCGATCGCCCACTTCGATCGGATGATGGGCGGTTCAGAGTTGTGCACCGGTGCTGCGCTGGATGGTATTCCGCAGGATGTCAATGATGAAGAAGTTTCGTCGCATCCGGACCCCGAAAGCCTGATCATTCTGCCCTGGCGCAAGGATGTGGCCTGGTTCGCGAGTGATTTGTGGTGCGAAGGCAAGCCGTTTGAACCGTGCAGCCGAAATATCTTCAAGAGGGTGTTATCGCAGGCGGCGGATTTGGGTTACACCTTCAATTTTGGTATTGAGCCTGAGTTTTTTCTGCTCAAACATACGGATGATGGAGGATTTGGCCCCATCGGCCCACGCGATGATATCGCGAAACCCGCGTACGATATTCGATCTACGCTCGACAGCTTTGAGCTTTTGGAAGAGATCGTCGAAACGTTAGATAGCCTTGGATATGATGTTTATTCTTATGATCACGAGGATGGTAACGGGCAGTTTGAGATCGACTTTATGTATCGCGATGGCCTCACCATGGCCGACCGTTTTGTGTTTTTCCGGCACCTGATACAGGAATTGGCGCATCGAAAGGGCTACTTCGCGTCGTTCATGCCAAAACCTTTCGCCGATCGGGCGGGCAGTGGCGCTCACTACAATATGTCGCTTGCGGATTTGCAGTCAGGGGAAAATCTCTTTGAGTCTGATAATGACCCGCGAGGTTGCGGCATCACAGAGCTGGGCTATTGGTTTATTGGTGGGATATTGAAGCATTTACCCGCATTATCGGCAGTCATATCACCCACCGTGAACAGTTATAAACGGCTGATTAAAACAGGCAGCATGTCGGGATTCACCTGGGCCCCGGTTTTTACCTGCTTTGGTAACAACAACCGGACGAATTCAATTCGGATCCCGCGGGGTGGAGGTAGAGTAGAACTGCGTTCTGCAGACATTGCCAATAATCCTTATCTGGGCGGCGCTATGGTGCTGGCTGCGGGTTTGGAAGGTGTACGGGAAAAGATCGATCCCGGTCTGCCGCATACCGACAATATGTACCTCAAGTCGGATGTAGAACTGGCCGAACTGGGGGTCGGTTATCTGCCACGCAGCCTCGATGAGGCCATTGATGCTTTTGAAGCCGATGATCTGGGTCGACAGGTGATGGGAGACCTGATGTACAAGACCTATAGTGAGTTCAAGCGTGCTGAGTGGGACAGCTACCTGACGCATGTCAGTGACTGGGAAGTTGACCGCTATCTTAAGTTGTGGTGATCGCGCTTATTCTGAATTCAGCTGATCTCAGGAACAGTCGATGACTGAAGAGATCATCAAATTCGATCTGGGAGATGTCGAGCTGCTTTCAGGAGAAAAACTGACATCTGCAGTTCTGGTTGCAAAAACCTGGGGACGGTTGTCGGCTGCGCGTGATAACGTGATTGTACTGCCCACCTATTACACGGGTACGCACGAGGGATATGCGCCGCTTGTTGGACCTGGCAATGTTTTCGATACGAACCACTATTTCGTGGTGTCACCGAATCTTTTCGGGAACGGGTTGTCGACCTCACCCAGCAATGCAATTGACTCGAACTCAGGCCCACGCTTTCCTCAGGTCGATGTTTATGACAATGTCCTATGTCAGCATCGCCTGTTGACTGAGAGTTTTGATGTCACTGACATTCAGCTGGTGGCCGGCTGGTCAATGGGCGCGATCCAGGCATTTCACTGGGCAGTGGCATTTCCGGATCTGGTGCGGCGGATTTTGCCCTGGTGTGGCTCTGCCCGCTGTTCCCCTCATAACCAGGTGTTTCTGGCTGGCGTTAAAGCCGCGCTGGCTGCGGATCCCGTCTATGCTGACGGTCATTATGATGTGCCCCCCGAAGCGGGTCTGAAGGCCTTCGGGCGGATGTATTGTGGCTGGGCCTATTCGCAGTCCTTCTTTCGCGAGGCGCTCTGGCGCGAACTGGGATTTGAGACACTCGACGACCTGCTTTCTTTCTGGGAGACAGACCATCTTGAATGGGACGCCAACGACCTTCTGGCCAAGCTCAGGACCTGGCACACAGCTGATGTAGGTAAGTGGAGTTTTTTAGACGGTGGGTACGAGCAGGCGCTATCGTCAATCAAATCACAAGCAATTGTGATGCCGTCTAGAACGGATCTGTATTTTCCACCTGAAGACAGTGTGGTTGAGGTCGGCCACATGTCGTACGCTGAGGTGCGAGTGATTGATTCGGTCTGGGGGCACTGCGCCGGGGGACCTGGCCGCGAGGACGCGGCCATGTCCCAGCTTGCCTGTGCAGTTAAAGACCTGCTAGCGCGATAGGTTCACCCGAAAGGTTCAGTCGTGTTGCGCTGCAATGACTGTGCTGATTCCAGCAGTACGGTGGCCGTCCTGCCGCCACAGTATCGGAAAGTGGTTCTCGTCCATGTCACAATCATCGAGGTGTTTGTAGCGGCTGTAGACAGGCCCGTTGCCGTAACCGAGGCCCTCGGGCACGAACTGTGTGTCAGATCTCATTCCATGTAGGACCAGCGAGCGGCGCCAGTCGAGTGACCGGTTGGCCCCCGATCCGTGCCACATCCAGCCGTGGTGAAAAGAGCCGCCACCGCGGGGGACTTCGACGTGGATCACCTCCGGTGTCTGGCCTTCCTGTTGTGCCGCAGTCTCCATTTCTATCTGGTAGTCGGCGGGATTGTGAAATTCACCCTGCGGTTGCAGTTGTCTTTGCCAGCGATGTGATCCCTTCACGAACTCCAGAATGCCGTTTGCAGATGACGTTGCGTCCAGAGCTATCCAGCAGGTCAGCATTTCGCGCGGGGTGTACCAAGCCAGGTACGCGTTATCCTGGTGATAACCCAGGGCGCCTCCCCCCGGCGGTTTACTGATCACGTTGTCCTGGACGATTCGGGTGCCAGGCCAGCTACCCAGCTGGGCAAGAGCGTGGCCGAGATCTTCACGCAGCACCGTCGCGGCGACGCAGCGGTCGGATTTCCAGGCGTTGCAGATCTGACGAGTCAGTTCCGGATCACTCTCACCCTCCTGCCAGTTCACTTCGTCGGGCCTGGTGCCGGTTTCGAAATCTCCCTGAAAAAGACGATCGAATCGCGTGTGCAGCTGTGCGATAGCTTTCTCATCTACAAGCTTGTCCACAACCACAAAACCATCGTCCCTAAACCTTTCAATTTGTTTATTTGTCAGGGAAAAACTCATTCCGCTGCCCGATCAATTCCGATGAGAAGACAACCGTTTTCTGTTCGTGAGTTGTGACGTGTTCCGGGGGCGTAGCTGACGAAGTCACCCGCTTTTAAGATGGTGCCGTCACTTTCGACAAGATCACCTTCCAGAATAAGGTACTCCTCACGGAACTCGTGCGGGTGCGGAATGGACGCTGCGCCGGGCGCCATGCGAATGACGTACCAGCCCCCGTCCTGTGCCCCGGTCGTAGCTGATGTTCAGCAGTTGCATATCAACCTGAACGGCGCCTTCAAGATCATAGGCCGAATAGGGTGTGTCGTAGATGTTGATCACGCGGCGTTCTGACGTCATTAGATAACTCCACTAGGAATGATCCGAGGACCATATCCTGGGCTACAAACAGTCAATTCTAGAAGCCCTCTATGATAATCATACCAGGTGGATGTTGGTTTTCGATGAATTTATGGATCGGTTTCCCGGTGCATCAGCAATTTGCTAACGTCGGTCGTAACGCTCGATTGAACGGTACCAGTCAGGTGGTATGAGCGTTAGAATCATTCCGGCAATATACGGAGAAGAGGGTCTCAGATGACGCGTGTCGCGATTATTGGCGCTGGTCCCAGTGGTTTGGCGCAGTTAAGAGCTTTTCAATCGGCAGCTGCCGCTGGTAGTGAAGTGCCCGAGGTGGTTTGTTTCGAGCGTCAGGGTGACTGGGGCGGGCTGTGGAACTATACCTGGCGAACAGGAACAGATGAGTTCGGTGAGCCAGTGCACAGCAGTATGTACCGCTACCTCTGGTCGAACGGGCCGAAGGAATGCCTGGAGTTTGCCGACTACAGTTTCGATGAGCACGTCGGTAAGCCCATACCCTCGTTCCCACCTCGGGAGCTGCTGCGCGACTACATCATCGGTCGCGCTAACAATTCCAATGTCCGTGACTGGGTGCGCTTTAATCACGCGGTCCGCGATGTCCAGTTCAGCAATGCGACCGGTCAGTTTACCGTGCGTGCCACTAATCTGGTCGATAATGTCGATATCGAGGAGATATTCGATTACGTAGTCGTCGCGACTGGTCATTTCTCGGTGCCGAATATTCCGCAGTTCGAGGGCATCGACCAGTTTCCGGGCCGGGTCATTCACGGGCACGACTTTCGCGATGCTGTTGAGTTTGCCGGGCAACGGTTGCTCATTGTCGGGGCGAGTTATTCGGCTGAGGACATTGCACTACAGAGCTTGAAGTACGGTGCAAAGTCGGTCACCTGCACGTACCGGACCAGTGCGATGGGATTTGACTGGCCCGATGGCATAGAGGAACTGCCCCTGGTTGAACGCTTTGATGGCCGGGCCGCACACTTTTCAGGGGGTGACACACGGGAATTTGATGCTGTGGTGTTGTGCACAGGTTACTTGCATCATTTCCCGTTTCTGCCCGAAGGACTGCGCCTGGCGACGCACAATCGACTGTACCCTGGCACCCTGTACAAGGGTGTGTTCTGGATTGCCAACTCGAAAGTGATGTATCTGGGTATGCAGGACCAGTACTACACGTTCAGCATGTTTGATGCACAAGCCTGGTACGCCCGCGATGTGATCCTCGGTCGCATCCTGTTGCCATCGGCGAGCGATATGGCAGCAGATGCAAAAACCTGGCAGTCGCGGGAGGAGGCACTGGAGGATCCGATTCAGGAAATCGATTTCCAGACCGATTACTGCAAGGACCTGTGTCAGGAGTTGGACTACGGCCTCGACTGGGATCTGGCATGCGACAACTTCAAGCACTGGGAACATTACAAGGAAGAAAACATCGTGACCTACAGGAACAACGCGTTTCGCTCACCGGTCACAGGCACCGAGGCGCCGACGCACCACACCGAGTGGTGGGCTGCAATGGACGACTCGTCTGAATCATTCCTGGGATAAGACCAATGGGGCCTTTTCCGTCGAAATCACCGGTTTCCCATGTACATGCATCAGTTTGTGGTATCAAGGTTTCCCTAGGGAAATACAATTTCGCAGTGGTTGAATTCAAACCCAAATCCGACTAGGCTTTGCTGCTCATAATTTCAGTTCAGGAACGATCCTCATGTGCGGAATAGCGGGCATCATGTACAAAGGGTCAGCACAGACCTTCGACACCGGGGAGGCGCTGATTCGGATGCTGGACGGCTGCCAGCACCGCGGCCCTGATTCAACCGGATTTGCACTGTATGAAGAGGCACAGCCGGGTAAACTCAAATTGCGCTTTTTCCTCGGTGATGCTGCAGATTCCAGGGGCGGAGTTGAAGCTATCCGACAGCGTTTGTCCGAACTGGGCGCCACGATCACCGATGAGTCGGAGATTGGCGACAACTACCGGGTCACTGTCGAGTATGCCCATGACGTCCAGAGGCTGGCCTATGAGATGGAGCGTGCCGCCAAGGTGATCTCTATTGGCACGAGTCTGGAGATCGTTAAGGACGTCGGCACTGCTCATGATGTCGATGATCGGTACGATGTTCACAGCTACCGCGGAACCCACGGCCTCGGCCACGTGCGACTGGCGACTGAAAGTGACGTCAAACCAGAAGCTGCTCATCCGTTCTGGGCGACGGGATTTGCGGATGTTGCAATTGTGCACAACGGCCAGATTACAAATTACTGGAAGATGCGCCGCCGGTTGGAGCAGCGTGATTTCCAGTTCACGACCGATAACGACAGTGAACTGATCGCTGTTTACCTTGCCGACAAACTTGCTCAGGGTATTGTCCTGAACGACGCGCTGAAAACATCGATCGATGATCTCGATGGCACGTTCTCCTTCCTGGCCTCTACTCAGGATGAAATCGGCTATGCCAAAGACCGGCTCGCGGCTAAGCCCATGATCCTGTATCAGGACGACGACCTGGTCGCAGTTGCGTCTGAAGAGGTCTCCTTGAACAGGCTTTTCCCCGGCCAGGCTCTGAATACTCGCGAACCCGCACCAGGTACTTACGCGACATGGTCACGCTTGACCTAGCGCACCTTACGGTTCGCGAGGTCAACGAGCGGCTCCGGCAATCCGGGGCGGTAGGCGAGGATGTTCTTGTCCGCAATCCCGACGCCCGGCATCACATCGGCGTTGGGCTCACCGAAGCAATTACCGTTCGTATCGAAGGCTCTGCCGGTTATTTCTGTGCAGGCCTGTCTGACCAGGCACACTTCGAGGTTTCACACAACGTCGGTTGGGGCGTCGGCGACAATATGTATACCGGGTCGGTTATTGTCGGTGGTAATGCGGGAGCCATACCCGGTGTTGCCATTCGAGGTGCAGAAATCGTGATCCACGGCAACATGGGTTCGCGAGCGGGGCAGGTGATGAAGGCGGGAACGTTGTGCTGCGTCGGCAACGCCAACTTTATGGCCGGCTACATGATGTATGGCGGCCGCATCATCATTCTGGGCGATTCGGGCGAGCGCGTGGGCGAAGATATGTCAGCTGGCGAGATCTTTGTTGGTGGCACTATCCAGGAGCTTGGTTCAGACGCCATGCTCGGCGATCTCGATGTGGCCGAGTTGGAGGACATACGTGCCTTCCTCGATCGCTATAAAATTTCTTTCAGTGGATCGTTCAGCAAGATCGTCAACGCGGGAAAGAAACTGCGTTATGGCAGCAGCGAACGACAGGTGCGCAGCCTTCCATTCACCTCTTTTTCTGGTCGTTCGGAATACTGGAACTCCAAGGTGCAGGAGGATATCCACATCAAGTCACAAAGTGGTCGCTATCGGATTCGTGGATATGGTGGTGCAAGGCCGTTGCCGCACCTCTCTGATCTTGCTTTTCGCAAAGACCTCTCCCGTGCAGGTGAGGCGGCCGACGTCGTGGAACGTGTCCACATGAAAACCCGGATCGGTGGCATCAATGGTGCGGAACCACTAAAGCTCAGTATGCCGGTTATGATTGCGCCAATGAGTTACGGTGCGTTAAGCCGGTCCACCAAGCAGGGTATCGCTATGGCCTCGGCCATGTCCGGCATAGCCGAGAACACCGGCGAGGGCGGCATGAGTGATGCCCAAAGAGACGCTGCCGGACAACTCATCTTTCAGTGTCTGGGTGGGCGACTGGGCTGGAACATACACGATATGCGTAGGGCAGACGGTCTGGAGATTTATATCTCCCAAGGCGCGAAACCCGGCCTGGGCGGCCAGTTGATGGCCAAGAAAGTAACGCCCGAGCTCGCCGAGATACGGGGCATACCCGCGGGTATCGACCTGCGCTCGCCATCGAGGCACCCCGATATCCTTGGCGCTGACGACCTGGTCATCAAGGTGGAAGAGTTTCGAGAGGCCACGGCTTATCGATTGCCGGTCAGTGTCAAGTTGGGCGCAGGTAGAATCCGCGACGATATTAAGATCGCGGTCAAGGACGGCTTTGACTTCGTCGAACTTGACGGTATGCAGGGATCGACCGGCGCCGGCAGTTCTGAGGTCATTGATTATGTCGGCATACCGACTTTGCCGGCGATCATTGAAGCGCTGGAAGCGCTTGATGAGATCGGGGCACGGGAGCGTATTGAGCTGGTACTTATGGGAGGTCTCCGCGATGGTGTAGACGCGGTGAAGGCGCTGTGCCTGGGCGCCGATGCGGCGGGGTTCGGCACCTCCGTGATCATTGCTGGCGGCTGCATTGCCTGCATGCAGTGTCATATCGGCCAGTGCGTGACGGGTATCGCGACACAGGATCCGGAACACGAACATCGATACAAGCCCGAAACGGAAGCGCGTAACATTCACCGTTTCCTTGAGGGTGTGCGTTGGCAGATTGCTGCCATTACTCATGGATTAGGTTATGCCGATGTTCGGCAGCTAAGCCGAGATGATTTGGTCGCGCTGACACCCGAGGCGGCCACGATCACGGGCCTGCCGTACGAGCCCTGGCAAGGGGATCAGTTGCCTTTGGCTCAGAATATATGAGCGTTTACGATCTCGAGCGAATAGCGGTTCCGGCTGTCCCCCCAGGATTTGAGGATGACACTGGCGATCGCCATTTTGTGCCTGCGCCTTGCCAGGTTGCCTGCCCGGTGGGTACCGACGCCCCATCTTATATTGCCTACATCTGGGAAAAGCGTCCGGAAGAGGCTTTTGAGGCCATCACGGCTACTAACCCGTTCAGTTCAATTTGTGGACGGGTCTGCGACGCGCCCTGTGAGCCGGCTTGCCGCAGAGTGAGCAGCGACGGTGCAGTACAGATTCGCAATCTCAAGCGCTACGTGATGGATGAACTTGGTCCGACCTACCGGCCGGAACCGGTCGCCACCACGAGAAGTCAAAGCATAGGAATAGTGGGTTCTGGACCAGCGGGGCTGACGGCTGCACACGACCTGTGTGTTGCCGGATTTCAGGTTGATGTCTATGAGATGACTGACCGCGCCGGTGGAACGATGGTCTGGGGCATCCCGGAATTCCGACTGCCGCCGGGTATTATCGACGAGGATATCGCGCGATTGAAGCACAAGTGTCCCGGGCTTCAGATACATTTGAATACGCCGCTGGGTGAAGGGGTTTCCCTTGAGGCACTTAAAGAAAGGCACGATGCCGTGCTGCTCGCTATTGGTTCCTGGTGGGGTAAGCCCATGGGGATAGCCGGGGAATCGGATGAGCGGGTGATTGATGGTGTGAGTTTTCTTCGTCGGGTCAACGCAGGTGAGCGGCCGCATCTACCCGAAACCGTGGTGGTAGTGGGCGGCGGTGATGTCGCTATGGATGCCTGTCGTGTTGCTAAGCGGTTGCCTGGATGCAAAACAGTCAAGGTGGTCTACAGGCGTGGTCCCGATGAGATACCGGCACGCAAGATTGAGCTGCACCATGCACTTAAGGAAGAAGTCGAGTTCGTGTACAACACACTCCAGACCAGAGTACAGATAACTGAGGACGGTCTTCGGCTGTCGTGCGTGCGGACTCAGGCTGGTGTGCTGGATCAGGACGGCCGATCCACACCTGTGGTCGTGGAAGGCAGCGACCACGATATCACCTGCGGTATGGTCATAGCCGCTGTTGGTCAGAAGGGTGAGTGCGCTGAACTTGAAGCACATGACCTGATGGACAGTGACCGAGTGCGGGCCGAATTTTCGTCGATGCGAACGGCAGACCCTAAAGTCTTTGCTGCGGGGGATGGTGCTTTTGGCGGTTCGACGATCGTCATGGCAATGCACCATGGCCAGCGGGCCGCCTACTACATCAAGGCCTACCTGGACAACATCGGCATGCCGATCCCCTATCGCACGCCGTACCGTACCCGTAGGGTGCCAGTTGCCCAGGACCTGCTGT
>Ga0310120_10003921_pt1 | contig 10589 bp, 9 predicted proteins | sample CB27_AW_983_MG_FD_203506 | JGI IMG/M metagenome (GOLD analysis project Ga0310120, IMG submission 203506) | Marine microbial communities from Western Arctic Ocean, Canada - CB27_AW_983 | ecosystem: Environmental > Aquatic > Marine > Oceanic | place: Canada: Western Arctic Ocean | collected... | reverse complement strand
GCTCACGGTCAGCCTCGATACACTGAAAGAAGACCGATTTAAAGAACTGACACGATTTGAGGGCGTTTCTCTTGTTCAAAAGGGAATTACGGCCGCGAGCGCCGCCGGCTTCGAGAATATAAAGATCGATTCAGTTGTGATACGAGGCGTGAACGACGACGAACTATTTGATTTACTTCGTTACGCAAATTCGATTGGTGCAGAAATTCGATTCATTGAATACATGGATGTCGGTGGAGCGACACGCTGGACGACTGAAAACGTTGTGTCGCGAGTTGAAATTCTCGAACGTATCGCTGAGCGGTTTGGCTCTGTCACTTCAATCAATGAGATTTCTTCTGCCCCAGCAGACCGTTTTCTGCTCTCAACCGGGCAGACCTTCGGCATCATTTCATCGACAACGGAGCCCTTCTGTCGCTCATGCGACCGTAGTCGACTTACGGCAGACGGACTCTGGTACCTTTGCCTTTACGCTCGCACCGGGACCGACCTCCGCAAAACCTTACGCGGTGGCGCATCCGTTGAGGAACTACGTGAACTCGTTACATCTGTTTGGGCCGCCCGAGGTGACCGCGGCGCGGAACTCCGACTCACTGCCGAAGACCGTCAATCTCTTATTCCCATTGAAACGCTTCAAAAAGAGCCGCACCTAGAGATGCATACACGAGGCGGCTAAATTCAAACTCTTCTATATTCGCTACTGACTGGCCTTTAAATCACTTTAAGACGACATCTAACACGACAGCAGAGCTACTAACGGACAAAAAAAGGCCGCGAGCTTCAATACTCGCGGCCTTTAAATTATTCGCCGATCAAGCTACGTCTTAATTAATTCGTACCAACAGGCTCATCTTCCTTTGCCCCAAGCCCTTGAATCTGGACCAGCGATGGCTTCTCTTCCTTGAGAACGTGCTGGCGATAAAGTGCGGCCATCTGGCCGTGATACGCGGCATCCTTTTCGTCGGCTGGAGACTTCTCATCTGCACCGTTCTTCACGTCACGAGCGGCTATCTTCTCCTGCCGAGCATTCTTCGCAATTCCCTGTTCATCCAAGTCAGTCTGGACACCAGCCGCCACGGCTTCCGGGTCAAGCACAAGCGAATGTTCCGTCGAACTAAGATTCACATCCTTGCCACCCGCAATGATCTCATGGCGACCATGTTCGTCGTACCACTTAGTCAGCGTCGCCGTCATGTGCATCTTTTCGATGATATTGCGCCATCCGACTCCGGTGTTGTACGCGCAGAAGGAAATCTCACCCTCCTGCGTTGCATAAGGGATAATGCATCGTTCGGTGCGGCGGAAATCGTAGTTAAAAAGGTCCTGGAACCACATACCTGCAATAAACAGGAAGTTCCATCGATCAGACCGACGCTTGTCAATATCTTTCTTCGTTCGTTCACCGGCGACCGACCCATAGTCGTGCCCGGTCGCCCCGAACGTCTTATCGAATTTCTTCAAAAGATCAGAGAGTTTAAAATGCCTCGGTGCTTTGAAGGGATCGTAATTTCGCATTAATGCGAGCGCCATTCCAATCACCGAACTAGTCCGACTGCCAGCGGCGTCGTTAACTCTAGCGATATCCTTGGCCAGTCGCTCTCCTTTCACAAAAGCTGTAAAAGGAACCGACTCTTTAGTTTCTTTGTCAATCATTACGGCCATGCCAATACCGCAATTAGGATGACAACCGCAGTTAAGCTGACCCCAGTTTTCCTCAGGCCCATGTACCAAGTCAGCCCAATCGGTAAATGTGCCCATAAAAGAGATTGGAAACCAATCGCGAGTTGGCTCACCGATACCAGTCTGATTCTTCACGTCATGCGCAAGATGGGACAGCGTATAGCGCTGTGCTTTACGACGTTCAGGCGTAATTTCTTCATCACGGCCGGTAAATGACACCGGCTGAAATGACAGGAAGCTGATTGTCTTCGGGTTATCGAGGGCAAACTGCACAACCCGACCGACCTGTTCATTATTAATGCCGTTCACAATCGTGATAACCGGAACAATATCCACACCAGCTTTGTGTAGGTTCTCGATCGCCCGAAGCTTTACATCGAACAGGTTACCGACGAGTCGATGAGAATTAGCCGCATTCCCGATCCCGTCGAACTGCAAATAGGCGTAACGCAAGCCCGCCTCCGCAGCTGCACGAGCAAAATCAAGGCTTTTTGCAAACTCGATGCCATTGGTCGCGGCCTGAACGCTGTTGTACCCGACCTTCCTCGCATAGCGAACGGCATCAAGGAAATACGGAGACATCGTTGGCTCACCACCGGAAAACTGAACCGACATTTGTCGCCTCGGCTTAATCGAAATGGCATTATCAAGCACCGTCTTAATGTCTTCCCACGGCAACTCATGCACAAAACCGACCTGGTTAGCGTCCATAAAACATGGGTCACACATCATGTTGCATCGATTTGTCAGGTCGACCGTCAGAACCGAACCACGGCCATACTTAATGGTGCTGCTGCCATGATTGTGTAGCTTCTCATCGTTATGGGCACGCATATCACTGCCCGGAAACGTCTCCTCAAGATGGCGAAAGAACTCAGTATCCATGGCCATCACATCTTCAAAGTGGCCGTGGATGGGACAATCTTTCTCCATTACGATCTTGCCGTCTTTCTCGACAATCATCGCTTTAATTTCACCGACTTTTTCAGTTAGCAGGATTTTGTAATCCTTCTTGCCATCCAAAATCTCTTGTCGAGCTTCTCTCACACACCCCGGACAAAGTGAATCAGTCTCTCGAGGCCAACCTAATGGGGGCTTAACCTTCTCGTCTGACTTCAATAACGGCTTGTCGGACCAATTCGGCGTGAACGAAGGCTGCTCAATTATTGAGTTGTATTTGTCATACAAAACCCACGCGCCATTAGCGGCTATCGATAGTCCTTTTTCAATGTATTTAATTGGCTTGTGCATGAGCCTTCCGTCTCCCAACGGATGCGCGGCGTACCGACCGGCTGATCTGCCGGAATCGGGCCCGCGACAAGTCTTTTACCACCCATAGGATAGCCATGATTTACCGCTCTTCGCAACCGTTCCTAAATGGACTCAATAGCGTCCTGAATGGGCAATTTAGACACCTGGACAGGTGTGCAGCTAACTCGAGGAAATGTTTTCATCACCGAAGATGACAATTAGCTAAATAATTACAGGCCAAAGTCCCCAAATTTCAAAGCGGCACCTTATAGAGATAGCTCGGGAAACGCATAAAACAACGGCCGCGCACCATTCTTCACTGACATTGTAAAGAAACCACGCACGTGAGAGTCTAACAAAGTGAAAGTTCGCGCTCTTTTAGCTATTACCATCTCGTTCGGTATCACGATCTCGCTTCCTGGCAATAGCACATTACAAGTACCAACCTTCGACCACTCGTATGTTACTTATGGTCGTCTGCTCCGAGACCATGTGGTCGGAACACGAGTCAACTACCAAACGCTCAAGGAAAATCGATCAACACTCGATGAGGTCGTACAAGCCTTTGCGCGTACCACTAAAACTAACTTCACCAGTTGGTCAACAACACGCCAACTTGCATTTTTAATTAACGCTTACAACATATTCACTCTTCAAGCCATTGTTGAGCATTACCCAATTCAACGTCGCTGGTTCGATTTCTGGAATCCAGCCAACAGTATCAAACAGATCGCCGGCGTGTGGTCGACGCTTCGCTGGCAGATAGCTGGCACAGAAATGACGCTCGACAACATCGAACACAACGTGCTTCGCCAAAACTACTCTGAGCCCCGGTTTCATTTCGCTGTGAACTGTGCATCCATTAGTTGTCCGCCACTGAGATCTGAACCCTACATTGATGTACGCCTTGACCGACAGCTAGTGGTTGCCACACGAGATTTTCTCGCAAGTGATAGTGGCATCCGTGTCGAAGGCAACTACTTGTACGTGTCAAGCCTATTCGACTGGTACGCCGAGGATTTCGTAGATCATTATGCCAATCTGGTCGAAGTAACTGGAACCGTGAGAGAGCGCGCCATCGCTGGTATCATCGCGAAGTACGGCCCATCAAGGGCATCACACGTCGCTCAAAGTGGAAGAGCGCAAGTGCGATTTCTCCCATACGACTGGTCACTAAATGACCTTCCGTTGTCACATTAAACGGCTAAGGTTCAATAGGTACAACAGAATTCAGAATGTATTCGAAGTAATGCTATGAGCACTCTTGATATAAATTTTGATGTCTATTCTGATACACCCTAAGGGGAAGGATCCTGACTCTCACAATCCGACACTTCGAACGCACCATAAATCTCTCTGGAGCAAACCTTTGCCAAACGGAGCGAATTTTGATTTAAACGATAATTCGCCAAAGGTTCTTCATCATAAATAAGAATTAGAGGAGTTTTTTTATCTAGTGACTCTATAGGACATACATATAGCAGAGTAAAAAAGACTGTACATATTGTTGACCAAATTCCGTCTGACGAAATCGATTCATTCTTTTCTCTTTGTAGCACGATTGGTGGATACATCATCTTCCCGGAAAAAAGATCGACAGCAAAATGACGCTTAATGTGTCTCGTGGTCTTAACCCAAGTATAAAAGACAGGTTTGATCTAACTTTAGAATGTATACGACGCTTTTATCTAAATGAGAACAGCCCTTTAAGTCATACATTGCGGAGATATTCTCTATATTTTTAGTCTCTTTCAGGATTTTAAAGGGTATGTAGATTTCTTCCTTCTGCAAGATTTGGTTGAAGAAAACTACTTGGTAATTAAATTTTGTCTCCCTTGTAATGGTTTTGATTATCCGCCATTGCCAAACAATGTCGAAGAATATCAGTCATACAAAAACAATATGATGGATTTTGTGAGAGCAAGGAATCAAAGAGTCAATCAATTCAATGACCAACGACTGCTGGCTTGCAGTTAAAACGTCGCTGGTGTCTCACCGCTGGGCACCCGGTGCCCTGCCGCACGTGTAAGCTTCCGACGAACGACGCGAACTAAGAACAATCCTGATAGCACAGCTGCATAAACGAGCGGCTCACTAGTCTCAAGCTTGACCAACCACAAAAAATGAACAACGCCAGCAACCGCTGCAACATAGATTAACCGGTGCAGGATCGACCACCGCTTCCCTAACCGACGGATCCACCCCTGCGTCGATGTGACAGCGAGAGGCAACATCAGGACAAAGCCGAGAAAGCCTGCGGTCACGTACTTACGCTCTATGACGTCGTCGGCAATCGAGCGGATATCGAAAAAGTGGTCAAAGACGATATAGGTCGAAAAATGTAAGCTGGCGTACCAAAACGTAAAAAGGCCCAACATCCGCCGATAGCGGATCACTTCATTCCAGCCGCTCAACCATCGAAAGGGAGTAACCGCGAGGGTTAGTAGTAAAAAACGCAGAGCCCAGTCACCGGTCCGGTGAGTGATATCTTCAATAGGGTTAACACTCAAACCACCGGTTACTGAATCCCAAACAAGCACAAGGGCTGGTACAAGACAAAGACAGAAGACCAGTGTCTTTGCAGATCGCATGAACTGGCCTAGCCAAGAAGCATTTAATAGCGCTCCGCTAAATCCATTCCGTCATACATACTGGCAACCTGATATCCATATCCATTGAACATCTGAGTTTGTTGACGGAAGAATTCTCCAATCCGACGCTCACTTGCCTGTGACCAACGCGGATGGTCAACTTCTGGATTAACGTTCGCGTAGAAACCATATTCATTAGGGATCGCGATATTCCAAGTATTCCGTGGTTCTTCTTCGACAAATTCAATTTTCACGATGGACTTAATACTCTTAAATCCATACTTCCAGGGAACAACGAGTCGAATAGGCGCGCCATTCTGATTTAGAAGTGTCTTGCCGTAAAGCCCAACAGCCAGAATAGCCAATGGGTTCATGGCTTCATCCATCCGCAGTCCCTCGACGTATGGATATTGCAGGTTGCGTGCACGTTGGCCACGAAACTCTTCCGGGCGAACCAATGTCTCAAACTTTACAAACTTCGCTCGCGATGTCGGTTCAAACCGCTTGAGCAGGTCCCCTAATGGGAACCCAACCCACGGCACGACCATGGACCACGCCTCGACACACCGTAAACGGTATATACGCTCCTCAAGCGGATGTGGCGCAAGAATGTCTTCAAGCGTGTAATTTGCCGCAGGCTTGTTCATATGGCCTTCGACCCGCACTGACCACGGTTCGATACTAAGCTCATCGGCATAACGCTTCGGGTCTTCCTTCTGGAGTCCGAATTCATAAAAATTGTTGTAACTCGTGATTTCGTCGTAACTATTCGGGGCATCGGCCGTACTAAACTGGCTCTGCCTGAGGTCGGTCAAGTCGCTCTGCGGAGCCGCTAAAAGATCACCGGCAGTTCCTCCAAACGTCGCAGTCCCTGCAATACCAAGTGCCGCCCCTGACGCCGCGCGGATAAACGACCGCCGATTCCAGTACAGGTTCTCTGGCGTAATTTGAGAAGAGAGGATATCTGGGGCCTGTTTAATCAACATATGTTATTCCTCATGCTTAATCGGGGCTAACGTCGCATCGTTCAGCACCCGGGTGCAGTCCTACTGTCCCCTGATCGTCGTCTTGGAATGCGTGGTTGTCAATACCCCTCTCGAACAACCTTTGTGGACGCTCTGCGAAACCAATAACCCAACCCCAAACTCGCCGCAACACAACTATATTCAAAGACCTCGACCCACATGGGCAAGTTCCAGCCTTTCCCAGTCGATTCAGACTCCCAAACGGCATAGGTCGAGATAGACGTCACGGTCCATATCGTTAGTGGAAAAGTGCCGGCAACGGTGAGAAACGGTGTAAGCCAAACCAGGTGCCAGGGATAGATTGCCGGCATCAGGAAAATCGTAACGGCAATCGGCCAGGCCCACGCACACGGATCATCACGCCGCATGGTCCGTCTAGAGAATTCTGCGGCAACTAGACCTACACACAATGAAGCGACAACAATGACAGGCATGCCAAAAAGAGGTTCCAGCCATCGAAAAAAAGGTGCATTAAATCGCCATTGCGACAAATACGTTCCCAGCGAACCGATGGGCATTTTTCCGTCATGTATAAACGGCAAATACAGCAGTATGAGAACAATCCCTCCGACAACGGCATCCATCGCACGAATTCGCCGCCACAAAAGCGGCACCAGTACAATCGGCACGAACTTGACCGCGATCGCACCGGCGAATGTCACAGAGGCAAGCAGCGACCGGCGGCGAGACAGAGCGAGCCATGAAGCGGCAAGGAGTAACGCCCCAAACGTATCGATATGGGCGCCGCCAGCCCCTTCCAATACCACGAGCGGATGCCACGCGTAGGCCAGTACCCACCATCGATTTCGTCCCGTTGCGACCAACCATCTCCACAGCAGAACAACAATCAATACATCCGCTACTACCATGACAAGGGCCAGTGCCTTGACCGACTCATGAACCGACGTGACGCCATAAAACAAGCGTTGCGCAAGTGGTGGATAAATCGCTGGCAAAGCCGCGTTCGTCGGGTGAATTTGTCTGGTCAAATCAGTATGCAACGATTCCAATCGCGGGTCGTCAGGCACACTGTCATAGGGGTTCAGCCCCTCCTGTTGTACTCGGCCATCCCATACATATCGGTAGACGTCATCGGATACAAGTGGCACAGCACCAACTAGCCCTACACGCCAAATCAATCCGAGAAGCAGGCATCCGACTAATGCTGTCGTCGGACCAGGTCGGCGCGAATGTACCAACCAGATAACAAACAGATAAGCGATCGATGCAGTCGCCATAAGCGCAAGAAACAAACCTATCTCCTCACGTGCATCGATCTGTCCAACCGCGAGAAACACACCCAGCATTGCGAGGCCGAGGGCGAAAATTTGTTTAGCCATGTCAAAAAACACGCGCGCGCCGTGTCCGCCACAAACACCAAATCGTATACAGCATTCGTAGGCCAGCCTTCACGGTTCCGGTGACCGTACCAGAAATCTTTGATTGGCCAATACGCGCACGTTGGCGAACTGGCACCTCGCAAATGACGAGACCGACCTCCGCCGCTTTGATCTGCATCTCAATCGTCCACCCCCACGTACGGTCTACCATCTTGAGTCGGTCGATAGCCGACCGACGAATCGCGCGAAATGGACCAAGATCTCGATACTCAGTTCGCCATAATTTGTTGATTAACCCCACGCAAAGTTCCGTGCCAACGCGTGCATGCCATGGACGATCGCTCCCGCCACGATCACCAAGCACAAAATCAGCAGTCCCCTGACGTATTGGTTCAACCAGAGTCATCATTTCAAGCGGAAAGTCACTACGATCCGCATCAAGAAATACGATGATCGCATCGGCCATCGACGTTGCCCGCCTCAATCCTCGGAGACAGGCGTTTCCGTAACCACGGTTAGCCTCAGTCACCACTGTCGCGCCGGCCGCCCGTGCCCGCTCCACCGTGCCGTCAGTAGAAGCATTGTCAACAACAATGACCTCATGGATTCCATCCGGAATTTCGGCAATCACCCCCCCGATGGCCTCCTCTTCATTCAACGCAGGCATGATCACCACGACACGCTCATTCCCGGCGATATTATGAGGCGTCTCCGAACACGGCCCAACTACCTCCTCTCGCGCCCCGTAATACCAAGATGCCAGGCGGCGAGGAGAAACACCAAGAAAGTACAGAACTGCCAGACAAAGATTTAAAACCGTTCTGCGCCCCCATCCATCCTGCTCCCAACGACGCGCTGACACATGCACGGGCATTGCTGGAAACCATAAATTACCAACAACACTCAGACGGCGAATCAGCTCCACATCTTCCATCAGAGGTAACGGGGCATACCCCCCTAATTGTTTAAAGATCTTGCGTCTCACAAAAACAGCCTGATCTCCGTAAGGAAGCCTGAACCACCGCACTCGGGCCGCGACACCCTTCTCGATAAAACGAGCGGCCCAGTGCGACGAGGTGATCGAAAGGGCGAAAGCGCCTCCAACCACAGCAGACATCGCATCGGCCTCTTCAAGAACCGTTCTCCAGCGCTGGTCAAGTCGGGCATCAGCATGAAGAAACAGTAACCACCGCCCGCTTGCCGCTGCCGCGCCGGCATTCATTTGTTGGCCACGGCCAGATTCGCTCGTCACCCATCGAACAAATGGATAGATATCATGAAGATCCCTAATCGAATCGTCAGTCACGTCCCCATTCGCCACGACGACCTCACATGAGCCGATCGCCGCCTCCGGCTGCAATGTCACCAAAAGCTCTGAGAGCTGAGGGGTATCCCGAAACACCGGGACCACGATCGACACTAAGGGATTAATTTCAGGCAACTCTAAGCACGAGCGTAGCAGGCGCAATAGCATCGTGGACTACTACACGTGATGAACAGGTTTTTGTATCAACGAACCAGTGGTTCATAGCGCAATGGATAGAAACCGAACTGTCTCAGCCCATATCCGTTCTAAACTCTCACCAAGCTGGTGATCGTCATCCACCATGACAAGCTCGACGTGCGGACGCGTAGTCGAAAACCGCTCGACCATTTTCGGGTCAACAACCGCGTCGCAACGCCCCTGAACGATGAGCGTTGGAATGACGCTAGAGACTCCGAATGAATCGTATTCCGTTGCATCCCGAAAGAGCTCGTAATGAACGCGCTGGGGTTGTGAAGTCGCATAATGCGTAAACGTCCACCATCCTTCGTCTCGCCAGCGGGCCATTCCTTCTTCACCAAGATCTCCGACCGGTGTGCAACCAAAATCAAAGGCCGGAGCCAATAAAATCATGTGGTCAATTCGTCTCGATACGCGATCGGCCGCATGTAGTGCAACGAACGCTCCCAAACTCGAGCCACAAAGCACGACCGGCCCCTCTGGAAGCATTTCAGTTATCCCCTGCACCTCCGTCACCATCCGCGAAACCGTCATCCTTGAAAAATCAGGACGATTTAAATCGGGACAACTAAACGTAACTCCATGGGCCAGGAACCGATTTTTGAGAAACATCGCCTTTGAAGACGCCGGAGAAGAAGCAAAGCCGTGTAAATAAATCACATGCACGGTTTATGTCCTATAACTGGCACGTGCAACCCGGCCGACACCGACATGAAAGCTCTCCAAATCCATCGGTATTGTAGTGATACGTCAGTTCCTCACCGGCCTTAATCTGCCGAGCCGCAATTATCCATACCGTATCAACTATGACGTGGCTATAGCAGTTCGGAATGCACGCATGATTAATAAATCGAGACAAATTGCCATCGACATTTCCATCGCGGACATACAAATGATTGATACGGAAACACCAAATTTCACCACTCGCAAGGTAGGTTCGTTCTCTAACGGTACTTTCATGACTCCGAATCTTTTCGCCCGCATAATGAAGAATTCGTTTGTTCTTATTGATGTCCTCGACCGCAAACACACCCCACCCGTGTAGCCGAGAACCTTTCCGTTGAATTTTCGGGAAATACAGTCCCGTGGCAAATGGATCAGAATGATCACGAACTGTCCCACGCGTCGACATGGGCCGTAAGTATAATGCCGGTCAATGTCAGGCTGTTGTGACGAAACACCCCCGCCGTTGCTCCTT
>Ga0310120_10003919_pt1 | contig 10590 bp, 3 predicted proteins | sample CB27_AW_983_MG_FD_203506 | JGI IMG/M metagenome (GOLD analysis project Ga0310120, IMG submission 203506) | Marine microbial communities from Western Arctic Ocean, Canada - CB27_AW_983 | ecosystem: Environmental > Aquatic > Marine > Oceanic | place: Canada: Western Arctic Ocean | collected... | reverse complement strand
CATTGGATCACCCCGGACATGCTGCCCAAGCGCTTCGACACGCACTTTTTTCTCGCCGATGCCCCCGGCGATCAACTCGCCCTCCACGACGGATCCGAATCCGTGGACTCGGTCTGGACCACGCCGGCCGCCGCCCTGCAAGCCGAGGCCGACGGCAAACGAACGATCGTTTTCGCGACCCTGGCCAACCTGCAAAAACTCGGGCGCAGCCCCAGCACCCAGGAAGCCATGGCGGCCGCGCTCGGCGGCGCGATCGTCACCGTGCAGCCCTGGGTCACCAAAAACGACGCCGGCGAAGCAATGCTCTGCATCCCCAAAGAAGCCGACTACGACATGGTTCAGGTGCCTCTTGCGGACATCAAGGGCTAAAGCCGGGGCAATGCCCTCGGTGGCACGGCCCTCTTCGGTCCGGCGCGCTTCCACTTCGCGCCCTTCCACTCCGGGCCAAGCCCGGCTTGAGCCACACCCCGCCGCCCACGCGAATGGGGCGGGGAAATGACCGAACCGGGCCGCGGAGTTCCTCGCCCCCGGCCTTCCGGGGGGCTTGCCACCGCGCTGGTGCTGGTGCTGGTGGCCTGCGCGGGACTCGAGCCCACGCTCTCCCCAAGCGACATCGAGCAGAAACTCGCTCAGGGCCAGGGCGCCCTGGCCCGGGGGCACCCGAGCGAGGCCCGCACGTTGTTCGGCGAAGCCCTGTCGGCCGCCCAAAAAAACAACGCCCCCGCTATGGAGATCGACGCCCGTATCGGCATCGCCGAATCCGAACGCGAACTTGGCGATCTCGGCGCCGCACTCGCCCAACTCCAAGCCGCCCGCCCCCTGGGCCAGGACCCCGGGGCGCGCCCGGCCCAGCCCGCAATGATCGAGATCGCCTTGGGGGGGACCGCCCTGGCCGCGGGCCAACCCGAGAACGCCCAGACATGGCTCGAGGCGGGCATTCGGCATGCCCGGGAAACCGACCAACCCCGGCTCCTGGCCGCCGGGCAACTGGATCTCGGCACTCTGCTGGCTCTCCGCGGCGAGAGCCAACAAGCCCTCGACGTATACCGACGCAGCGCGGAATCCGCCCTGGCGGGAGGGGAGACCCTGGCCGCCGCCAAGGCTCTGGCCAACGCAGCCCGACTGGAACTGAACGATCCCGCGCTTTGCGAGGAACTGCTCGTTCGCTCGGCCGCTCTCGCGCGCAGCCTGCCCCCCAGCCACGCAAAAGCAAATCTGCTGATCAGCCTGGGCGAGCGATCAATGAGCCTGTCCAGCGCCGAGCCCACCGACCCGGGCTCCCAAACAACCGGTGCGGCGGGCCTCTTGTGGGAAGCCCTGGCCACCGCCGACAGTCTGGACGATCCGCGTGCCGCGTCGTATGCCCTGGGTTTCCTCGGCGCGTTCTACGAGAAGAACGGGCAAGCCGACCGGGCCCTCAGCACCACCGACCAAGCCGTGGCCCGGGCCGCACGCATCGATGCCCCGGAATCCCTCTACCGTTGGCAGGCGCAAAGGGGCCGGCTGCTGGCCGCCGCAGAAAGACTGCCCGAAGCCATCACGGCCTACCAGTTCGCCGTCGACCGCCTGCAGACCCTGCGTCACCGGGAAGCTTGGGGGGGCCAGCTCCGGCCCTCGACTTTTCAGAGCGAGGCCGAACCGATTTACTCCGCTCTGGTGGATCTCCTGCTCCGCCAGGCCCAGGCGCAAGCCGGCCCACTGCAACACCTGCAACAACCGCAAAAACCGATCGGGCCAAAGGACGGCGTCGAACAAGCGCTGCTCCGGCGCGCCCGGGACACCGTCGAGCAACTTCGCGCCGCCGAGTTGCGCGACTATTTTCAGGACGATTGCGTCGACGCCTTGCAGGCCAAACTCACCGGACTGGAATCCGTGTCGGGCTCGGCGCTGGTCATCTACCCGATCTCCCTGCCCGATCGCCTAGTGGTGCTGGCGGGCTTGCCCTCGGGCCGCCTCGAGCAATACGCCGTGCCCGTGGGCCACGCCGAAGTGGAGCGTGAGGCCCGCGCCTTGCGAAAGCGGCTCGTCAACCGCGCGACCCGGCGCTACCTCGTCCACGCCCGCACCCTCTACGACTGGCTGATCCGCCCGATGCAAGCGAGGCTCGACGCCGGGGGCATCGACACCCTGGTTTTTGTTCCGAGCGGTGCGCTCTTGTCCGTCCCCATGGCGGCGCTCCACGACGGAAAACAATTCCTGATCGAACGCTTTGCCGTGGCGCTCACCCCGGGGCTAGAACTCACCGACCCGCGCGCCATGCGCCCCGAAAACGTGCGCGCGCTGGTGGGCGGCGTAAGCCAAAGCGTGAACGGTTTCGCTCCGCTCCCCAACGTAGTGGACGAGATTCAAACGGTCAGCGAACTCACCGGGGGCGAAGTTTTACTCAACGAAAACTTTCGCCGGGCCGCTCTGCGCGGCGCGCTCGCCGAGCAGCCTTTTTCGCTCGTGCACCTGGCCACCCACGCCCAGTTCTCCGGCGGCGGCGAAGGGGCCTTCTTGTTGGCCTGGGATGGGCCCATCAGCCTCGATGAACTGTCCGAGAATATTGGGCTGTTTCGTTTTCGGGACGAGCCCCTGGAACTGCTGACCCTGAGCGCCTGCGAAACCGCCCAGGGAGATGATCGGGCCGCTCTCGGCCTTTCGGGGATCGCGATCAAGGCCGGGGCGCGCAGTGCACTGGGCACCTTGTGGAGCATCAACGACCCCGCGGCCGAAGCCCTCGTGGCCACCTTCTACCGCGAGTTGCTCGTGGAAGGAGCCTCGCGCGCCGAGGCCCTGCGCCGGGCCCAGCGCGAACTCATCGCCCAACCCCGGTACCGGCATCCCGCCTACTGGGCGCCCTTCATCCTCATCGGAAGCTGGCTCTAGAATGCGCCCGAACCCTCTCCCTCACTTCTCTCGCGAGTCCGGGCCCAAAAGCCGGCCGCTACACTGGCCAAGTGACCGGACAAACCAACCCCTCTTTCCACTCCCACGCTTAGCCGAGTCCGGCAAACCCAGGAGGGTTCTGTGAACCGATCGGCTGCATTGCTCGCTGGGCTCATGCTGCTGCCATTGGCCGGCGGGGGCGTCTCCCGGGCCAACCAGGGCCTCATCGTCCGGGATCAGAGCATGGGGGCCGGTCGCGGCCTGACGGTTGGTTCCGGATTCGACTCGGCAAATGTTCATGCCGACTACCTCATCGAGTTGGACATGGGAACCGCCCGGGGCGAGAACCTCTTCCACAGTTTCGACCAATTCAGCATCGGGCAAGGCGAAGTCGCCACCTTCAACAACCTCAGCGGGAGCGCCGGAGACCCGAACCGCGCCGCGACTGCTTTCAATCGAATCATCACCCGGGTGACCGGCGCCTCGATTTCCGAGATCAACGGTCTGATGCGGTCGCGCGTGTCCAAAGCGAACGGGAGCGGCGCCGACCTGATCCTCCTCAATTCCAATGGCGTGGTGTTCAGCCAATCGGGTTCCATCGATGTCACCAGTGTATTGGGCTCCTTCTCCGTGAGCACCGCCGATGGCCTGGGATTTTCCGATGGTGAGTTTCAAACAACCGACGTCGATGCACCTTGGGGAGCCAGTGCCTGCTGCACCGGGTCGCCCACCGCGTACCTGTTTTCCGGGGCGGATCCAGCCACCGCGGGCGACCCCGCAGAGATCCGGATCGATACTCTGCTCGGTCCGGCACGTTTTAACTTCGGCGTGCCCGAAGGCGAACAAGTGAGCGCCGTGGGGGGAATGATCACGGTGGGCGAGGGGCGGATCGTTCTCACAGGCGGCGCCATCCGCTTCGCCGCGACGGGCCACGCCGCAACGCGAGTTCCCATCGACCTGGCTCCCGATAGCGCATGGCACGCCGCGCTGGGCGATGAAGCGGTCATTCGCCTGGGCGCCAGCAGCCGCCTGACCACCAGCAACTTGCTCCTGCCCGCGGGCGGAGGAAACATTGTCCTGCGCGGGGGGCGGCTCGAACTCGAAGCAGCCGAGGTTTCCGCGGGCGGGCCCGATGGGGGCGGCATAGACCTGGGGTTCACCGGCGATATCGCCCTCACGAGCTTCCGTTTCGGTTCCTTTATTTTCCCTTCACGCATCATCGATCGCAGTTCGGGGCCTCTGGCCGACGGCATCCGTTTGGAGGCCGGAACCCTTTCCCTCGACGATTTCGGCCAGATCGTGGCCACGGCTGGGGGGATCGTCGTTCGCAGCCCGGGGGCTATTCGTGTGGAGAATGGTTCCTCAATCCAAACCGTCACGCGCTTCGGCGCCTTCGGACCGACCCTGGACGCGGGAGACATTCATCTCAATGCGGGCTCGCTGGACCTTCTCGCGGGCGGCCAGATCGCTTCGCTAACCGGCAGCGTGTCGGGCAGCAGCGATGCCCAGGCCGCGGGGAATATCCACATCGTCGTCGAGGACGCGTTCCGTATCGCGGGCGGACTCCGTATCCCCGACCCCCAAACGGGGGGGATCTTGATCCAACGCCCGGGTGTCCTCGCACGGGCCCTGGACAACGCCACCCCAGAGGCGAGGGGAGGCGACATCGAGGTGAACGCGGGCAGCCTCGAGATGAGCCAGAGTGCGCTGATTTCGGCCAGCTCGCGCAACGCGGCCGCCGCAGGGAAGATCGAGATCCACGCCGAAACATCGATCCGCTTAACCGGCGGTGTCCAGGTGGCGGGTGAGGAACTGACCGAGATCTCGAGCCGGGGCGTCAACGGCGGAGCGGGCGACCTTCTCTTGGACGCCCCTCGGATCGAAGTCCTCGACGGCGCCGCGATCAGCGCCACCAGCCAAAGAACCGGGAATGCGGGCAACGTCACCGTTATCGCGGATCACTTGCGGGTTTCGGGTCGCTCGACCCCGGGCCCGGGTGTCGGCAGCCCCCAACCCTCGGCGATCTACGCCGAAGCCCCGCAAATCGTCGGCTCGGCGGGAAACCTCGAGCTGGTGCTCCAAGAGGGCTTGGAGGTCAGCAACGGTGGGGTGATTTCGGTGCGAACCCGGGGCTTGGGATCCGCGGGCGCCATCGACGTTCGCGTCGAACGCGGCTCCATCGAGATGACCGGCGGCGGACTTCTTCTCTCGGAATCCACCTCTTCCCTGCCCGGGGCCGGATCGGCGGGAAGCTTGCTTCTCTTCGCCGCCGAGGACATCCGGATCAGCGATGGAAGCAGGCTGAGCGCCACCGCCAATGTGGTGGATGCCGGCGACATTCGGCTGGAAGCCGGGGGCGAGCTGATCCTCGTCGACGGACTCTTAACCACGCGCTCGGGATCCGCGCTCGGGGGCAATATCAATCTCGACGCCGGCTCCCTCGTGAACTTGGTTCGCAGCGCGGTCGAAACCGATGTGGGCGGCCTGGGGAACGGCGGAAATATTCGTCTAGGGCAGGGCGGGGCCCAGATTCCGAATCCGCCGCGCTTCGCGGTTTTGAATTCCAGCCGACTCACCGCCACCGCCGAGAAGAACCAGGGCGGGTTTATCTCCATCTCGGCCGGCCAATACCTGGAATCCCCCGGAAGCCGGGTAGACGCTTCGTCGGGCGACCCGGAGAAGAATGGCATCGTGGAACTCATCGCTCCGGAGCTCGAGGTGAGCGGGAACCTCGAAGTCCTGCCCTCGACCTACTTGGATGTGAGCGTTGTCTTGCAGGGGCACTGCGCCGAGCGGCGCAACGACGAGGGAAGTTCGCTGACCCTCGCGGATCGCCCCAATATCGGGCCCGAGCCCGGCGGCTACCTGCCCGCTTCTGTGCTGGTCTCGGATTTTTCTGCCGCTTCTTCTGTCTCCGCTTCGGCATCCAGTCCCGCGCCCGGCAAGCCGCGGACGGTCCCGCTTCCATTGACCGCACAATTGGCCGCCTTCGACCCGGGGTGCCGAAAGCCGGGCGGGACTTTCGGGTCCCTCGAACACTAGAGCCGATCCACCGAATCGGCCTCGCCGGACCCTCGCGTGACCGGGGGCGTGTTCGGGCGTGTTCGGGCGTGTTCGGGCGTGTTCGGGCGGATGGGGCGTGACCGGGGGCCCGATCACGACCCTAGGCGGCGCCACTCCCCGGGAGCCACGACACGCGACAGCTGCGCTGTTCCCAGGGTGTGAGACACTTCACAGCACCCTCACCAAAAATCCTGCAGTCTTAAACCGGCATTGACCCGTGGGGGCGTCCCGCTTCGGTAGTTCTTGGAGTCGCCGCGGCAACTGTGCATAATGGTCTTAACAAAATTGCAGACGCTGAGCGTGCCGCAAAGGTTTCCCAATGACTCTTCGACTCTCTATTCGCTTGACGCTTGCAGTTTTCGCCGCGCTCGGCGCTTTGACCACGACGATGGTCACTGCCCGCCCGAGCTCCGCCGGCGCGACGCCCACCCCCTACCTGTGCGAAGTGACCATGGGGCCCGGGCAATGCATGTGCGCGGCCCCAACACCGCCGCCGCCCCCCCCCGAAATCCCGATCGTCCTCACCCAAACAACCGCCGACCTCTGTCTCTACGTCGCCTTCACAGATCCCTTGCCCAGTCCGATTGTGACGCCGGTGTCGGAAAACCCGGAGTTGGAAGTCCCCTGCCTGAATGCCAGCGGTAGCGAGTTGTGCGCATTCCAACTGTCGTTCTCCCTTGCCCCAGGAATCGACCATGGTTTCGTCCCCGATGCGTCGATGGATGCTCACCAGATCCCGCCAAATGCCTGGCGCGTCAATTGGCTCGCCGACGGCGGGGTGGCTCTGCACCCCCTTAAGCCCAAGTACATCGGAACCTTGACGGTGACTGGCGACGACGTTCAGGTTGCCGATGCCAAGTTGCTAATCGCAGCCAACAGCCTGGCGGTCAAGACCAACCTGACCCTGGTCTCCGTCAACCAAGGACCCATCGCGGTGCCCGAACCCGCGCACGGCGCCCTGCTTGCTGGAGGTCTTTTCCTGCTCGGCCTCCTGGCCCGAAGAAAAACCCGACGCGCGAGCGCAGCGATCCTCCTGCTGGCATGCATCGGTGGGGGTGCGACCCCCGTCGGTGCACAAACCCTTCAATACACCCACGGCATGGTGAACGCCGAGTTCGGACTCGAGAATCCTTCGGAACTCGGCAGTGTCATCGCTGGGGTGGGGGATCTGAACGGCGACGGCGTCGAAGATATGGCGATCGGATTTCCTGGAGCGCTCGATGGCCAAGGCGGCGTTTTGTTGGCCTTCTTGCGCCACGACGGAACCGTCGACCAGACCCAACTCATCGCCGACGGAGAAGGGGGCCTGCGGCTCGGGGCCGAGGATGGCTTCGGAAGCGCCTTGGCCATCCTCACCGATGTGGACGGTCCCGGGCCTGGAGCGGTCGCCCTGGCGGTTTCGGCCCCTTACGCGTCCGGGGGCGCCGGAGCGATCTGGCTGCTGATCCTGACGCCGGATGCCACGGGCCCACATCCCGTCGAAATCGTCTCCGCGGTGGCGATTCGCACGGATGAGCCCGCGCATTCCCTGGCGGCTCTCGAGGACCTGAACGGCGACGGCCGTCCCGAGCTTGCCCTCGGCCAGGAGAACTTCGCTGGCCCGGGCTGCTTTACTGGGGACTGCGGAGCGATTCAGATTTTGCACATCGGTCTTGGCGGTGAGGAATCCGTCTTCGGACCGCATATCACCGAACCCACGGGTCTCAGTCCGGGTTCTCGCTTTGGCGCGGCGGTAGCCGGCCTGGGCGACCTCAATAATCACGACGGTTTCTCCAGCTACATGGCCGTGGGCGCCCCGGGCGATACCAGCGGAACCGGAGCGGTGTGGATTCTCTCGCTGGAAGACGCGGGTTCCTTCGCCAGTGGCTCGGCGCTCAAACACGCTGCCGGCGTGTTGTCCAGCGCATCCGCCCCCCCTCAATTCGAAGACTTTTTCGGGGAGAGCCTGGTTGCCGCAGGCGACCTCGATGGCAACGGCACCATGGACCTGGTGGTCGGATTGCCCGGGCGCGACGGATCCGGCTCCGGAGATCTCGAGGCGGGATCCCTGGCCTTTCTCACCCTGGAACCCAACGGAAGCCTGACCCGACTGGGCACGGAGCTCGGCTGGGCGGGGGGCGAAATTCCCACCGCCTTTGGGCAAGCCGACAGCGAAACCCACACGGCGTTCGCCCGGTCCCTGGCGCGCCTGGATGTCAACGGGGACGGGCTGGGGGAAATATTCGCCGGCGCCGCCACCGATCTGATCGAAAGTTCGGCGGGGCTCGTCTGGCGCCTGGGCCTCGAGGACCCCGATTTTGACCTGCTCCCGGATGCTCTCGGGGACAACTGCCCGGGCGTCGCCAATTCCGACCAGTTGGATGGAGACGTGGATGGCGTGGGGGACGCCTGCGACAACTGCACGGAGGTACCCAACGGAGCCTTCAGTGGGATCTGCTTGGCGGGGGATGACCTGGCCGCTCGGGGCCATGCGTGCACGGCGAACGCGGATTGCGAAGTCGCCATCGCGGGTTCTGGGTTTTGCTCGATGCATCAGCAGGACAGCGACGCCGACGGCATCGGGGATGCATGCGAACCCGTCGTGGTCACCCTCCATGAGGCCGCCACCGAAGATTGGTCGTTGGAGATCGAGTGCGGCGCCTTCAACGTCGAGAAGATTTCGGTGGCTTTGTCTGCACCCGATCAGACCGTGCCCCTCAATCTCCAACTCGGCGGTGCCCCGGACGATCCCGCCACGACGTGTCAGAGCCCCGGGCCTAGCCTAGACACGGGTACGGCGGGGCCTCCCGGTACGGGCTGCCAGGACTCGGCGATCGTGGGAATGCCGGCCCTACTCAGCGGAATCGGTCCGACGGTCCATGTGGATTCCGGGGTTTTCATGGCGGACGCCGTAGGGAGCTACACCTTTCCGACCATAACCGTCTACTCGGGACTCCGCCCCAATACCCTCTACGCCTGGCTCCAAGGTACGCCCTTTCTCTGCAATGCCGGCGACAGCAGTGTCTTTCTGGGCGATCTGGAACTCGCGACAGCGGCGTCTCCCCCGCCCGCCGATGTCGCTGTCTCGGCGGCGAACCTGGGCCCTTTCGACTTGAGTTTTGCCAACACCAGCGAAGGGCCGCTTCCTCCGTTGAGCGGATGTCTGGTCAACAAACCGGCACCCGTACTGCAAGCTCTGGGCAAATCGAGCCGGGCGTTCGCATTGCCGAGTTTTGGGCCCGGCCTCTTTGCGGACGTGAGTCCTTTGCCTCCAAGCGGCTTCGGCTATCAGGACTGGGAGGTCTGCTTCAAATCCGACGACTTTATTCAGAGGATCAAAGTCGCCGTTGAGCCGCCCACCGGGAAGTACGAGATTCTGGATTCGGACCCTCTGGATCATGCTCCCTTCGTGCGCGCCCACGTCGTGTGGCTCGGGTGTCCCGGAGCCGGCTGCACGCCTACGCCCCAGTACCCCATCGCGGCAAGTCCCGATTCGTATCTCGACCAACCCACCGTACCTCCCTCGGCTATTTCCAAAACCTATGCGGTTCTCACTGGCAGTCGGCCCGGCTATGCCAGCCGCTTGAACTCGACCCTGGACCAGCCGCCATTCGCCGATCGTCTCCAATGCTTGGGCACAGTGCGCGTTAATCATGGAACGAACATGGCCAGCCACGCGCCCAATGTCTTTTTAAAGGGCGACCCCTACCTCGACGACACCCTGCCTCACGGCAGGACCGATACCCCTATGTCACCCACTGACTTTCCGTCCGCCTTGTTGAAATCGCCCGGAGGCTCCTCGAGTTGCACGGTCCCCGAAGATCTGGACGGCGACGCCGTCCGGACCGAGGCGGACAACTGCCCTTACTTCCCGAACCCCATGCAGGAAGATCGCGGAAGCTTTGATCCTGAGAACAATCTGGCCCTCGGCTCGCACACTCCCGGGGCCAGCTACGACGGCATCGGAGATAAATGCCAGTGCGGCGATGGTAACGGCGACGGGAAAATCACCAACGCCGGCGGAAGCGAAAGCGACCTCTCCAATCTTCGGCGCTACTTGCTGGGAGATAATGCGCACGGCCTAGACAGCGCAGCCCGCTGCAACCTCAAAAACGATACCGCTGACACGGGGGAGAAGTGCAATCTCCTCGATGCCATGGTGCTGAAGCGAGCCTTGGAGACTGCAAGTTCGGAGACAAACGTCCCCCTGCCCGACCCCCCGCTCTGCGCCGCCGCCAACCCGCAGCTGCCCGCGCCCTGACCGGACCTTTGGGCCAACGCGTCGCCTCCGCGCTTTAGCCGACCGCCGAATTCCAGTTCTTCACCAAGTACTCGGCCGACCGCGCCGCCAAGGCATGCAGGGTGAAGGTTGGGTTCACTCCGCCCGACGTGGGGAAGAGCCCCGCGCCGCCGATGAAAAGATTCGGCAGATCGTGGGCCTGGCCATAACTGTTGGTCACCGAGTCGGCGGGACTCTTGCCCATCACGGTGCCGCCCATGATGTGCATGGGAGCGCGATTGGTGTGCCAAGCTTCACTGGCGCCCGCAGCCTTGAAAACTTTCAGGCCCTCGGCGATCGCCGTGTCCCAGAGCGCCACGGATTCCTTGCTCGTGGTGTGGGCCACCGTGGCGAGAGGAACGCCCAAGGCATCTTTGCGGGTGCTCAGGGTGACGCGGTTT
>Ga0310120_10003918_pt1 | contig 10593 bp, 9 predicted proteins | sample CB27_AW_983_MG_FD_203506 | JGI IMG/M metagenome (GOLD analysis project Ga0310120, IMG submission 203506) | Marine microbial communities from Western Arctic Ocean, Canada - CB27_AW_983 | ecosystem: Environmental > Aquatic > Marine > Oceanic | place: Canada: Western Arctic Ocean | collected... | reverse complement strand
GTGCCGCGAAGAGCAAAGAGAGCGCCATGATGGCTGTGCGCGCGGCGGTCATTGGAAGAACGCCTGGTTCTCTCGGAGCATCGTTTCAGCCGAGTTGGAGTCCTCGAGCGCGTCGAAGACCAATCGGATTTTCCCAGTAGGATCCACGAAAAATGCCGTGGTGCTGTGGTCGACCTGATAGAAGAAATCGTTTCCTCGGTTTTTTGTGTAAAAGACGGCCTCGACTCCAAATTGATCCTTGAAGCGGTCGAGCGCCTGGTCTTCCAGCCGTAGGTACGACGTGTTTTTCCCGAACGGCCCCGTGTACCGATCCAGCACTGAATCCGTATCCCGATCGGGATCGATACTCACGAAAATTCCATCGAGTCCGATGTTTTTCTCGCGAGCAACTTTCACGAGCCTCGAGAGGCTCTCAAGCGAACGCGGGCAAATGTCGCTGCAATGAGTAAACCCGAAGACCACCAATTTCCACGATTGGCCGCCCGAGGCGCTTGCGTTGCGCAGCAATTCCAGAGAGTCGTCGGACAGGGGAACCGGATTGGGGAGTTTGACGAAGGCCGCGTGGGCGTGGCTCGTGAAGAACAGCGCGAGCAGTCCGGAGCAGATGGTGCCGATGAACTTTCGATTTCGATTCACCATTGGGTCAGGTCTCCTGTTTGTCCTTGGAGTGTCTGCGTTGCCCCCGCCCCGACCGGATGAATCCGATCAAGGGCAGGGGGATCTCCGCAGATTTGGCTAGCGGATATTGCCAGCGCCGTAGAACCCGTGCGGCATAACCAGGCCATCGGTCGGGCCAAAGATCTTTACGACCTCATCGGTCAGCGTATCAATCTTGATGACATATCCCGACAGCCAACTCGCCACCATTAGGTAACGATTGTCGGGGGTCGGTGTCAGGCTATGTGCCACGGCGAAGCCAGCCGGGAGCTCCTCCCCGGGCTTGAACCGTTTCAGAAACTGCGGCCTGTAATTGTCGCTGATGTCGAAGACCGAGATGTAGCCATCTTCTCCGAAGCCGTAGTCGATGGTGTCTTCTTCTGCGATGTAAAGTTTGTTGCCCACAACGGCAAGATCCGAGGCTGAACGAAAGATTCCTTCGCCATCAACTTCGTCCGTGGCCGAAATGATTTGGGTGGCTGTACCCTCCCAGGCATCAATCAGCCAGCAACTTGGGGGGATGATGTTTTCGGTGTCCGGCGGCGTCAGCGATGTTTTGTCGAATTGCATGGTTGCCGTTACGGCATACCGTTCATCCAACCAATAGACGTAGTGGGAGAACGCCGCGTAGGACTCGTCATCGCCCAGCTTGATTCGACGTTCGCCTTTGAGTCCGCCCGTCCGCCGGTTGACCTTGTAGAGGTCTATGACGTTGTTGTCGAAAAAATAACCGCTGCCCAGTCCGAGCGTTCCTGAGTCGTTGAAAACGATGCCGTGGGTCTGCTCGGTGTAGCCGAGGATCTGGATCGGGTCGACCTTTGCGAACTTTTTGGACTGCGTGTTCCAGACTCTGATCTTGTCATTCGTCCAAGACGTGAAGTAGATGAAGTTCGTATGCGGAAGTGTCGTCGGCCCATGCATTTGCGTGCCTTGGGGGAGCAGCCAGCTGGGTACGTTCTGGGCCGAGTTTACGGGTTCCACGAAGGGAAGTTCGGCTGGGGTGCCGGGTTCGTCGAATGCGGCGACTTTCAAGACCCTCAACTGCGCACTGCCGTGCTTCCAGTTGATGCCCTTAATGCGAAGGGTGATCAGATAGGCCGGGTGCTCTGCCGTGTTATCGGTGGTGACGTAGAGAGTTTTGCCGTCCGGGGATACCACCGTGTGTTGCAGGGGAATGTCGTCGGGCCAATCTTCTATGGTCAGCGGATTGACTATGGCAAGCGCGTCTTTTTTGTAGTTGAAGAGGTAGATCATTCGCGTGTGGAAATCGATCGCGGTGATTAGAGGCCTGAGTTGGCGATTGAAGACCTCTGGGTGCTCAATAGGGCCCGTGTCTGAGGTGGTTTCCTCCTCGGCCTGACTTTCATAAGGGCCCGAATCATCATCCGCTTGAGCTGCGGGCGCGAGTGAGAGGCAGACAATCAGCGGGAAGGCGATTACGAGAGCGATGTAATTCAGCATGGGATTCCTCAACTTTCCTGTGTAGGGGCTGTCCTGGCACGGTTGATGGGAAATCGGATTGAGGATCCGAAGCCCGTCGACGTTTTCAGCGGCGTCGGCTCCTCGAGCCCGGCGTCGGCGATAGTGCATTCCGGGCTTCTTCGGAGAATCAATCGTTGGACCGAGGCCAATCAGATCACGGCGGATCCCGAAACATCGACATTTTTTAGTACGTGGACCGGCCGAATAGCTCGGAAGAATTTCCGCCACGCGGCCAGATCCCGGGGGCAGGGTGCTGGCCCGTTGTTGGGGGATCTGGCGGCCTTGATGCCTTTGACGCGGCGGTGGGAGGCGACTGGTCTGGCTGCCCGAGTGTCGATGCTTCGCGAATCGGCTCTCGCCGGGGGCGCTTCTCCCTGAAATTGGGGCAAATGGATTCGAATTTGTCCTGGCTGGGTTTTCAGGGGATAGGACATTCAAGCTGGGTTCTGGCACAACGTCCGAGCCTGGGCGTTATGTTAAATCCCTAGGGGGAGCCCCTGACGGGCGAAGTTTACGCGAGCCGTTGCCCGCCCGCGGCGAGGAGAAGGGTCAGAACCGCGAGGCCAGCGGGCGAAACGCTGGGCACTGGTAGCCCTATGCAGGTGGAGGGGTAGTCGTCGTAGCGCACGACGGCACCCGAGTCCTCGGCGACGAAGACGGCGGACTCGTTGATCGCGCAGTCGGGGCGAAGCGTTATGCCTTCCTGGTTGTTGCGCGGAAGGTCGAACTCCTGGATGAAGGTTCCGTCGGTCTCCATTTCGACCAGGACGTTGAAACTGTCGTGTACCCCGTACAGCGTCGCTGTCTGCGGTTGGAAGTGCAGGCCCGAGAGGTCGGTGCGCCCGAACGGCGCCGTAAAGCTCTCGATGAACTGGACGACGCCGCCCGGCTGGAGATCGAAGACGTAGACGCTGCCTTCGCCTTGATGTCCGGCATAGAAGAGTCCGTCGACGACCGTCAGCGCCTCGAGACCCTGATTTGCCGCGCCGGTCATCCACGGTGTCAGGTCCCACGCCGATCCCGTCAGCGTTCCGGTCGAGAGATCGAATTCGAGTACGCCATCGGGGCTCTCTCGGCCCAGATAGACCAGGTCAGAGCTGGAATCCGCGATCGCGATGCCTTCGAGGTCGCCTCCCGGTAGCCAGGTCGAGAGAATTCCGCCACTGGCAGTGATCTGGCTTACGTGGCCGTCATCACCAACGATCAAGAGAACTTCGAGTCGTGGATGCCAAGCCGCGCCGCTCGGCTCGTAACCGGCGACGAGGCTGCCCGGGGATCCCGCCTGTGCAATGCCCGTTGCCGTGCTGGCGGGCCAACTTATCGCGTAGCCGATGTCCGGTGCACCGATGGCCAATAGCAGGAAGCCTATCGGCAGTCCCGAGCAGCCGAAATTGCGTACGTGGTGGAAGAAGTCGGAGAGAAACCGAGGAAGCAAAGCGATACCCGAAGACGTTGGTCGAGAGAAATCGGTGGATAGGAAGAATAAGCCCCGGATTCGCTCGGCGCGAGAGTATCGGATCTGTCGGATTGGCTCGCAGGGGCTCGCGAGGCTCGGGCGCCGGGCCTGTCCCACTTGAGACACAGAGAATCGTCTGATTTGTCGTGTCTCGAAGCCGCCCCACGCCCCCTCGAGGCGCAAAACTCCCCTCAGCGACACGTCACCCCACCCGACACAACTTGCCTTCCCTTATTTGCGCGTTTCTCTGATAATCCCTAGCAGTTGCGCTGAACCGCTTGGGAAGGGGCTTGGTGATGCGGAATTTCGTACTTTTTGGTTTTCATGGTGGTGCTCAATTCAGGAGGAACGATTGGGAAATCTGGATGACATCAAGAACTTTGTGCAGTTGACACCCCTCGTCGGTACCGCAGGGCAACCCGGTCGCGAGCAGTTCGCCGAGATCGCCGCCGCGGGTTATCGAACCGTGGTCAATCTCGCGATGCCCGACTCGGATAACGCCATCGCCGAAGAGGGCAATCTGGTTACCAGCCAGGGCATGCGATACATCCATTTGCCCATCGACTTCGCTGCACCCACGGCAGCCGACGCGAGAACGTTCATTGGCATCATGGGGGCGCTCGAGGATTCCAAGGTCTTCGTGCATTGTGCTCTGAACCTGCGCGTGTCCGCTTTCATGTACCTGTACCTGCGGCACAGCAAAGGGTTCGCTGACGCGGATGCGCGTTCGCCCTTGATGGCGAAGTGGGAACCCCGGATGGATGACGTGTGGAAGGAATTTCTATCACTCGAGCGCGAGGAAATTCTCCCGCCTGCCCGTCGCTAGAATCGGATTCAGCGCCCGTCCAATTCCTGTCCAATCCGGCAGCCCCACGAGCATCCCTCGCCGGCGTGAAGCCCACGAGGGAAGAAACCAGCCGCATTGCCGTTTGGATGGTTTCGCGCCCCAAGTGAGCGAACCACCGGGGGAAACCCGAGGGCACGGTCTACACGTTCTAGAACCAATCCATGAACGCTCTCAATTCCGCCCCCAGGCTGCGATTCCAGCAGTCTGGGGGCGGAATTTTTTGACTTTCCGCGTGTCCCACTTTTGTCCCAATTCCGGCTCGTCTCGGCGCCCGGAACTCGAGGAAAGAGTGGGCGCGGGCTGAAAAACGAAAGTGGATAGGACATTCAAGCTGGGTTCTGGCACAACGTCTGAGTATGGGCGTTATGTTAAATCTCTACGGGGAGCCCCTGACGGGCAACTCGCGGAAGGACCCAGCGCGACAGGGTGACGTCATTCGCGAAGTGGGTGCACAGATTCGTTCCGGGGGCGAAGGCATTCTGGGCGTCATGATCGAAAGCCAACTCCATTCCGGCCGACAGGATTGGCAGCCCGGGAAGTCCCTCAAATACGGCATTTCGATCACCGATGCCTGCATCGGATTCGAAGAAACCGAGCAGCTCTTGCGCGAGCTCGCGACCGCCATGCGACCGAGGGTCTTGCGAACACAGCCAGAGAGGACCGCGAGTGTCGCCTGAAACGGCTCCGCGATTCGCTATGGACGACGATGACCCAGGGTCTTTCGATGCGCTCATCACGAATCTCGGGATGTTCTTGCGCCCACCGGTTGAGCTTGATGCGGTTGGTTAGGGCTAGTACGAGCATTCCGCGTACAGCGAGTCGACCGAAGGTGTTGAGTTTGGCCTCCTCTCGGGCGGCCTCTAGGTAGCGTTCGAGCGGTTCCCGATAGCTGTTGCTGCCCAGACCGCTTGTGCCAGCGGCTTTCTGAGATGCGCTTACGATCGCGTCGGCATCGAGGGCAGGGTAGGTTCTGCCCAATCCCTCAAGCACTCCGCCAAAACGGTTGAGTGCGCGGAGCGGGACGGATTTGAGCGTGGCATCGCGAAAAGTGTAGGCGGCTTTCATAGTAATTTGACCTCGACGATGCTGGGACCAGGGGTGCGGGAGCTTTCGTGGCTTTCGAGCGGGACGTGCACCATGTGCCGTCGAAGCTTTCGTCTGCGGGGATCATGTACCGGGCTCCTCGTTTATGAATTTTGAATTCAGGGTGACTATCATAAAACCGAGCATCGAATTCACGCCAATCAGCCGAATGCTTAATCCGGCTTGGGCGCGAGGGAGCGTGGAGATCATCCGGGGATGGCCATGCCACGCTCAAACCCAAAAGGTTTCCGTGTTTCCGGGTGAAGTCCGTCGCCGAGGTCATCCTTTGTGAATTCACCCCGATCCTTCGGTGGGGGGATAGGATCCTGTCCCCTGGCGCATCGTCGGGTTCGGTTTCGCCACACACGCCCTCTGAATCGTGGCCATGGCGCTCGAAGTTCGTGCAGGGTTCAGCCTATTCTCCTACCCTCGGAGAGTGGGGACATCCAAGGCCAGCTTCAGCGTGGGTGAGATCATCCACCACCGGCGCTTCGACTACCGGGGAGTCGTCGCCGACGTCGATCCGGTCTTCCAGGGAACCGAGGAGTGGTACGACGCGATGGCAATCAGCCATCCACCGAAGGACGCCCCTTGGTATCACGTGTTGGTCCACGGAAGTGACCACATGACCTACGTCGCAGAGCGAAACCTCGAGACCGATGCCGACGGCGAACCGATCGCCCACCCGCTACTGGGTCACTTCTTCGACGAGCACCGCGATGGGCGCTACCACGCGAAGCGATCGCTGAACTGAAGCGCACAGGCCGGGGATAGGACATTCAAGCTGGGTTCTGGCACAACGTCCGAGTATGGGCGTTATGCTAAGTCCCCGTGGCGGGCTTCGATTTCATCCCCTTCCTGGAGAAAAACTCGAGGACGTGCGCGCGCAATTCGGCATCGCGTCCGAGGGCGCCCTCATCGAGAGCCCCAAAGACCTCTGGTGCGGCGACATGGGTGCCGTGGGCTCTCCCGAAAGCGAAGACAAAGTCGAAGAAAAGCGCACCTTCCTCAACAAGCTTCTCATGAAGGCCAACGTGAACTGAGCGGCGTGGGGTCGGCGCGATCCAAAGCAAGCCAGGCGGCTAGATGGCGAGATAGCGACTAGCGGCATAGCAAGAGAGAGATTGAGGGGATAGGACATTCAAGCTGGGTTTTGGCACAACGTCCGGGTAAGGGCGTTATGTTAAATCCCTACGGGGAGCCCGTGGCGGGCGCGCTAGCAGGACGGTGACTCCGAGTGCAACGTAGCCGAGGAGTCCGGCCGACGGTTCAGGCACGACGATGATCTCTTGGAAGTTCCAGTAGTCAGAGACCGAGAAGACGCTCGCGACCCCGCCCGGTGTGCCTACAATGAGATCCTCTGCCGCCACCTCGCTTGAATAGGCCCACCCGGCCGGAACGGACATTCCGGCGAGGCCGTTCAAGACGAAGGGATCGAACATCGTCGTACGTTCCTCGCTCATCGAGAACATGACGTACTCGACGCCATCTGGGCTCGCGACCTTGTGAAGCACCTGGCCCGCGGAGTAGGTCATGGTCGTGCCGCGCTCCACCCGGCCGAGCGCCATGGCTCCCTGGGCGCCAAAGCCGAGGAGCGACCCCGAAAGAACTCGCGCGATCAAGAAATGGTCATCGCCCTCGATTTCGGGAACGAGGTCGAGGCTGAACGGAGTCCCCGGAGGCGCTACGGGCGGGACGTTCGTAGCCTCGGGAAAGAAGAAGCGCCGGTTTCCCTCGGACACGTTCTTATCCCAGTTGTCCCCTGGCAGTGGGACAGCGAGAACCTGCTCGAAGGTGCACGCCGTGCATTTATAAACGTTACGCTCAGCTGCGTTCCCGCCCGTAAACTCCCACAGCTCGGCGTTGAAATTCTGCGCGCTCGACGTGCCTGCCGCGAGCAGCGCCCAAGCAAGCCCTACTCCCCCGATCATGAGTTTCCACCGATTCTCGGTCCGCATCGTCTCCTCCTAGCCCGCGAATAGGCGAGCGGACAGGAATTTTGAAGGCCCATTCTGAGGATAGGATATACAAGTTGCCTCCAGTACAACGCCCATACCCGGACGTTGTGCTGGAAGGCAGCTTAAATGTCCTATCCCCGACGCGTTCGTGGGCAGGCAGGCCTGATGTGTCCGCCCACCATGTGCCGCGGGCTGTCGCGTGATCGCGCGGTGCAGAGAAGGACGGTGCTGCAGCGGCCACAGCGCAGACGTCGAGCCAGCGCCGAACCCCGGCGACTCACCCAGATCAATCGCGCACCTCGATTTCAACCCCACTGATCCGCGCGAAGCGTGCCGCGACAATCGCTCGGACGCTTCCCTGACTCCAAGGGGTCGCCGTGTCGGTGGGGCCGACGTGCTCGTAGGACCAGATCAGAATTCGGAGGCAGTGAAACGCGGTGTAGTAGTCGAGTGTCTGGTGATCGAGAGACCCGAACACACGATAGAGCCAGCGATGCGGAAGGAGCGTGGCCCATACCACTCCGTGGAGGAGCCTCCGCAGCCACCCCCGCCACGGTTCCGGGAGCCGATATGCCACAGGCAGTCCGCCGGCATCTTGCACCCGATTCCAGCCGAGATCGAATTCGCGTGGAGGGATCGCCACATTCGGCCAGTCGATGACGCTCGTGACGCCGCGCAGCGAAACGATCAGATTGCCCGCCCAGTAGTCGCCGTGACAGACAACCTCCCCCTTGCCCGAGGGTGTATTGACGCGCAACCACGCTAGACCCGACTCGAATTGGCGCAGCCCTAGCCGCTTCGTCTGATCGGTCAGTCGCTCCAGCCATGCTTCGATTCGAAGTTCGCTCGGGTCGAAACCGCGACTGGTCAGGCCGCGTTCGATTGCAACGACCGGCAGTGCGTGGAGCCGCAGCAACGCTCGGACAGCGACCGCGTACCAACCGAGCCCTATGACCAATCCCAGCGCACCGACGCTCAGCACTTGCAAAACGATTCCGGCCAATATCACGGCCGGAAGCAATGAGAAGAGCCCACGGCCTGGAACGCGTTCCATCACCAGAAATGGAGGAAGCACACCTGGCTGGCCGGGACCCCAAGTGACGGGGCGCGGTACAGGAAAGCCGACTTCGGTTAGGGCACCTTGGATGGCTGACTCCCTGTGTAGCTGGCTGGGGTCCTCCGTGCGGAGCATGCGCACGACCAATGGCCTCTCCGACCAGTCGCCCGCGCCGCGGAGCGAAACGTCCAACACGATGCTCTCGGCGCCCTCGCCGCGAAGCTGCGGGGCTCGGCCCACTCCAAGTCCGGGGCGTCGAGCAGTTCCCGCAGGCTCTTGAGAAGCGCAACGTTTCTGGCACTCACCCGTGCACCCTCGGCGGCGATATCAGCTCCTTGAGAATCGTGGTGGCGACTCACTCCCAATTATCCGTCGGTGACCAGCGCCCGGCCCGTCACGGGCTCCCCGTAGGGAATTAACGTAACGCCCATACTCGGACGTTGTGCCAGAACCTAGCTTGTATGTCCTGTCCCCCATAGCTTTGTTGCTCGTTTCTTCAGGAGTGGCGAGCAGCAGACGGCGAATGGCGGCTGTTGCTCTCGCAAGTCTGGTTCCGCTCACCGTGATCTTGTCCGGCGCACCGTACTTGTCGGACTTTCCTGGATCTGCCGCCATCGCGACGCTTGTGTACGGTCTCTGTTGCGCCCACCGGATGGGGAGGGGGCCAACAGCGGGAGAAACGGTGTCGTATCCGGGGAAGGCGTAGCTGGAGATGTGTGTATGATCGGACCCACCCTTCAGTACGATTGTGCACGAAACAGCCAAGGAGGTGAACAACACACGCGGCGGGAAAATGGCCTACGGTCCTTTTAACAGTAGTCCCAGAGTGTCACGGGGACCTTCGGTGTGCCCGTTGTGCCAGGGAGGCACCGTCCGAACCGAACTCTTCATTGCAGCGGCTCGCGAGGCTCGGGCGCGGGATGCGGGTTTTCTCGTGCAACGATCGGCGCTCCGCGAGGATCGTGGCTTGGTTCACGCAGAGATCGAGAGCGATCCGGAAAAGATGCGCATCATCGAGATGGACCGCGGGCTGCGCGACGCTCCTTAGGAGCGTGGACTAAAGGTCAGAATCCCCATGGCGGAAAACCGAAATCTCATCGATCCGAATGAGGTCGCGCAACGGCTCTCCCTCGAAGGGTTGTGCGAGAGTGCGGATGCCTACTACCGGGACATTGACGACCCCACGCAACTGCTCGGCAAGCCCTTCAGCTCGGCTGCCCGGGCGCCCGACTTGCTGCGCAATATGGGAGTGTTGCTCCAGGGCCTGCAGATCGGGACGACCATGACGGTCCTCGAGTTTGCTGCGGGCACTTGTTGGTTCGCGCGGATTCTGTCTCAACTGGGTTGTCAGGTGATCGCGTGCGACGTGTCTCGCGCGGCTCTCGATCTCGGGCGCCGGCTATTCGAAGAGCAACCGTTGCCCTCTCCATCGCTTGTGAAGCCGGACTTCTTGCACTTCGACGGGCGCAAGCTCGACCTGCCCGATGCGGCGGTGGATCGCATCGTGTGCTTCGATGCTTTTCACCATGTTCCCAATCAGGAGGCAGTGCTGGCAGAGCTGGCGCGCGTCTTGAAGCCCGGCGGTATCGCGGGCTTCGTGGAGCCCGGGCCCCACCATTCGACCTCTCCCGAAGCTCAATACGAGATGGCGCATCACGACGTGCTCGAGAACGACATCGTACTGGCCGACATTGCGGCGATCGCAATGCGAGTCGGCTTCACCGATATCCGCGTGCGCCCCCTTTTGGATCATGAACTCTCCCTCGACGACTACCTGGCCCTCACCCAGCGAAATTGGGCGCCTGGTGTCTCGCGAAGCCTGCGGCGAAGCGTGCAACGCGGGCTCGAAGGCGGTGCGATCTTCTTTCTCGACAAGGGTCCCAGGGTCCTCGATAGCCGTGGAGCTGCGGGTCTCGCGCACCGCATCGAGATGATCGGGGCCACGGCCACGGCCACGGCGACGGTCGGAGAACCCTGGTGTATCGACGTGAGCGTGACCAACACCGGACACGCCCGGTGGCTCGCAGAGAATGTCAGTGGGCTGGGTGAAGTG
>Ga0310120_10003913_pt1 | contig 10605 bp, 8 predicted proteins | sample CB27_AW_983_MG_FD_203506 | JGI IMG/M metagenome (GOLD analysis project Ga0310120, IMG submission 203506) | Marine microbial communities from Western Arctic Ocean, Canada - CB27_AW_983 | ecosystem: Environmental > Aquatic > Marine > Oceanic | place: Canada: Western Arctic Ocean | collected... | reverse complement strand
GAACTCCCAGAAATTTTCGGTTATTTGACTATTCTTATTATTACGTATATTTAGCAAAAATCGTCATTTATACAGCCGCGATCATTAAGCCCTCCTTACCAAACCGCCGCAGTTCTTTCTCCTCGTTCGAGAGGCTGCGAAGAATTGCCAGCCTCCGTCCCAGGCGGAGCTTACCGCTCGCTGGTGGGCAGCCCTCCCTTCCGAATTTTGGGGTCCAACAATCGGTAGGAACCAGTTCCTTCCGCTGCCGCAAGATCTCGCGGCGGCCGGACACCCAACTCAACCCCGAGGAATCGAATTCTCATCCGACCAATCACGATCACGCCCGCATCACCACACTCACAGAGACCCGCTTCTCAAGCTCTCCTCCAGCGGTGCAGACCAACTCCCATCCCTGGTGGTGGAAGGCGGCAGTCTCACCCTCAGCAACAACCGGCACAACTTGCTCTCCGGAATCACTTGCCAAGTGCAGGTTTCCACTGATCTGATCACTTGAAATCCGGTTCCCGATGTCCTCGTCTCGACGCAGAACTTCATCGAGGTCCGCAAGGCGAGCGGGCCCATGACTCCCAACGGGCGCCAGTTCATGCGGATTGCGATCACGCACTGACCTTGAGCTCTCACGAGCAGAGCCTTTCACTCCAGGCGGCCCCGGTTTAACCGCCAGTGAGGAGAATGCGCCCACCGGCACTCTGCTCTATCCGTTCCGCACTCCCTCAGTGGAGATGGCCTGACGACAAGGATCCGGGGGTAACTCCGCGTGGATTCCTCTCGGCTACCTACAAGGCGATTCTCTTTGAAGAGGAGGATCAGGTGGTCGCCTCCGCCTTGTCCCATCCATTCGAAAAGTCCGCCCTCTACCTGCGGCAGTTTTTTGTGGTCCGAGGCCAGCGGCGCCAGGGACACGGCCGCAAGGCCGTGCGCCTTCTCTTCGACGAGATCTTTTCTCCAGGCTCACGCATCGTCGTCACGGCCCTCTCTCACAACAAGCGGGCCCTCACTTTTCGGGCGGAGGTCGGGTTCGATGAATACTGCGTCTCCTTCGAGCGCCTGCCGAGGAAGGGGTAGCTTGCGTCCCTCGAAAAGCACGCCACTTTCTCAATCAAAATCAGCTCGGGACCCACTTCGCTTCCGAGCCCACCCGGATCGGGAGGTCGCTTTCCTTCCGCGACCATTTTTCCTTCCGGCCTCCTCTTGGCAACCCGGCCTTGCAACCCCGACCCAAACAAGGACACTTACCCACCGTGAAGGCAATTGTTCTCACCTCCACCGACGGCACCGTCGACTTCATCGACGTGGATGACCCAACGATCAAACCAGGCACCGTCATGGTGAAACTCAAAGCCGCCGGTCTGAACCGACGCGACTACTGGATCACCCAAGGTCTCTACCCAGGCATGCACGCGCCCTCCATCCTGGGATCGGACGGCGCCGGGGTGGTCGAGGAGGTGGGCCAGGGAGTCGAAGATTCGTGGCTTGGGCGCGAAGTGATCATTTATCCCGGAACCGGATGGGGCCCGTCGTCCGAGGCACAGAGCGAGGACTTTCGGATCCTCGGGATGCCCGGCAACGGCACCTTCGCGGAGTGGATCGTGGTTCCGGCTGAACAACTGGTGGTGAAGCCCGAGGTTCTTTCCATCCACGAAGCGGCGACGGTCCCCATCGCTGGGCTAACCGCCTATCGCGCGCTCTTTCCGCAAGGACGGCTGCAATCCGGAGAGACGGTCTTGATCACGGGTATCGGAGGCGGAGTGGCCGTCATGATCCTCAAGCTGGCCGCCACTTCAGGAGCCAAGGTGCTCGTCACTTCCTCTTCGCCCCAAAAGCTGGAGCGTGCCCTCTCTCTTGGCGCCACCGCGGGAGCAAACTACAAGGAGAAGAATTGGACTGGTGCTCTTGCGGAGCACGGACCGATCGATCTCGTCATCGACGGCTCGGCCGGAACAGCATTCAACGACCTTCTGGGCCTGGTGCGACCGGGCGGACGCATCGTGAACTATGGCGGCACGGCCGGACCTCCCGAGCACTACGACATCCGCCGACACTTCTGGAAACAGATCCACGTCATTGGCTCCACCTTTGGATCGCCCGACAACCTGGTGGCTCTCATGAAGATGATCGAGCTCCACTCCATCAGGCCGGAGATCGATTCCGTGACGCCTCTCTCCGAGGGTGCGGAAGTGATTGCGTCCATGGCCAAGTCCCCCCAGTTCGGCAAGCTGGTCCTGGAAATGCCCTAAGGGTGTTTCACATTGGCCTCGAGGTGCTCCTAATCCGGCAACCCCTCCGGGCCCAAGAGTTCAAGCACCTCCGGGACAACCTCGAGCCCGTGGCCGAAAGGAGCCGTGCCGAGACTCTTGGTCGAAAGACTGCCGGCCTCGATCACCAGTGAGGCATAACCTTGCGATCGCATGGCGTAGAGGTCGGGATGTGTCTCGCAAACCATCTTCTGCAATTCATCGGGGAACATACTCAATCCCGCAAAGTAGTGATGCCCGTTGCGCTCGACATCTTCGATGCCAAGCACAGACATCATGGCGAGGTCATTGAGCAAGGCGACCGGTCCCACGTTGGCGAGATCCTCCCCGCTCATGACCCAGGGACCATCCTCGGGACGATTGCGGCGATACCATTCGATCAGGCAGCGATTCGCAATTCCCTTGATCACGCCCTTGCAATTCTTGTGGCTCGTCCCGCAATAGCCAAGAGCAAGCGCCCGGCGCATACAGTCAAGTTCGCCGTCTGACTCATCGATGATCATGGGCGGCGCCTCCGGCCAGGCCGCCAACTCGTCACCTACCCTTTCCTCGAGCGCGAAATCACGATGCAAGGGCTGCTCCACGAAGAGCAGACCCCCGCCGTCCAACATCGCGGCGATGTCTTTCTCCCTGCGATAGCTCTCCCAATGTTCGCGAAAAGTCGCGATGTCGCGATACTGCTCATTTCCATCGAGAGTGAACTTGAATCCCGGTGATGCTGCGCCCAGCACTTCCGCCACATCCATGAGCCGGGGAATATCGGCATCCAGATTGCCGCACACCTTGATCTTGAAGTGGGTCAGTCCATAGGTCTTCGCCGCATCCGAGAGCGCATGAGGGAGCCCATCTCCAATCCGCTCCTCCGGCGCAATCTCTCCCACCCGGAGAGGATCACCCAGGCCCACGGTGTGGCGTACAATAATGCGTTCGCCCGGCTCGGGCAGCCAGTCGGCCGGCTCACTTCCCCCCAGTTCGGGGTGAATACTTCCGAGATTGATCCCGAGGGCATTCTCCTTCACCGCCTGGGCAAAGCTCAGCCCCGCTCCCCGACAATAGGCCTCAATCATCGCGCGCTCAATCAAGGCCGTTCCCAAGTGGGCGAGAAGGGGCGGATAGCCCTCTGCGCTCTTCGACGCCCAACGGTCCTGCTCGTCATGGAGAAACTTCCATGCCTCGAAAACCGATTCGTGGGTGGTGGAGGCTACACAATCCGCTGCGTGTTGAATGCACTGCAGCATTTCGGGCAAATCATCCTCGAAGCGGGTCTCGGGATTCTTGGTGAACCACTTGGGCGGAAGTCCCTCCGAGGCGAGACCACGGCAGGGCTCCTGCCCTCGTCGCGCACTCAACTCCACGAAGACATGCGGCAACTCGGTCATCGCGGCGATCCCGTACTTGAACGGAAAGCGCGTCTTCATCCAACGCGTACGAAATGATATGGAATCAATCCTGAACGCCATCGCCGCTCACTGAACCGGAGAAGCTCTCGACAAACAAGCGCCTATCGAGTCGCCTTTGACGGATTTGCCATCGACAGGCCCCACTCTTCTCCGCTGAGATACCCGCCTTGTGACCAAGGGATCAATTCTCTCCGCCATCTTCCTTCTCGCGTTGGTTCTCGGCCCCGGCCCTGGGGCCACCTTGATCGACGGCACTGTGGAGGAGCCGAACATCTGGTTCGGCATCCCCGCACTCTATCTCTGGGTTGTGCTGTGGTTTCTGGTCATGGCGGGCTGCATCATCACCGCGGCCTTCACCGTGTGGAAGGATTCTGACTAAGCCCATGATCTCCCTTCTCGCTCAATCCAAGGCACCCTCCCTGGGCATCTGGCCTTATCTCATTCTCGCCTTTTATCTCGTCGGCCTCCTCGCCCTCGGAATCATCAGCCTCCTCAAGAGCCGCCGGGCCGCCCACGCCGAAACCGACTACTACCTCGCGGGCCGGGGACAGGGGGTGCTCGTCACTTCGCTCACCATCATGGCGACCTACTTTTCAGGCTTCGCGATCCTCACCTTCCCCGGGTGGGTGTATGAGGGTGGAATCGCGCCCATGCTCTACGCCCTGAATCTCCCGGTGGCGGCGGCCGCGATCTACCTCCTCGGCAATCGCATTCGCAGAATCGGATGCAAGCGCGGCTACATCACTCCCGCCGACATGATCACGGACTACTACGGCGACTCCCCATGGATCCGCAGCCTGGTAGCGCTCACCGGCGTGCTCTACGTCATCCCCTACGTCGTCATGCAGGTCAAGGCGGGCGGTCTGCTTGCCGATGGTCTCTTCCGCGAAGTCGAACACCTCACGATGTTTGGACAGCAGATCAGCATGGAGGACTTCGGAGTAGGCGCGCTCTCCCTCGTCACGATGGTCTATGTCATCATTGGGGGGATGCGCTCAGTCGCGTGGACCGATGTCATGCAAGGCATCATCCTTCTCACCGCGATGTTGCTCTCCGGCATCGCAGTCCTCTATGCCCTCGAGGGACCATCCGGCTACTTTTCGCGCGTGTCTTCGGAACTCAGTGGCGAACTGCTCACCGTTGCCGAGGCGCCGGGGAAACACAACGCCTGGAAGCTACTCACCTTCTGCGCCTTTGCCTCCCTCGCCAGCATCATTCAACCGGCCCAGTGGATGCGCTTCTATGCCGCCCGTGATTCCGCCACCCTGCGACGATCCGCCATCGCCTTCTCCACCATCCTCCCGATCTGTTTCATCTTCGGAGTCTTCCTCGTGGGTCTTGGCGGGCGCGTTCTCTATGAACCGATCGAAGCGGCCAATGGCACGCTCCGTCTGCCCAACGGTGACAAGACGGATCAGATCCTCATTCATGTGATTCAGGACTACTTTCCCGTCATCTTCGGAGGGATCGGGGTAATACTCGTTTCCCTGATCCTGGTCGCGGTCATGGCGGCTTCCATGTCCACCGCCGATTCCAATCTGCACGCCCTCAGCGCTGTCGCCACCCGCGATGTCTATCATCCCCTCCGCCCAAAATCCGGCGAGAAAGAGCGCACCTGGATTGGACGCCTGGTCATCATCCTGGCAACCCTGATCTCAGCCCGTATTGCCATCGTCGGCGGAAACTCTGAAGTCCTCAACACCATCACGGCCTTTTTTGGCCTTGCGATGGCCTTTTCGGCCCAGATGCTCCCGATCACAGTCGACCTGCTCTTTTTCCGGAAAGGAAGCCGCGCAGGAGCCATTGCTGGACTGGCGTCCGGAATCCTCACCGTCTGCCTCTTTCCACCCCTAGGCAAACTGATCCTCGGGGAATCCGGTTCACTGCTCAAAGGCACCTCCACTCTGAAGGCCTTGTTCGATGTCGGCATGTGCGGCATCATCGCCAACACCTTGGCCTTCGTCATCGTCAGCAAGTTCACCCGCAAACCTGATCAAGCTCACCGCGAAGAGTTTGCCCGAGACCTCCGCCCTTCGGCATAGGATCCCACACTCCTGTCGCCTCACCACCCTGCCACTCCCTCGTCGCCGGAGGAAGCCGGATCCCGCACTCCATTCCCTTCTCCATGAACACCATCACCCCAATCCCCACCCAGCCACGCATTCTCACCACCACGGTCGGTTCCTATCCTGTTCCTGACTGGCTCTCCGCCCTGCCTTCCGAGCAGGCGGTGGTCGATGCCACCCGCGTGATCTTCAATACCCAGCGCCAAGCCGGAATCGATCTCCCCACCGACGGTGAACTCTACCGCTTTGACATCAACCACCCGGACACCAACGGGATGATCGAATACTTCGTGGGCCCCATGGGCGGATGTGACACTTCGATCGGTCGCTCCGAGGCGGCGGCCTTTCGCGCCAATCACAGCATGGGATTTCGCGCCAAGCCGGCAGCGGTGGTGCGTGATGCCCTCCATGGTGGCGGTTTGAATCTGATCGAAGACTGCCGACGGGCCGCACAAATCGCAGGCATGCCGTTCAAGTTCACGGTCACGAGCCCCTACATGCTGGCCCGCACCCTGCTCGACTCTCACTACCACGATTTCAGCGCGCTCACTCTCGCCCTCGCAGATGTGCTCGCCGCGCAGGTTGCGGGCTGCCCTTGTTCCTGTCTCCAGGTCGACGAGGCCAACATCCCGGGCAACCCCGAAGACGGCCCCCTCGCGGCGCAAGCGATCAACAAGGTCCTCGATGCCTTTGAGGGCCCTACCGCAGTTCACTTCTGCTTTGGAAACTACGGAGGGCAAACCATTCAGGCGGGCAAATGGAAGCCCCTCCTCGAATTCCTCAGTGCGCTCCACGCGGACCACCTCGTCCTGGAACTCGCTCACCGACCCGCCGACGACCTCGAAGCGATCAAGGACCTCGATCCCAAAATCGGAATCGGTCTCGGAGTGGTCGACATCAAGGTGAACCACGTCGAAACCGCCGATCAAATCGCCTCTTCGATCGACGCGGCCGAACAGGTGCTCGGAGAAGGCCGCGTGAAATACATCCACCCCGACTGCGGGTTCTGGATGCTCAAGCGCTCGATCGCCGACCGCAAAATCGCAGCTCTCGCCATGGGGCGGGATCTTTTTCTGGGGTCCTAGCAGCTGCTAGCGACGCTGCGAAGAACCCACTCTCGAGAGAACTCACTTCGTTTACCATGCGCACACTCCTCCCTCTTCTGCTCGCCTCCGGCCTCCTGCTTCCCGCCTCCGGAGCGAAGCGCCCCAACATCCTCTTCCTTCTCGTCGACGACCTCGGCTGGGCTGATCTCGCCTGTTACGGGTCGACCTTCCACGAGACTCCGCATCTCGATCAACTGGCAAAGGACGGAGTTCGCTTCACGGATGCCTACTGCGCAGCCTCCATTTGTTCGCCCACCCGGGCTTCCTTGATGACAGGAAAGCATCCGGTGCGGGTCGAGATCACGGATTGGATTCCGGGGGCCGGCGGAAAGGACCAGAAGTTGAGAACTCCAGAGGATCGCCATGAACTGAAGCTCGAGGAGGTGACCATCGCGGAGGCCCTCCAGGCAGGGAGCTACCGCACTTTCTACACGGGCAAATGGCACCTCGGGGGCAAGGGCTTCGGTCCGGATCAGCAGGGCTTTGAAGTCTACTACGATCCCCACCAGAACTCCTCAAAGGGATCCCCGGGGCGAGGCAAAACCACTGGACGCAAACACGCCACCCTCGACCTCACCCGGGAGACCAAAAAGTTCATCACCGCGCATCAGGACGAGCCCTTCTTCGCCTATGTCGCCTACTATGACATCCACACCCCCATCATCGCGGAGAAAAAGTACCTCGCCCACTACCAAGCCAAGGCTGCCAAGCTGGGGCCGGCGCCGACCGCAATCAAGGAACACGAGGGACTGAGCCGCCCGCGCCAGGACAACGCCTCCCTCGCAACCATGGTGCAAGCGGTCGACGACTCGGTGGGTGATCTCCTCGCACATCTCGATACCCTCAACCTCGCCCGCAACACCTACGTGTTCTTCTACTCAGACAACGGGGGTCTCTGCACCAAGAAGACCGTCGGTCCTGGCTGCAACCTCCCTCTGCGCGCAAGCAAGGGTTGGCTTTATGAGGGTGGCATCCGCGTCCCCTTGATCGTGAGGATGCCCGATAGGAAGAGGGCCGGGAGCGCGCCCACCCAATACGTCACAAGCACAGACTTTTACCCAACCCTTCTCGACCTCGCCGGCTTGCCGCCCCGTCCCAAACAGCACCCCGACGGTCGAAGCTTCACCGGAATCCTCAACGGTACGAAGGAACGCCAGGCGCCCCGGGCGCTCTACTGGCATTATCCCCACTACCACGGATCAACCTGGACCCCGGGCGCTGCCATCCGCGATGGCGACTGGAAGCTCATCGAGTTCTATCACTACGGTGGCTACGAACTCTACAATCTCCGTGACGACTTAGCCGAAAGCAGGGATCTCGCCCTGGACGAGCCTGAGCGTGCTCGCGGACTCCTCCACAAACTCCACCTCTGGCAACGAGAGCTGGGAGCCAAGTTGCCGGCGGCGAAGTGATCTCAGGTCTTTCGCCCTTGCCCGCGATCAGGGAGAGGCCCTCACCTGAAGGAAGACTTTGTCCGCAACGGGCGGAACTCCAATCGTCACCGGAGAGGTGACTCCCACCGCAATCGTGGTGGGCAGGAGGTTGTTCGGCGCTGCGGTGAGAGCGACCAGCTCCACCTCGCTGCCCATCAGAATGTTGAAGGGACCTGGCGCGTTCGATTCCCAGGCCAGAGTAAACTCGTTGGTGTCCGCGTTGAACTCGATGCTTGTGATATTGATGCCGGGCGCCATCGGCGGCGCGCCGATCTCAAAACTGAACCAGAGCGTTTCCCCACTATTGAGGACTCCGTTCTCAACCCCAAGGGGGTGATTCAGAACGAAACCGCCGCCAGCCGACCCCGCGGTGGTGTTGAATCCGTCCCCAAAGAGGCCATCAAATCCCAGCAGGGCAACATACCAAGTTCCTGCCGCAAGACCGGCGGGAAAATCCACCGCGCTCTGCAGACCACCCGCATCATCGTTCTCAAACTGCAAGAATCCGAACGAATCAAAGACTCCCATCTCGGTATCGAATCCGGTCCCGAAAAAGTTAATCTCGAAGGGATCACCGGCATTCGCGATGGTGCCCAGCGAAGTTGCATTGGGAAGGCTAACAATCGAGAAGAGGAAGAACTGAGATTCCTGAGTTTCAGTGCCCACCGAGGTGGTCCCGGTCTCCAAGTCTGGCGCAAGGTTGGGACCAAGGGAGTAATTGAATACGAAGTCACCGACCGCGCCACCGGTAGTGACAGAGGGACCGGGAAGGAAGGTCACGTCATTGCCCGCCAGGATGGCGTAGTAATTTCCGGCGGGAAGACCTCCAGGAAGCAGGATCTCACTTTGCTGACCTCCGCCCGCATCGTCGTTCTCCAGTAGCTCCCCACCATCTCCCAGTAGCACGTCTCCAAATAAGTCGTAGATTGCCAGCTCGGTGTTGAAGTTCGAACCGAAGGTGTCGAACGCAAGGGGTGCCCCTTCCACTCCAATCGCTCCCAAGTCGATAGCGAGTTCCGTGGGAAAGGCCTCCAGCACGTTCAAGGTGGCCGCGAAGTCCGAGTTTCCCGGAGTAGTGCTGCCATCGAACCCGTCGAAGTTCTCGACCGTCAAATAATAGGTGCCCTCACGCAGGGTTCCCAAGGTGGTCGTTTCAGGAGGAGTCAAGTCAAGAAAGGCAAACCCGAGAGCATTGTCCGCGGAGAGTTTTCCCGTGTCGGGATCGATCGAGGTCGTCAACCCACCGAGCAGGAAGAAATCGGGATCGTTGATAAAGTCGACCTCCTTGGTGATGGTCAGAAGGGAGGGCGCCGCCAGGGTAAACTGGAAGACGAGCTCATTTCCATAGTTCAATGTGGGCATCAAAGCGAGCTCTTGGAAAAAAATGGAATTGTTGTTTCCTCCAATCGTGACGGGCGGCGGGCCGGGATCGAGAACCACTGCGGCTGTGGTGCCCTCCACCAGGGTGTCCCCAATGGGGAGGATCCCCAGATCGATATCGACGACATAATCCGCAGGGCTTGGAAGGGCGCCCGCGAGGACAAAGAGAGATGCGAAAGGGACGATTTTCATGAGTGGCTTGGGTGCGTAATCTGGAGCTCCCTAATTTAAGCGAGCCTACCTAAGATTACTTTTTCGCAATCTCTGTGCAAGCATGGTTCTTCCTAACAAGGAGGATTGTCTCCAAATTATGGGGGCGGGCATCTGGAGTGAGCCTCCCCGCCTCCTCCTGAATCACCGCTTTCGCGAAAACTGGCCTAGTTTTTAAGGGCGTGGATCGAGTTGTGGATGACCCGCTGCACCTCTTCCCCGGTCGCCCCGCGGGTCTGACAGCGAATCGACATCCCCCAGGTAGGCCTGAGTTCAGGGATCGTCAGGGTCACGGTCTTGCCATCCGCACTTAGCACGGCTTTCTCGACCCTCCACTTTCGCTGATTGTAGTGCTTGGATCCGTAGCTCTTCGTTCGCTTGAGATCCCACGCTTCGACGGTCCAGGCCTTGGGATCTTCGGTGGCGGTCTTCTCCAGCGCATCGGTGAAGGTGACCCGCACCGTCCGCTTGGCGGTCGTGAGCCCGACCGGAGAATGGGCCGGTTTCCCGGTGGCCCGGATGCGATAGAATCCACCCGGCTGATGCTGACTTCCCGCCCAGGCAAACATGCCACAAGCGTAGAGCTGGCCATCCCCGGAGTGGAAGCGGCCCCGCATGATCCCAGTGGGGAATTTCTCAAAGGGAAGCTGGCACATGCCCCCCTGCACCTGCCCGTTTACCTTCTCGTGAGGGACCACGTAAACCTTGCCGTAGCCATAGGAAAGATTGAGGAGGGATCCCCGCAGGGTCTT
>Ga0310120_10003912_pt1 | contig 10606 bp, 8 predicted proteins | sample CB27_AW_983_MG_FD_203506 | JGI IMG/M metagenome (GOLD analysis project Ga0310120, IMG submission 203506) | Marine microbial communities from Western Arctic Ocean, Canada - CB27_AW_983 | ecosystem: Environmental > Aquatic > Marine > Oceanic | place: Canada: Western Arctic Ocean | collected... | reverse complement strand
TGGCGCCGAGCGGATCCGCTTGGTGGGGGTGGGGTCCGTGGCCCAGTACGGGGATCGCCTACCGCCACTGGAAATGATCCGGGTGGGCGACCCGCTGATTCCCAGTGTTCACGACTATTATTCGCTCACCAAGTGCACTGCCGAACGAATGATCGTCGAATCGGGGATTCGCCATTGGGCGAGCCTGCGCCAGACATTCATCGTGCCCCCGCAACTGCTGGGCTTGCTGGACCCGATCCTTTTCCACCAGCCCCTCGATCAACGAATCGAACTCATCACCAGCCGGGATGCGGGCTATGGCCTGGTTCAGTGCCTGGAGACCTCGGACGATTTCTGGGGAAAGATCTACAACATGTCCGGGGGGCCGAGTTGCCGAGTGGTCTATGAGGACTTCCTCTCGGATCAGTTCAACGCGGTGGGCCTTGGTGATTACCGAAAGATTTTCGATGCCAACTGGTTCGCGTTGAAGAATTTTCATTGCGGATATTTCGCGGACAGCGAGGATCTGAATCATCACCTGGGCCATTTTCGCGACACCCTGGATGACTGCTACGCCATGGTGGATGAAGCGATGGCGCCCTGGATGAAATTGGGAGCCCGCTTGGCTCCGGCCCCGCTGCTCCGGGTCCTGGCCCGGCGTTGGGCCGAGCCGCTTCAGTGGATCAAAGAGGACAACACGGCCTACATCGATGCCTTCTTCGGTTCGCGCGCCGCTTGGGAAGCGATTCCGACCTGGGACCAGCGCTGAGTGCCAAAAACATTCGGAGCCCCCAGCTCGGGCGCTCTGAAAAATGAGTCGGATGGAGATAGGTTGATGGAGTCGTCGTCGATGGGAAGACCGGAACTCGTGGCGTTCGCCGAGTCGCGTGGGGGACAGCTGCTCTCTGGGGAAGACAACGCGCTTCAAGACGCGCATCAAGACGTGCATCAAGACGCGCATCAAGACGTGCATCAAGACGTGCATCAAGACGCGCATCAAGACGCGCATCAAGACGCGCATCAAGACGCGCATCAATACGCGCTTAGGGACGTCCTTCGCTGGCGCTGTGCGCTGAATCATGAATTCGAAGCTTCGCCGAGACTCCTGATCCAAGGGGGATACTGGTGTCCCGAGTGTTTCCCCTCGGCCCATGAGGGAAGGGGCTGGGACTGGGTCAGTCAGGCGAAGGTCGACCCGCTGCTCGCGCGCTTCTACCGCACGGGCTGAGCGTCCCCAGGGTTGGGGGCCGGGATGCAGGGGGCGGCCCGGGGAGGCTAGTATTTTTTCCCCACGATCGGCTTGGCCCGTCCGTCGACCCAGTCGGCTGGGCAAAGGGTGGCTCGGTCGCGTCCGAACCACTTCGAGGAGAAAACGTGTCCCGGCATCCCCTGAGAGCAAGCGCTGCGGTGGTCGGCATCGGAGAGACCGATTACGTGCGCGGGGCCGATGAGACCCCGGTGCAGTTGATGCTGCGAGCCTCCTTGGACGCCATCGGGGATGCGGGGCTCAAGCCGAGTGAGATCGACGGAATTCTCCCGCCCCCGGGCTACACGTCCGCTGAGGAATTGGCCGCGAACCTTGGCATCGAGGACCTTCACTATGCCGCGACGGTTCACCTGGGCGGGGCGAGCCCGACGGCCTCGCTTCAAAGTGCCGCCATGGCGATTCAATCGGGGGTGGCAAAAAATGTTCTGGTCGTGGTGGGCTGGAACGGTTTCTCCGCCTTCCGGCCCCGGCCCGGGGTGAAGCGTCCGCGCATGGGGCTCGACCCGGGCTCGGTGGGAAACGTCACCATGGACTATTACCTCCCCTACGGCACGCGCATCCCGGCGCAGTTCTATTCCTTCATCCTGATGCGCTACAAGCAGCTCTATGGGATTCCCGACGAGGCGGCCGCCGAAGTGGCGTTGGCCTGCCGAGCCCACGCCCAGCTCAACGAAAAGGCCTTGATGCGTGGGCGTCCTCTGGATCTGGACGAATACATGGCGGCGCCCTGGGTAGCCGAACCCCTGCGCAAATTCGATTGCTGTCTGGAGACCGATTGCGGCGCCGCGGTGGTGCTGACCTCTGCCGAGCGCGCCAAGGATCGACCCCACACCCCGGTGCTCTATCTCGGCGGCGCCGAGGGCCACCCCTATCCGGCGGACGACATTACGAACCGGCGGGATCCCTTCAAGGTGGGCCTCTCCTTCGCGGCCCCGCGCGCCTTCGCGATGGCCGGGGTGGGGCCCGAAGAGATGGACTTCCTCCAGGTCTACGACTGCTTCACCTACGTGGTGCTCCTGCAACTCGAGGCCCTCGGGCTCTGCGGCCCGGGCGAGGCGGCGGACTTCGTTCAGGGCGGCCGAATTCGCTTGGGAGGGGAGCAGCCCTTGAACACCCACGGCGGCCTGCTGTCCCAGGGCCATATGTGGGGGATGAATCACGTCGTCGAGGCCACGCGGCAATTGCGTCACGCCGCGGGCGCGGCCCAGGTAGAGGGAGCCGAACTCGGCTTGGTGACCGGCTGGGGGGATTACGGCGACGGCAGCATCGCGATCCTCGGGCGGGGAGATTGAGATCCATGCGATTCCTGCTCACTCGGTCCCTTGAGGCGAAGCTATGAGCGAAGCACCGCCGAAGTACATCCCTGACCCCGACGGACGCAATGCGGATTTCTACCGCCACCTGGCGGGGGGGACTCTCCACTTGCAGGGCTGCGAGGGCTGCGCTCGGGTTCTGCATCCGCCGCGTTTCATGTGCCCGGGCTGCGGCTCCGATGCTCTGGTCTTCAAGCCCTCGGCGGGGCAGGGGCGAATTTTTTCGTGGACACTCACCCATCTTCCGGTGGATCCGGGTTGGGCCGCCGAAGGACTCCCCTATGCGACGGTGGTGGTGGAGATGGAAGAGGGCATTCGCCTGGTGGGCGGTTGGCGGGGCACCCCGGACGTATTGTGCCTTGACCTCCGGGTTCAAGCCGAGGTCGAACCCGCCACTGAAGCTTTTGCCTATCTCTATTTTAGGCCCCATGTCCCGGCCCATGTCCCGGCCAGTGTGTAGGATGGGGCTTTGAACTTGCTATTCGCTTAGAAACAGTGATCCGGAAGCGCGAGCAAGTCGTCCGCCAGCGCTCGCGCGAGAATGGCATGGCCCTCGCGGTTCGGATGAGGATCCATGGCGTGGACCCAGAGTCTTCGCTCGTTCAGGAATCGATAATCCTCCAGGGTTTGTGTGACACCGAAGCCTCGGGAGCGAGCCGCTTCTCCGACTTTCTCGTAGATCGGACTGAGGGGATGAAGCAGGCCCAGGTACATGATCTGGGTGTGGATCAAGATGTGTACGCAGCGGTCGCCCTGTTCGCCCATCGCTTTCAGTCGATCCAGGGTGGCTTCGAAATCCTTCCAAGCAGCAGGGTTCTCGAGATAATTGTGCAGTCGCTCGGCGCTGGGAGAGCCCGGTGCGGGCCAATAGAATTCCCGGATCGATTTCAGCATCGGAACCAGTCGGGCGTAGAGGCGCGAGGGCGAATGGACGGGCCTTAGGTTCTCCTTTCCGAAACGAGCCCGAAGTTCGGGAGACGAGAGATTCAGGTAGTTCGGTCCTTCGATGTCGTTGGGGGTAAAGCCGTAGATCAGAAGATCCGGTCGATAGAATTCGTCGAGCTTGGAAAGGCGCCGAATGGCGACATCGGCATTGATCCCCGAAAGGCCGAAATTCAGGACCTCGAAGCGCCGATTGCCGGACTCGGCGTTCAGAAGTCTTTCGAGTTGTCGAGGATAGGTATCCTCTTCCGCAACCCCCCACCCCACTGTCACCGAATCGCCAACGATTCCGATACGAAGGATGCCCGGGGCGGCGAGGGCATCGATCTCGGGCCCGCGGATACCCCTGGAGTTGGAGCGGTAGAGGACACCTCTGTGTATCCCGTGGGCATTGGGGCGAGCGAGTTGATTCAACGTCTTCAGCACGGGCAGGTCGGAATCGGGGGGCCGTGGGGGAAGGGGCGCTGGGGGATTATCTGGGCTCGTCAGCCGAGCGGCGATTTCAGCGAGGCCGAGAATCAGCGCGAAGCTGGCCAGAAGCAGAGCGATCCGTGTAGTCCGCGGGGGTAGCATTCGACTCAGTCTAGCCGGGACCCCGCCCATCGCAGAGCGGGCTCGGGCGAGAGGGTGTTCAAGATGGCAAGCCGGGTGGCGAGTGCGTGCTTACTCACTCTGGAATCCCTCTCGGCTCTGAACCGGGGGGAGGAGGCCATGACCCATCTGGAATGGTTCTGAAACGAAGCCCCGAGTTCTTCAGCTCAGCACCTCGTTGAGCACCCACTGCACGTACGTATCCTCATCGCGCCCCAGCACGTCGCGCACGATCTCCTCGTTGTGCTCACCCCATAGGGGGCCGCGTTGGATGGTGTGCTCGAGTCCCGCGAAGCGGATGATTTCGCGATCGACGGGCAGTTCGAGATCGGGCGCCAGGGGATGGCGCAGTTTCTGGTAGTGGTGGCGCATTTGGGGATCCCGCTCGTAGGTATCCTGGAGGTTCTCCACCGGGGCGGCAGGGATGCCCACGCTTTGGAGGCGATCGGCCAATGTCCAACGATCGTGCTGAGAGGTCCATGCCGAGAGCGTCGCATCGAGGGCGTCTTCGTTCGCCTTGCGGGCGTTGTGATTTTTAAAATTCGCCTGGGCGGCGAGTTCCGGGCGCTCCATCAGGCCGCACAGGGCTCGCCATTGTTCTTCCTCCTCGACAGCCAGGGCGATCCACTCGTCGTCGCCTTGTGTCGGGAAGACGCCGTGAGGGCAGGCGTTGGCGTCGCGGTTGGCCGCGCGCTCGGGGGCCTGGCGGGTCTTCGCATACTGCATCCACTCGGGGCCGAGCAAGGCGATGGTGGCGGAGAGTTGCGAGAGATCCATCTCCCGACCTTCACCGTCTTGATCGCGTAAACGCAGAGCCGCCATCACGGCGGTGGCCAACAAGTAGGGGGAGGTGAAGTCCGCATAGGCGACCCCGTAGCCCCGGGGACGCTGATGTGGGCAACCCATCAGCTGATTGAGGCCCGAGGCGGCCATGACGGCGTTGCCCGTGGTGGGCCGCTGGCTCCAAGGGCCGTGGGGATGGGTCCCGGGAAGGTTGAGGAGCACGATATCCGGTTTGTGCGCGCACAGGGTGCTGTAGCCGAGTCCCATGCGGTCCAGAGCGCCGGGTCGAAAATTATTGGTGACCACATCGGCCCGGGAGACTAGGTCGAGGATCAATTCCCGACCCTGGGGATGGGCGAGGTCAACCGTGAGGGATCGCTTGCCTGCATTGGCGGTGTTGAAGAGACCGCCGAGGTCCGTATGGGGTTCGCCGTCGGGGCCCGACTGGCTCCGCATCCCGTCTATGCGCCGGCTCGATTCCACCCGAATCACGTCGGCACCGAAACTTGCGAGCAGGCGCGTGCCCAGGGGTCCAGCCAGCACCCAGCAGAAATCCACCACCCGGACCCCATTGAGGGCCCGATAGGGGTTCAGGGTTTGGCCCTCGGGTTGGGGGAGGGACGGCGGCTTCTCCAAGGATTTCAAGACCTCGGAGGTGTCCGCGCCCAGAACCGGCGCGCATCGAATCCCCACCTCCCCCGAGACCGCATCCACCGGGCTGCGGGTGAAGCTGAGGGCCTCGCCCAAGGGCTCATTTTTCACATCCACGAACTGACGATTCTCGATGAATTGCGGGTGGGTCTCCATGCTCGGGAAATCCATGATGGGCAGGCAAATGGTTTCTGCCTGGGCTGCGCGGTCGGCAAAGTCGTCCCGGTCGTAGCGCGCGGCGAGTTCAAGCAGTACCGCGGCGACGGGATTGCCTTCCCGGGGCGCATAGAGTTCGGCCCAGTGGGCATCGTCCGGGGCGAGTTGGGTGGGGGTTTGCGCTTCGATGACCCACTCGCGAAATTTTGCGAAGCTGACCGGGCGAACCAGCAGTCCGACCCAGCCGCCATCCCGGCACTGCAAGGCGTTGGAGAGGGCGGGTCGCCCGGGTATGCGACCGAACCACGACCAGAAGGTCGGCGTTGCGGATTGAAGTGCCGCCATGCTGGAGGCTTCCTGAAGCGTGAGTTCCAGGTGGGCACCCCCGGTTTGGTCCGGGCGATCCCGGGCGGTGAGTGCGGCCATGATCCCCGTGGCCGCCGCCAGGCTGGCCATGGAGAAGGCGGGTCGCCCGCTGCCATGCCAGGGCGGGGCGCGGCGCTCTCCGCACAGCCAGAGCAGACCGCTGGCGGCTTCGGCGACCAGATCCGTCGCCCGCCAATCCCGCCAGGGGCCGTCGGGGCCAAAGGGGGTAATCGAGGCGTGGATCAGCCGGGGGTTGAGGGCTCGCAGTGCGGTGTCGTCGAGTCGGAGTTCCTCGCGTTCGGCCACGGCGGCGGTTTCGATCAGGACGTCGGCGCTGGCGATCAACCGCTCGAAGTCGGCGCGTCTTCCGGGATCGGTTGGGTCCAAGACCAGGGAGCGCTTGTTGGCGTTGTAGTAGAGGTGCCCAAAGGCGTGCTCGGGATTGGGTCGGTCGTGGAGAAAGGGCGCCCGGTGGCGAAGTCTTCCACCTTCCGGAGGTTCGATGAGGATGACCTCGGCGCCCAGGTCGGCCAGGATACGTCCGGCGAAGGCGGCCGATTCGTCGGCCAGGTCGAGCACGCGAACACCGGCCAGAGCGCCTGCTTTCACCGAAGCGCGCCCGCTAGGGGAAGCATCATTTTTCCGCGCAGGAGGGTGCGGTCCTCGCCTTCGACTTCGATGTCACAGCCGATTCGGTCCGGGGCGACTTCCACCACCCTGGCCCGGGGCACGACGTGACTCTCCGCGTAGGTCTGTCCGATCCACCGGACGTCGAAGTGTGCGCCGTGGAGCAGACACTCGGGTCCCCATTGTTCCATCAATCGGCTTTGGACGAAGGAAAGAACGTGGGAGCCTCCGGCGATGGGAGCCGCGAGTCCCTCGCGCGCGGCGACCGCGGGATCGGTGTGGATCGGGTTGTCGTCCCGGCCGGCGTCGCGTTGCTGCATCATGGCCAGGCTGACCCGGACGCGCTCGCCGGCAATGGTTTGGCCGGGAACCACGGCGCCCAGGCGCTCCAGGCTGGGATTGGCCGGGGCCGCCTCCCAATCCGGACCCGGCAAGTCGAGTTCGCTTTCGGCAAGGCCCTCGTGGGCATCGGCGAGTTCAGGGTCTCGGCGATAGGAGAGCAGTCCGGTGGTGCAACTCGAAACCAGCAGGCGTCCGTCATCGCCCCGAGTTTCGGAGATCGTCACTCCGTAGCGGCGCCCCTTTTTGGAAAAACGTCGGACGGCCTTTCCGCTGACCTGGATGGGTTCGTCGATGCGCATGGGCGCGTGGTAGGTGACCTGCTCTCGTACCCAGACCCCGCCTTCGATGACCCCCTTGCGGGGCTCGGAGCCCTTGGGCCGACGGGGCTGGCGGCTGAGCAGGTGCAGCGTCATGCCGGTCAGAACGTCCGGGGGAACCAAGCCCAGGTCGACCAGGGCCCGGACCCCGGCCGCGTAGCCGCCGAGTCCGAGAATTGAGCCCTCGGCGACCCCGGCCGGGAGGGGCCCTTCGACGAGGGTGAGTTCCTGGGGGAGGGGGGGGGGCGTGGGCATTGGGCAAAGCCTATCCCAGACGATTCCATCCCGCGCCGGATCCACTAGGGTTTTGAATCGGGCGCTGGGGCCCCGGGGACCGTGTCAGAAGGAGGAGCCGCCATGCCCGAGGGAGCCAAGCCCACCCCGCATCTGCTCGTGGAAGAACAAGACGGTGTGATGACCCTGGTGATGAACCGCCCGGAGGCCCGCAACGCCTTGAGCCCTCAGATGCTGGTTCTACTTTGCGAGGCTTGGCACGCGTTTCGCGACCGGGACGATCTGCGCGTGGCCATCCTGACCGGCGCCGGGGATACGGATTTCTGCGCCGGGGGCGACCTCAAACTCACCCTGCCCCTGATGACGGGTGCCCGGGCGCCCGAGGACGAATGGGACCGGCGGATTCTCGAGCAGCCGGGCGTTTTTACCGATGCGATTCTTCGCGGCTTCCAACTCTACAAGCCGGTGATCGCCGCAGTCAATGGAAACGCGCTGGGGGGCGGCACCGAGATGACCAACGCGTGCGACCTTCGGGTGGCCTCGGAACACGCGGTCTTTGGCACCCCGGAAGCCCGGGTTGGGCTCTTGCCCGGGGGTGGTTCCATCAGCCGACTGCCCCGACAGATCCCCTGGGCGAAGGCCATGGAGATGTTGCTGATCGGCGATCATTGGAGCGCCCAAGACGCCCTGGACATGGGGCTGCTCAACTACGTGGTGCCCCATGGCGAACTGCTCGCCAAGGCCCGGGAGTTGGCCGGAAAATTGGCGCGGAATGGGCCGCTGGCTGTGCGAAAAATCAAGGAGGGTGTGATGCGCGCGAGCGGGCTGCCCCTGGTCGAGGCGCTGAAGATCGAGGACGAGGTGTCCGCTGCGGTGATGACTTCGAAGGACGCCCGGGAGGGGCCGCGCGCCTTCAAGGAAAAACGCCTGCCCCGCTTCACGGGGGAGTAGGTCATGCGTCGGGGCTGGGGGCGGTGGCGGGGTTACATGGACGAACTCGAGGTCGTCCTGCGCCAGGCGGCCGAACGTCTTGCCGAGGCCGAGGCGTTGATCGCCGAGGCTTGGGAGCGGGGCAGTTGGCATACCCGCCAGCGCGAGAGCGTCGAGTCCGAAATCTTGCGCCGGGTTCAGGATATGCCCTTCCTGGGTCCGCTGATCCAGGCTGCGCGCCGCCGGGACGCCCACGAGCGACTCGAACCGCCGGATTTTATCGGGCGCGCCTGGACGGAAGACGAAACCGAGGCCGCGCTGTCTTCGTCCATGCGATTTCCTCCGCGCAAGGGTGTTGAGGCCCAGGCGCCCGGCACCCAGGATCCGCCTCCGGCCCGGCTCCGGGCGGCCGAGCGAGCCCTGGCCGAGCGCAGTCGTTCCATGGTGGTCTTGCTCGACGACCTGGTGAATCCCCGCAACGCGTCGGCGGTGATTCGTACCAGCGAGGCCCTGGGTCTCCAGGAAGTGCATATCGCCCAGCAGGAGGGCCGCGCAGATCTCGAGCGCACGGTGACGATGCTCGCCGAGCGCTGGCTCGATCTCTTTTGGTACCGCGATATCGAGACCGCGGTTCACGGACTCAAGGCGCGTGGTTACCGAATCCTGGTCAGCGACTATTCACCCGGGGCCCGGCCCCTCGAGGAGGTTCGCCTGGGTGAGAAGGTGGTGGTGGCCTTTGGCAGCGAGCAGCGTGGGGTCAGCCCGGCCCTGAGCGCGGCGGCGGATGGTTTCTTCTTTCTGCCTTCGGCGGGCTTTACCTCCTACTTGAACGTGTCCGTGATGGCCGGAGTTTCCCTCTATACCCTGGATCAACGCATGCGCAGCGAGGGTCTGCGAACGCCCATTGCCGAAGACGATCGCGCCGAACTTCGCCGGGCCTGGTACTCGGCCCTGGCCAAGGGCGATACTCGCCGAGCTGCCGAGTTCATGGGTTGGTTGGACTCGCCTCCCCCCCCGGCTGCGCCCCGGGGCGCGTTGCCCGCGAGTCGCCCGACCGCCTCGTCGGAGCCCGGCGTTTCGAAAGACTGAACTTCGTCTTCCGGGGTTTCGTCAATCCCTGGGCAAGCCGGGCTAGTATCTGCCCCCGGGAGGAAGTTCATGACATCGAGTGCAAATGCAGCGCCCCTGTCGGGCATACGCGTCGTGGAGATTGCCACCTTTGTCGCGGCGCCCGCCGCGGGTGCCCTGTTGGCGGACATGGGGGCCGAGGTCATCAAGATGGAAGTGCCCGGGGGCGAGTTGATTCGCCATACCCGGCCGCGCCACAACGGCTTCGGATCGGATTTCGAAGGCTCTCCCCAATTTGAAATGGAAAACCGCGGGAAACAATCCCTGACCCTGGACCTCAACAACCCGGCCGCTCGCCATGCGCTCCTGAAGGTGATCGACGGCGCCGACGTGGTGCTCACGAACATGCTGCCAGGCCGCTGCCGACGTTTTGGCATCGACCCCGAGCACCTGCGTGAAGAACGTCCCGAATTGATCTACGCCTCGTTGACCGGATATGGAACCTCGGGCGAGGAAGCCGACTCGCCTTCCTTCGATTACGCCGCGCTCTGGGCACGAACCGGGATGATGGATCTGACCCGGGATCCCGGCGCGGTCCCCGCGTTCCTGCGCCCGGGCGTGGGGGATCACTCCGCTGCGCTTTCCTTGGTGTGCGGCATCCTGGCCGCGCTTCGGGTGCGCGATGCCGGGGGCGGAGGCCAGGTGATCGACGTTTCGCTCCTGCAGACCGGGCTCTATCTCCAGGGCAACGATCTTGCCCAAACCCTGGCCACGGGCAATCCGCCGCCCATGCACGACCGCACGGCGCCCCGGAATCCGCTCTGGAACCACTATGCCACGGGGGACGAACGCTGGGTCATGCTCGTGATGATCGAGTCGCAACGTTATTGGGGCGCTTTTACTCGAGCCATCCGACGCCCGGAACTCGAGCACGATCCGCGCTTCGAGGGGCCGGTGGAGCGTTACCGCCAGAACCGGGAGCTGGTCAAAATTCTCGATGCTGTCTTCGCTCTCCGCAGCTTGGCCGAGTGGGAAGACGA
>Ga0310120_10003910_pt1 | contig 10609 bp, 6 predicted proteins | sample CB27_AW_983_MG_FD_203506 | JGI IMG/M metagenome (GOLD analysis project Ga0310120, IMG submission 203506) | Marine microbial communities from Western Arctic Ocean, Canada - CB27_AW_983 | ecosystem: Environmental > Aquatic > Marine > Oceanic | place: Canada: Western Arctic Ocean | collected... | reverse complement strand
TGCCGAGCCCCCCGAGACGGCGGAGAGTTCAGCATCAGAAAGGCCTTCGCCCTCAGGCCCCTGGACCGACTTCTCTAGCGACAGGAGGTCGCTCGCGGTAACTTCAAAGCCGGCAGCCACAGCGAGTTTCGCGACTTCGTCCAGAGCACCGACACCCGCTCCTACTTGCGCAATCTGTTTGCCCAACGCCTCATCCGTATCTGCCTTTTTGTAAAACGAAAGTACGCCTTCTACAGACATGTTCTCCTCCTTTTTAACGCCCCTTGCCACTCTCGTGATGACTGTGCCGTGGGTGCAGTATACCGTCCGATGGACAGAGCAATGCTAGTCAGCTCATCCGTCGACTCAAGAACCGTCTCCACAATAATGTCTCCACGACCGGGGTCGATTTCCGTGGACTCCCGATGACTGCTGTCGCCACACAAGCGTGGTTAAGTGCAACGAGTAAAACCACTTATCGTTAGAAGTCACGCGCCATTAATAGGTTACAAAAAGGCGTTGGCTCGGGTTCGAAGAAGCCCGCGGCCAAACTCCACCTCGGCCTGGCGCAGCTTCGTGATGATCTGTTCGGTGCTGAATCGCTTGCGTGGCATCCTGCCTCCTCGTCGTGACGCCAGAATTCTACCGCTCGGACTGGAACGATTTTAGGAGGTCAGGTCATGACGGGGGCACTAGGTTAGCGGCGGCACCGCCACTCAACGCCTGGCCGCGGTCGCTGCGCTGCCCCAGGTAACTTCGAATCGTCTGCAGACACTCGATGGCATCCTGACGTTTCCAGTCGAGCGCATTCCCTTGGTCGTCAAGGTAACCACGTAGTTGTGTGATCTCGTTCTCTTCGACTCCATCGGCGTTGCGGAAGATCATACTCCAGGTGCGGTGCGGAAAGTAGATGGACTTGGCGGTGGTAAGCAGCGTGTCATGGCTAGACTGCGTGATGGTGCCGGCCTTCAGAGCCTCCCCGAGTGCGTAGCGGGCGTTGATCATCGCCAGTGAGAGCGCCCGCCTCCCTTCAGGGTCGTAGCTGACGGCGAGCTCGTCCTCTGGCTCAAAGCCGCTCTTAAAGAGACGGTAGATGCCACCGACCCCCTGCATGCCGAAGCGGTCAGTCTCCACAGCGCGCAAGGCGCCAGCGCTGGCGGCACCGAAGATCACCACGCCACGACGCAGACAGTCCAGAATCTGGGTCGGGGTTGCGGTGTACGTCTGGATGAACGCAGCATCGACGATGCCGACCACGTCAACGCCCTCGTCAAGGGCCAGAGGCAAGTCGTCGTGCGTGATGGGTGGAAAATACTCGGCTTCGAGTATCTGGCTGGCGTCTTCGACCGATAGGGTAGGTCCCAGGTAGATCCGCGTCTTGGGAGAGTCTGACCTTGCTCTCTCCGACGACCGCTTACCCATGGGAACCGTTTCCGCGGGTTCGGCCTCCGGCCTGGTGTTCGGTGACCGGTCGCTCTCCTGCTCTAGGGTCAACTCAGGTGAAGCTTTATCCCCACGGCCGTTGTTTTTAGAATTTTTCTTGGTACCCTCGTGGAAGAACGGCGCCAGCCGCGTGCCGACCCAGTTGCCTTCAACCTCGAACTCTAGGCCTGGCGCCAACACCCGCGCCACCGGAATCTCCAGTTCTGAACAGGTGAGGTCGACGAGATAGACATCGTCCAAGCCAGCGTGCCGCAGCTCATCGAGGACGATCTCAATGTCGTCGACGATAGAGTCGGTCGCACGGTTGGGAATCGCGTCAAGGCTACACCGCTCGCCGCTGGGCTCGCACCAAACGGCCGCGGCCTCAAGCATGGTGTCGAAATCCTGCGTAACCATGCGGGCCCGTTTGTCGGTCATGTCTTCTCGGATTCCAGTCATACCCGTCACCCGGCTCTGACAGGCCTCGGTCATGGCGCGCAGCAGCGCTACTTCCGGGTCCAGATGGGTGCCCTTCCCACCGTTGATGTAATTGATCGACCGCAGAGAATAATCGACGATGGTCGTTATGAACGTAGGAACTTTGATGTCCTGGGTGATGTCCTTGACCTCGATCTTCACGTGTTCGGCGTCGAAGCGACTGGCGAACTCCCGCGCGGCGTCCGGGACCGCTGAATCGAAATTCAGGCTCCGAGCGCGACGTGAGTGGAGCGCGATCGCTTCGGCGTCGCGCTCGATGGCCTCGTAGAGCGCGTGTAGCGTTGCTTCTTCGAGCGTATTGCCAGACGCCAAGCCGTTGGTGGATGTCGCCCAGGATTGGAGTGAGGCCTCCCCAGGGAGGTAGGGGCAGAACACCAACCAGGCGGGAACCAAGACTAGGTCGCCATGCAACAAACTTCTGGCAAAGACCCATTCCGTGGCCTGATGGTCTTCGTATTCATAGCTCCGAGGCACCACGAATGACGACGGGTGCGCGATGTTATGCGACCGCACCAGCTGTTGGTAACTTCCTCGGATAGTGAAGCGATTGTGCTGGAGGCAGGAGTAACGCTCTACTGCTTCCATCAGCGCCGACACCTTGGCGTGTAGGCGGGTCACCCCCTTGCCACTGAAGACCGATATGCCCCCTGGTCTGGGCGGGTAGTTAATCCCTGGACAGACGGCCGCGTAATTGGGAACCCGGAGATTGTCGAGGTCGGTGATATCGCTGAGTCTAGTTAGACCCATGACCTCGGCCTTGGCGACTGCACGCTCGAAGGTTTCTTCCAGCGGTACCACGCGATGACTACCGAGGCGCAGCTCCTTGTGATTGGAGGGGCGATGTCCAAAGCGCGTGGGTGCGGTTGGCGGGGTAGTGTTACGGTGGGTTTTCGCCATGAATGGCCTCAGCCGCAGAGCGCGGCGAGGCCGACGTGATCGACAACGGGCGGATCAGGACTCGGCGCACACTCGACCACCAGCGCACCGCACTGACGGAGTTCACGGTGCACATTTACGTAGAGTTCCAGGAGTTCGCGCGCGCTCGGATTGAGGTGATCGACCACCCAGCGGAATGCTTCAAAGAACGACCGACCGGCATGGAGTTGTTCGAGCAAGCGGCCCGTGCACCCGCCATAGTAGAGAGCGACTCCCCGATGTCGCACCGTGATGGCGACGACCCCATTACTGAGGCTTTCGAAACACGCATCGCTCGCCAATCGCACCGTGCCGCGCATGAGATCACCCAGCGAGTATCCAGGAAGGAACTGCTTGCCGCCTTGTTCCTTAATGATCATGTTGTATTCGGGTTCCCAGTAGAAGGTGCGAGAGACAATCTCAAGATCGCGATCGAGATAGAGCGGCTCCTTCATCACCCGTCGTAGCCACAGACTGTGGTAGCGGTCGAGTTTCTCCTCCAGGCCATCGCCGGGCTGGCGAAACGAGTGGCTGCCAGTCTTCTGGTCCGGCAACAAGTAGATCGGTTTGGTCTCGGCGCGCATCTGCTCCAGCTGAGCGGGTTCGATGTCGATGCCCAGCTCGGAGAGTTGTTCGTACACAGGAGCGTCTGGCACCAGCATGAAGTTCGATTTAAAGAAGGTGTCGACTGCGCCATCGAAACTCTCATCGACAACTTCCAGATGTTCGCTGTACTCGGCTATCGTCTCGGTCGGGAAGTTGGCCATGGTGTAGACGCTGACCACTACACCGTGACTGCGTGCTTCTGCCATGAGCTTCGGCGCATGACGAACGTTGATCCCTTTTTTCATCAAGCGGTTGACTCGTTGGTTGAAGCTCTCGATGCCGAAGTTGAGCGTGCTTGCGCCCCCGGCAACGGCGCGGGAGATTCTATCGCTGGTCCAAGCTGATTCGGCGCGGACCATGGCAAACCACTGTATATCGAGGCCCCGTTCAGCGATCGCGTCGCCGATCTCCGCGGCGCCCGTGGCGGTTAGCAATGAACTACAGTTGACGAAGAGCGACGCGTTCCAGTGCTCGCTAAGTTCAGACAGATGTTGGGCAACATGCGCGGTGGGCACCTCCCGGTAGATGATCCACGAACTCATTGGCCCCCGGTCGGCGCTCTCAGAGCAGAACGTACATTTGCCGTAGTCACAGCCGTTCGAAAAACGAAACGGCAGCACCGGACGCGGGAGCAGGTAGCGATCCATCGGCAGGCCAGAGAAGTCGGGGGCGACCTCGCGTTCGAATCGATACTTGTAGGGTTCGGGGTTCTTGTGGACGTGGCCATTGCGGAGAAACGAGGCGTTAGGGATCTCCTCGATCGTACCCAGGTCCAAGGCGTATTCGACGGTGCGTAAGAGAGGCAGCTCACCGTCTCCTTCCACCACCACGTCGAAGGTTTCGACCAGTCGCGTCATGAGTGACGGTGGTATCTCCGATTCCGTCAGGCAATTGCCGCCGAGCACGAAAACTGGCCGTGGCTGGCGCCAGTCACGGGCAATCCGGAGCGCGTAGATCAGTTGGTCGACACTGAAAGCCGAAAACCCGATGACCTGGTACGGAGCCCAATCGGTTGCGTCGAGGTGCCGCTGGACGCTGTCGTCATAGGGGGCGTCGACGGCCAGCATGGAGTCGACGTCGGAACAACGCGAGAACATGCCGCCGATGATAGAACCCGGCTCGAACTTCAAGGGGTGGTACGTAAGCTCGACAAGACTCTTCAGCAGGCCGAGATGGTGGAGGGTCACCGAATAGGCAGTCTCGTGTCGGAAGGTCTCGATATCGCGAAGACGATCACAAATGCCGTGAAGGGCGCCGCGTTCGGCTTCGTTCATCGACAGAAATAATTCGATGAGATGCGTTGCGTCGGCATGGTTGGCATGACTGTCAACCAGAGTGGGAGCCTGCTTCGCAAGGCGTACGAAGAGCCTTTCGATGCCTTCTGCCGACGCGATATCGTAGAACGCCGAGATATTGAGATCGAACACGTCGACCGTGAGGCCCCCAGCACCCAGATAACCTTTGAGGCTGGCCGGCGCCAGCGTCGGGTAGGCGAACTGCCCGCCAGGCGGCAGAATGATCCCCACGCGTCCTTCCAATGGGGCTCGCTTGGATGCTATTTCAATGCCGCTCAAGGCTCATGTCCTGGCTTGGCGGGTCTTCGGCATCGACTCGCTTGACTCTGTCGACGTAACCTGGGGCGTTCAGCTGGAAATGCCGGCGTAGCGAGAGAGCGGAAGCGGGTAAGGGGCGAGATACCAGACCTGGGCTTGGCTGGCGCAAAGTCCACCGTCAGCCAAGGCTCACTCGAGTGCCATGAGCGGCGGCGGAACCACACTATCAGCGTGAAGCTCGTGCATTCCCACTAATTATTTGTGGGGTTGGTCCATGACCTGCGTCTCCATGGAGAGGACGATACGGCCCTGGGTCCGGACCCAGGGGCGTTTGCCAATCCTGGCTTCCACTCTCGACTGCGGTCGCAGTATCGACGGGTCGAAGGCATGCATAAACCCTTGGACCTCAGAGTCTTCCTCTTTGATCTGAGTTTCCTCGACACGGTACTTTTCAAGATCCTCAGCAGGGATGCTGTAGCACCCGTCCTCTGTGGAGATTTCAACCTTCGCCATTCGGTACTCCCTTTGGAAAAGTTCTCTACAAATACCTATCGCATGCTAGCGGCCGTCACGTGGCCCTCATTGTCCATTAATGCTAAGCTTTTTCAAGTAGACAATCAACCCGAAGTGTCACCCTGTGTTCGGGCCGGTGGGCAGCGGCAAGACTGCCGGTGTGGATGCCAGCGTATTCTGACTGGAAATTCCCAGAAGGCTCCTCTCTGGAGGCCCCTGCCTGCAGCTAAAGCTCTGACAGCGTTGAGTTTCTGGAGCTGACTCGCAGAAGATCGGGACGAATGGTGAACGACAGACAAGACCACGAACAGGTCGTCGTGCAAGGCCCGGACGGGCGGGTTTACGAAGTCCCCCGTGAAGTGCTGGAGCGTCACCGGACCCAACCGAACTGGGATGCGCTGGCGGAACGGGTCGACCGGCGCTGGTCGACCGGAGCCCGTGAGGTCGGGCCAGAGAACAACCCGGGTTCGACCAAAAACGATGTGCCATTGGCTCTTACCCATCGACCACGCCGCGTGCTCCTGGTCAATCCGCCGTGGGCTTCGACGCGGACGCCATCGCTACAGCTCAGCATCCTCAAAGTTCTCATTGAACAACAGGGAGTCGATTGTGACGTCCTCTATTCGAACCTCTATTTTGCTGAGCTCTGTGGCTATGAGAGCTATCAGGAGCTCGCCATGTCCGCCGGGCCATTTGTCGAGTGGGTGTTTTCGGCCGCACTCCACGGATCATTCAGCCCTCAGGGGCTTCCCCAGTCGGACTATCTAGATTATCTCGCGAGCAAAGGAATGCCTCCTTGGAAGAGAAATTTGCTGCGGACGGCGCGCGATAAGGCGGTGCGGTTCGTTGAGGTGTTCGAGCGACGCATTCCTTGGGGACGGTATGGTGTCATCGGCTTCGCGACCTCGATGTCTCAAAACGTGGCGGCGCTCGCGTTGGCTAAGCGTGTCAAGAGCCGCTATCCGAGAGCCCTGGTGGTTTTCGGCGGAGCCAACTGCGAGGGCGAGATGGGACGTGCCCTGCACCGCGCTTATCGTTTCGTCGATATCGTGGTCCGCGGTGAAGCCGAACCAGTCATCCCCGGTTTGATCAGGAAGGTGTTTGAGGACGACGAACCGGCAGCGTTGAGTGAGGTGCCGTCCCTTTGTTTTTGGGAGGGAGGCGAGCAGATCACCACCGAACACGCACCTTTGGTGGATAATCTCGACCGTCAACCGATCCCAGACCATAACGATTACTTCGACCAACTTGGCGATAGTCCCTTGGTGGGGACGATTAAACCTCACATTCAGTTCGAGGCTTCACGAGGATGCTGGTGGGGTGAGAAGAACCACTGCACGTTTTGTGGTTTGAATGCGCTCGGGATGGCGTTTCGCAGGAAGAGCTCGTCGAGCGTGATTCACGAGCTGTCGACATACAAGCGCCGCTACAACATCAGGTCGTTCACCGCCGTCGACAACATTCTCGATTGGAAGGCCTACCGCACCCTGCTGCCTCAGTTGCGAGAATTCGGCGATCTGGATCTCTTTTTTGAACTCAAGGTCAACCTGAACCGAGAGCAGGCCAGACTGTTGGTGGAAGCCGGCATCCGCCACGTGCAGCCCGGCATTGAGAGCCTCAGCACTCCCATCCTGCGTTTGATGAAGAAAGGCACCACGGGTATTAAGAATGTATGTTTCTTGCGCCGGTGCGAGGAGTTCGGCATCGAGTCGAGCTGGAACTTCATTTACGGATTTCCTCAAGAGCCCGCCAAGGAGTACGTGCGGATGGCGAGCAGCGTGGCAGCCCTGCACCACCTACAGCCACCCGCGGCGAACGTCCGCCTGGCGGTCGATCGGTTCAGTCCCTACCACATGCGCCCGGAGGAGCACGGGTTACGCCTGTTGGGCCCCCTACAGGACTTCTACTACATCTATAATCTCCCGCGCGAGATCTTGGAAGATCTTGTCTTTTCCTTTGAATATGAGCACGTGAACGGGAGTGACAAAGACGAGGTGGGATCGAGCCAGGAATGTTTTTTCGAGGCCGTCGAGGAATGGCAGAACGACTACCGACGGGGCTCACTTAGCTGGAGAGAAGAGGGCGGTCAGGTCATCATTAGTGATAGCAGAAACCGAACGACGGCTGGCGATATGGCGCTGTCCCCAGTTGATTCGCTGGTGTACAGACTCTGCGAGAGCCCACTCACGGCCACTTCACTGTATAAGCGCCTGCCCAGGCATGCACCGTCCGCCGAGGCTGAGATCGGTGGTCCAGCCGGAATAGAGCGACGCCTGAAGTCCTTCGAAGCGTGCGGCCTCGCCTACGAAGAAGATGGTCGCTATCTGAGCCTAGGTGTGCCGAAGGACTCTGCCTCGTGGATCCTCGAGGCGTGATCGGGCGCTGGAGATGGACCCTGACAGCCGCCAATCGTCACCATCAGAACAGTACTTCCGGTGCTTGAAGAACGGTCGTTTCATGGAACGGGGCGGCACCGCGAGGGAGCCGAGACTGCCGCTAGCATCCGGCTCGCAGAAGCATCTTGGCACTCGGAGCCCGTGGTCTCGTGTGCCGTTCCAAGCACGCTGATAGCACCAGAATGCCGAAGACAATTGGTCATGGCTGCTTCCTCCTGCCTACGTCGTGATGTTTGCAGGGCTCGTAGACGCGCTGAAATGTACGACGTGGACAGCCGACGGCTTCGCCAGAATCTCGAGCGAGCGAAGAAGGAGCCGACCGGCTCAGCTGGCTGGACGCATGGTTTCGAAATAGCGTTCCAGGGCACCGACGAGACGTTCCGCCAATCTACCGGCGGCGTCTCCCCGACGAGCGATCCGACTCAGACTGTTTGCAACACTCAGAGCCTCGCCATAGGAAAGGGATCGGGAGGTTTCGTTTCGCTGTTCAACCGTTTGGTCCGCCAGGGTTGAGCCGACGCGCTCCGTGAGGTCACGGAGCAACCGATGCTGTTCCACTGCAACGGCGGCCAGTGTTGCGAAATGACTCGCGGTTTCGATGTCGGTGGCATCGAAGGGCCCGTCGATGCGGTCGAGAATCTGTAGAACGCCGATTACACGATCTTGTACGATGAGCGGAACGGAGAGGATCGTTTTCGGCCAGTACTCGACTGCGTCCCCGATGTCCGCGGCCCACCGTGGATCCTGCGTCGCGTCGTCGACCACCAGGGGCTGGCCGGTCGTGGCGCAGAACCCGACGATCCCCTTGTCCAGTGGGAGACGGAATTTGCGCAGGCTCTCCCCGCCTCCCCCCCTGACAACCTCGACGATCAACTCCTTGGCGACCTCGTCCACGAGGAACAAGGCAGAACCCTGCGCGCCGACGATGTGCTCGGCGGCGGCGACGATCAGCTCGACAAGTTCAGATTCGGTGGTCGGTCCAGACATACGCCCAACCATTCCCGCTTCCTCCAGAGCTTGCAGAGTGATCTCGACGTTCTCAAGGTCTTCCACACGGGCGCGAAGGCGTGCGTTTTCTGCCCTCAGTTCCTCACTTGCCTCGGTCACAATTCCGCTCCTGACGTGTTGAGTGCGGTCGCCCTGAGGACTGTCTTGAGCTGGAACGGGGTGAGGTCACGGTGCTTACTCCGGATTCTGGCCAGGAGTCCGGCGATGTGCGGGGCGGCGAAACTATTCCCGGTAACACTCAGGGTGTTGCCTCCTGCCCAGGCCAGATCGATACCGACGCCGGAAGCACCGAACTCCGGAGGAGGGGACGAACTGTAGTAGAACTCGAAGGGATCGTAGCCCTCGCGATCGGGGACACACGCCACTGAAAACGCGGATGAGTACATCGACGGATAACTCACGATCGGCATATTGTTCACCGCCGTCACGATGCAAATACCCCGGAAGTAGGCCTCTTCCGTCAGGCGGTGGAACTTCGCGTAGTAGTCCGAGTTGGTAGTTCCCAGGCTGAGATTGATCACGTCCAGCCCTTCCTGGATCGCCCAGTCCAGACCGGCTAAAAATTCGACAGCTCGGCCTCGCAGATTAGAGCCGAGGACCTTAATGCTGACGAGATCAGCCTCGGGGGCGAGCCGACGGACCACGTCGGCGCAGGCGGTGCCGTGGCCGAAGCTGTCATCGTGCACCTCCATCGAGCGGACGACCTCGCCAGACGCGCGATCCAGGTAAAACGAGGCCCAACCGGAGATTTCCTTGCCGACCGCGGGATGGTGGCCGTCAATCCCTGAATCGAGGATGCCGACGCGAATACCCCGGCCGCTCGTATTCCCCCAAGCCCACTCTCTCGTGATCGGACCCTCTGGGAGTCCATCGGAGACGAGCGAGAGATTCTCCGCGGAGAATTTGTCGCTCCAGGCTGGCAGGCTGACCTTCATCAAGGGTCCGATTGCTCTTCGGTGCTCACCTGCCGGAACGCGAGGAGGCTCTCGACCAACTCGAGGCACAGCCTGCGTTCCGCTGGCCCTGCCCGGAGGATCCGGCCCAACCGGGCGGCCACCGCGAGCTGTTGGTGATGTTCGGGATCGTGCTCGAGCCGCTTGGCCTGATCCAAGGAGACTTTGGAGAGGGTCTTCCTGCCGTCGCCGAGGTCGGCAAGAGCCGCTCGGAGCACCCAGGTCAGCGTGGAGGCGGTTTTGGATTGCTCCAGGGCGATCGCGGCCATTATGGCAAAACGTGAGACCGAATCGATATCGTCAACCGAGAACGAGGCCCCATCTTCCTTATCGATCAACTCAAGGACACCGATGATCTCGTCATCGCGAATCAGAGGAACACCGAGAATTCTGTCCGGACGGTAGGTCATCTTCGCGCCAACATCTTGGGCCCACCGGACGTCGTTCTGTACATTCTCGACCGCCAACGCTTGGCCTGTAGCTGCGACATACCCAGCGATACCCCGACCGACGGGTAGCCGCAGGTTTTCGAGCTCTTTCTCGGAGCCCCCGTGGACGAGTTCGACGACCAGTTCTTCTGTTTCGAGGTCGATGAGGAAGAGCGTTGCTCCACATGCCCCAACGACCCGGCGGGCCATCAAGACGATTTCCTCTAAGAGCTCTTTGTGCGTCCCTCCATCGAAGACCTTTCCGGCGATCGCGGCATCGGATAGCAAAGAGAGCATGCTTCTCTCGAACTCGCTCGCGTCGTTCGAGGTTTCACCCA
>Ga0310120_10003908_pt1 | contig 10610 bp, 8 predicted proteins | sample CB27_AW_983_MG_FD_203506 | JGI IMG/M metagenome (GOLD analysis project Ga0310120, IMG submission 203506) | Marine microbial communities from Western Arctic Ocean, Canada - CB27_AW_983 | ecosystem: Environmental > Aquatic > Marine > Oceanic | place: Canada: Western Arctic Ocean | collected... | reverse complement strand
CATGACGACGATCGATGAGTTTATCGATTCGCTCGCTGGGGAGAACCGCCCATACTTGCAGAGCTTGGTGACAGAGAATTTCCAGACCTTTGAGATTCCGAAATCCTAATGCCGAGAAGTATAGTTGGTGCTGGTGCGCGGATCGGCTCCCGCCCTTCCCGCCAGGATGGGAACTGCCAGCAGTGCCAGAGTGGCAAGATGACTGGTTGAGAATTCCTTTATCACGCTTCGAGAAGTCTGGTGATGCGTCCGGGGTCCGGTCAAGGTTAGAAAGGCAGCGACCGTGCTTTCGGTTCCCGGCCAAACCAGACGGATCCGTTCCCGGGGAGTGTCGGCTCGACTTCTCGCCGCCCCCGGGGAACACTCCGCCCCGTGCCCACGGCTCGGCAATTATGGCTCTTTCCCCCGCCCAAGCCGCTGAATGAGCGGCTCGGTCCGGAATTCTTCCGCGGCATTCCACGCCGGCCGGGTGTCTACTTCTTTTTCAACGAGGACGGCCTCCTCCTCTATGTCGGGAAGGCCAAGGCCCTGCGCGACCGCCTCAACAGCTACCGCTACGTCCATCCCGACCGCGACTCCCGCAAAACCTGGCGGCTCGTCAACGAAGTGCGCCGCATCGAGTGGCAGGTCTGCGCCTCGCACCGGGAGGCCCTCCTGCGTGAGAGCCAGTTGCTCCGCGAACACCGCCCGCGCTTCAATCGCGCCAATGTCTGGCCCTGGTCCGCCGTCTACATCGGCCTGCGCGAAGACGACGGGACACTGCACTTCCAGGTCAGCCGCGAACTGACGGACGGATACGAGTGGTTCGGCGCCTTCAAGGCCTTCGCCATCTACGCCTTCAGCGCTCTCCAACGCACCGTGCGCTACGTCGCCGATCCCGCCCATGCCCCGCTCGGCTGGTTCGACTGGGACTGCGGACGCTCCTTCGAAGTTGCCTCCGATTGCCTCTCCCTCGATGCCTTGCGTGACTTCCTCCACGGACGCTCCAACCACTTTCTCGTGGAAATCGAGACCGCCCGCGCCGCCGACTGCACCGGCGAACTGGCCCGCCAGAACCTCGTCCTCAACGACCTGGTCCTCCTCGAGGAGTTCTACGAGAAAGGCCCCCGCCGCAACCGCATGATCAAGGCCCGCGAGGAACTCGTCTCGCCGGAAGAACTCGTCGACTGGCTGGCCGTCAAATCAGCCTGAGCGCAGGCACGCCCGCCGGGTACCTGAGGGCGGTTCCTCTACTGATCCTCCAGGGTGGCCCCACGAGTGGAGGCCGCGAACTCGCGGATCTCGTCCCGGTGCGGAATCGCATCCTGCGTCCCCGCCCGGAGGGTGGCGAGCGCCGCTGCGGCATTCGCAAACTCGACCGCCGCGCCGAGCGGAGTGCCCTCGCTGTGCGCCACTGCAAAGGCCCCCGCAAAGGTGTCACCCGCGCCCACCGTATCGACCGGGATCACGGCTGGAGGCCTGACCTCGAAGCAGCCCTCCCGCCCCGCGATCACCAGGGTCGGATCGGCGCCACGCGTCACGATCAGGATCGCGCACTTCGCCTCGGCAAGAACCGCTTCGCTCTCCGGGCCCAGCGCCGCGACGTCCCTTCCGGTCAGGGAACGCGCTTCGCTCTCATTGAGGATGAGCACATCGGCGGGCACCCCTGCTTCGCGAAAGGTATCCAGCCACGGCGAAGGATTGAGAATCACCGCAACTCCCCCGGCGTGGGCCATCTGCGCCGCGCGCTTCACCACCCCGAGCGGACATTCCAGTTGAAGGAGCAGGGCCGCCGCCCCCTCAATCAGCGCAGCCCCTTCTTTCAGGTGTGTCTCGCCCAGACAGTGGTTCGCTCCCGGATTGACCACGATCGAGTTCTCCCCGGCATCGTCCACCGCAATCACGGCCGAACCCGTCGGCTCTCCGAGCACGGTCACCACCCCGGCGCTGTCGATCCCCTCCGCCCCAAGATATTCAAGGTAGCGAGCCCCGTGGTCGTCACCGCCCACGCAACCGATCAGGCGCACCCGTCCTCCCGCCCGGGCCGCCGCCACGGCCTGGTTGGCGCCCTTGCCGCCGAAGGACGTCGTCACGCTCCGCGCCGTCACGGTCTCCCCCGGGGCCGGAAGGTGCGCCACGCGCAGGGTGTGATCCACGTTCAAGGAACCCACCACCGTGATCGCGGGGAGGGCGATCTCACTCATGGCTTCGATGAAGGCTCGCTTCGCGGCGCAACGGGAACCCGGCGCACCTCAAAGTGTCGGTGCGGCCTGGTCGATTTGGTGACTTCGAAGGCAGGCCTTTCTCCGAAGGCGGCAGCCAGGTCGTCCAGAGATTTCCGGGCCACCGGCCGGGCATGACCGAGAAGCAGGTAGCGAAGCTGCAGCGGCTCGCCGCGCTTGAGGAGGAAGGCCTCCTTCAACCCGAAGGAGGCGCCCATCCAGCCATCTTCGCGGAGGTGCCAATAGGTCGGATATCGCGGATTCGAGGGATGATCGAAGTAGGTAATCCCTTCCTGGACCTTCTTCTCCGGCGAATGCGGGCCCGAGTAATCGATCCAGCGCGCCCGCTTACCGAATATCTCCTTCTCGCCCGTCCGCCCCTCGCTGTCGGATATCACGCCGCCCCCGAAGTGCCCCGAGAATTCCTTCGCCATCCGGACCGCGAGAAACCCGAAGTTGGTTTTCCCCAACTCCAGGGTCTCACCGGCCGGCACGAACCGCGACTGCAGCTCCAGTTGGCAGCCCAACTGCGAGTCCTCCACGAAAGCCGCCACCAGTTCCTGCTCCATCAACTCACGGCCCTCCCCGTCATACCAAGCGAGGCGCACCGCCATGACAGCCTCCTTTTCGCCATCTCCATAAACCAGCCATTGCTTCTGGCGAATGCGGGCCTCGGTCCCGTCCGTCCAAAAGTTGTTTCCCGCCACATCGGCATGCGCAAACCAAATCGAGCGATGATGATCATGATCCGGCGCGCCGGGATGCCCCATGCGCGTCAGCGACGTTCCCAGCGGACTCTTGAAGGGATAAAAAAACGGACGCGGATACCCGGGTCCAAAGTGCCATCCCAACCGCTCGATGTCTCCAATCACGAAAGACGCCCGGTTTCCAGGTTGCGGCACCACGCGACACTCGGGGGCGCCGTGAAGAGAACCCGCTGAGACGAGCAGTAACCCGATCATCGTGAAGGCTGCCTTCCTTCCCTGACCCCCAGGCTCTCTCGCACACGTCTTCATCGTTCCCCTCCTGCCATTCATTTCCAGACAGACCCGGTTCGCTTGCCGCACCCGTTCTGATCGTTTCCTCGACCCGCTCTGCCGCACCGTAAACCGCCTCTTCAAGGTGAGCCGGCAGCGGCAGGCCAGGGGCCGCGAACCGTATATTACGCGCCCCTGCAGCCGATCGATCGGGAAATTCGCTCCAGCCCGCGCAAAAATCAGCTTCCCACCCGGCCCCCCCCACCTACACTACCGGGCCGAAGCCATGACTCAAACCACTCGCCGTACATTTTTGAAGAACACCGGTCTCACCACCGGTGCCGTTATCGGGTTTCCCGCCATCGTCCGCGGGCAGAACCTCAACTCCAAGATCCGCGTCGGGTGCATCGGCGTCGGTGGCAAGGGCGATAGCGATTCCAACAACGCCGCCAACGAAGGCGGCGAGATCGTCGCCATCTGCGATGTCGATCTCAACACCCTCGGAAGAAAGGCCCAGAAGTTCCCCAAGGCCGAGAAGTTCCAGGACTTCCGCAAGATGCTCGAGAAGATGGAGAAACAGCTCGACGCCGTGACGGTCTCCACTCCCGACCACTGCCACGGCGTGGCCGGGATCACCGCCATGCAGATGGGCAAACATGTCTACGTCCAGAAGCCCCTCACCCAGACCGTCTGGGAGTCCCGCGTCATGCGCACCCTCGCACGCGAAAAGAAACTCGCCACCCAGATGGGCAACCAGGGCAGCGCCAACGAAGGCCTGCGCCGCGCCGTCGAAGTGATCCAGGGAGGCATCATCGGTCAACCACAGGAGTTGCACGTCTGGACCAACCGCCCCGTCTGGCCGCAAGGGGTCGGCCGCCCCGAGGGTTCCGATCCGGTACCCTCCCACCTCGACTGGGACCTCTGGCTCGGACCGGCCAAACCTCGCCCCTACAAGAAAGGCGTCTACCACACCTTCAAGTGGCGCGGCTGGACCGACTTCGGAACCGGCGCGCTGGGTGACATGGCCTGCCACACCGTCAACATGCCCTTCCGTGCCCTCAAACTCGGCTACCCCGATCGCATCGAGTGCGAGCTCTCTTCCCGCGACTTCGGCGAGACCTTCCCGCTCAGCACCCGCGTGCGATTCGACTTCCCGGCCCGCGACGGCTGGCCGCCCCTCAAGTTCTGGTGGTACGACGGCAATCCGGGCAGCGCCTTCAAACCGCTCCGCCCCTATACCGACATCACCAAGAACCTCGTCGACAAGCAGGGCAAGCTCCCCACCAGTTGCTGCCTCATCAAGGGCTCCGAGGGCGAGATCTACTCTCCCGACGACTACGGCGCGCAGTTCTTCGTGATGCGCAAGGGAGAGAAGGTCTACACCAATGGCAACGACCACGAGGCCGCCAAGCCCATCGCCAAGACCATCCCGCGTTCCCCGGGCCACGTGAAGGAGTGGTTCAACATGATGAAGGACGGCACGCCCTCCTACTCGAACTTCGAGATCGCGGCCTACCTCAATGAGGTCATTCTCCTCGGCAACATTGCCCAGCGCATCGGGGAAGGCCGCCCCATCGAGTGGGATGGCCCCAACATGAAGTCCAAGGACAACCCCGAAGCCTCCAAGTTCGTGAAGCGCAACTATCGCGAAGGCTGGGAACCGAAGGTCTAGGAAGAATTTCAAGTTCGAAGTTTAAAGTTTCATGTTGGGTCCCATCCCCAACTGATCTTTGAGCCTTACACCATAAACTTTTGACTTTGAACTCGACCATGAATCGCCTTTTACACCTCGCGCTGCTCCTTGCGCTCTCTGCGATTCTCCCCTCCTGCCTGAGTTACCACGCCAGGTTCGACAAGGCCGTGGCGGCCGCCGCCGGCAAGCACCCGCACCCCACCGGCCCCTGGATCGGAACCTGGAAGAGCGACTGGAACGGTCACGAAGGGCCGCTCTGGTGCATCGTCACCGAGGCGCCCGATCAACCCGGCTCCTACGACTTTCGTTACCGCGCCGGCTGGGGCATCCTCCAGTTCGGAAACTATGTGCACCGGGTCAAGCCCGACAAATCCCCGGACGGGGCCCTCCTCGTCAAGGGCGAGATGGATCTGCCAAAGCTCGTTGGCGTCCACTCCCTCGACGGGAAGGTCACCAATACCGATTTCAACGCCAGCTACAAATCCGCGAAGGGTGACCACGGCAAGATGACCTTCCGCCGCCCGCCCGCAGAGAAGCAGGCTGCGCCGCCTCTCGAGTAGGCAACGCAATACTTCAGGCGTTCGAGAAGCCGGAGCTTCTTTCAGCCGTGAGTCCGCGCATCGCACAACGTGCAATCGCCTTGGGTTCTCCCTGAACCGGAAGACCGGTTCTTGAAGCGCCCCGGCAGGACGAGGCTGATTAGCCGCCCGGAGCGATCTTGTGCTTGTTCTCGTTCAGGTACTTGTTCCGCTCCGAGACCTTCCCCTTGGAGTTGGCCGGAAAGGGACCGCGGCCCGGAACGGGGCCGGGAGACTGCTTGCCTCTTGCACCGCTGTCCGCCTTTTTGGTCCGCTCCTTCGTGCCCTTCTTCCCAACACTCTCCAGGGTCGGAAAATTCTCCAGCCCGGGAGCGGTGTAGAGGCCGAAAAAGTTCGCGCCGGCCAGGCCGAACCCCGTCAGAATAATGAGAATCGCAAAATACTTCATGGTAAGGGTGGTTTGAGCCGGGACACTAAAACACAATAACTCCTGAATATCAAGACTGCATAAATTACAGGCTTGTGGGAGGCGCCTCCACCGCGCCGCTTCGAGACCAGCAAAGACCCGTGTCTCGAGACGTCCGGCCCCCACCCTCTTCGTGTCGTTTACTCCAACTCGGCCTGAGGCAACACCCTCGCCGCTCCGGCGTCTCCCAGCAGATCGACCGACACCGCCTCCCACCCCTTCCCGAGTAATCCCGCCACCGTCAGCTTGTGCCGCCCCGCCTTCATGGCAACCATTACGGTGACCGTCGAACCTTCCGACCGCAGCGCAATATCCTTCCCGCCCACATACAAATCGAGGTCCTGCAGCCTGCCCCTTACCTTCATGGCGACCGTTCCCGCCGTGCTTACCTCCACGAAGAAGCGGGCCACCCCGAATCGCTCGTCACCCCGGCCGTGAATCGGCGTCAGCTCGTCCGCCGGCAAGCTCCCGTTCACCTTCGCTACCATCGGAGTCCAGACATAGCTCGAGTCCTCCTCCGCGAATATCCTGGTCCCCTCGTTTCCGATCTCGTCGGACGTCCGCTCGTGGGACCGGAGCCCCTGCCAATGCCGCACGTACCGATTCGGATCCGTCTTGAAGGCCCCTTCCTTGCCCAGCTCCGAGAGGAACCGCACCAGGTCGATAAATTCTTCTTCCCGCAGGTTCGCTGTCAGCCCCGGCGGCATGAGGGACACCGGGCTCACGCTGGTGCTCGCCACCTGCGCTTTCGCAACCCGCCTTTCCTTCCCGGCCGCATCGCGAATCACAATCTCGCGATCGTCTTCCCGCGCCACCGCTCCGGCGATGTTGTCGCCCGACTTGGTGGTCACCAACGCGGTATGGTAGCCCTCCTTGATCTTCTTGCTCGGCAGGAGGAGGGACTCCACCAGGTAATCCACCGGGGCGCTCGACCCGATGCTCACCAGGTCGGGACCGATGATTCCGCCCGCTCCGCCGATCGCGTGGCAGACCACGCACTGCAGGTTGGCACGCCGGTAAATCTTCTCGCCCCGCTGCGGGTTCCCTTTCGTGGCGACCTGCGTCATCATCGCCTCCATCTCCGCCGCGGTAAGCTGCAGCTTCATCGGCTGCAGTCTGCCGGCCTTCTGAAAGGCCTTCACCAGCGCCTCTGGCTTGGTGGCCGAGCTGCCGGCCCGGTTCATGCCGAGCGTCGCCACGGCCGGGGACAACTCCACTCCCGGCCGATTCAGGACCGCTGCCAGGGCGCCCGGGCCCTTCTTGTTGGCGAGAAAGGCATCGATGATCGCCAGGGCCTGCACGGGTTCCGGAGTCAACCTCAACAACTCCACCGCCAGCTCGGCGCCCGCTTCGGGATTGAGCCGCGCCTGTCCGGCTACCGCAAGCGATCGCACCGCGTAGGAAACCGATTCATCCCTCGCCGTCTTGTCGAAGAAGGCCGCCGACTTCGGGCCACCCAGCACTCGCAGCCCTTCCAGGGCAGCTTCGGCGCGGGTGGAATTCTTCGCGCCCCCCAGCACCGCTTTTTCCAGCGCCTCTCGCCCCGCCTGCAGCTTCCACTCCCCGGCCAGGGCCGCCGCCGCGGAAAACACCGGGCCGTCGGTGGCCTCCAGGAAACCCGCCAGTCGTGCCAGGTCGCCCGCCGGGCGCTGTTTTCGCAGGCGTCCCGCATCTCCCAGGCCCTTCAACACGAGGGCCCGCCGGCTCTCCGGTGCCCCGTCCGCCAGGGCCACCCCAAAGAGCACCTCCAGGTGATTGGGGTCACCCACGTTTGCGACCCAATCGATCACTTCCTTCAGCTGTGCCTCGGTCTTGAACTCGCCCGCCTCCAAAGATTCCAGGACATGTCCAATCCCGATCGGCTGCTTCAGAGCCCGCCCCGCGAAGAACAGTTGCCAGGTATGTCGGAATGGGTTGCGCGTTTTCGCTACTTCCACCCACCGGTCTGCGTGCTCCCGGCAAATCGACCACACCGCAAAATCGAGAAAGCCATCCGCTCCTCCACCCTCCAGCGCACGCACGGCCAGCGGCACCGTGTCCGGCCAGTCCAGCTGCGCAAGCACACTCACCGCCCACAAGCGCACCTGCGGATGGGGATCGGTAACCGCCCGCTCGATCAGAGGGCGCGCCACCCCTTCATCCGGCGCGCCGTAATAGAGGGCCCGCATGGCCGCCGCCCGCGCTTTGTGGTTCGTCGAGCCGGACAACGAGATCGCCCAATCTTTCTTGAACGAGCCCACCGCCTGCGATCCCCAGACCGCGCGCAACTTCTGCAGATCCTGCCCGCTCTTGAGCCCCTCTGCCCACTTCTCGAGAGCGGGCATGATTTCCTCGGCCTTGCGGCGGCGGAGTTCCGCGGCCACCAAGGTGCGCGTGAGGCCCTCGGGAGAATCGAGCAGCTTCACCAGAGCCGCCGGCTTGGCACCCGCAATCTTCGGACGCTTCACCAGTTCCCGACCTGCAAACGTGATACGCCAGATCCTGCCGTGCTTGTGGTCACGCCGCGGATCGCGGAAGTCCACTTCGCCATGCTGGATGATCGGGTTGTACCAGTCCGCGATGTAGATCGCGCCGTCCGGCCCCATTTTCACATCGATCGGACGAAAGGCGCGATGCGTCGAGGAAACGAGATCCTCCACCTTCGTCGAAGTGTAAGCGCTTCCCTTGTCGCCCAACTTGAACCGATTGATGCGGTGCCCACGGAAATCCGGAGCCAGCAGGGTTCCCACCCAGTCCTCCGGAACGTGCCGGCCGGTCACGATTTCCAGCCCGCAGTGCTTCGGTTGGCCCGGATTCAACCCGGACAAGGTGCGCGACGCCCCGGGCGATGTCATGAAGACCGACCGCGGGAAGACATAGTTGATCCCCTGGCCGCCCGCTCCATCCGTCATGAAGCTCTGCCCCCAGTCATCGAAGATGTGCCCCCACGGATTCACGAGGCCCTTCATGAACACTTCCAGGCGTCCCGACTCGGGACGAAAGTGCCACAGTCCCCCGCCTGGCAGGCGCCGTACCCCGTAGGGAGTCTCGACGTGGCTGTGGATGTAGATCGATTGATTCATCCACAGGTAGCCGGCCGGCCCCCAGCGAAAGGTGTGCAGGAGGTGGTGCGTGTCTTCGGTGCCAAACCCCGAGAGCACCACCCGCCGCTCATCACCCTTTCCGTCCCCGTCCGAATCCCGGATAAAGATCATCTCGGTCGAGTTCGCGATGTAGACTCCCCCATCGCCCGGCAGGACCGCAGTCGGAATGTGCAGGTCATCGGCGAACACGGTCACCTTGTCCGCCGTCCCGTTCTCGTCCGTGTCCTCCAGGATGAAGACCTTGTCGATTTCCGCCTGCCCGGGTTCGATGTGTGGATACAGGGGGCTCCCGACCACCCAAAGCCGCCCCTCACCGTCCCAGTTCATGTGGATCGGCTTCGCGATCATCGGATCGGAGGCGAAGAGATTGATCTTCGCGCCTTCCGGAAGAATGAATCCTGCCTCCTCCACCTTCACGTCCGGGTTGGGAATGTTCTTCAGGCCCCGCTGGGCCTGCGCCGTCAGTCCCCCGGCCAGTAGCGTCGCTGCAAGCAGTGCCTTCGTTTTCATTTTTTCAGCTTCTTGAGCACCTCGTTGCGCAGTTCGTTGATCTTCTTCTCCTCCCCTTCGATCAGCGGATCGAACATCGGTATTTCCTTCGCATTATTCCCCTGCTCGCCTTTTCGGAAGAGAAAGAGGTAGGTCTCGTTCGCCGGCCTCCAGCGGTGAAAAAACAGCCGGTTCTTTTCCTTTATCTTCTTGCGAAGAGCCACCAGGGCGGGGTCGATCGCGGATAGGTTGGCTGGCAACTGCAAGCCCAGACCCTTCACCAGTTCCTCCGCCATGACCGCGTAGCCCGCATCCCCGTAGTGCACCCCGTTGGTGGTGAGCGGCGCCTCGACCCGCTTCCCGGGCTCGACACGGCCCCCGCCCATCGCGCCGAACAAGTCGAGAAAGCGATGCCCCCGCGCTTTCGCCAGGGCCCGAATCGCGTCGCGATACCTGGCCAGTTTCCGGTTGTTCGCGCCCTGGTCGGGCCATGGTGGCCCCAGGTTCTCCAGCGGCGGCGGAGCCACCAGGACCACTTCCCGCAACGCCCCGCCCGCGCCTTCCCGCGCCAGATCCAGCAGCTGGCCGTAGCCCTCGACGAACAACGCCAGACTCGCCTCGTCCCCGGCCTTCGAGCGCGCCGCCACCGCCGAATCATCTGTCCAGCCTTTCGTCGCGGTCATCGCCGCGTTGGTTCCATAGCAAACCAGCAGCACGGTCGGCCTCGCCTCCCCGATCACCTTCTTCAGGCGGTCCCGGCCCTCCTTGGGCGGACCGAAATAGGATCGCGCGTCACCGAAGACCGAGTCGCCGCTCCAGCCGAGGTTGCGAAAGGTCACTCCCTTCGCCTCCTCCCCGGCACCCAGCGTCAGCATCGTCTCCAGGTGCCCGAATTCCCGTGCCCGCTCGATCACGGTGTTTCCCACCAGCACAACCCGGTCGCCGGTCTTGAACGAGAACTTCTCCGCACCGGGCGCGCTGCCCGCTGCCAGCATCAATAAGACCAGGGACTTGAGTTTCATTCCGCTTACTTTCCAAGGAGTTTCACCGCCCCGGCCCCCTCCATATTGGACTGGCCGGGGGTGCAGGACAAAAATATGAGGAAGAGCCGCGGGATCCCTTTTTATTTGACCTTGTAAATGTCTAGCATACTAGACATGAT
>Ga0310120_10003905_pt1 | contig 10614 bp, 6 predicted proteins | sample CB27_AW_983_MG_FD_203506 | JGI IMG/M metagenome (GOLD analysis project Ga0310120, IMG submission 203506) | Marine microbial communities from Western Arctic Ocean, Canada - CB27_AW_983 | ecosystem: Environmental > Aquatic > Marine > Oceanic | place: Canada: Western Arctic Ocean | collected... | reverse complement strand
AAGAGGCGCGGTTGATAAAAAAAGCCCTCCGCAGCAAGCTGTACAACCTGATACGACATCCGACCAAACCGCACCTCAAGGGCGGAAACATCGGAATCTGGCGATCCGACTACGAGCGGATCAACGGCTTCGACGAGCACTTTGTCGGCTGGGGTCTCGAAGATACCGATCTCCAGTGGCGGCTGGCCCGACACGGCATCCGATTTCGTTCCAGCATGGGCTGGACCTGCACGTGCCACCTGTGGCATCCGCCCAGTTCGACTTTCGTACACAAGGCCCGCGGCACGGACAACGAAGCCTATTTACGAAGACCGGGACGCCTCAGCGTTTGTCGTCACGGACTGCGTCGCCGTGTGCTGAGCGAACTCCGCATCGGCGTCGTGGGCCGGGCTGCCGATCAGGCAGTCGCCGACCGGCTGCTGTCCGGCCGTTTCGCGGCCCGCCAACCGCGGCCGGAAGTCGAAATCGTTTTTACGCCGGGAGACGGTCGCTATTCACGCGGCGGCCGATCGCGGCTGACCCGTTCGCAACGGGCCGAATGCCGTATATTGGTCGTCACCCGCCTAACACCCAACGTCGGGAGACTTGCTCGCCAGGCCGATATTGTTGTTTCCGATGAAGCGATCCACAGTATCCCATCGCGGCCGCAGTTTCCGCTCGACCAGTTCGATGCGGCGCTCGAATCGATCACCTAACTCGCCTTTTAGCCCGAGCCGGGAGAAAGACACAAAAAACAGGAAGAAGAGCCACGGATTGAAAAAGAAAAAAGAGAACCGCAGAGAACCGCAGATGAACGCGGATAAACGCAGATTTTCTGGCTTCCAAGCAGGGTTTTGGCGTGAAGAAGAATTGACATCAAGCGTAGTAATATGATCTTCAGCGGGCTCCAACTTTATCTGCGTTCATCTGCGTCCATCTGCGGTTCCAATCCTTCAATCCGTGGTGAAAATCGACTCGCTTTAAGTTTCTCATTTCCTTCCGGTAAACTGTTACAAAAAAATGGCGATTCTCCTCACCCGAAATCGAATCCGACGTGCCCTGCTTCCGCTCGGCATGGGCAGATCGCTCAACCAAGTACGTAACAACACGCTCGAAGTCCGCTGTCTCGACTATCTGAAAACAGCGATGGGTTGGACGACCGATCCCGATCTCGGCTTCGAGCATTTGCACCAGTTCGTTTTTTTGGAAGACCTTAACGAACGACGCATCCACGACGCCGAGTTTGTCTATCACGACACCCACAAAGTGCTGGAGCGCTCTCGCCCGGGCAGCCTGATCCTGTGGCACGATTTCAACCCGGAAGTGTCGCACAAGTTTTCCTGGATTCGCGAGGTCTGCCTTGGCGTCGGGCGGCTGATCGCCGATAAGCTCGTCCGTGGCCGTATCCTCCATCTGCAAGATTCTTGGGTCGGCCTCTACCAGGTGCCGCTCTAGTGCGAGTCGCACGGACATGCTTGTCATGCCGACCTGGTATTTCAGCAGTTTTTTCGTAGTTTGACCGGCGCGGTAATATAAAAGTTACTCTAGGACAACGCCCATGATGCGCATGCCCGGCGACCGCAATCAGAATCGACGACTTGCGTTTTATCGGCTGAAGTCGTTTTTTCGGCTGAAGTTCCTTACGGAACCGCTTTCGCGGGTTGCTCGAAAGTACCGATCTTTTTTTCTTCCTTCGCACTTTCGCTATTATCGCCGTCTTGTCCGTGGAAGTTCGCGCGTCGAAACGGAGGGTGAAAAGATTGCCTTGCTTGATTTCAAGACACCGCTGATGGACGTCGACTTTGGCCGTTATTTTAGCTTGCTGTTTTTGTCATTGCGCGAAGCCGGTTATCGTGTCGTCATCCAGGATAACTACCGCTTTCTCGCCGGATCCAAACGCAAACACTTAAAGAAACAACTATTTGCGGATTACCCTTATGAACTTGCAAACGGCACATCGGAGCAGCAGGTCGCCTTACGTTTTACCGATTCGGGCGGACGACGAAGCTCAAGCCGCCGGTCGTCCGGAAAAAACATCCGCCTCTGTCGAATTCATGGAAACCAACCCGCGAGTTTGCGCGCGAATGAACTCTGGTGGCCCTTCCCGCCGTTTCAAAGGCCTGCGTGCATCGGACCTCGGCCTGCAAAAGAACGCTACGTTAGCGCGCTGTTCGCGGGCGTGACATGCTCTGCGTATCACACGCGGGACATCCAGGAACACAACATTCTTTCGCGTCTGAAAATGATTACCTGTCTCCTTGATTCCGGGCTAATGGTTCGCGAGTATTCCGACTACAAAACGGTTGCTCAGTCGAGCACGGATCGGTGCATCTATGTTCCCCGTTTCGATCGTGGCGGGTATCGGACAACGGTTCATATTCCGGCACACGAATGGTTGCCGCTGTTAGGTTCGGCGGATTTCTTTATCTGCCCACCAGGCACACAAATGCCTTTTACCCACAGCGTTATCGAAGCCATGATGTGTGGCACCATTCCGATTATTGAATACGGACATTACTTCAATCCTCCGCTTGGCGACGGAGTCCATGCATTGCTTTTTACCGGAGCAAGCGGCCTGATCGAGACCGTCGAAAAAGCTCTGGCCATGGATCAAGAACACATTGGCCGTCTTCGAAACGGAGTTCTCGAATATTACCGACAACATCTCGACTTCACCCAATTCGCCAAGCGACTAGAAGATCAACCTGGCGACGAAGTGGTCGTTCGGTTTTACGCATAAGGAGCCCGATCCGCTGCAAAGGATTACAGGCTCCTCGGCCAGCTACTTCGGCAATACGACACGCTGCCTAATGTTGACGCCAATGTTGGCTATCTTTCGGCTGCCTCTCCGAAACTGCTCAGCAGCCCGGCCAAAGCGAGCAGATACCCCAATTCCGCTGGCAATTTTCCACAAGCCAAGATATTTCCGTAACAGCGTTCCGGCAGAAACGCGGAAACCGATTGAACTGATCTGAACTTGACGTGGAAGAGCAGTTTTTTTCTATTACCCCTGGTCGGAAGAATAGGTTGTTAGATCACCCTTCAGGACTTAATCGCAATGACAGTAACAACTCTCGCGTCCAATACGCGAGTCCGCGACGCGATCGTTGAGCATCTGGTGGTGGAGTTGGAGAAGATGTCGGTCGAAGACGAGCCATTTTCCCACTTCGTCCTTTCCAAGGTGTTTCCGGACGACATCTATACGGAACTGCTTGAGCAGATACCCGACCCATCACTTTACAGTCCACTATCGCTCAAAAAGCATTCGCTCGAAGATGGGACGAGCACCCGAGACACGTTTGCGTTAGACGATCGGTATCTTCCGAAATTACCCGCTTCGCAACGCGATTTCTGGGAGAACGTAACCGCTGCCCTCCGATCAGACGAACTAAAGCGGGCTGTGTTTCAAAAATTGGGTACCGATCTCAGACATCGGTTCCAGTGCAGTAGCAAGGAACTTGATAACTTGACCGCGTATGCAAAGCCGGCACTCATTCTTGATCTCGGGGGCTACGAGATTAAGCCGCATCCAGACACGCGATCCAAGATCGTCACGATGTTGATCTACCTTCCGAGCGACTGTTCCCAAAGCGAGCTGGGAACATCGCTCTATCGTCGCAAGTGGATTCCTGGCCGAGATAAGGTACTCTGTCGCAGCGGTCTGTTTGAGGCATTCAAGCGTTTTCCATTCCTGCCCAATACTGCTGGGGCGTTCGCCGTGGGCAGAAAAAGCTGGCACGGGCGAGAAATGGCGCCACTGACTTCCCAGCCCCGACACACGATTGCCCACATCTATTACGGCAACCCGAACAAGGGATACTAGCCGTTGTCGGGTGAGTGATTCTGGCTACCTACAGGGGATTGCCTTAATAATGAGGAGCGGATCGTGGCCAGGTTACAGTGCTCCGGCTGCTAATTATCGATCATAGAATCGATCGCGACACAGCAGTCGGGGTGCTTCGAGGTAAACTCAACCGTTGAAGAATTAAACCAACATGCTCGGGACCACGCCCTCGCCAACTCGTACTTCGCGTCGTCTGCTCAGCTACCTGCGTTATAAGGCGACGCCCCATTTCTTAACGCCCAAGTCGCCCGCCGTGCGCAACATCGACGGTGTGCGATTCGAGTGCTATCCGGAAAGAGATCGAAATTACCGCCGCATGGTCTTCGGCGTGTACGAACCGGATGTCGTGGCGCTCCTCGGCCGGCTACTTCAGCCCGGTGGCACGATGTTCGATGTCGGCGCCAACGTTGGCTACCTGTCGGCTGTTGCCGCAAGCCTAGTCGGACCGACCGGCCAGGTGCATAGTTTCGAGCCGGTGCCCAAACACTTTGCAGCACTCGAACGTTTGCCGCAACTGAATCCCGACTATGCCATCCACGTCAACCAAATGGCGCTGGGCGAGGAGCCGGGCACGGCCACGATCGACGTGACCAACCTCGGTAACATGGGCTGGAATACGCTGGTACCCGATTTCATGTCGCCCGACACGGTGAGTGAAAGGATCGAAGTGCCAGTCGGCCGCCTCGACGATTACATTGAGCAGAACGACGTCCGCAACATCGCGATGGTAAAAATCGACGTTGAAGGATACGAGTTCCCCGCCTTACGTGGGCTCAGCCGTTGGTTCGAATCGGCCGACCGCCGTTGTCCGATCATTTGCGAAATCGCACCCAGCGCGTATCCGCTGTTGAACACGTCGCTCACCGAACTGGATGACGTGATGCGAGGCTATGGCTACACCGCCCGGTCGGTTACGAACATCGACATACCGGTCGATCTGAACTCGCTGCGAACAACGACCGACGTCGTCTTCTGGCCCGTTTCGGCATCATAGTAACCGAGTAGGCCCCGATAAAAACTGAGGCAACGAGTCTTCATACCTATCTCCTATCCGGAGCTGCGCAGAGCTTGTTCCGGTCTGATATGGTTTTACCGTAGCATGGGCCCCTGGCCCGTGTAGATTCACGGGCCAGGGGCCCATGCTACGGTGATTCTCATCCGCCACTCGCCTAAAGCGTTGCTCTTGTGGTGTGCCGGTGGGCCGGTCCATAATGTGCCGCATGAAATCTGCCGCCACGCAGCGCGACGCATCGCCCTCGCTCTATGAGGATCCTTCGTTCTGGGGTTTGACGGCCACGCAGCTTCTCGGCGCATTTAACGATAATTTATTCAAACAATTCGTGTTGCTCGTCGCCGTGGTGAGCGTCGCCGATGCGTCGACCGAGGACCGACAGTCGTTGGCGATGGCCGCCTTCGCATTGCCATTTATTCTCTTCTCAGGATTCGGTGGTTTTCTCTCCGACCGTTACAGCAAACGGACGATCATTGTGTTATGCAAGGTCGCCGAGATCGCCGTTATGGTCGCGGCCACCGTGGTCTTTTATTTCGGTGCTGCGTTGATGCCCTTGGTGGTGGTGGTGTTTTTCATGGGCGCTCAGAGCGCGTTTTTCGGCCCGGCCAAGTACGGGGTTTTGCCCGAGATGTTCGCCGGCCGCGATCTGCCGCGAGCCAACGGCTGGATTCAACTCACGACGTTCCTGGCGATCATCTTCGGCACGGCGGCTGCCGGTGTGTTGAAAACACATGTCGCCGGCGCTGTTTGGATGGTCGGCTGTGCGTGCATCGCGATCGCACTGATTGGGACCGCCACGTCGCTCATCATTCGCTCTCAGAAAGCGGCCCAACCCGAATTGTCGTTTTCCGTATCGGCGCTGATGATTCGCCGCGACACCTGGCAGACGCTCGTCGGCGATCGTCCACTGCTTCGCGTGCTGGGCGCCAGTAGTCTGTTCTGGTTTGTAGGCGGATTGATCCTTCCAGCGGTCAACGCCTTGGGCAAACACGAATTGGGGCTTCGGGACGATCAAACCAGCTTCTTGGCCGCCGGCCTGGGCGTCGGCATTGCGTTCGGTTGTTTGGCGGCGGGAAAGTTATCGGGCAGCCGTGTCGCCTTTTATCTTTCGCGTTTTGGTTGTTGGGGTGTCGTCGTTTGTGCGCTTGTCGTCTGGGCGTCGAATGTCACTGGGAGCCAGATGCTGGGATACCGTGGGTCACTACTGATGCTCATCGTGATGGGGGCGATGGCCGGTCTGTTCGCTGTGCCGCTGCAAGTCTTCTTGCAAGCCCGTCCGCCGAAAGGCCAGAAGGGCCGCATGATCGGCGCCATGAACCTGCTGAACTGGATCGGAATTTTTCTCTCAGCCGGCGTCTATCAACTATGTACGCTGGCGGCGGAGCATTTTCGCCTGGCTCCGAGTATCACGTTTCTTGTCGTCGCGGCTGCTCTGTTGTCTGCCCTCTGGTTGGTGCCAAATGGCGACGAGCAACTGACGTCGTGATCAGCACCCCGGCTGCTTGGAGCACGGCTTGAATCGCATACTTTGGCTCACAGCAGCCGGGGTGCTTCCCTACGACTTGACCGCCGCGAGTTCCTCTTCGGTCAGCGGATTCTCGACGGCCATCACGCGAATCTCTTCGGTGATTTTCATCGAGCAATACTTCGGCCCGCACATGCTGCAAAAGTGAGCGCTTTTGAACGTATCTTGTGGCAGCGTTTCGTCGTGGTATGCCCGGGCCGTCTCCGGATCGATCGCCAGCCGAAACTGCTCGTTCCAATCGAACTCGAATCGGGCTTTGCTCAGCGCGTTATCGCGATCCTGTGCACCGGCCCGACCACGGGCGACATCGGCGGCATGGGCGGCGATCTTGTACGCGATCATGCCCTGCTTCACATCTTCCTTGTCGGGCAGTCCCAGATGCTCCTTGGGCGTTACATAGCAGAGCATCGCAGCGCCTGCCCAACCGGCCAGCGCCGCGCCGATGCAGCTAGTGATGTGGTCATAACCGGGCGCGATATCGGTCACCAGCGGACCGAGCACATAAAACGGCGCTCCGTCACAGATGTCGATTTGCCGCTTCACATTCATTTCGACTTCGTGCATCGGGATATGGCCTGGCCCTTCGACCATTACCTGCGTGCCACGCTCCTGGCCACGTCGAGTCAGTTCACCCAGCACTTCCAGCTCGGCGAACTGTGCCTTGTCACTCGCGTCGGCAATCGAACCAGGTCGCAATCCGTCGCCCAGGCTCCAAGTCACGTCGTACTGCCGCATGACATCGCACAAATCGTCAAAGTGTGTGTAAAGCGGATTCTGCTGGCGATGCACCATCATCCACTTGGCGATCAGCGAACCGCCTCGACTGACGATTCCTGTCACTCGGTTCATCGTGAGCGGGAGGTCTTCGATCTTTATACCGCAATGGACCGTCATGTAGTCGACGCCTTGCTTGGCCTGATGCTCGACCATATCCAAGAAGTGCTGCGGCCGCATCTCTTCAATCTCGCCGCCCAATTCATCGAGCATCTGATAGATCGGCACCGTACCGATCGGCACCGGCGAAGCGTCGATGATCGACTTGCGAATCTCATCGATGTTATGGCCCGTCGACAGGTCCATCACCGTGTCCGCGCCAAAATGAACGGCCGCGTGCAATTTTTCCAGTTCGCCTTCCTGGCTGCTGGTGACGGCCGAATTGCCAATGTTGGCGTTCACCTTGCAGCGAGCCGCAATGCCAATGGCCATCGGCTCGAGCTGCTTCTTCAGATGGACCGTATTGGCCGGAATGACCATTCGCCCGGCCGCAACTTCCTCGCGAACCTTTTTCGGGCTCAATTCCTCACGCTTCGCCACATACTCCATCTCGGGCGTCGTGTTGCCCGCTCGGGCATGTTCCAACTGGGTAATCGGCTCCGACATCGTGACAAGTCCTCCGTGTGTGCAAAGGAAATCCGTGTGCAAAAGAAACCGCGGGTGGCGTCGTGTGGCTGGGGCAGAGCCTAAGCGCCGCCCCAGATTTTCCCACCCCATCGGTAAGTTCGGCTGTTGAGACGACACACGAGGCCGCCCTCCCTGGTCATCCTATCGCCGGACCAGCGGTTGTCAATCGTGCCAACCGTCACGCTTGCGGCTCGTAGCCCAGATTCGCCGATAGCCAGCGCTCCACTTCCTCGATCGTCATCTGCTTGCGCGTGGCGTAATCTTCCACTTGGTCCCGGGCGATCCGGTCCACGGCAAAATATCGTGCCTCGCTGTGTGCAAAGTAGAGTCCGCTCACCGAGGCGGCCGGGTGCATCGCACAGTGCTCGGTCAGCGTCATGCCGGTGTGATGCGTGGCATCAAGCAGGTCGAACAACGTTCGCTTCTCGGTGTGGTCCGGCTGAGACGGATAGCCCGGCGCGGGCCGAATGCCACGATATTGCTCGGCAATCAGTTCCTCTTGGCTAAGTTTCTCCGCAGCGCCATAGCCCCATTCACGCCGGGCCCGCTTGTGCAACAATTCGGCGAACGCCTCGGCCAGCCGGTCGGCCAACGCCTTGGTCATGATCGATTGGTAGTCATCGTGGTCCGCATCGAACCGTGCGGCCAATTCGTCGCAGCCCAAGCCGGTCGTCACGGCGAACCCGCCCAGATAATCCTCGCGGCCCGAGCTGGCCAGCGCAATGAAATCGGCCAGCGAGTAAAACGTTTTCTGGCCCTTTCGCTCCCACTGCTGGCGGAGCGCATGGAAACGGGCCAGCTCGTGCGAGCGCGACTCGCCAGTATAAACGATAATGTCATCCCCTTCGGACGCCGCCGGCCAAAAGCCGTACACACCGCGGGCCGTTAGCAACTTGTTCTCGATAATCTCGTCGAGCAGTCGCTCGGCATCCGCCAGTAGCTCGCGAGCCTGCTCGCCAAGTTTCGCATCGCTGAGAATCTTCGGATACTTTCCTTTCAGTTCCCACGTGAGGAAAAACGGTGACCAGTCGATATACTCGCGTATCTCGCTCAGCGGGAAATCGTCCAAAACGCGAGTGCCGGTGAACGACGGTCGCTCGATCGGCGACTTTTCCCAGTCGATCGCAAACCGTTTGGCCAAGGCGTCTCGATAGGGCACCAACTTGACCGCTTGCCGTTTTTCGAAAGAGGCGACGAGCTGCCGTTGCAGTTTGCGGTTCTCGGCATCCAGGTCCGGACGCAACTTAGGATTCCGCAGCCGATCGACCACGCCCACGCTCCGCGACGCGTCGAGCACGTGAATGATTGTCTGGCTGTAAGCCGGCGCGATCTTCACCGCAGTGTGCTTGGCGCTGGTCGTCGCCCCGCCAATCAAGAGCGGAATGTCGAGTCCTCGCCGCTCCATTTCTCGCGCCACGTGAACCATCTCGTCCAGACTGGGCGTAATCAGCCCGCTCAGGCCGATCATGGCGCAATCCTTTTCGATCGCCGTCTCCAGGATGGTCTCGGCCGACACCATCACGCCCAGGTCGATCATGTCGTATCCGTTGCAACCGAGCACAACACCGACAATTTTTTTGCCGATATCATGAACGTCACCCTTGACCGTGGCTAGCAAAATTCGGCCGCGCGACTCCTGCGCAGCGCCGCCGGCCGCTTTTTCCGCGTCCATGTGCGGCAGCAGATAGGCCACTGCTTTTTTCATCACGCGGGCCGACTTGACCACTTGCGGCAGAAACATCTTGCCGGCGCCGAACAAGTCGCCGACTACGTTCATGCCGTCCATCATCGGGCCTTCGATGATTTTTAGACACGTATCAAACTTCTGCCGCGATTCTTCCACGTCCTCTTCGATATATTTTACGACGCCCTTGACCAGCGCATGGCTGAGCCGCTCCTCGACCGTACCGCTCCGCCAGGCGTCTTCCACTTCGGCCGTCTTGCCCCCCTGCCCTTTCACCGACTCGGCCAGCTCGACCAGCCGCTCGGTTGCGTCCGCGCGCCGATTGAGAAGAACATCCTCGACCCGTTCCCGCAGCTCAGGCTCAATGTCCTCGTAAGCAGCGAGCTGACCCGCATTGACGATTCCCATGTCCATGCCGGCCTGCACCGCATGGTAGAGAAACGCCGAGTTCATCGCCTCGCGGACCACGTCATTTCCACGAAACGAGAATGACACGTTGCTCACCCCGCCCGAGACCTTGGCCCCGGGACAGTTCTTTTTGATCTGGCGCGTCGCTTCGATGAAATTGATCGCGTAATCGTCGTGTTCCTCGATTCCCGTCGCCACCGTGAGGATGTTCGGGTCGAAGATAATGTCCTCGGCCGGCATTCCAACCTGCTCTGTCAACAGCCGGAATGCCCGCTGGCAGATCCGCACTTTGTCCTCGATTTCGGTTGCTTGCCCCTGTTCGTCGAAAGCCATTACCACCACGGCCGCGCCATAACGGCGGCACAACGTCGCCTGGGCCAGAAACTCCGCTTCGCCCGCCTTGAGACTGATCGAGTTGACGATCGCCTTGCCTTGCACGGCCTTCAAACCAGCCTCGATCACCGACCACTTCGAGCTGTCGATCATCACGGGCACGGCCGCGATATCGTTTTCGCCGGCGATCAGATACAGAAACTTGGTCATCGCCGCTTCGCTATCGAGCAGCCCTTCGTCCATGTTGACGTCAATGATGTTGGCGCCACCCACGATCTGCTGCCGTGCGACCTCGATCGCTTCTTCGTAATTCTCCTCGCGGATCAGCCGGGCAAACTTCCGCGAACCGGTCACGTTGGTCCGCTCGCCGATCATTAGAAAGTTGCTGTCTGGCCGCAGCGTAAGCGGTTGCGTCCCACTCAGCCGTG
>Ga0310120_10003904_pt1 | contig 10615 bp, 8 predicted proteins | sample CB27_AW_983_MG_FD_203506 | JGI IMG/M metagenome (GOLD analysis project Ga0310120, IMG submission 203506) | Marine microbial communities from Western Arctic Ocean, Canada - CB27_AW_983 | ecosystem: Environmental > Aquatic > Marine > Oceanic | place: Canada: Western Arctic Ocean | collected... | reverse complement strand
ACCAGCGTCAAGTGTCGAGACTCTCGGCGAAGGTCTCCTCAGCTTGCCGGGCGCCGGGTTTGATTGCGACTGCGTACAGGACGGGATCCTGTTGTACGCACAAATCATGCCCGTTTAGTTTTGCAGCATTGTCAATGCTGCGATAGCCGGGTTTGAACTCGACGCGGCAATCCAAAGTCGGTCAAGCGCGGTCGGTATCCCAGTTACAATCATGCCACCCTTGATGGCAGCTCGGCGGATTGTGGCCGGCCAGGACTTTGTTCAACACCACCGTTCGATCCGATCGACACACCTGGCTGATGGAATGCCAACGGCAACTACAGATTGTAAGGTTCGCATCCGCACCTTCCAGGTCTTGTCCTGCTTATCGCGCATGCAATTGAGATCGCTAATCCAGGCGCCGGCGTTGTCCTGCTCCGAGAACGCGGCCAGCGCATCGGCAGGCTTGGCAAACTGAGCCCGAGCAGTGCTGTTGAAAACAAGACCTGTCGCGACGCAAAGACAAATGGCAACCGCTGGCAGTCGGAGCATGGCAATCGTCCTTTCGGTGAATGAAGCCAGTATTTCGATTGACTATGGCCGCTCACCCAATGGAATTCAACCCTGCGGACCCCTCGGAAAACTATCTGTGCAGACGATTCTCGTCTCAGTCGCTATACTCTCGGTGGGCGTGTTTTGGATTGCCCAGTTCCATCCCCGTTGACCCGACGATTGTTTGTACGTGATAGCCGCTCCTCCAGGTCCACGAAACTATTTGGGTCCGCTGACCTATCGACATGCCTTGATGCTGGGGTGGGCGCCTCTTTCCTACGCGCGCCAACTCACGCGCCGCTATGGCGACCTCTGTACTTTTCGGTTGTTTCATAACCGCGCCTTCATCGCCAATTCCCCTGAGTTGGTACACCAGGTATTGGTGGTTGACGCGGATGCCTATCAGAAACAGCGGCGTCAGATGCGCATACTAGCTCGCGTCTTTGGTCAGGGCCTCCTTACCAGCGATGGGCCACTGTGGGTGCGACAACGAGGATTGATTCAGCAGGCTTTCTCCTCCGACCGGATGGCCGACTTTCAACGCATATGCCGCGAGGAAGTGGCCGTCTGCGTCCAAAACTGGCGGCCCGGTGAAAGTGTGAATGTGTCACACGAGCTTGTTCAAGTTATGCCGGCGATCAGCGGGCGTGTCTTCTTTGGCAACGCATATAGTCAACATGGTGGCAAACTGATAAACGCCGTGTGTGACGTGTCAACCGTCATCATTCGCGACATAGAGCGGTGCGTACAGATCCCGGATCGCCCCCGTGTCTTGGGAAAAAGTCGGCGGCGGCGTGCGATGGAAACGCTGCGGCGCACGGTTGGAATGATCATGGATGATATGCGAGCTTCCCAAGATGGCCTTGGTGCGATGACGCAAGTGCTGCAGCAAGCCATGCGCGACCCGCAACGACCGCTATCCCAACGCCAGGCTACGGACGAGATTGTCACCGTCTTGGTTGCCGGCAACCACACGATTGTGGCTTCGCTTGAGTGGATGTTCAAAGTCGTAGCCAGTCACGCCGACGTGCAAGACCGTGTGACGAAAGAATTGTCAGGACGTGCACTAGATCGCCCGGCCGAGTTTCAAGACTTTGCCGATTTCCCCTAGACGCGATGTGTTGTCAGCGAGACGCTCCGTTTGTATCCCCCCGCGTGGTCGCTGTTTGTGCGCGCGGCGGTACGTGACACCAAATTGGGAGGGTTTCGGGTTCGAAAAGGAGACTGGATCTTCATTTACCCGTGGCTCTTACACCGCGACGAACGGTTTTTTGAACGTCCGTTGGAATTCGACCCTGATCGGTTTCAAGGGGATCGCATGCTTCCGGCTGCCCGGCATGCCCATATCCCGTTCGGTTTAGGTGCGCATACGTGTATCGGCGCTTCTCTTTCGAATCTGTTGATGACAACATGGCTGTTGGAAACTCTTCGGCATTGGCGGCTTACCGCGATTCAACCAGAGCCAATCGGACGAGAAAGGTGCTTGCGCGACGTGGTCATCCGTCCCAAGAAGCCGGTTCGCGTCGATGTCCAACCCCGGAACCCGCTGCGCAGCGGGGACGCCGGCTGATTACGCGCGACAAAGTAAGCAACGGAGCGCCGCAAGCCCGTCCGTGTCGCGCGCCTAAATTGAGTGTCGGCACGCATGGTATGATGCACCAGCACGTGGTTGATCAATTGCCCCGAAACCGTCGACTTGGACCTGGCCCTATGCGGAGTTACCCCCGTTCGATATGGTTGGCAGCAGCCGTTCTGTCTTTTTTCACGGCAGGATGCGGAACTGGTAGCTCGCCTGCTACCGGTTCTCCGCCGCAGACTTCTGAAGTTGCCAATGCAAAGAAATCGGCTGAGCTGACCTCCAGGATCGTTACAAACTCTATCGGCATGAAACTCGCGAGGATTCCGGCCGGCGAATTTCTCATGGGATCAGCCAGTTGCCATCCCGGTGCGCGCGAAGATGAATTGCCACAGCATCGGGTGAGAATCAGCAGACCTTTCTACATGGGCGTTTATGAGGTGACGCAAGGAGAATTCGAGCGTTTGATGGCGACGAATCCCAGTTCGTTCACGAGAAGCGGCCTGCTGCAAGATGCGCCGGAAGATCTAGACACTTCCCGGTTGCCTGTTGACAACGTCACGTGGTACGCCGCCATCGAGTTCTGCCGTCGGCTCTCCGACTTACCCACGGAAAGGGAAGCCGGCCGTGTTTACCGACTGCCGACCGAAGCGGAATGGGAATACGCCTGCCGCGCCGGTACGACGACGGTCTTCCAGTTCGGCGACACGCTTTTCTCGACACAAGCGAACTTCAACGGCTCGCATCCGTTCGGAAACACCGAGAAGGGGCCGTTTCTGAACCGTACCGCGACTGTTGGCTCATACGAACCGAACGCATTTGGTCTGTACGACATGCACGGCAACTTGCACGAGTGGTGCATGGACCGGTTCGCACGGGACTATTACCGAGAGTCATCGGCTGCGGATCCGAAAGGGCCGTTACGCGGAACATCGCGCGTAATTCGTGGTGGGGACTGGTACAGCGACGGCCGTGACTGCCGCAGCGCGTTCCGTTACGCCGACATTCCCGAAGGTCGGTTTTATGCGCTCGGCATGCGGGTCGTCTCCGAGCTGGTATCGGAAGGTGCGGTCCTGGACCCGATCGTTGCGTCGGCGGGCCAGCCGCATGACGCGCCATCCCCGCCGCCGGGCGCAGCGAATCTCGCCGACAAACCCGTGCCTGGGATTACCGAAGATTGGCCTCGCTGGCGCGGGCCCCGCGGAGATGGAACGTGGAGGGGGCCGAAGCTACCTGCTGCCTGGCCGGAGGAGGGATTGCAGCGAGTTTGGCGCCGGGAGATTGGCGGAGGTTACGGAGGTATCGCTGTGGCACAAGGCCACGTCTATGTCATGGACCGGCGTCGCGAGCCGGAAGACGTCGAGCGCGTGTTGTGTTTCGATGCGACCGACGGCGAGCGGGTCTGGTCGCACCGTTATCCAGCCGACTATGGCGACGTCAGCTACGACAACGGCCCGCGCACGACGCCAACTATTTTTCAAGGACGCGTTTACACGCTAGGCGCTGTCGGCCTTCTGTGCTGTTTTGAGGCGACGAGTGGCCAATTAGTCTGGTCGCGCGATCTCGTCCGCGACTACCGAGCGCGCGTGCCGATCTGGGGGCTGAGTGCCTCGCCCGTGATCTCCGACGATTTACTGATCGTCCACGTGGGCGGTGAACCGGACGCCTGTTTTGTTGCCTTCGATCAGCACACCGGCGAAGAACGCTGGAGCAACTTGCCTGATCCAGCCGGTTATGCAACACCGATTCTCGTCGAGCATGGAGGGCAGCGGCAGTTGATCGCTTGGACTCCGACGAACGTCCGCGGTCTCGACCCGCCAACGGGCGAATTGCTCTGGACAGTCCCATTCGAAGTAAACTTCGGGACTTCGATTGCCAATCCGATTTTTCAGGAAGGGCTCGTTCTGGTCAGCAGCTACTACGACGGAAGCCAGGCGATTCGCCTTGGAAACGATGGAAAATCGGCCGACGTGGTCTGGCACGATCGACGTAATCTGCGTGGCCTGATGATGCAGCCGCTTTACCGCGATGGGTACGCGTACTTGGTCGACAAGCGGCACGGACTCACGTGCTTCGAACTGGCGACGGGCAAGACCGTGTGGGACGACGACAATCGTATGACCCCCAAGGGACGCAATCCACAGGCCACAATGGTCTGGCTGGGAGACGAAGACCGAGCACTTGCGTTGAACTCGGACGGCGATTTGATCCAGATCCGCCTTAATCCAGAAGGTTACTTGGAAACGTCACGAGCGAACATTATCGGCCGCACCTGGGCACACCCAGCTTATTCTGGCAACTGTGTTTACGCGCGTAGCGACACTGAAATCGTCTGCCTGCTACTGCCGCGATGACGTGATCGTCGACAAAAAGCTCTCGCCGCGAACCGATGTTGTTCATGCCCGCTTTGCCTTAATCCAGCTCATCCGATGATTGCGCCGCGGACGTGACGAGCCGCGTTTTCGTTGCTTCCGGCGGTTTCAGATGAATATCCATCCAACCGAAAATCAGTTGACGCGATTCATGCGAGACCGAATGGCCGCGCCCATGGACGTAGAATCCGAAGTTGTGAGCAGCCCCTTCGAGCTCGTAGACATCCATGACTTTCATGAGCATCAGCAGTCGCTGTCGCTGAGTCGGGCCGTGGCCGTCGTTGAGACCTGACAGGTCCAAGAACGCACGCGGAGCGATCAGGGCCATGATTTCGTGGAAGTCGATCGGCGGCATCTCGCCCTTGAGGAGTACCTCCCGGATCGGCTTGAAATACACATACCACCGGTCTCGCGACCAGTCTTCGACACGCGGGTTGTGGCGGAAGAATGTGGCTCCACAATTACACGCGGACGCATTGATGCGGTCGTCGTAGGCGGCGAGAAAGATTGTCCCGTGCCCACCCAATGAATGGCCGAGGGCCCCGATCCGCTTGCCATCAACCTGGTCCAGGCTCTGCAACACGTCGATCGCAATGGAATGCTCGTAAGTGAACTTGCCGACCGCAGTCCACTGTGGATGCTTCTTATAGAATCTTCCGGTTTCGTAAGGGCCCTCCGGTGGAATGCGGTGACCGGAAACAAAGTGCTCGGGCGCGATAACGACGTAACCCCTCCGACACAGATGATCGAGATAAGCCTTATCCGGATCGTCAACGAGCCCCGCCACTCGTTTCTTGCCCTGAGCGTACGTGCCATGTAAAGCCACAATCGCCGGGGCGCGGCCCGCGAGCTTGAGAGGAATCCCGAGATAGGCATGCGCCCTTTCGTCGGCCTCGACGGCGTAACTGATAAGCTGCCGACTGTAGAGATCATCGACAACGACTTCTTCGTGGACCTGCAAGTCCAACGGCGGTTTTTCCGGCTTGTGTTGATCTCGCAACAGATCAAGATATCGCTGCTTGAGCACTGCTCGCCGTTTGTGCCAATCGTCTATCGTCCGAATTCCTTCCGTGAGGTCGTCCCAGGACGAACGGATGTCGGGAACTTCAAACAGCTCGGACTGCTTGCGATTCTGAGCCTGGGCGACCGCAGACAGTACAAGAATGATCAAAGTAAGGTTTGCGTATTTCATGGCTCTCCTCGTGTGACGACGGTGATTCGCAGGGTGCTTGTCTCGCGGAATGCAATTGGACTGCCGAAAAAATGACTCGTCTCGACGCCATCCGGATTCTCAAGCAGTTCTTCAAATTGCTCCTTGGTTGGTCTGTTAGCGATCACTTCGCCAGCTGCTCGATGGTATCGGCCACCAAGTGCCAGTAGACCACATCCTCCGCGAATGACGACGTCTCGAGCGCCGGTATCGGGTATCCCGGGATCTTGAGCACCGCGTTGTACTGGGCAAACCTCAGATCAATGTAGATGCGATTGTCGCCCTGAGGCAACTGGTCGAACGACGTCGGATGAAACAGCTCTCCCACTTCGCCGTAGACCGCCGGCTTGGGAGGCGCTTCCTGGACCAGCGTGAAACACAAGATCTGCTTTGCACCGGCCTTATCCACCGTCTCGGCCAGCCTGGGTGGATACCAGTTGTAGCCCACGAACAACGCCACGTCGTCCTTGCCGATGACCTTGCCCAATTGCGGATAGTAGGCGTTCCCCTCACTGAAGACCGTGAAGAGACCGGGATCGCCGGGCAGTCCCTCCGGTGCCAGGCCATGAATCAACAATGCGATGGACTTGTGTTTCGTCTTCGCGGCTTCGACCAACCATTGAGCCGCTTTGCGAAACTTGGGGCGTTGCCCCGGCAGGATCCCGCTGACGATCCGTCGCAGGTGATCGAGGTATGTGTTTCCAAAGACGCCTTTTTTCACCGGCGTGACGTCGAACGCCGGAATGAATTTGTAGGAATTCAGCAGCGGGACATTCCAGACCTGTGGACTCTCATAGGTCACCGACAGCAGAATGCCCGGCATCTTGCCTCGCCGCATGAACGCACTGATCAACTCGGCCTCGAACGACCACAAGTAGAGTCGATTGGCGATGCTGCGGCCGGAACAGATCTTCTGCGGCCATCCGGGGATTTCGATGATGCCCCCATCGGGCACATCGTGCGTGATAAACAGCAGGTTGTTTCGCCGACCGAACTCCTTCTCGATCTGTGCGCCGCTGCTTGCTGAGCCGAAGAAAACGATCAGCGCCTCATCGCGTAACAGCTGCTTGATGTACCGCGAACGGTGAAGCCGCTCCTGCTTTTCGTTCTCAAATCCGAGCAGTACGACATCGTCGCTTTTGGCTTCTTTCACCGTGAAATGCTCGACGAACTGCTTGGTCCGATAGTAGGGGACCTCGTCTTCAGGCGATTCGATTTTGGGAAACCCCGCGCTGATGTCACCTGGCGTGTACTGTCGCGAGAAGGCAATTCCGCCGGCGCGCCAAACCGGTTCCAGCGCGAAGCTCTGGTCTCCCGCGGAAAGCAACTCGCCGTCACGGTCGACGATACGATCAGCGGCGAGTTCGGCGGCCCGCGTGATGGCCGGCAGAGATCTTCGAGTTGCCTCGATTTCGGTGAGCACAAAATTGAAGAAGTGGTCACCCGCCTGCTCAACTTTGATCGGATCGGCTCCGAGGCAGCCGTGAGATTTCGGATTGAGCATCAACAAGCCGAATGCCAGCAGCAGCGCGCTGACGCCCAACAATCTTCCCGGTAAAGCGTGCCAACCGATCATTCGCATTTCCCCGCCAAATGAACATAATGTCGATCAAGGATTCTTCGCACACCGAAATCCGGTGTAGATGTTGAGGTCAGTTTGTGTCGCCGATTGGCGATCGGCGCTGCGGATATGCAGAGCGACATTCGCCCAGGATCCGCCGCGTCGCGATCGCATTGTCTTGTTCGCTTCGTCCTTATTCTTCGGTTTGCCGTACGGAACTTGAAGCTCTTCGCACCACTCCCAGGCATTGCCTGCCATATCATGGACTCCGAATGGGCTGACCGCCTGGGGAAACAAGCCGACCGGTGTAGTCAGTGGGAACTTGCGTTTATGGTCGCCTTCGTACCACGCCTTCCAGTCCGGCCCGTTCACGAGTTCCTTGCCGGCGTGCAGCGACGCGTTGTTCGATAGGCGACGATCCCATTCATTACCCCACGGGAAAACGCGACTCGGCTTGCCGTCTTCCGAGGCGGGACCGCGAGCGGCATATTCCCATTCGGCCTCCTTCGGCAGCCGAGTACCAGCCCATTGACAGTAAGCCAGTGCATCATCCCAACTCACCTCGACAACTGGGTGTTTTCTCTTGTCCGTGGGGAAATCGGTCCCGTTCCAGTGCTTCGGCGTCCGGTGGCCCGTCGCATCGATGAACGCCTTGTACTGAGCGTTCGTGACTTCGTACTTGTAGATGTAGAACGGTTTGAGCGTCTGCTTGTGCCGCGGCCGTTCGTCCTCCGTGTGCTTTTTCCAGTCGTTGGGCAGCCCGGTGTCAGAAAACTGAGAATCGACCTCCTCGGCCGCTGTCCCCATCAAGAAACTGCCGCCCGGGATCAGGATCATCTCGGCCGAGTCCTTCTTATTGTTTGCGATCTTGGGCGGCTCGGCCTCGTCAGCGGCCTCAAGGCAACAGACAGACGGCATTACAATCAGAAACATCGAGATACCGCAGATAGTTCGGGCAGTTCTGTGCATCTTCATGGGGTCTCTCTCGGCCGCTAAGCCAGTTGCAGAACATGGCCACATCGTACCAGCTGACCGCGACAAGCACTATCACATACCTGTTGATACTATTGGATGGTTTGGGAGCGGGCGTTGCCTGTCCTGTTCTTTTTCTGTTTTTTTCGCGTAACTACTTCCTCGTGGATTGCGGCCCATGGACCGTTCCGTCGCGGACAACGGGAATCGATTGGGCAGCGGGCGTAACACCCGGTTCAAGGTTGGGCCAATTGGCAATGCTCGCGCCGGATGGGCGCGGATTGGTCGGCCGGCGCGGTTGGCCCGTCGGCATGTAGCGGATCGCCGCCAGGTGCGGTGTTTCGATCCGCTCGCCGCCCTTCCCGCGAGAAATCAGTGCGGCTTCGAGAATCCCTGTCGTCAAGTAAGTTCGTTCAACCGGATTCGGGGCAATTCCGGTAATGAGGAAGTCCTCGATGTTGACCCCGAGATAACCGAACGCGGCACGGGTAGGGCCGGTCTGGGTGTGATACTCCAGCGACTGCGTCTCGTCGCCTCGTTGCTGGGCGTAGGCGAATTTGCGAACGTAGCCATCACCGAGCATCAACACCGCCGCCCTCAGCCCGTCGACATACTCAATCAGAAACACGTGAGGATCACCAATTTTCGTCGGGTCGAGCTCTCCTGGCCCATCTTCGACTCGGTTCAGCGCTTCGTTGGCCAGCCGCAGCGACCACTTGCCCTCCTCCCCTGCTCGCCAAACGTCTTCGCCCGAGAGGCACTGCACCGCTCGCACGCCGGTTTCGCCTCCGCGACGCATTTCGACTTGGGATTGGAGTGTCTCAAGAGCGTGAAATCCGTATCGTTCGACCATGTGAAAGCCGATGACCAACGCCTGATCGATGGGCTCGCCCTGGGGATGTTCCCAGTTGGGATTGCGCCAGACGACGGGGAGCGCCGAGCCCGCCCACAGCGATATCTCCATTGCTTTGGCGGTTTCGTACATCCACTTCGCGTCGTCCCAGCGGTAGGACAGGTGCTTGTCGTTGTACACGGGAATCGGGCGATCCGCCTCGCCGATCACCCCGACGATCTGTTCGAAGAAATAACGGCGAGGCAACATCTCCTGGCCCAACCTGGACACGGGGTAATCGCCATGTTCGCCGATAAGCAGGACCGCATCGACAGCCAGTTTATCGCCGCCGAGTGTCAGCGCGGCTCGGATGCTTTCATAAATCGGGATGTTGTATTTGTGAGCGATCTGCCGGCCGATATCGCGATCGTGAATCTGATCGATGTACAGCGAAGCGATCTCGGTTCGCGGCGGGATCAGTCCCTCGTCTGTCGGAAATCCAAGCAAGAACTTGTCGACCAGAACGCCAGCGTGACTATTCGGGAAGTAAGTCGTGACGATCGCCGCAATCCGTTTGCGCTTCGCGTCGTTGCGGGATCCATCGTCGACATCGCCTGCGGCATTCTGGACGCGATTGGCGGCACCGGTCTTGCCGACCGGTGAGTCTTGTTCCGACGAACCGTTCTCCGTCGGCTTTGACCAGGCGACGCCCGATGCGATGTGAACAGCCACTACGCAGGTAAGGAATACTCTCGCGATCGCATCACGCATCTCCTGGATGTCCGCGCCCGAACCACTTGTCGAATGTATCATACACGACCGTCACAAAGGTTTCTGTATTCGTTCGTCCATCGCTTCCGCAACGCTCATCACATCCAGGTTCCGAAACTCCGAAAACCCTCGAGCTCTCTTACTGTGGCCACGACTTCCCATGAGGTCAACTCAAACCAAACACTTGGTCCATGTTCCTGGAGACTTCGTGCAGTCGATCGAGGCCGCCGCCCTCAACTTCGGCTGCAGCCCAGCCGGTGTATTGGATCTCGGCCAGCGCGCGGCGAACATCGGCCCAATCGAGATCCCCTGCACCGATCTTGGTAAACTTATCGTCTTTGCGTGAGAAACCTTTCAAGTCCAGCTTCACGATCCGCTTTCCGAGAGCGCGGATCCAATCGCCCATACTGCCGTACTTCCAGTGGTTGCCGATGTCGAATTGCATACCAACCCACGGCGAGTTGAACTGGTCAACGTACTTGACAAACTTTACTGTTGTCTGCTCCGCAGCGCCATTGTGATCGTAAAGAAATTGGTTCCAGACGTTTTCGATTGCGATATAGACGCCCAGCTCGGCAGCCAGGGGAAGAGCCTTTGAAATGTTTTCGATGGAGCGATCCCAGATTTCGCTCTCCAGCCCGTCGCTACCTTTGCCAACTACGAGCAACACCGTATTGCCGCCGACGGCCGATGTGTCGCGGAGCGCCTGCTTGAGCAGCTCGAGCGCTTCAGCGCGCTCCTCGGCAGAGGCGCTGGTGTGGCGAATATTCCAATGTTTCGCACAAACGCT
>Ga0310120_10003903_pt1 | contig 10615 bp, 9 predicted proteins | sample CB27_AW_983_MG_FD_203506 | JGI IMG/M metagenome (GOLD analysis project Ga0310120, IMG submission 203506) | Marine microbial communities from Western Arctic Ocean, Canada - CB27_AW_983 | ecosystem: Environmental > Aquatic > Marine > Oceanic | place: Canada: Western Arctic Ocean | collected... | reverse complement strand
GCCTGGGCCAGACGACGGGAGCCTCCAGACCGACCAGATTGTTGTCGCGGCTGCCACGGTATTCCACCAACCCCAGAGAGGGCTTCTCCCAGTGCACTCCGTCCTGGCTTTCGGCGTAGGCCACCCGCGGAGTCTCGCCTCCCGGCCCGTAGTGCCCCTCCAGACCCTCCCAGTCCCAGGCGACGTACCACATCCGGAACTTTCCCTCGATGTAGAGGACCGTGCCGTGAAACTAGGCTCTTGCGACATCGGGACTGCCCTCAGCTCCGGTGTGGACGATGGGATTGAGGGGGTGCGGTACAGCCGGGACCAGGGTCAGGAACAGATTGTGGCGGTAGGGAAACGAGCGATCATCAAACGAAAAGAGTGCCACTTCCTCATGGTGCCGCCGGGTACCGGATGCGGGGCTGACGACGCCCGATGAATAATTGCGGTTCTCCAAATCGGAGATGCATCCCGCTGCCAGTCGGCACCCAGCAAGACCGGACGCCAGGAAAAGCCTCTTTCGCGCAGGCCCCTGATGTATGAGGGTGATGCGGAAGATTCGCAGCATCAATCGATGGCAAAGCAGTAGAACAGTCCGTCCCCTCCAGTGGCCTGCAAGTTCTCCTGACTGCAGCCTTTGGAGCCATGTGCCGAGTTCCACGAAGTGGGGTTCTGCCCGCCGCCGGTGCGGTCGTGATGACCGACCTGGGCACTGCCCTCACCGTGGCTCGTCCAATTTTGGCAGGTGGTGTCCTCGCTGCCTGAAGAGGCTGTTCCGTCCAACTGTGAACCGGTCAGGATATCGTGCCGGTTCGGACTGTCCCCGCGGCCGTTGTTCGTCCGGCCCAGCTCGTTCAACTGTGTTTCCTTGGTAAGATTGTTGTTATCTGAGTGCAGATCGTCGACATTTCGAGCTATTTGGACTCCCTTGGAGTTGTACCAGGGTCCACTACCGATTCGGTCACGGGCGTTGACGGCCGACCGTCCACCCGAGACGGTGGTGCTCAGATAAGCGCGCCAGGTGCGGCTACCTGTCCCCACGGCGCGGGCCAGCATCTGACAGCGCCGGTCGGCTCCCGCCAGCCCACCCAGATCGGCTCCATTCCCGGCTCCGGAGCTGACAATGAAAAAGCTCATTTTCGGATCCGCTTTCTGGGCAGATACCGAGAGCACACCCAGGACACAAAACATGATCGCAGCAGAAAAATATAGTTGCATCTTGTTCATTCTGATTCTCCTCCAGTCTGATCTTTCCATGAAGGGTAACACTTTGCGGCGCCCAGGACTTGCCTGGGAGTCAGCGGCCTTGTACTCAAGATCATCCGGAATTCATACTACCCTCCCTGCCCTCCTGGCGGAAAGGTCTTGAAACCCTGTGAAGACACTCCGCAGTCACTCACTGACAGGTAGACGGTGGCCCCCAGGTTACCGAATTGGGGAGCCGTACCGTCTTGTGTTAGACTCTCGGGCCAACGCTTCATGGATCGCTGTTATCTAACCTCGAAGGAACGTCATCTGAGTCTGGAGGAAATATCACGCGTCGACTGGGTGTTCGGCATCTCTTGACAAGAATCGGGTTGTTGTCGATGGGCTTGTTCCTGGGCTGCGCGGGTTCCGTTCCCTCTGAGCCAGCGGAGGATCCGGTGACCCGGATCCTCCAGAAATACACGGTCGTAGATTCGGCTGTGACGACCCGCTTTTTTCGTTTTCCCGGTGAGCCGCAAGAGCCCTTCCATGCGGATGAGCTGATGAAGGGGGGGATCGACGTGGCGGGACTGGGAATCGGCTCCCTTACGGAAATTCTCATCACGGGAGATTTCGGCCCTTATCTCTACCAATCTCCAGAGCCAGGAAATGTACTGAGTCGATCTGTCTTCGAAGGCGCCGCAGCCACCAAAAGGTTCCTCTGGGAGCTGGATGCCATCTACCAGGCGGTGGCCCAACAGCCCCAGCAGGTAGCGGTGGCCCTCACGGCAGAGGATATCGATCGCTTCCGGTCCGAGGGAAAATTGTCTCTCCTGATTGGGCTGGATAGTGGCGTCGCCATCGAGGACCTGGCCACCCTGCGGCTCTATCACCGTCTGGGCCTCAGGAAGCTGGAGCTGGTCCACAGCTTCCCCTTCCAGTGGGCGGATTCCAGCGTGGGAAGCATGAACGACGACGATCCCGGTCTGGAGGACTTCGGACTCGAGGTGGTTCGAGAGTGCAACCGGCTGGGGATCCTGGTAGACATTTCCCACGGCTCGGATCAGACCATGTGGGATGCCTTGGAGACATCGACAAAGCCCATGATAGCCTCCCACTCTGGAGCCCGCGCGGTGGTGGATGCCCACCGAAACCTGACGGACGAGATGCTTCTCGCTTTGGCAAAAGCGGGTGGGATGATCGGAGTCGGCGCCTACTATGATCCGGAGCTGCTGGAGCCCATTCGGGCCACCGGGGCCTGGACTGCAACCTCCCAGATCCACAACCATCTAGCGGGAATGTACCCCGATCCCTTCGATCTAGCGGCTGCCCTGCGCAGTCCCGTTGCGCAGAAACAGGCTCGAAATGCTTTGGGCCTGGGACCTCCGTCCCCCCTCGCTAGCCCCGTACCCCGATCCGGTGTGCTCACCGAGGGATCCAATGTGCAAGGGACACTGGACCACATCGATCACATCGTCAAGCTGATCGGCATCGACCACGTGGGAATTGGCACAGACATCAACATGGGCAGAGAGGACTACATCTGGCTCTATCGGCAGTTGGTCCAGGGCCTTCTCGACCGCGATTACAAGGACGAGCAGATCGGCAAGATCTTGGGAGGAAACTTTCTGCGCGTCCTTCGGGCCAATGCGCCGGCCGGCGTCGGAGGCAACTGACGGCAGCCGCGAACCGACATGCCCCGGAAGAAGGTCAGTACGACCGCGGGCTCCCTGCACTGGAATTTAATTGACTTCGTCGCCCATGAAGTTTTTCCTCAGACCTGCCCTCAGCGGTGGTGGCCCCATTCGACGTGTTTCTGCGGGTACTCCGTGTTTGGAAGTCGTAGGACGGGCACTCTTTCCCGTCTGTATTCCCGACGGGAAAGAGTGCCCGTCCTACACCCAATCAACGCCTTCGTGATAAGTCGTCACCACAATCGGGAAGGCCGTACGTACCGTCAGGGTTTTTGGTCCGCGATCAGATCGGTGAGATAGATAGCGTTGGTTTGTCTGCTGATGACGAAAAGACGGCCCCTTTCGTCTACGCCAAAACGGGCATCACCCCGGTCCTCACCAATTAGGTCCCTAAAATTCCCCGCAGGACCGCCGTCGAGACTCACCTTCAGCACCCGCATCGGCGCCTGGGTATTGGCTGCATCGGCTGCCAACAAAGCACTGAAGTCGGCGTGGAAAAATGCACCGCGCGCCAGATCGCCAAAGACCACCTGGTTCTGAAAATCCGGATCTCCAGGATCTGCGACGACGAACCCCCCAGTGATCGCACCGGGACCCTTTATGGGGGTCGCGCCGGGAAGGTTGGGAATGTTGTGGTCATACACGGTGGCAGGAGATTCGAGCGTGGAACCCTCCGGCAGGTTTAGTGTCGTGTTCTTGTTTCCCTTTATTGGACCATCGCGGTGCGACCAGCCGTGATTGTCGCCTAGGTCTACGATATTCAACTCTTCAAAGTCAGAGGCACCAATGTCAAAGACGATCAAACGGTGCTCACCCCTAGGATCCTTGGCGAAGCTGAAATTCTGGGGATAGCGCAGTCCCCAAGCGAAAATCTCTTCGACGTTGTCGTCTTTGTCCAGTAGCGAACCATCGTCATGAAAGGGATTGTCCGCAGGGACGGAATACGGGTCGCTGCCATTCTGAAGCGGGTTGATGCGCAACAATTTTCCGAACGGATTGTCCGAGTCTTGCACGTGTTGCCAGTTCTTTACAGCACCTCCGGCAAAGGCGTCGCCCAATGCGAGATAAAGGTTCCCATAGTCGTCCTGACCCGGTACCGAGAACGGGTTGAAGCTGATCTCTCCGACCGAATGTACGGTCTCGCCTGGACCACTGAATTCAAACCTGATCACCTCGCGCCGCGATGTTGTGTCGATTCGGTTGGGGTTCGTCGCATCGACAGCCCATTCGACGACGACGTACTGGCTGATCACGTCTCCTGGCCTCGTTGCAAGCCTAGCTCCGGTGTAGTCGGGCTCGCGCACTCCCGGTATGAGACTCGTATAGAGGGTGTAAACCTTACCGTCTCCGGGAGCTCCGGCCTTACTGTAATCCGGATGGAAGGCTATGTACGACAGCCCATTCGTTGTGAAACCGAGAGTCTTATTAAAATCCGGGACTGCAGCTGTGTTGAAATCCAGGAAACTTCCCAGAGAGGTTCCACTAGACGAAAAGGCATGGATCCTACCTTCGTTGGTGCTCACAAAGATTCGTCCCGATCCGTCCTTGGGATGTGTCAGATCGATCGCGCTTTCGTGCAGAGAGGCTGACGAGTGTGTGGCGAAGGTCTTCAGTTTCAGCACCTTCGACGAATCCAAGGGGTCGGCAGCCTGACCGAAGACGGCAGCTGTTCCGTGCAATGCGCCAACAGCTAGCGCCGCACTCAAGACGAGTCTAAGGGGGAATGGAGAGGGCGCTTCGCCAGTCCAATCACAAACATGCATCCTTGTGTTTCCTTTATGAGTTTATGCAAGTTTATAAGTTTAAATCACCAGCCCCCGTTGAGAAAGTGGAAAGCGGCGACGGCGAGATCATGCTCGGGAAGGCTTCCACACGTGCTCAGCCTTGCGCAGCGTCTAAACTCCGCTGGGCAGAAGCAGCCCTGAGAGTGTATTCTAGCTCGGAGTCGCCTGGCCAAGATGAACTCGACAATGCTTTTCTGCTAGCTTTCTGAACAGATCTTGATAGAGTTCGTATGCCCATGACGAGACAGATTCTGTCGTTGTCCCCGGCCCTGCAGTTCCGTGGCACCGCTCTGCGTCCTCGGCGTTCCAATCGAATCGCGTTGGTGGCAATCTTTCTTCTCTGTGGCAGGACCGCCTCCAGTCAATCAGATGTGGCAGGCGTGCAGTTTTTCGAGCAGAAGATCCGCCCGGTCCTGGTTGACCGTTGCTACAAGTGTCACTCGACTGGGGCAAAGAAGGTCCAAGCAGGTCTGTTCCTGGATACTCGTAAGGCAGTACGCGCCGGGGGTGAGAGGGGTCCAGCAGTAGTCCCCGGCAACGTGGCAGACAGCCTGCTGATCACAGCGATTCGGCATGAGTCCCTTCAAATGCCCCCCGATGGCAAGTTGCCTGATTCAGCAATCGCAGATTTCGTCCGCTGGGTAGAAATCGGTGCGCCGGATCCTCGAGACGGTGTTACCACACCGAGTGCCGCGGACAACGATACCAGCCAGCAGTTTTGGTCATTTCTGCCTTTGGGCAACTACCAACCTCCTGAGGCTCCGGAGACCGAGTGGGCACTTACTCCCATTGATCGCTTCATTCTGGCGCGTCAGCAAGCCAGTGGAGTTGAAGCCAGTCCAATTGCTGACCGCCGCACTCTTTTGCGACGCGCGTACTTTGGGCTGACTGGTCTTCCGCCTTCACCGGACGAAACCGACGCCTTCGTGTCCGAAGCGTCGTCACAGGCGTATGAACGACTGATCGATAAACTGCTGCGAAGTCAACACTATGGCGAGCGTTGGGCCCGCTTCTGGCTCGACGTGGTCAGATTTGCCGAGAGCAACGGATTTGAACAAGACGAAGACCGGCCCGAGGCCTATTACTATCGAGACTTCGTGATTCGAGCTCTCAATGAGGATATGCCCTACGATCAGTTCGTGCGCTGGCAGATCGCGGGCGACCTGCTCGCACCGGATTCACAATTGGCCCGGGCGGCCACTGGCTTTCTCGTGGCCGGGGTTGAAAATGTGATTCAGACAGAGAAAGAGTTCGAGCGCGATCGCTACGACAAACTGGATGACATAGCGTCCACCATTGGTACGGCCCTGCTGGGACTGACGATCGGTTGTGCCCGCTGTCACGACCACAAGTTCGATCCCATATCGCAGCGTGACTACTACCGTTTCCTCTCGACGTTTGGCAAGACGATGAGCGCGGAGCTGCCACTGGGTGAGAAGGGAAAATCCCCGGTTGCGTATGTTGCCGTCGATGTCGCTTCGGAAATAACCGTCAGCGACAGGGAGGAGTTTCGATTCGGCACGAAAAAAGAAAACTTCGTGATGAAATCCGACGTCTACTTCTTGTCTCGCGGCGACGTCAAACGCAAGCAGGACATCGTCACCCAGAGTTTTCCGAAAGTACTCATGCGAGCCGATCGGCAGGAGACGTATTGGCAAGAGGACGGCGCTCGAAAACGGGCGCCCCGTGTCGCTTTGGCCAACTGGATTACCGACCTTGAACAAGGCGCCGGCCATCTGTTGGCTCGCGTCATCGTGAATCGTCTGTGGCAGCACCACATGGGGAAGGGTCTGGTCAACACACCCAGCGATTTTGGCGCCCAGGGGGAGCGACCCACTCACCCTGAGCTGCTGGATTGGTTGGCCAACGAATTGATCAAAGCCGACTGGCGTCTCAAGCCGATTCACCAGTTGATCATGACTAGCGCCGTCTACCGGCAGAGCCATCGGCACAATGCCAAAAATGAGCGCGTCGATCCTCAGAATCGTCTGCTCTGGCGCCGTACGCTCAGACGGCTCGACGCGGAGGCCATTCGTGACGCGATGCTTTCAGTCAGCGGTCAGCTGGACCGCACAACGTTCGGCCCGGGAACGCTCGACGAAAGCATTAGGCGACGCAGCATCTACTTGACCGTCAAGCGCAATCAGAAGATCCCAATGCTGCGATCGTTCGACACGCCGGACGCCCTACAAGGGCTCGGGCGTCGGCCGACAACGACGGTCGCCCCGCAGGCGCTGTTGATGATGAATAACCCACATGTTCACGCCTATGCTCAAGCTCTCGCCCGTCGCATTCACCGCGGCAGCGATCAGGAGACGGACGACCTGATCCACGCCGGCTTCGCAGCCGAGGTGGATCAGCCCATTGCCGCGCTGTTGACGGACCTCAAGAATCAGGGCCTGCTCGATTCGACGCTGATCGTCTGCGGCGGCGAGTTCGGCCGCACCTCAGATTCACAGGGTTCCGACGGCCGTGACCATAATCCAAACGCGTTTACGACTTGGTTCGCCGGAGGTGGTATCCGCGGCGGAGTGCATTACGGCGCGACGGATGAATTCGGCTACAAAGCAGTCCATAATCGCGTTGGCGTGCACGACCTACACGCGACGATCCTGCACCTGATGGGCATTGATCACGAGCGCTTGACCTATCGCTTCAATGGTCGTGACTACCGCTTGACCGACGTTTACGGCAACGTCATCCAGCCGATTCTCTCCTGAGTATATCTACGTCGATTCTCCACCTCGGAAGCGTCTCGGGCATAGATGAGCATATTACTGTCTCCGAAAATGGGATCGATCCTCTAAAATACTCAGTCTTGGAGCAAGATGTGAGCGCCCGCGCGCTGGATCAGACCGAAGTGAGCATCGTACGTTAGCACCGTCGCTCCGGCCCGGGAGGAAATTGCAGCAATCCAGATGTCATTGGACGGAAGAGGTGTCCCTGCCCTGCGAAGAGAGACAACGATGTCCGCATAGATCCGGCTCACCTCGGAATCTACCACCAGTTCCTCAACTGCGACATTGGAGAGAAACATCCGCAGTTCTTCCCGGTTCTTCGCAAGGCGATCCGGATTGCCCAGGAGGAATCCAATCTCAATCTCCCCCAGAACTACTGACGGCATTCCCAGCCAGTCCGCACCGTCCATAATATCTACGACTTGCCGATCACCCCTCTTGAAGTTGCTGTAGGCAGAAATGTCGAGGCAGTATCGACTCAACGCCACAGCTCCTCGTCGATCTGTTCGGTAACGACGATTGCTGCTTCGAAGCGACGCTGCTCTTCTTCAGTCCAGGTGCCGGCCAGTTGGGCCAAGCCATTGCTTCGGCGGATCGAGCCCAAGCCCAGACTTTGACTCAAAAGCTCGATCACCGTCTGATTCAAGGACAACGATCTACGACGCTTCTCTTCGATCAGGGCCAAGCTAAGTTGGCGGGGTAGGTTGCGTACCGTAAGGTGTTGCGGAGTCTGTTTTTCTGCATTCATACAACACATTCTATAAATGCAGGACATCGACGTCAACGGAGATACGCTCGTTCGCAGCTCTGGTCGGCTCCGGAATCTAGTACGTTGCAACATAGATTATTTCGGGTTTTCCGGTGAGGCTTGTGAGGCGAGATCAAGGCAGGAGGAGGAAGTCGATGTTTGGCCATCTTCGACGACGACCAACGCAGAGATCGTCCACAAGCCCCATCGTAAAATCCGTCATAATCTATGTTACAACGTACTAGGTTGCTGAAGACTCCTTGAGCCATTCCAGATTGAAGCGGGCGATGCTGATTTTCTCACACCAGCGACGCCTGCTGGTAGCGTAGTCATAACCGGTAAGACTGTCGTACCAGGCGGCGAGCTTGTCTTCAGGCCAGTCCAGGCTGTCTTCGTGCACACAGAGAATCGTCTTGTCGGCAGTCACAGCAAGATCGGAATACCCAGACGGTCCATCATCGATCCGCTTCGCTAGCGGCCAGGTCCTGCCATCGTCATAGCTGGCACGAACCGTCACCCGGCTTCTCCTTGGACCTGCTGGATGGGAGAACAGGAGCGTGTTCCCTGCCCCATTCTTCCCACTTGCATACCGGACCAGTCCCCCGTGGCAACGGGGAGTGGGGAGATCCTTGGGTTGACTGTCTTGCTGGGAGAAATTTTCCCCACCATCATTGCTCCAGGCATGAAAGCGCCAGGCGTTGTTGTAGGGCTTGTTCTTGCGATAGTTGGCGTAAACGCCTCCGCTGGATGTCTCCGCCAGCGTGACTTCATCCGACCCTGCCGGCAGGAACCCTCCCACCTCCCAGGAAGAACCGTGGTCGTCACTGAACAAGACGCCTCCACGGACTCCGGGGATCTGTCCTTCCTCCCCTTCCTTATAGAGGAAGCCGGGGATCAGCAGCCTTCCCTTGTGCGGGCCTGTGGTCAACTGGATACCGTGCACCGAGTTGTTTGACCAACCGACCCAACCAGCGGGATTCGGGCGGGCCTTGACCGGGATGGCCTCGGCCCAGGTGCGGCCCTGGTCGGTGCTCTTGACCAACCAGAAACGTCCGTCGGTCTTGGCATAGGTGGGAAAGTACTTCAGATCATGTGGCGCCGTCGTCGGCAACTTCCAAAAGGCGACGAAAACTGTTTTGGTGACACGATCCTCGACGATCGGGCCGGTTAGACAAAAAGTCCCTTTCTCACTGAAAAGTGGCTTCTGCTGGCCCCAGGTCCGGCCATCGTCCACACTCCGCTGCACCAGAATGTCGGTGTCGTGACCATAATCGATCATGGCGCCCTTACGCCTTTGACAGACAGCGAGCACGGGCCCGCCGCTTGTTACCAACAGACCGGGCAGGCGGACTCCGAAACCCTGGTCGGGAAGGAAGACCGAGGTCTTTTCGAAAAATGGGCTACCTGCCGTCTGGCCCTTTTCGCTAAACAACTGGCGCGAGAAGAGTCGATCGAGGCCGACCGCAGTGGCGGCCATGCTCACCCCGAGCGGCTTTAAAAATTCACGGCGACGCATCATTTATTTTATCTCCCTTTGGCTTCGATATCTGCAGCTTGACGATACTAACATCAATCTCTCTCCCCGTGGAAAGCGTACCCGTTTCTCCGACGGCCAGAGTACCGTGTTGCTCCTGAGGCATGATCTTCGTGAACCAGCTTCTGCGGCGAATGATAAAGTGAAAACACCATCTTCGATGTTCGACGATCACGATAAAAAGAGAGAAGCATGTCAAGCAAACGAAGGAGTGTAGTCACCGATTTCCTGTGCCTGATCGGCTCTGCGTTGGTGGCCAATGCTCAGAATTCCGAGCTGGAAAAAGAGGCCATACGCTACGACCAGATCGATGGCGCCTCGATCTACGACCATGATCCTTCGACCAAACTCGGAGATGACGTCTTCGGAACGATTATTGCCGATCTCAAGAACGACGCTCCCGGGCGATGTTCGCACGGAGGGCCGGTGTGTCTGGAATATCCGAACGGCCACATTCTGGCCTTCTATGCCAACACCGCCGACCATAACTCCTATGGTTGGAGCGAGTACGCGCTAAGCAAGGATGGAGGTAGGACCTGGAAGAAGTACAACAAGCTCAAGTACTCCTATGAGACATACAAGAAGGATCCAACGAGACCTGTATGGGTTGAAGAGGGACTGGTTACACAGAACGGAACCGTCGTGCTGATTCTCACACACGTCAGCACCAGCGGCAAAAAGAAAAGCGGTATCATCAGGAGCCGCGATAACGGTTCTACCTGGACAGACTACGCATCCATCGATGGCGATTTCGTGGGTTACCCGTGCGCGATGGCGGTGGCAGGCGATACCAACTACGTTCTGTTCGATCTCACTAGCGGCGGCCCCCATGTCTTGTATGTCAGCACCGATGACGGGCGTAGCTGGAGCAAGAGAAGTACGCTGCCGCTGGACGGCGACACCTGGTACGGAGCAATGACCATTATGGCAAATGGCCGTCTGCTGGC
>Ga0310120_10003900_pt1 | contig 10621 bp, 8 predicted proteins | sample CB27_AW_983_MG_FD_203506 | JGI IMG/M metagenome (GOLD analysis project Ga0310120, IMG submission 203506) | Marine microbial communities from Western Arctic Ocean, Canada - CB27_AW_983 | ecosystem: Environmental > Aquatic > Marine > Oceanic | place: Canada: Western Arctic Ocean | collected... | reverse complement strand
TTGGCGCGGCTAAGCAATTTCCGGCGCTTGGCCCGTCGAACAGTTCCACGCTTCACTCGAGGCATTTTCCCAATAGCTCCAACTTAGGGCTTAGGTCTAGATTTCAGAATTGCACGACTCTGAATCGTGAACCATTGCCAGTCTACTTATACGGAATCATCCGTGCGATCCGGGAAGCGTCAGCTGCTTCTACTGTTAACGTGCCACGCAGTCCACGCTTTTTCTTGGTTGTTTTGGTCGTCAATATGTGCCGCCTGAAGGCTTTACTTCGGGTTATTTTTCCTGTGCCCGTTTTGTTGAAGCGCTTGGCTGCACCTCTATGTGTCTTTAGTTTCGGCACTCGAAACTCTCCTCCCTCATCGTCCTTTTTTTGACACGGTCCGACTTGAGAGGATCGTGTGCATTTGGTTGCCTTCCATCCGAGGCGCCGTTTCTTGAACTGCAACTTGGCCAAGGTCGTCAATTAGACGATCAAGGATATTGCGTCCTATGTCAGGGTGCGCCATTTCTCGGCCTCTAAAGAAAATTGTCGCCTTAACCTTGTCACCATGTGCTAAAAATCTTTCCACGTGTTTCTTCTTAAACTGGTAATCGTGTTCATCTACTTTTGGTCGGAACTTGATTTCTTTAACTTCGATAACTTTCTGTTTTTTCTTCGCTTGCCGAGTCCGTTTCTGTTCTTCGTATTGATACCTTCCAAAATCCATGATTCGGCAGACGGGTGGCTGTGCCGTTGGTGAAATCTCAACCAAATCGAGTCCCTTGTCGCGAGCTATAACAAGAGCCTGCTGAGGTGTCATTACACCGAGTTGCTCTCCTTCATCGTCCAGAACGCGTATTTCACGCACGCGGATGCGCTCATTGGTTCGCGTTCTGGGCTGGCGAAAATCTCGTCTGGGCGGGCGTCCTACAGGAATATCGTGCTCCCTTCTCCTAATCTAGTGTTGCTTGCACTTCCAATAAGCTTGTAGTTTACTCTGTCGGAGAGGTGCTTTTCTTGCGCACCTCATCTTGCAGGGTCTCAATGAACTCGTTTATTGAGCTCGCGCCTTGGTCTCCTGTCGTTCGGATTCTTACGGCGACGGTCTCATTTTCCACTTCGCGATCTCCAATAATCAACATATAAGGAACTTTTTGGAGCTGGGCCTCTCGAATTTTTAGGCCGATCTTTTCTTGTCGAATGTCCAATTCGACACGGAATCCTTCTTCAGCCAGACGCGCTCTAACCCTATTTGCGTGTTCCGAGTGCCGGTCAGCAATCGACAACACGCGAACTTGGACTGGTGATAGCCACACCGGAAACGCACCGGCATAATGTTCAATTAAGAGAGCAATGAATCTTTCAAAACTACCAAAAATAGCCCGGTGAATCAAAACTGGCGTGTGCTCGGCATTATCCGCACCAATATACTTCAAATTGAACTGTTGGGGCATCTGGTAGTCGAGTTGTATTGTGGCACATTGCCAACGACGACCGATTGCGTCGTGGACGTGGAAATCAATTTTTGGACCATAAAAACTTCCGTCACCGGTAGAAATAGTGTACGGACGTTTTGTGGCCTCAATGGCATTTTCTAATTCTGTCTCTGCCTGCTTCCAAGTTTCGAGGCTGCCGAGATATTTTTTTGGCCGTGTGGAAAGTTCGATTGAGTACGAGAGCTCGAAATCCTGATAAGTTTGATCGATAAGCTTCAGTATTCGATTTACCTCTTCACCTATTTGGTCCTCAGTAATAAAACAGTGCGCGTCGTCCTGCGCGAATTGTCGTACACGAGTGAGGCCGCCGAGAACACCAGAAGCTTCGTTCCGATGCAGAATTCCTTGGTCATGAAATCGAAGAGGAAGATCTCGATAACTTCGGCTTTCACTCGCAAACATTAACATGTGACCTGGACAGTTCATTCCCTTGAACCCCGACGGTTGTCCATCGGATTCCACAAGGAACATATTCTGTTGATAGTGCTCGGAATGCCCAGAGGTGTCCCAGAGAGCTTTGTTGAAAAGGAGTGGGGTCTGCACTTCGTGATAACCCTCGCCGGAAAGGCAACCTCGCATGTAGTTCGAGAGTAATCGATAAAGGGTCGCTCCCTTTGCTTGCCAGAACGGCGCGCCAGGTGCCCAAGGATGGAACATAAATAAGCCGAGTTCTTTTCCTAGTTTGCGGTGGTCTCTTTGTTTGGCTTCTTCGAGGCGGTTGAGATAAGCCTTGAGGGCCGACTCCTTAAAAAATGCCGTGCCGTAGATGCGTTGCATCGGCTGATTTTTTGCGTCGCCCTTCCAGTACGCGTTGGAACTGTTCAGTATTTTGAATGCCTTGAGTTTTCTCGTCGACGGCACATGTGGGCCAGTGCAGAAGTCGATGAATGCGTTCTCGATTGTGTAACACGAAACGACTGGACCACCTTTTTCCTCAATTAACTGAACTTTCAGCGGTTCTCCACGGTCGCTGAAATATGCTTTCGCTTCATCTTTGGGCATGAGCTTTCGCTCATATCTAAGATCCTGGGCTGCTAACTCGACCATCTTCTTTTCGATAGCCTGAAGATCTTCCGGAACGAACGGGCGTTCGACCACGAAATCGTAAAAAAACCCATCCTCTATAGCAGGGCCAATGCCGCACTGGGCCTTTGGAAAGAGTGCAGTGACCGCAGCGGCGAGTAAATGCGCCGCGCTATGTCGGTAGAGTTTGAGGGATTCGGGTGCATCCGGAGTCAAGAACCGGACTTCAGCATCACCGTCAAGTGGAAATGAGAGGTCTACCATTTGATCATTGACGATAGCCGCTAGTGCGTGTTTTGCGAGCCGTGGGGAAATTTCGTTCGCGACGTCAAGCACGGCCGTTCCGGGTTCCGCGGTTCGGGTGGAACCATCCGGTAGTGTGATAGTTACTTGACTCATGCTTCTCTGTTGCAGGGCGCGATTAGATTAACCGGGGAGTGGAGCGTGGTAGGCACGAGCAGACTCGAACTGCTGACCTCCTGCATGTCAAGCAGGCGCTCTAACCAACTGAGCTACGCGCCTATTCCTTAAAAATACTGAAAACACAAATGTTTTGGACTACCCACGGCTCGCCAGTATAGCAACGCGCGCGAGTCGAGGTCAAAGACCTGAAGCTAGATGTTCGAGTGCATCTTCCAGTATCGAATCACCTGTCGGAAGTGGTTCCCCGAGCTCCGTCTGTGTAATCGTAACTGTGATTGTAGGCTCAACGCCGACGCGGTGAAGAGGTTCTCCTGACGGTTGGAGGTAACGTGCCCAAGATAACCAGAGACCAGTTCCGTCAGGAAGTCTAATAAGTTTCTGTTGACCGGTTCGACCTGCCGTGCGTTGGCCAATACTGCGCGCTCTTTCGCGATCTACGAGAGCGGCGGTAAAGACTTCAGCCGGACCGGATGTGCCAAAATTTGTCAACAAAAGTAAGGGTTCGTCGATGGCGGCATCTCCGGTTTCAGATGTAAAGGATGTTTGTTGATCGTCCGACTCGGCACGAATGCCAACGGTTCCATTGCCGAGAAAGAGACGAGCGGCTGAAATACCCTCGTCGAAACTACCGGTTGCGTTATTTCTTACATCTAGAATCAAAGTTTTCGAGCCGTCCGCAAGCAGGACGTTAATCGCCGAAGAGATATCCGCACTTATTCCTTGATTGAATCCGCCGATTCGAATGTAACCAATTTCGTCCGAAAGCAATCGACTGCTTACGCCCGGGTTGCTGAGGCGTTGTCGGATAAGTTCTATATCGTAAGGTTCTTGAGTGTTCCCTCTGATTAAAGAAACAATAACCGATGAGCCCGGTTGACCACGCAGGAGTCGCTCACCTTCGATGCCGGACATGAACCGTGTTGGTTCTCCATCAATAGCACGTATGTAGTCCCCCGGCAGAATGCTTGCCTCGGCTGCCGGCGAACCGTCTGCTACAGAAATAATCTGCACGTAGTACCCGCGTGTTACCTCGATTCCCAGGCTCCCTGCCGGAAGCGGTCGTCCGCTTTCAAGTCGTTCAACGTCTTCGCGAGCTAGGTAGCTACTATCGGAGTCGAGTCCTTCAGATAAGCCACGGAGTGCTCCACTCATAACGCTATCGAGGTCGATTTCTTCGACATAGTTTCTCGAAATAAGTGAAACAACATCCTCAAAGATTCTCAGATGTCGGTAGGTGTCTTGGCCGGCGGTTGCGCGTTCCATGAAGCCGCCGATGATGGCAACTGCAAAAATGGGAATAGCAACAATAAGAACGATAAGGCGGGGTTTTAAAGGCATCATGGTGTTTCTCTGTATAAGGACGCCAACGACAAGGTCCGTGCTTCAGTCGTCCGATTATCCCTCACGGTTTCGCATCCACATACTAATGGATCGGCACTCTCTTCGTCACGTTTAAACCTTCTTTGTCGGGTGTTTTCAGGTTAATCTAACAAGGAGTGCGTACGCTGGGTCTTGACTACGGAGAACGTCGAATTGGCATCGCTATTAGTGATCCAACCAGTAGTTTGGCGCGGCCGTTGACAACCATTTCAACTGATGGAACCTTAGTTCAGCGGGTTGCTGCTCTAGCTGAGAAGTTCTCTTCTCTCATAGCCGACGGTGAAGAGTTCGGCTTGGTAGTGGTCGGATTGCCAAAAGCCTTGGATGGAAGTCCGCATCAGCAGACGGCTCGCGTAATTGCTTTTGTTGCGGAGCTACGAAGGCAGATTTCTTTGCCATTAAAGTTTCAAGACGAACGTTTGACTAGCGTCGAGGCTGAACAGCGGTTGGCCATCACGCAGCCGGACTGGCGTAAGCGGAAGATTCGCCTTGACGCCGCTAGTGCGGCGATCATCTTGCAGGATTATCTTGATCAGCAGCAGTCGCTGGCTCAAGACGGTCCTTTCGTTGGAAGCACAGACGGATGCTGACACGCGCTCTGTGGGTCAGTTTTATATTCTTGGGCGTTGTTGCGGCTGTGTCTGGAATCGCGTGGACGGAAGTGACGAATCAACTCACCAAGCCCCATAAGAGCTATTCTGGACCAGGGGTGTTTGTCACTATTGCTCCAGGAGATTCGACGAGTGTCATTGCCAATCGGTTGATGCATGAGGGTATCGTTGTTGACTCTCGGATATTCCGTTTTGCGGTGTGGAAGAATGACCTTGATCGTGCTCTGCAAGCCGGTGAGTACTATTTTGATGCACCACTGTCTCCTTTAGAGGTCGTCGACCATATTGCTCGTGGGCGTGTGTATCTCCGAACGATTACGTTTCCCGAAGGACTGACGGTTGCAGAAATGGCCAAACGTTTTGAGTCCGAGTCGTTTGGTTCTGCCGAATCTTTCATGGAAGCTGCAGACCGGGTAGAACTTGTTTCCGAAATGGATCCTGGAGCCGAGAACCTTGAAGGTTATCTGTTTCCTGAAACGTATTCGCTTCCACGAGATGCGACTGCTGATGATTTGGTAGAGGAAATGGTGGCCCAGTTCGAGGTAGCGTTTACGGATGAGTTGCGCGCAATTGCCGTAGAGGCAGGTCTCAGCGTGCGAGAGACTGTCACATTGGCGTCCATCATCCAGAAGGAAACAGGTAGCGCTGGGGAACATACAACTGTTGCGGCCGTATATCGGAATCGTCTCAACATTGGTATGCCACTGCAATGCGATCCCACCGTGATTTATGCGCTTAGTCTTGCCGGTGAGTATGATGGAAACTTGACTCGAACTAGCTTGCAGTTCGATTCTCCGTATAACACTTATCGATATGGCGGACTCCCGCCTGGACCGATCGCAGCGCCAGGCGGTGCTGTGCTTGAAGCCGCGTTGCATCCAGCCGATGTCCCATTCTTATATTTTGTGAGCCGAAACGATGGCACGCACGCCTTTGCGACTACATTACGCGAACACAACCGAAACGTCAGAAAGTTTCAAGTGGAATACTTTAGGCGACGTAGATCTGGAAGCTAAGCACGGACTTTGACAAGAGTTGCCTGGCTTGTCGATGCGCGGTTGACCTTGTCAGAAAGTAGTCCGTTACGGAAACCGACTATCCGTCGAAACGTGACCTGCATGGAGATAGCAATCCTCTAATTATCAGATTTCCTTGTGTGTGTTTACCCTACATAAGTTAAGTGTTTGAGATCCTGGTGTTGAAAATCTGACCGTCTTTCACTACTGGCGAGGTTGTTCCTTTAGGAGATGTTGTTCCCAATTTTGAACTTCAGTGTAGAAGAGCGGCGTGGCGTCGACATCTGCTTCGAGATTATGTTGGATGACTGAGGTTAGCCCGATGTTAGATTCGATGCTCGACTGAAGGGGTATTTTTTCGAACAATATTCCACCAAACGCTAAGTAGGATGCAAAGAGTGTCAATACGAGGTTGAAGAGTTGGCCAGTAAGATACAGTTGGATTGGTTTTCCGCCACTTGTGTGTTTGCGCAAGTCTCGAAAACTCGATGAGAGCCCGATGCTGATGAAAGCGAGGCAGAAGAACCAGCCTCGAACATCGGAGGTGGCGTCAAGAATGTCGGCCACTCGAGCCTCTCCAAGAGACGGTGTAAGGACGAAGGAAAAGAGCAGCGAAGCAGCGACGAAGCCGATGATAAATTTCGGAAATCGACGCCAAATCTCTATCGCCTCAGGTTTGCGTGTGTCGGATGTTTCGATACTGGTTACCCAATAGACGGCGACGAAAAACGCGACCACGCCAATCAGCGTGTTCTGGATCATTTTGACTACTGCAGCGATCTGTTCCGCCTGTTCGCCAAGTACTGCTCCTGCCGCAACCACTGCGCCCGTTGCGTCGACGGTTCCACCAATCCATGCTGCGCCGACAATAAGGTCCATGCCTGACATGCGAACCAACGCTGGCATAATGACCATCATCAGGACCGTAAAAATGAGGGACATTCCGACGGCCAGCGTTAATTCATCCTTTTTAGCTCGAGCCGCCGCTGCAACAGCAATCGCTGCGGAGACGCCACACACGGAAGTTGCGGCGGCTATTACGATGACAAGGGACCGATTTGTCATCTTTAGTACTCGAATCCCAAATTGGTACATGAAAAAAAGGACAGTTGGTGTGACAAGCCACGCAACGAACAAGCCTGGCACGCCGAGGTTCAAAATATTGCCGAATAAAATCTCGGCTCCAAGTAGAACGAGTCCGACTTTTATATATAACTCGCCGCGGAGGGCCGGTTTCAACCAGGAAGGGGTGCCAAAAGTGTTTGCGATCAGCAGTCCAAGCAGGAGCGCCCAAAAGGCATATCCGAAGCCTGTAGCACGGACGGTGACATGATTGGCTAGGGTATAGGCGGTGACGGCAAGTAGAAATAGCGGAGCGAATGCTGAAATTTGACGAGCAGCCTTTCCCTCCATGAAATGGACGGCGAGCGAAGTAAGGCCAATCAAGGCGAAACCTAGCCCGAGAATTCCGAAAGTTCGCCCGGCAAATGCGTCCGCGAGAGTCTCCCAACGTCCAATATTCGGTATTTCACTGACGAGCCCAGTGATTACGAATGCCATCACCAAGGCGGCGAGCCATATAGCCCAGTAGTCTTCCGAAGAGATGAGAATATTTCTATCACGACGCATGGTGCAGAAAGCATCATACTGCCAGAGCGGTGAGATTCGAAGCTTTGAACGAAGGAGAACGTTGTCAGGTCTTCAGTGGATTCGGATTGTCGGCAAATGCAAATAGCCGCCCTTATATTATTTTTGATTCGAGTCCATTTCTAGTCGCTGAACCATGAATACAAGTCCCGCAGCGTCTTCTGGAGAACGTTCGTAGTTCATCGAACAGTCCTTAATGTGTCTGCGCAGCGTTTTGGTGTTGTTCGCCGCTAAACGCACGTTTCCTAATTTGAAATATCCATACAAAGACAATGGTCGATTGACGGCGAGAAGTGTGGTTAACGAGGAAAGCCTGACGAATTCAATTGCCGAGACTTGTTCGACTTGCGGGTACGAAGTCGATACTTTCCTGCCTTCTGTTTCAGAGACAAGTTCGAGTCTGTCGCCGAATCGAAACCCTCGTTCACGCTGCGGCGTTAGATGTCAGCAAGCGGCGCAAGTGGTAACGAACTTGTCGCGTCACCGAACGGGTCGGTATTGACGCCGACGCGTTCGAGCATTGACAGCAAGAGGTTATTCATTGGCGTGTCCTTCGGGTGTCGTAGGACTTTTCCGCCTTTGACGCCTCCCGCTCCACCGATCAGGACCAGCGGGAGGTCGATGTGCGAGTGTTCATTGGCGTCACTGATCCCACCACCGTGAAGTACCAGTGAATGATCCAACAGGGTGCCGTCACCCTCAGGTGTAGATTTCAACTTGTCGAGAAAATGTGCCGTCAAGCCAATGTGGTACTGATTGATTTTACTTCCCTGTTCGAATTTAATCGGGTCGTGTTGGTGGTGTGACACTGCGTGATGTGCGGCGTTTACGCCAAGTTCAGGGTAGGCCCGGTTGGTCTGTTCTTTGCCAAGGGTGAAGACAAACACTCGCGTGATATCGGCCTTGAACGCGAGGGCGAGTAAGTCAAACATCAACTTGGCATGCTCGTCATACGATTCCGGGGCTCCCACTGGACGGTCTGGCAAGTCAATCACTGACTCGCCATGCTGTCGCTCGGCGACATGCAGTCGTCGTTCGACTTCTCGGACGGAGTCTAAATATTCGTTCACGCTGTTACGGTCTGATGGGCCTAATTGTCTCTGCAAGTGTGCAATGTCTTCGGTAACCCAATCCAAGATGCTCCTGTTTTGCTGCATCTGTGCTAAGCGCTGTTCTGGACTACCCCCGTCACCAAACATGCGCTGGAAGACGATCCGAGGGTTGGTGTCGTGCGGGTTGGGAGTGGTCGGGCTTCTCCAAGAAATACTGTTCGTGTATACACAGCTATAGCCGTTGTCACAATTCCCAATGAGATAGGTTTGTTCCATCGCCAATTCTAGTGATGTCAACGGGGTGTCGCCGCCAATATGCTGTGCAGCAATTTGGTCAGCGGTCGTGCCGTTGCGCACGTCGGCGCCTTCCGTTTCCTTCGGGTGAACACCACTCAGCCAGACAGTTCCCGCACGTGAGTGTTCTCCGTTTCCGTCACCAAGAGCCTCTGCTTGCTTTTGGCTCAGACCAATCGGAACAATGACTTGGTCCTTGAATCGCTCAAGTGGACTCAGTGTCTGAGACAAAGTCTTCAGGGCGCCTTCATCTTCTGGTTGCCACTGAGACATCACGGCCCCATTCGGAATATAGACAAAGCCAAGGCGACGGACAGGCTTTGCGGCAGTATTTGCGAGAACGGAGGCTGCTGGCACCATTGCGTCTAGCAGGGGGAGTCCGAGTGTGACGCCCATGCCGCGAAGAAATGTCCGACGGGGTAATGCCATCTTGGAAATAAACATAATAGGCCTCCTGAACCGTGCTCTTATTGAGCCGTAATCTCAGTCTCAACCTTGGCTAACCGCATTTGGAACGGTGTGCTTTGAACGATCCCGACAATCAATGATGCCAAGCTGTAGTCGTCTCCGGCTGATGTGCGAATAACTTGTCGAACCGCTGGTGCATCATAGTACTCCATACCGCGGCCGAGACTGTAGGTTAGGAGTTTCTCTGTCACAACGGTAGCAAACTGCGTTGGTTCTTGGGCCAAAAGAGCCAGCAGGTCGGCTGGTCCATCAAATGTGGTGCCATCCGGCATTGCTCCAGAAGCGTCGATGGTGCCTCCGCCGGGCATATGAGGTCTCCATCGACCTATCGCATCAAAATTCTCTAAGGCCAAGCCAAGCGGGTCCATTACTCGATGACAGCTAGCACAGACGGGATTTGCGCGGTGCTGTTCCATTCGTTCGCGCATTGCCAGTACTTTTCCCGAATCCTCGGTCGGTTCGAGTTCTGGCACATTCGCTGGTGGCGGTGGTGGTGGTGTTCCGAGTACGTTCTCCAAAATCCACTTTCCTCGGCCCACCGGTGAGGTTCGGTCAGGATACGAGGTCACCGTCAATATGCTTCCCTGTCCGAGGAGTCCCCGACGATTGTTTCCGGGGAGTGTCACTCTCCGGAAATCGTCACCGTAAACATTGCTGATTCCGTAGTGTTTCGCTAGTCGTTCGTTAAGAAACGTGAAGTCAGCGGTCAGCAAGTCGGTGACGCCACCGTTTTCGCGCATTATGTGGTCAAAAAAGAGTTCTGTTTCACGGACGAAATCTTGTCGAAGACTCTCGCCGAAGTTTGGAAAGATAACGTCAGACGGAAGCGTTCCGGAAATGTTTCTTAGGCGCAGCCATTGGCCAGCGAAGTTCTTTGCCAGAGCTTCTGAACGAGGGTCGGCGAGCATACGACGGACTTGGTATTCGACAGCGTCTGGATCTTGCAGCTGTCCTTGGACGGCAGCGTCTAGCAGTGTTTCGTCCGGGATGCTGCTCCAGAGAAAAAACGAAATTCTTGACGCCAACTCGATGTCGTTCAGACGATAGGGGTTCCCAGGCGTTGCATCTGGTGGGTCCGATACCACTCGGAACAGAAAATCCGGACTCACAAGGAGTGCGAGAATGGCTCTTTCGATTCCGAGTTCAAAACTACCGCTGTCGCGTGCTTGTTGGTAGAAAGTAAATAGCTCGGTAACGTCCGCTTCATCGACTGGTCGGCGATAAGCACGTT
>Ga0310120_10003898_pt1 | contig 10624 bp, 9 predicted proteins | sample CB27_AW_983_MG_FD_203506 | JGI IMG/M metagenome (GOLD analysis project Ga0310120, IMG submission 203506) | Marine microbial communities from Western Arctic Ocean, Canada - CB27_AW_983 | ecosystem: Environmental > Aquatic > Marine > Oceanic | place: Canada: Western Arctic Ocean | collected... | reverse complement strand
GGCTTCGTTCAGAACAAAAATGCCGTCCTGTTCTGCGGTTCCAGATTATTCTTTAGCAAATTGAATCCGCGGTTGATGGACTACTAGAGGGCGCCCTTCAATTTCTCGAAGCGGGCCTCGAGGCCGTCGAGTTCCCGGCGCTTTTGCGCGATGGAGCGGTTCAGGCTGGTCAGTTCGCCCAGGAGGCGGTCGCGTCCCCCGCCTGCCGCGGGTCTTCCACGCTTCGCTCCGCCCGTCCCGCCCCGCTTGAGCCAGTTGCTGATCGAGAGCGGTGAAGCGCCGAACTTCTTGGCCGCCGCGGCCACGCCGCCGCGCCCCTTCTCCGAATTCACCTGGCCTACGAAGGCGATCACCTTCTTCTTCAGGGAGTCCGAATAACGCTTCCCTTTTCCACCACGCTTTTTCGCGGTCTTCTTCGCGGTCTTTGTCGCTGCCTTCTTCGCTGTCTTCTTGGTTGCCTTGGCCATATGTTACGGGGGTTCTTGTCAGGAGGTGCACAAGCGTGTCACCGCCTGCAAATCAATCTCTCGGGTGCCATAGTTCCCGGCTCACCGCAATAGGTTTTTCCAATCCGGGTGCATTCCGACCCGCGTCGCACAGCTCCGCACCCTAAAAGAGCCCGGCTGCATCCGCACACCGGGCTCCTGAGTCAATGATAATCCCCACTGAGATTAACTTGTCTTCTTCTTTTCTTTGGGCTCGGCTTTGGCTTCTTCGATCTTGGAAGCCGCGAGGATCACGTGCTTGCCTTCTTTGCCGGCGGGCTTGCCTGTCACGGTCACGCGCTTGACCTTCTTGGTCGCGGGAGCCTTGAAAAAGGCCTTCACTTTCTTCCCGGTCAGGAGAATGGCCTTGCCGTCATCCAACTTGATCGCCTTCTGGCACTTGGTGACCACCTCGAGGTCACAGTGTGCACACACGACGTTGCCAGTGGCGGTGACATCCTCAGATTTGGGCTTCTCCGCGAATGCCGCGGTGCTCAGGGAGCCGACGAATAATGCAATAATCAACTTTTTCATATTTGTTCTGGTTGCGCTTTATACGAGGCGCTTCGAGTCGACTTATTCCCTAGCAAGGGGTGCTTGTCGAAAAATAAATTTTTCCTCTCAAGATTGCGCGATAATCTCCCTTTCCTGCTTGTGAAGCAGTCCAAACCGTTTCCCTTCCGGCGCCCGGTCCACGTGGCCCCGCGCCTCACTTCGCCTGCCCATCGAGACTGAAGAGATAGGCCAGGAGGTCTCCCAAGGCCTGGCGCGAAAATCCCTGCGCGGTCGGAGGCATGAGGCTGCCGATGCTCTCTTGTTTCTCGATCCGGTCGGCCGGGATCTCGTGAAGTCCGGCCACAGCGAAATCTCGCAGCAGGACGTGCTTCTTGTCGCGGCTGCCCTGCAGATAGCCCTGCAGGACCTGGCCGTCCTTCGTCGTCACCCGGGTCAGGGCGAAACCCTCCTTTATCTGGCGGGTCGGCCACATCACCTCCGTGACGATCCGCTCCGGGGGAACCCCGCTGCCGACCGCACTCAAGTCCGGCCCGATCACTCCGCCTTGCGTCCCGACCTTGTGGCAGGCCGCACAGCCGGCTTGCGCGGACCGGAAAAGCGCTTCGCCCTGCGCGCGATCCCCCTTCTTCCCGGCTGCAATCAGTTCGATCACCAGATCGTCGTTGAATTCGATCCACGTCGGCGACAACCCGGCCAGCCGATCGAGGGTGAGCCCCAGCTCTGCATCGACGAAGCCCGTCGCGATCCAGGCTCTCCGGAGACGTTCTCCCTGCTCCCGCTCCACCGTGAGCTTGGCCAGTTCCGCTGCGAGGCGTGAGGACCCGCCTTCCCGCCCCGCAAATGCTCCGAGGATCTCCCCAATGGGACCCGCTTCTCCGGTCTCCGCCAGAAACTGCGCTCCCCGACGCGCCGCCTCCGGCAAATCGAGATTCACCAGGGCCGACATCACCGCGATTTGGGGACTGCCCGGCTGCAGGGCGATCGCCTTGAGGTCTTCGATCGTCTCCTTCGTCCCCAGGACCCCGAGGGAGCGAATCGCCGCGGACCGCAGCGCGCGCTGGCCCTCCGCAGCCTTGGCCAGGGCAAGGACCCGGTCACGGACCTCCACCACCTTCCACTCCGCGGCCAGTTCCAGGGCGGCGACCCGGACCGCAGAGTCCTCGGCCAGCAAGGCCCGCCCCAGGGACGGCACCACGTCGAAGTCCGGACGCGGGCGGCCCTTCATGGTCCGTAAGAGGACCGCGTTCGGAGTAATCGCCTTCAGGACCTCACGCACATCCTCGTCCTCGCCGACCGCCACCAGCGCGTTCGCAAGAGCCAGGCGGGCCTCGTCCTTGACTTCCCCGCTCCGGACCATCTTCCGAATCTCCTCCAGCACCCCTTTCGAGTCGGCTGCCCCCAGCACGGCCGCCAGGCCACGCCGGTGCACTCCGAAATCGAGCCCCCCCCGCCGAAAGGCCGGCAGCCACTTCGACTTCAAATGGTGCACCGCCTGCGAAAAGGCGTAGTCGATCCACCTATCCCGGGCCGATTCGGCCGCCACCGCGGCGACCAGCACCGAGCGCGCTTCGGGGATCGCGGCACAGGCCAGCACCGCCTCCATGCGAACCCGCGGGTGTTGATCCCGCGCCGCCGCCACCAGCAGTTCGTGCCCTCCCTCCAGCCGGTTCCCCCAGCGGCCCGCCACGCGCGCTGCGTAGGCCCGCGCCCGGTGATCTTCCGAAGCCATGAGCCTCTTCACCATCGAAGCGTCCGGCACATCGATCCACTCCAGGACAGCCACTGCTTCCAGCAGGTTGCGTCCCGCATCAGGGCCCTGCTGCGAGGCAGACCAATCGCGAACCGCTCCCGCCACTTCATCCGGATCACGGCCGACCAGCACCTGCTTCGCCTTCATGCGCGTCCAACGCTGCGGCGACTTCAGGGCCTCCAGCAAGGCGGAGATGGAAGCCGAAACGAGCTTCGGGGGGGGCAGCGCGCCGGCCTTCGGAGTGATCCTCCAGATCCGGCCGTGCGTCTTGTCGCGCTCGGGGTGACGATAGAAATCATCCTGGTGGCACGTGATCGGGTTGTACCAGTCCACCACGTAGATGGCGCCGTCGGGCCCCACCTTGACGTCGATGGGCCGGAAGTTGCGGTGCTTCGAGCGCATGAACGGCTTGCGCCACTCCAGCTTGAATCCGGCTCCGTCCTCGATCGTTGCAAAGCGGCTCACCTGGTTCTTCTTGTAATCGCCAATCAGAAATTCTCCCTGCATCTCCGCCGGAAAGGTGCTCGCGCCGAGGCAATCGATTCCGCAGTAGCCGCCCGGGTTGCCGATTTGGGGCAGCCGGAGCCGGCGCTTGGCCGGGATCGAGGCCGGGGTCAGGTAGGAGACTCCCCCCGCCCCGTCGATCACGAAAGACTGCCCGAAGTCATCGAAGGCCACTCCCCACGGATTGCCCGGCCCCATGAAGTCGTCCAGCAGTCCGTCCAGGCGCAGTTCGCGGGGCCGCAGGCGATAGACCCCCGCTTGGAAGAGCGACGAGACCCCGAAGGGCGTCTCCACCCGCGACTCGATCCCGTCGCCCTGGCAAAACCACAACTCGCCTCCCGGGCTCCACACGAAACAATTGCTGGTCTGGTGCGAGTCCCCGTTGCCGAAGCCGCTCAGCAGAACCTCGCGCTCGTCCGCCACGCCATCGCCCGTCGTGTCGCGCAAGGTCAGCAGTTCGGTCCCCTGCCCGATGTAGACCCGGTCCGGACCGACCTCCATCCCGGTCGGAATGAGAAGCCCGTCCGCAAAGACCTTGGACTCGTCCGCTTTCCCGTCGTGATCCGTGTCGCGCAAGGCGATGACCTTGTCGTAACCCCGCACCCCGGGCTCAATCTGCGGATAGACATCCGAGCAGGCCACGTACATCCGGCCCCCGGCGTCCCAGCGAACCGAGAGAGGATTGGTGACCCCGTGGGACTCGTCCGCGAAAAGATTCACCTCGAACCCGTCGAGAAGCTCGAAGGAAGCCATTTCCTTTTCGATGTTGGCGTCCTTCGACCCCGTCCTGGGAGGCGCCTTGGGTGTCTCCCACCGCCCGCCGGTGCGAATCGCTTCCTCCGCCGCTTCGATCAGTTTCGGATACGTCGCCCATTCATCCTGGATGGAGGGAAGCCCGTGCGAAGCCTTTGAGAAGATCCGTTTGCTGTCATCGCCAAAGATGCACTTCCAGTTCGCGGGTCGCCAGTACTCGCTCCACAGGCGGTGCTTTTCCCGCACTGTTTCCCGCAGCTCGGCAATCTTGGGTCCTTTCGATTCGGCCGCAGCCGTCAGGCCCCGAATCAAGGATCCCACCGGGTCCTCCGCGTCCCCGGCCACAAAGGGAACCCCACGTTTCTTCGCGAGGGCCTCGATGGCCTGCGTGTATTCCGCGATCGCCGAGCGCCCCGCGGCGCCCTTCCACTCGAACCGCGAAGGCCCCAGCAAAACCACCCGTCTCTCGCCGCCGGCCAGTGTATCGAGCAGCTTGCCGTAAGCTTCCACGAACCGCTCCAGGCTCTCCGCGCCATCCAGCGACTCCATCTTGCCAAACTGCGCGATGATCACCGATGCCTTCACCCGCTCCAATTGCTTCTCCCAGTCGCCGAAGGCCTGGGGACGCCAGCGTTCGCGAACCGCGCTCTGGAAATAGACCGTGTCGCCCTCCCAGGCGAAGTCCCGAAACTTGGGCGCAGCCTTCCGCCACTTGATCGTCAGGGCCGTTTCGAGCCGGCCTTCCTTCTGCATCCGCACCATGTCGGCGCCGCCCACGAAGGCCACCACGTCGCCCGCGCGCAGTTCGAATTTCTCCGCAGCCCACCCGCTCGAAGCGCCGGCAAGACCGAGGACCACTATCGCAATTCCTGGTATCGTTTTCATTTCCCTCGCTTCAATTTGATGTCCTTCAATTCCATGACCATCTTGTCTCCGCCGTGCAATTGAAACCCGATAAATCCGCGGTCGAGGCGCTTGGCAGTTTCGTTGTCGATCACCTCGGAGGCTACCTTGCCGTTGATCGTGAACCACAGGCGGTTCCCCTTGGCGAAGACGTGCACTTCGTTCCACTCGCCCTTCTTCACGTCCGCCACTTCCATGGCGCCCTCGATCTTCTCCCACTTTTTCTTTCCATCCTCCCCGATCGTGACCCGCTCCCCGCGCTTCGCCAGGTAGTCGCCGCGATCGTTCTCGTGGAAATCCCACGCCCCCAGGACCTTGTCGCCGATCCCCACGTGCCCGATGTCGGCGTGGTATCCGTGCAGGCGGCTCGCCTTCCCTTTCACCGGCTGGCTGCGAACCTCGAGCCCGGTATTGCCCTTCGTGAGCAAGCGATAGCAGAACACCACCTCGAAGTCTCCCAGCTCATCCTTGAACATCAGGTAGGACTCGCGACCGGCACCCTTGCCCACGATCTTGCCGTCCACAACGGTCCAGTTCCCCGCCTCGCTCGCCGGCCGGCACTGCCAGCCGCCCAGCGACTTCCCGTCGAAGATCGATTGGAACCCTTCTTCCCCAAACAACGGACCGCTCGCCAGCAAGGCGAGGAACGGGATGAGCCATCGTGTCGTCTTCACGCCAAAACGCTATCGGGGTGGCCCCTCCGCGACAAGGAATTGCGTCCTGGAGCAAGGAAATCCCCCGTCCGGATCACAAGCGCTCATGCTCCCGAGCCCCGCTAGCCCGGGCGCTCCGGCTCCCGGCGGGCGCCATCCCGGAGGCCTGCTTCCCGTCGTTGATCAGGACCCCGAGAGCAGCGCACCGTACGGCCAAAGGTATGAGCGGCTGGGTCTCGGATCTACTTCGAGGGGGTCCTGGATTTGTCCCCCTCCGGGATCTCGACCTGGTTCGTGCGGGCCCACTCCTGGGCCGCGGCCGGATCCCGCCGATTCCATTCCCGCAAGCCGTGATTCACGGATCGGGTTCGGGTCTCCTCGTCGGAAATCGCAATGGCCCAACTCAGGGTCGACCCCTCGTCGATGTCGAAGGCCACCTTGCTGAACCCGACGATGCCACGGTCGCGGGCGGGACCATCCGGTTGCTCGCCCAGCCACGCCGCGGCCGCATCGAGATCACGATTCGCCCAGTTCCACAGGACGTGTCCCATCGCATCGGTGCGGCCCCCTCCGTCAGGTTGCTCTGCAAGCCAGGTCGCCGCCTCGGCCGGTTCCTGCCGGGCCCAGCTCCCCGCCACCGCCGTCATGTAGCGGTCGACATCATCCCGCCCGTCGAGGAATCCCGCGGCAGCTGCCGGTTCATTCTGCGCCCAGGTCTCCAGGGTTTGATGCAGAGCCCGCCGTTGATCTTCGCCCTCCAGCGACTGCGCCCAGGTCGCGGCCTCCTGCGGTGCCTTGCGGGCCCACACTTCCGCAATCTCGCCCACGACATGGCGGCGCGCCTCACCCGGTTCCAACTCGGCGGCCAACGACGCCGCTTTTTCAGGATCGGAAACCGCCAGCGTTCCGAGCACGCCGGTGTAGGCTCCGGCCCGCTGCTTCTCCGGAAGGGTTTCCGCCCACGCCAGGGCGGCGTCCGCATCCTGACGCACCCACGCCCGCGCAATCGTTCCCGCCAGCATGTGCCCTATCCATGGTTGATTCACGATCTTGTTGCCGGGATCGTGCAACCATGCCGCGGCGCGCCTGGGATCCCGGGCCGCCACACCGGCGATGATACCAATCGCCTCTCCTCCACCCTTCTTGAGTTGTCCTGCACGCAAACTCGCCAGGGCACCGTCGGGATCTTCTTGCGCCCACTTCGTCAGGAGAAGCTGCGCCAACATCTTGGCTTCCTGGTCCCACTCCGGCGCACTCTCACGCAGTTCCTGGAGGGCGGCCGGTATGTCGGCCAAGTCGATGCTCTCCGCGTAGGCCAGCAACGCCCTCACCCGCCGGATGGGATCGCTCTCCGCAAGGATCTCTTTCAGTGCGCCAGGCCGGTAGCGCTCCGCGCCCCCACCCTCCAACTTCGTCCGGCTCTTCGCCGCCTGTGCGCGCTGGACACCGCGGAAGTCCTCCCGCTCGGCGTGCCTCGCCGCTTCCAGCGAAGTGCGCAGCGTTTCGGACTCTTCCTTCAGCTTCGTGTTCTCGGTGCGCTGCAGCAGGATGACGGGAAGCGCCACGAGGACCGCTACCGAAAGAGGGGCGATGAAGGATTTTGGCATGCCGTTTCTTCTGGGGTCGAGAGGGGCCGGTCGCGCTGCGGGCCCGGGAAGGGGCCGCCCCGTGATCGGCCGGTTCCCGAACCTAGATAAGATCTTCCCCCATCGCAAGAAACCTGTCCCGTCTTCTCTCCTTTGCACAGCACGCCATCCACGGCTTCCGCATGCCGCTCTTTTTCCTGATCAGCGGCTACTTCACCGCCATGCTGTGGCGGCGCCGCGGCCTCGGCGCGTTGGTCCTGCACCGCCTCAAGCGTATCGCGCTGCCCATGGTGGGGGGTGGGTGGCCTTCGGGCCGCTCGTCATCGCCCTGCAGGTCCTCGTCATGCGATGGCAGCTCCCAAGTTTAGTGAAGTTCCTCGCCATCTGCGTCGTCACTTATGGCCTCCTGCTCGTGAGCTACGAGTTCGCGGTTCGTTACACCGTCGTCGGAACCATGCTCAACGGCAAGAAACTCCGCATTCCCAAGCTCCCGCCGCAAGCGAACTGACGACTGGAGGGCCGACCGTCGCAATTCACTCCCCGCCACGCTCCCATTCGTGTTACATTCGTGCCATTCGTGTTCGCCGATCCTTCAAACACGAATGCGCACGAATGCGCACGAATTGCCCACGAATGATCCGAGGAAACCCTCCACCGAGAACCCCTCAGTGCCATCAGTGTAATCAGTGGTCCAAGAAACGCCCCGCTCCTAACTATAAAAGCAAACCAGGTCGGTGTGGTCCCGCCCACAGCGCGAGAGCCAATTGCGAATCTCCGTGATGGAGTCGCCAATCTCCGCGTCCTCCACCCCGGCCCCCACCGACTGCGCCAGAACGCCCGCTATGCTCGGAATCTCCTCCACACCTAGATAGCCGATGGCCGGAAAGTCGTCGATGGGCGGCAAGGGAATGGGAGACCCGCGACTCACCAGGTGAGCATTCACGCTGAACTGCTCCGGTGCCACTCCCACCTCGACCAGAGCCTCGTCGACGGCCTCGGTCCATGCCGATCGCATCGCCGACCAACACCGGTTGCTCAGCACGTGTCCGAAGTGTCCGCACAGGAGCTCCAGGGCGTACCCGTACTTGGACCCCGAATTCTCATCCAGCCCTTCGCCCATCACGAGATGGGTGAGCGCCCGTTCCATCGGAACGCTCCCCTCATCCAACTCATCGATCTCGGCAAACCCGTTGCCGAACTCGCGACACAGCTTCTTCACCAGGCGCCGTTTGCGCGATCCCAGGCACTTCTCAAGCGCGGCAAGCGAAACCGAATAGGGCTGGATCGCGTAGCTCATCTCGCGTGGGCATTTCCGGCGCTATGGGAAGGTCATGCTGCTTCTCAGGCGCGAGGTCAAGCCCGCTTGACAATCACCCCGTCGCCCACTCCCGATTCCAGTTGCACCTGGGGCGAATTCTGTCCAGCCTTGATCGATCTGCGAATCGATTCGCAGGGCAACCCGCCTCTCGACCAGATGAAACGGACCGCGCCCTCTCATCACTCCCGCCTTCGTACCGGACTCTTACCAGCGGCCCTCCTCCTGGCGAGCCCCTCCTCTCACGCCGCCGATCGATTCTGGATCACCCCCACCGGAGGCAGCTTCACGGACCCCGCCAACTGGTCCACCACCTCCGGCGGCGCGGCGGGAGCGACCATCCCCGGGGCGGCGGACGTCGCAATCTTCGACTCGAACGCCACCTACAGGGTCTTTGCCAGCGTCGGCCTCAACGCCACCAACACCAGTCTGAACCTGCGCAGCGGCACCGTCACGCTGGACTTGAACGATATCGGGACCTACACCCTCACTGATTCGGGCGCCGTCACCCTCGACAGCGATTTCATCTTCAGAGAGGGCAACCTGGAGGTGGACACTAACGGAGACATCATTTCGGTCGGATCCTCGCTCCGTGTCACCGTGAACGGTCACATCGGTTCCGGGACATTCAAGCCGAAGATGAACGTCGGCGATCCCGGCGGCGCAAGCGTGACAGTCGACAACAATGGACGAATCGATCTCGTCGACCTGACCCTCGGTCATGTCAGTGGCTGGGGGGGATCGATGACCCTCACCGGTCCCCTCGCGATTCTGACAGTAGATAGTTCCACCGGCGTCGGTAGCTCCGAAGATGGCACCCTGCAGGTCCTCGGCGGCGCCTCCCTCACCGCAGGCACCTTTTTTACCGTGGGGGGATTCGAGGGAGTCGCCGGTGACGTCACCGTCAGCGGAGCCGGATCGGAAGTGATTGGCAGCGGCAATATGGACATCGGGTGCCAGGGCACCGCTTCCCTCACCATTGCTGCCGGAGGTCTGGTGATTTCGGGCACCGATGCCAAGCTGGGCGATCTAGCCAGTTCCACCGGCGTGGCTCTGATCACGGGTCGCGCTGGGATGTGGGGAACATCCTCGACGTCGGTAATATTGGGGCGGGGACCGTTACAGTCTCGGATGGCGGAGCGGTTTCGAGCCTAAACCTGACCCGCCTGGGCAATGTCGCCGGGAGCACCGGGCGCGCCACCGTGACCGGTAACGGCTCGGTATGGGACTGCAACAACAACTTCGTGGTCGGACTGTCCGGCGACGGCGACTTGACCGTCGCAGACGGCGGGGCCGTTTCGGCCTTAAGCCTTATCCTCGGAAACAACGCCTCCAGCAACGGCGTGGCGTCGGTTGCCGGCACAGGAAGCACGATTTCCACGACCAGTAGCGTGACGGTGGCGAACTCGGGAGAAGGATCCTTGCGCGTTTCCTCCGGTGGCGAGCTCGACGTGGGAGGTGATCTCAGCATCCTCGATCCGGCCGGGACTCCGCAGGGCACCCTCACTCTGGATGGTGGGTCGATTTACGTCTCCGACCACTTCACCAATGACGGCGTCTTCAACTTCATCGACGGCCTGCTTCGAGTCGCGGGTAATTTCCAGCCGAACCCCGCCTCGGGAACCTTTACGATCGAGGGTGAATCCGAGAGCGACCTCCCCACCTTGGAGCTCCTGGGATTTGGACCAACCACCAGTAATATCACTAGTGAGCTGAGGGTGGGCGATGCGCGTCGCGGCCAGTTGATCCTCGGCCAGGGCCGAATCCTGGACGTGTCAGGCAACGTCGAGATCGGCGCGCAGGCCGGGAGCGAGGGGATTGTGAACGTGGAGGGCGGGGCGAGGCTGACCGCCACCGGGACCGTGGCGGTGGGCGGCGATATCGGCCTCAGCCCCGGAGGGGCAGGCTCCCTCACCATCCGGAACGGAACCCTCGAGTGTAACAGCCTGTTCGTCTACGGCGATGCAACGATCAACTTTGACGGAGGAATTATCTCGATCGTCAACTCATTTCTCGGGGGCCAGTTCAACTGGGGTGCAGGACAAAAATATGAGGAAGAGCCGCGGGATCCCTTTTTATTTGACCTTGTAAATGTCTAGCATACTAGACATGATCGGGGGCATGGCTGCAAATTCGAACCAATCCAACCTCGAACGAGA
>Ga0310120_10003897_pt1 | contig 10625 bp, 9 predicted proteins | sample CB27_AW_983_MG_FD_203506 | JGI IMG/M metagenome (GOLD analysis project Ga0310120, IMG submission 203506) | Marine microbial communities from Western Arctic Ocean, Canada - CB27_AW_983 | ecosystem: Environmental > Aquatic > Marine > Oceanic | place: Canada: Western Arctic Ocean | collected... | reverse complement strand
TAATCCTATTGCTATGACTGTTATTATCATTCCAATTATCATTGTACCTTTTTTTAACGTAGCACTTTTTTTGCCAGTTGAATCTCTTGGTAAAATAACTTTAAAGACAACTTGAGAAACAACCATCATTACTGCGAGTACTTGAAAAGCTAAAGAAAAATTTCCTAAAACTATGAAACCTAATAAAGGCACGATAATCAGCTTATCAATATTACCGTTTGTTCTACCTAAAATCTGCAAAATATAATTATTTATTATAAACCCTTTTCGTGGAATTAATTCCTTAAAGTTGAAATTATTTTCTGAAATCATTTGACGAATTGGGAAAATAAAAATTAAAAATGATAGCCCTACTCCAAACAAAATCCATTCATAGCCAAAAATATAGAATGTAGCTATTCCAAAGACCACAGTGAGAATTTTTTGAATTAATGAAAATTTGAAGAATTTTTTTGAGGATCTTTTGCCTAATAGATATCCTATGGCAAAATTACTCAATATGTATCCTAAAATTAATGGGACGAAATCAATTCTATTGAAAACAATTGCCAAAATTATTGTTGAAATAGAACCAATTATGATGGAAATTATGTATAAAGGTGAAATTACGTGAATTTTTTTAGCTGCGTATACGGTTACAGAATTTTGTGTTCCAATTGAGGAGAATGCATCAGCGAAACTTACTATACCTAGGATAAATGATAGTTGCCCAAATATTTCTGGTCCGACTTGAGATGCAATATAAAACCAAAAAATTGCACTTATTCCTCGTCCTATTATTTCTGAAGACCCAATATGCGCTAATTCTTTTACTTTCTCTAATTTCCCCCAATAATCATTGAAAAATCCCGTCATATACTAATTCCATTATTTTTCATTCAAATGTGCACAAAAGTGTTTAGATGAATTGATAACAAATCAATTTTGAAATAAAATTTAACTATTTCTCCACATTAATTAAATTAACGTTACATCACTACTACTGAAATATATTCATCTTAATTAAAAATTGATTATGAGGAAAAAAATTGTTGTTTGGTGTGGTGCTGATTTTACTCACTTTTGTATGCTTTATTATTTGCAAAAAAAATTGGATGCTGATTTTTATTGTATTGCTGATATAACTCCAAATGTAAAAGATTTTTTTAATACTCAGAAGCTAGTTAATTTCAAAAAAATTTGGTTTTTTCACGATCATATAACGAAATTAACAAATCCCGATATTGACTATTTAGCAGCATTTGAAAAAAAGTATAAAATAAATTTATGGAATTTGGCTTTAAACGAAAGAATGTTTTATAGATTTAATGACTTTCACAAGTTTACTCGTGATGAAATTCTTAGTATATACCAACAGGCATGTGTTTTATTTGAAAATATCATTAACGAAGTAAAACCAGATTTTTTTATTACTAAAGAAACAGCGTTTCATCATTTAGAGTTGTTTTATGAGATGTGTTTAAAGTCAGGAATACAATCGTTGATGCTGAATCAACCTAATCTAGGTAAACGATCTATGATATCCAAAAAATGCAGAATTCCAGATTATATGTCTAAAAGAAAAAAACATATTTCAAAAAACAGAGATTTTCATGAGCTACAGCAATATCTTGAATCATTAAATACTTCTGAATCAATTAAAAACTATTTAGAGCAACACGCTAATTCAAAATTAGATTTACTCAAAGCATTTTTAATATTTATGACATCTAACAATTCTTCAATTCACACAAACTACAATTATTTTGGACGAACAAAAATTAAAGTTTTATCAAACGAAATTTTAATTCGATTTAAAAAAGCAAATCGTAGAAATTTTATCAATAAAAATCTTGTACAAAGTATGAACTCATCAAAAAAATTTGTGTATTTTCCTTTATCTGTAGATATGGAACGCAATTTGTTAATTGGCTCTCCCTATTTTACGAATCAAATTGAATTGATCAAAAATATTGCACAATCTTTGCCTGTTGAATACAGTCTTTTTGTAAAAGAGAATCCTTCACAAGAAAGCAGAGAATGGCGTTCAACATATGATTACAAACGAATTCTAGAAATTCCTAATGTAACTCTCTTTCACCCATCATTTTCATCAAAAAATCTTATTGAAAGTTGTTCGCTTTTAGTTACTATTGGCGGTTCGTCTGGTTTAGAAGCAACATTTTATGGGAAACCATCCATAGTTTTTTCTGATGTTGGTTATTCTACTTTACCATCTGTTTTTAAAGTAGAAAATACTCAGAATCTGCCCCAAATTATCAAAAAAGCATTAAAAACTAAAGTTAATTCGTCAGATCTTGATCAATATTTACATTCTCTTGAGAAAGAAATGTTTTCATATGACACGTTTAATTTTGCCTCAATTTTAAAAAATAAATTGTATCTAGGAGGAAATTTACACGATATCAAAATTTCTGAATCTGATATAATGTCTATTATTAGTACACAAAAAGATACGCTAGAATTACTTGCAGAGGAACATCTTAAAAAAATCAAGCGAATGCCCAAAAACTGATATGGATTGTATTGTAATAGGCAGTTTTTTTCTTAAAAAGAAAAATTGATGAAAAGGAATGAATATAACCAATTATTATTGTATTTCGATTGACCACAAAATCAAAAGTTAGTTCCCAGGTTTGTAAGAAGATATCATTAATCCTTACAGATGTTGATGGTGTTTTAACTGATGGATCCAGATATTATTCTAAGAATGGTGAAAATATAAAAAAATTTCATGTTAGAGATGGTATGGGTATAAACATTCTTCTTAGAAATGATATCAAGACTATTATTGTAACAAAAGAACGATCCGAAATTGTAAAAAAATGGGCTAAAGATGTAAACATACATAGAGTACTGATGGGAATAAAAAATAAAGAAACTGTACTGACAAAACTCTGCAAAGAATTTAATTTACAGCCAAACCAAATAGCATTTATCGGTGACGATGTAAACGATCTTCCACTTTTAAAATTAGTTGGAATTTCGGCCTCTCCTTGTGATGCAATTAATCAAGTTAAAAATTCAGTGAAGTATGTTTGTACATGTAATGGAGGTCAAGGAGCATTTCGAGAATTCGCTGATTTTATTCTTACTCAAAAATTTTCTAAGAAACTTATCTGGTACTAGCAAACATTATTAATGAATTTTTAATCTTTAAACTAAATGGTAATCATAGTCGCAGAGGTTGGGATTAATCATAATGGTGATTTGTCTATCGCAAAGAAGCTTATTGATATTGCTGTTTCAACAGGCTGCAATGCTGTAAAATTTCAAAAACGTAACGTAGAAAAAGTTTATCCTAAAGATGTTTTAGACATGCCACGTGAAAGTCCATGGGGTACAACTACAAGGGAACAAAAACATGGTTTGGAACTTTCTCTGAAACAATTTTCTATTATTGATAAATATTGTAAGAAGAAAAAAATATTATGGTATGTTTCATGCTGGGACGTTCAAAGTCAAATAGAAATGAGGAAATTTAAAACAAAATATAACAAGATCGCATCCGCAATGCTGGTTCATAAGAATCTGTTAGAAATTGTTGCCAAGGAAAAAAAACATACTTTCATCTCAACTGGCATGAGTTCTATGAAACAAATTTCTGATGCTGTAAAAATTTTCCGTAAACATAAATGTCCATTTGAATTAATGCACTCCCATAGCGCATATCCCATGCCTCATGATGAGGCTAATCTTCGTTTAATCCCTATTTTGGCAAAAAAATTCAAGTGTAATGTGGGATATAGTGGTCATGAAGTGAGTGCATACAACATTTGTATTCCTGCGGTTCTATTAGGTGCAACATCAATTGAAAGGCATATTACGATTGATAGAACTATGTATGGTTCAGATCAGTCTGCATCACTTGAAGAAATTGGATTGAAAAGACTAGTCAGAGATGTACGTATGATTGATAAAATCTTAGGTGATGGTAGAAAAAAAGTATGGACGTCAGAATTACCAGCACAGAAGAAATTGAGACAACAACTGGCTTAATTTTATGAATTCTAATATTGTATTTTTAATTATTGATTCATTTAGAGCTGACAAATTTTTTGGCACTAACAGCACTAGCAAAAAACCAAATATTGATCATTTAATTAAAAATGGTACATATTTTTCTCAAACCATCGCATCAGCTGATGCTACAATACTAACATGGTCCAGTATATACACAGGAAAATTTCCATTTAAAACTGGAATTAGATCAGAACGTTTCGGCAAATTAGACAAAGACATTATGACCATATTTGATTATTTAAAAAAATTTGGTTATTCATTTTATAGTTTCATTCCATCATTTTCAGAAACTATAGGATTATTTCCTAATTTTAAAAATGAAAACAACCTTTATGATTTTACTGAAAGATTGGATTCAGGGTTAAGTGAAAAAATTCTATCTTTACTTTCTTCAATGTCCATGAAACAACCATGGTTTCTGAATATTCATCTAATGGATCTACATTTTCCATTAGTTGTACCATCAAGTTTTAACAATCAAAAGTTTGGATTTTCTAAATACGAGCAAATAATTTCATCATTTGATCAATGGTTAGGAAAATTTATCAAAAAAATTGACTTCAAAAACACAATTCTGATAGTCACTGCGGATCATGGAACATATATCAAAAAAATTAAAAAAAATTCTGAAGTAATTGATTTTGAGGATGATGGTGAAAGGGAAATTATTAAGAAAAAACTAGCTAAAAATATTCCTAAAATTATGAAACCGCTAAAAGATAAACTCTTTTTTTCTATGGAATCCAAAAAACAATTAGCAAAAATGCGAAAACTTTCAAAATATAGTCTTGCATTACATGAAAAACGGGCATTAATGTCTGGACAGTTTTCTATAGATCATGATCTTTATGATGAAAAACTACATGTACCATTATTGTTCGTTGGAAAAAATATAGAAAAACAAAAGATTTTTTCTAAACAGGTTGGGTTAGTAGATATTTTACCAACAATTTGCTATCTTGCTGACATAGACTTTGATTATACTGGCTGTGATGGAAGAAACTTATTTCCTCTTAAAAATGAGGAGATTTTCCAAGAATTGCCTGTATACATAGAAAGCAATCCAATGATTGATATGAAATCAAATGATGTTATAGGTATACGAACATCAGATTTTAAATATTTTAGGGACAAAGATTCTAAGAATAAGCGAGTGCATTTATTTGATTTATCAAATGATCCCTTTGAAGAAAAAAATATTGCACCTACAAACCAAACGAAGGCTTCTGAAATGGAAGAAATTCTACAGAAAATACTAAAAAATACTAAAAAAGAATCTAATGAAGATGATTTAACTTCAGATGAAATCGAGAATGAGTTAAGAAAAATGGGATATGTATAACTAGTATGAAAAGTTAGTATGAAAAGTTAGTATGAAAAATTAGAATAAGCCATATATGATTACTAATTTCTCTCTTCATGAATGTTGTATTTATTACAATGGATGGAGCACGTGTAGATCGGATAATTAAAGGTAAAAACTACAAAAAAATAATTTCCCAAAGTGCTTTTTTCCCAAAAACAATCACCTACGCGCCATTTACAATTAGTGCAATGCACGCAGTTTTTTCAGGCGTATATGGTTTTAAGAATGGTGTAAATAGTTATTGGTCTAGTCCTAATTTTAAAAAAGAATTTTACAAAACTCTTCCAAAATTTCTAAAAGATGCTGGTTATGTCACTTTTGGTGACTCGATCAATAAACTTGTACTACCTTCTGACGGTTTTGATGAATTGAAAATACATGACGAATTAAACGATGATCTTACTGAACGTCATAAATTATTATTAGAAAAAATGAGAAAATTAAAGCAAAGAGGAAAAAAATTCTTTCTTTATCTTCATTATAGTAATATCCATACGGGTATAATGCAAGAAGTTTTAAAAAAATACGATAATTTTAGTAAGGAATATTTTTCCAACAAGGAAAAAAACTCACGTTTTTATGATGAGTTATTTAATAATGCGGATGAATATCTTGGCGAAATTATAAATCATTTTAAGAATCTTGGCTTTAATGAGGATACTTTGTTGGTCATAATTTCTGATCATGGTATTAGTATTGGCGAGAAATTTGGTGAAAGAGCATATGGTGTGTTTTGCTATGATACTACATTGATTTCAACTGCATTGTTTTATTATCCTCAAGTTTTGCCAATCACTGTCAAGAACCAAATACGCTCAATAGACATATTACCAACAATTTTAGAATTATTATCTATCCCACACGATAAAAACTACAAGGAAATTGATGGCATAAGTATAGTGCCGTTAATTAATGGAAAAGAAGATGGACGAATAGCTTTTTCACAATCTGGAAATCCATTGAATTCTAGCAAACCACCAAAAGAACCAAATGTCTATGCAGTTAGAACTGATGAATGGAAATACATCAGAAACATTCACAATAATATTGAAGAATTATATTTTCTAAAAGATGATCCTAACGAAGAAACTAATCTTATTGATATCAAAAAAAAGAAATCTGATGAAATGCGGTATCAAATGAATAAAATATTAAATTCATAAAATATGACAACTTTGGGAATATTATGAATTTTGAAGAAAAGGAATCAGAAGTTGAGAACGAATTAAAAAAACTTGGTTATTGGAATGATTTGTATGAAAAAAATAATTATTTTGGAACAGGTCCTACTATACTTGCAGCCTATGCCAAGAAAATTCTTGACGAATATTCTCTGAAAAATATACTTGAATTAGGATGTGGCCAAGGTAGAGATTCTATTTATTTTGCAAAACTTGGTTACAGCATAATTGCATCAGATATATCTGAAAATGCCATTAAATTTATTGAAAAAATCAGTAATGATGAAAATTTAAAAAATCTTCAGCTGGTTGTTCATGATGTACAAAAACCACTTAATTTCCAAAATTCGAAATTTGATATGGTATATTCAAACCTAGCATTACAATTCTTTGATTTATCTCAACTTAGTAAGATATTTTCGAATATCGCTGATGCCATGTTACCAAATTCATTTTTCTTATTTTCTACAAAGAAAGTTGGTGATAAATATTATGATTTTGGAAATAAAATATCTGGTAGTGCATTTGAATACAAAGGAATTACACGGTTTTTCTTTACTAAATCTAAACTTGAAACTTTATTAGAAAAGAATTTTACGATAATCTCATTTGAAGAAGATAAACATGTTAATCCTGACAATACAGTTAGCGTTTGGTGGAAAATCTTAGTTAAAAAATAATCTATTTCTTTTCACTTACGACTGTAACAATTGAAAATAGAATTACAGCAGTCATGAGAAGAACTGCCCCAAGTACAATACAACCAATTCCGATTAATGAAATATTTGTAATTATCACTTGACTTTCTGCATAAATCTGGAGTGTCCACGCAATAAAACCCAAACCAATTATTAAGAAAATTATACCTGGGATGCCATAAAATTTCAAAGGATTGTGTATGGATGTAAATTTGATTGTACTTAATATAACAGATGTACCATGTGAAACTGGATTATGTGTTGATGTGTCTCCATCATAACGTACCTTAATTGGAACTTCTGCTATCTTTAATCCTAAATTATTTGCTTTAATCAAAATTTCAGTAGAAACACCCATACCTCTATCAGATGGCGTAATTTCTTTTAACACTCGTTTACTATACGCTCTAAACCCACTTTGAGAATCTGTCAATTTCTCTTTGATGGACATGTTAGTAACTTTGGTAATCATTTTTATTCCAAATTTTCTGTAATTTGGTATTTCTTCTGATTTCTTATGTAGAAATCTCGAACCAATTACTATATCCACCATTTTATTTTTAATTGGTTCAAAAACGGAATTAACGTCTTCAATTCTATGTTGTCCATCTCCATCAAATGTAATCAAAACATCAAAATCTAATTCCTTAGCTTTTAAAAAAAGCGAGTGTATTGCTGCACCATACCCCAAATTTTTTGGATGATTAATCACTAAAGCGCCCAAATCTCTTGCAATATCTCCTGTAAGATCTGACGAACCATCATTGCAAACGATAATTGAATCTGTGATTTTTTTTAATTTGGTGATTATACTAGCAATATTTTTTTCTTCGTTATATGCTGGAATTCCTATTGCGATCTTCATTCTTATTTTATTCTCTATTTTAGTTTAAAACTTAACGCATAATTCATTCGACGAATATGATAATTTATTCTTGATAGATGAATTTCATCATTTAATTTTATAACAAGTGATAAATTATGCATTACGTAATCTGCCTTATTGACATCTGGATCAAATGATAACTCGAATAAAAAAGTTGAATTTCTTACATCAAAAGATTTTGATTACAATGTATTAACAAAAAATTTAGAAAAATACATAAATTTATCTAGTCAGGAAGAGCAAAAAATAGTCCAAGATATTATATCTGATTTTAAATCTAAAAATTTTTCATTGTTGTCTCCACAAGTATTATATTTTTTAGAACATGCACCGACTGAAAAATGGTGTGAGTATCTAATATTTAGATATAAATTCGATAATTTTCCCAAGAAAAAAATTGTTTCTGATTTTCCTAATTATATTCTCATAGAACCTGTTTCTTCTTGTAATCTCAGATGTATCATGTGTTTTCAAATTGATGAGAGCTTTACTAATGATCAAAAGTTTATGGGCTTAATGGATTTAGATCTATTTAAAAAAATTATTGATCAGATATATGAAGGTGGAACAAAGGCCATTACATTAGCATCTCGTGGTGAACCTACACTTCATCCTAAATTGGGCGAAATGTTGGAATATTGTAAAGATAAATTTCTAGAATTAAAAATTAATACTAATGCAACTAGATTAAATGATAAGTTAATCCATCAAATCCTAAAAAGTAATACAACGGATGTGGTATTCTCAATTGATTCTTATGAAAAAAGTGAATATGAAAGTATTCGAGTAAAAGGAATTTTTGAACAAGTATTAGATAATATTAAAAGATTTAAAGATATTAGAGATAATTTATATCCAAATTCTAGATGTGCTACACGTGTTAGTGGAGTTAAAGTTAACAAAGAACAGAATCCAAATGCTTTTAAAAATTTCTGGAAAGAATATGTTGATCATGTTGTTATGGTAGAGATGGAAAATAGATGGGATACATATCATAACCCCAAAGATATTGCAGGACAATCACCATGTAATTACTTGTGGGAAAGGATGTATATCTGGTATGATGGATTGTGTAATCCGTGTGACATTGATTACAAAAGTGAATTAAGTGTGGGTTCTGTTTTGGATCAACCCATTAGTCAAATATGGCATGACAAAAAATTTACAGAATTAAGAAATGCACATCTGAATAGTAAAAGGAATATGGTATATCCATGTGATAGATGTCCAGTTGGCTAAAAAATTAGGTCTAATAGGATATAGGAATCACGCAAAGAGATTATTAGATATCTTAACTAGTTATACTGATTTTGAAGTAACTCACATCTACCATCCTACAAAAAAGATAGTTGATCCTCTAATAACAAATGACATTGATAGTATGTATGATTGTGATGCAATCATAATTGCATCTCCAAACAGTACTCATTTTAATTACATTATGAAATTCATCAAGAATTCTAATTGTTTTATATTCTGTGAAAAACCCCCTTGCACATCAATTGAAGAAATAGAAAAATTAAATTCTTTGGGAGATAATGAAAAGCACAGAATTTTTTTTAATTTTAACTATAGATTTTCTGAAACAAGTAAAATCATTAAGGATTCCATCCATTCAGAAAAGATTGGGAAAATAATTCATGTTTCTATCGTATCTACCCATGGTTTAGCCTTTAAGGATGGTTATAATAATTCATGGAGAGCAGATGGTAAGACTAACCTTCATAATATTTTGGAAACTGTTACCATACATTTTCTAGATCTGTTAAATCTTCATTTTGGTGAAATAAGTAATTGCATGTATATTCCAAGCAAATTTTCTGATCAAGGAAATTCTTTTGATACATGTCATATTTTGCTTGAATATAAAAACGGTTTAACCTGCTCAATTTTAAATTCATATGCTTCTTCTTACATTGAGGAAATTTCTATTATTGGAACAAATGGGCATGCTTCTATTAGAGATAACATCTTGAATAAATTCTATCCACGTGACACTTTTGACGATGATGGATTTTTTGATACTCCACCTAAAATGCATGAAGAAACTGTTAATACAAAATTACACTATAAAAATTCACTACAGAGTTCAGTAGATTACTTTCTTACTCATATTAAAAATCGTGAACCTTTTCAAATATCTGATTTTGATTTAAGTTTATCAACAAACAAACAGATTCTTAATCTTAAAAATAATCTATAATTTACTTTTTATAAAATCTATGGCATTTACTGGTGATGGATCAATCTGATTCAAAATTGCACGATAAATACTAGAGTAATCTAACAAATAAATAAGATTAATAATTTTTGATAAAATATTACCTTCAACTGATTTAGTTTCAAAGCACTCAATTCCTCTTTCATTAAAAAATTCTTTTAAAATATTCCACCTTTCAATTGTTTTGATATGATCATCATGTCCTCTAATTAAAATTGGTTGTACTTTTGAATTTTCTTCCCAAGCAACA
>Ga0310120_10003895_pt1 | contig 10626 bp, 7 predicted proteins | sample CB27_AW_983_MG_FD_203506 | JGI IMG/M metagenome (GOLD analysis project Ga0310120, IMG submission 203506) | Marine microbial communities from Western Arctic Ocean, Canada - CB27_AW_983 | ecosystem: Environmental > Aquatic > Marine > Oceanic | place: Canada: Western Arctic Ocean | collected... | reverse complement strand
CGCCCGAAGCCGAGTCGGAGCGTCAACGAACGCGATCCAAAGCGGTGCAGAGCCCCGCACTCCACAGGCCGACGCTCTGTCTTATCCTTGCACCATTCGGGGTAGGCCGGCGGCATCCTTGGCGGCTTGTCGAAACGACAGGGATCAATCCGGCCGGAGGATGACTTTCAGAAAAGGTTCCTTCCCTTCGTGGAGGCGGGCGAACCACGCGGCGCCGTCCTCGAGCGGAGCCACTTCGGAGATGAGGGCTCTGACGTTGATGTCGCCCGCCGCGATGGCCGCCAGGGATTCGGGGTACTCGCCGTTGATGGCGCAGGAGCCCAGCACATCGAGTTCGCGCGTCACGACCGCCTGCAGCGGAAACTCGACCTCGGGCGCGAGGTTGCCGATGAGGCAGACCCGTCCGCCCTTGCGGGCACAATTGACGGCAAGTTTCACGGTGGGATTGATTCCGACCACCTCCATCACGACGTCCGCACCTTCCCCTTCGGTGAGTTCACGCACCTCCGCCACGACGTCGGTCCGGTCGGAGCGAAGCCCGGCCGTGGCGCCCAGTTGCAGGGCGAGCGCGAGACGGGACTCGTTCAGGTCGACCGCGATGATCTGCGCACAACCGGCGCGCGCCAGCCCCTGCACGACCAGCAGTCCGATCAGTCCGGCGCCCACCACCACCGCCGCGTCGCCGGGCTGAATGCGGGCGCGGTTCACGGCGTGGAGGGCCACCGAGACCGGTTCCGCAAAGGCGGCCTCCTCGAAAGGGACCCCCTCGGGAACGCGATGGCAGATGCGGCCGGGCACGATCACGTAATCCGCAAAGGCGCCCTGCCGGCGGAATTCCGGAGTAGACACTCCGAGGACTTCGCGGTGTTCGCACAGGTTGACGTGGCCCGCGCGGCAGTAGTCGCAGTCCCCGCAATAGATCGTGCTGTCAAAGGTCACGCGATCGCCGGCGGTCCAGTCCGTGACGCCGGCGCCGCATCGTTCCACCACTCCGCTGGCCTCGTGCCCCATCACGATGGGCGGAATGCGGCGACCGCTGCTGCCGTCCATGCCATGGATGTCGCTCCCGCAGATGCCGCATGCTTTGACCTTCACGAGGAGATCGCCAGGGCCCGGATCGGGGACGGGCATCTCGATCAGGTCGAAGGTGGAGGCGGCGATGAGTTCGAGGGCTTTCATGGGTGATTCAGTCTCCGCGGAAGTCGTAGCAGATGATGCGGGGCGGGGCGTTGGTGAGAAGGTCGGGTTCGTTTTGGGAAACGTAAAGGAGGCCCTTGTGGAGGGTGGGGAGGGCCCAGGTGGAGCGGGCCGCGAAGAGGCGCACCCGTTGCAGGGTTTTGGGGCCCTTGGGCGACAGCTCCAACTCGGCCAGGACACCGTCTTCGCCGAGGCAGAAGACGCGGCGGTCCGCATGCAGGAGGGTGGCACGGAAAAGGCCATGGGTGCGCCTCGTTACCGGATCCTTCCATTGCATGTCGTCCTCCCACAGAATCTTCCCGGTTTCGGCGTTGGCGCATTTGAACTGGGTGTCGGGGACGTTGCGTCCGGCAAAGCCATAGAGGTGGCCGTCGATGAGCAGCGGCATCATCCAGTGCATGCCGAACCAGCGCTCCTTCCAGAGCACTTTCGACTTCAGGCGCGCATCGAATTCCAGCATGACACCGCCCTTCGAGTAGCAGTCCCCGAAGTAGACGCGCTTGTCGCCGATCACGAGGGGGGAATTGGCGAGGACCGATTCGTAGAGGTCGGCCCGCCACGGGAAGCGGTCGTATACCGCGCCCGTCATGGCGTCGATGGTGAGAAGGCCGCCGTGCGTGGGACGGCTCTCGCCCGCCGCCGCCACGATCGCGCAGTCCTTGCCGCGGAGTTTCGCGACGGTGGGGGAGGCGTAACTGGCGCCCCAGGCATCCTTGACGACCCATAGGGTCTTGCCGGTGGCGGCCTCGAGGGCGGCCACGCAAACCCCATCGCCCTCCTTCTCGGCCTTGCCGCCCACATTGACGATGACGCGGTCCTTCCACACCACTGGTGAGGGGCCGTAACCGAAGAAATACTTCGGGATGTTGTATTCCTTCCCGAGGTCGCGCTTCCAGATCACCTTGCCGGTCTTGAGGTCCAGGCAGTGGAACACGCCGGTGACACCAACCACGTAGACCTTTCCCTTGTGCAGCACCGGACTGGAGCGTGGTCCGGGGCTGAACCCGTAGCGATCCCGGTAGCGGACCGGGTAATCGAAGCGCCAGAGCCGCTTGCCGGTCTCCGGCTCGAGACAGTCGATGGTCTCCTTGCCGCTGTCGCGACCCGCGGCATCGGCATCCTCCAGTCGATGAAAATAGATCAGCTTCCCGTCCGCGAAGAGCGGGGAGGAATAGCCTTCGCCTGTGGCCAGCTCCCAAACCTTCTTCGGTCCGCCCTCCGGCCACTTCTTGAGGAGCTTGCTCTCCTTCGAGGTGGCGTTGTCGTAGGCGCCGAGGAAGCGCGGCCAGTCCTCCGTCACCGCCCCTTTGGGGAGGGGCTTGGGAGCGGCGTGAAAGGTGAGGGCCGGGTCCGCGGCGAAGACCCCGGAGGAAAACAGCGCGAAGGCGAGGGAAATACAGCGGCAGGGGGCGGACATGGGACGACTTGCTTTGGTGGGAAGCTTCCACGGGCGCCGGGGGAGGTCCAGACGGAATGGGGCCCAGCAAGATAGTTAAGAAATGTTAATTAAATCATGGATTTTGACGGGTGGGTGCGCTAAAGTGTCCCCCGTCTTCAGGGCGGCCCATTTCACCCCCGCCTCTCTGCAATTGTCCTCCCACCTCTTCCTGCATGAAACTACTACCCTTGGCCCCCTCCGGGCACAAAGCCGGGCTGACGCTGACTGAGCTGTCGGTGATCATCGTCGTTCTCATCTTCTTCGTCTCCCTCTCCTTCATCGGGATCAACGCCTGGAAGCGGGGCTCCGATCGCGCCCAGTGCCTGGCCAACATCCGGCAAGTGCAACAAGCGGTGCGCGGTTACTCCAACCTCTACAGCCTGAGGCCCGGTGATCACACCGGGAGAATCTCAACCGCCATCGACCTGGAGGAGGAACTTATCGGTACGGGCAAGCACGTGACTCCTCCACCCAGTTGCCCGGGCCGGGGAGACTACAGGCTCGGTGGAAACCAGATCCCCGTGCTCGGCGAACTCTACATGACCTGTTCCCTCTCGAATTCCCAGCAGCACGTGCCGCAGGACTACACGGGCTGGTAGGCCGGCTCGCGGATCCCTCCCCGATCCGAGGGCGCCGGGCTGCCCATCGGCTCCACGATTCCCGAGTCCGTCGACCTCTTGGTCCTGCGACCGACGGGCGGTCCGAGCGAGTTCACCGTCATCCACCGCGTCACGGTGACGGACGATCTTCCCGCCGTGGCGGGCGACGGTTCGCTCGCGACTTCCTACCCGCTTCCCGACCTCGCCGTGCTCGAAGGTGACGTGATCGCGCACTGGGGGCAGGGTAGTGCAGGCGTGATCCCGTATGACTGCTGCGGCTCCGGTCCGGGCGAACTCCAGTTCACCACCCCTCCCGGCGTGGGGGTCACCTTCGCGTTTGCGCCGTTCCCGCAGGCCCGCAGCTACTACCACAACGTGACGCTGGGCCGGGCGCCCGAGGTGGTATTCCGCATCACCGGGATCACCCGCGACCCCGACAATGGCGACCTCACCTTGGCGTGGACCTCCCGGCAGGGCTGGATCTACGACATCCAGAAATCACTCACTCTCGAAAACGGCTCGTGGACGACGATCCTGGCGGACATCCCGCCCGCGGGATCCCCCGCTCTCGAAACGGTGGCCCTGGCCGATCGCGACCTCGTCAATGCCCGCGCCTTTTATCGGATCGTGGAGCGCCTGCCGCCGGCCTCGAATCTCACCATCACCTACCCCCGCGTGTACTCCATCTTCCAACGGGAGGGGGCGAGCGGCGAAATCCTGATCGAGGCCCCTTCGCCATCCCGCCTCCGCCTCGGGCAACGGTTCGCCTTGGCCGCACGCCATGAGTTACCTGTGCAGCGACCACGACGTGCCCATCGGCCTGATCACTGCCGCCATCAGCGGTGCCTGGCTCAAACAGTGGCTGAAGTCGGCGAACAATCACTACGCCGGCATGATCAGTACCGTGAGCGCCGCGACCCGCGGCACCATGAAAGTCCGGGCCCTCCTCTGGTTCCAGGGCGAAGCCGATTGCAACCCCTCCGCGCAGTACGCCGGTCTTTCCTTCGACGGCGACCACGACCTCTACCTCGCCAGCCTGAACGCCTTCGTGGCCGACGTGCATCGCGACATGAGTCTCGATACCGTCTATGTCGGCAGTATCGGCAACGTCCCCCATTTTATCAGCGGGCAGGAACTTTCCAACCGCGAGAACATCTACGGGATCCGCCGGGCCCTGCAAAGTTCCTGGTCCAACCCCCGGGTATCGCCCGGTCCCGTCACCTACGACATCGCGCTGGATACCGACTCGATCCACATCCACTTCAATTCGCCGGAAGAGATGATTCCGTTCTCCAAATGGTGGGCTGCGGCGATCAGCGAATTCACCTACGGGGTTGGCGCCGGTCGGGGCCCGATCCTGCAGGGTGCCCAACTGGCCGCCGACGACCGCACCGTCACCCTGACCTTCGATCAAGACCTGGCGGTCAGTGATTTCAAGGACATCCCCGGAACCACCGTCGAGGGCTGGTCGTTCGAGATCGACGGCACCCTGCTGACGGCCGCCGACATCATCTCCGCCACGGCGGCACAGAACGCCGTAACGGTTTTCCTGCGAGCCCCGGTCGCCGGTAATCTCACCGTCTCGTACGGCATCGACGACGATGGGGCCGGCAGAAAAATAATCAGGGGACTGACCGGCCTCCCCGCCGAGCCGATCTACCGCGTGCCGGTCAACCCCGGCGGCTGATCAAGCGAGAATCTCGTTGATGACCTCGCCCGCCACGTCGGTCAGCCGGAAGTCGCGGCCGTTGAAGCGGTAGGTCAGTTGCTCGTGATCGATGCCGCAAAGGTGCAGGATGGTGGCGTGCAGATCGTTGACGCCAACCCGCTTCTCTACCGCCTTGTAACCGAACTCATCGCTGGTGCCGTAGTGCACGCCGCCTTTGATTCCTCCGCCCGCCATCCACATCGTGAAGGCGTGCGGATTGTGGTCGCGGCCTTTGCCGTCCTGGGCATCGGAGGTGCGGCCGAACTCCCCTCCCCACACCACCAGCGTCTCCTCGAGCATGCCACGCGCCTTCAAGTCTGCCAGCAGCGCCCCGATCGGTTGGTCGACGCTCTTGGCGGCACCGCGGTGGTTCGCACCAATGTCGTTGTGGCCGTCCCACGGCACATCGGCCACCCCGCCTCCACCGCCGTTGGTTCCGGCATATAACTGCACGAAGCGCACCCCGCGTTCGATCAGTCGCCGCGCCGTGATACATTGTCTGGCAACCAACTCGGTCTCCTTTTGATCGACCCCGTAGGCCTGGTGGGTGGCTTTTGATTCCTGGCCCACATCCATCGCCTCCGGTGCTGCGGTCTGCATCCGGTAGGCGAGTTCAAAGGATTCCAACCTCGCTGCCAGATCCGCTTCATGGGGACGCAGCTCCCCATGGCCCCGATTCATGGCCCTGAGGATATCGAGCTGAGCCCGCTGATGTTGCGCCGTCATGCCCTTGCGCCGCGCCAGGTTCCCGATCGGCTTGCTCCCATCGATCGCAGTGGGCTGATACACTTTCGGCAGAAAGCCCGGCGCCCAAATGGGCTTGCCGCCCCGGGGCATGGCGCCGTGCAACACCACGAAGCCAGGCAGATTCCGGTTCTCGCTGCCCAGACCGTAGGTGAGCCACGAACCAACACACGGACGCCCTTGCAGAAACATCCCGGAATTCATCTCCAGCATGGCCGGGGTGTGATTGTTCGACTGCGAGAAGCAGGAATGGATGAAGGCCATGTCATCGACGTGCCGTGACATGTGCGGGAAGATCTCGGAAACCCAGGTGCCCGACTCGCCATACTGCTTGAAGCTGAATGGCGAGCTCAAAATTTTGCCGTTGGTCGTGAAGAAACCGGTCTTGGGATCAGCACCCTCGAGCTTCTCCCCGTTGCGTTTCTGCAACTCCGGTTTGTAATCGAAGGTGTCCATCTGGGAGGGGCTCCCCGGCATGAAGAGCCAGATCACGGACTTGGCCTTGGGCGCAAAATGCGGTCCTCCGACGTGCGGCGAAGGAAGCGAGTCACTGGAGGTCCCCTGTGCCAGTAATCCTTCATCACTGAGCAGCTTGGTCAACGCGAGGGCTCCGCAACCGAGGCCGGCCTTCCGGAGAAAGGCACGCCGGGAGTTGAAATCGAACGGTTGTGTCATCTTCTGATCTCCAGTTAATCGACAAATACAAATTCGTTGAGGCACATCATCATCTGGCAGTAGTCGGCCACGGCCAGTTCCATGGCCTCGTTGCTGTCGCCGTAAGTGGCGGCCTGGCTCTCGATGAACCCAATCATCACTTGCTTCTCGGCATCCGTAGGCGGCCGGGACAGTCCCAAGGCGTAGGCCCGGTCGACCACCTCGGCCGGAGTCGTGCTTGCTTCGCTTCGGATGCGCTTGGCGAATTTCTCCGCCAGCTGTCGCACGAAAGGCGAATTCATCATTGCCAGGGCCTGGGGCGGAACGGTCGTGACGCCGCGGTCTCCAATGCTCTGCATCGCGTCGGGAGCATCGAAGATCTGCAAAATGGGAATCAGGTTTCCGCGCTTGACCGTGAGGTAGACGCTGCGGCGCGGATGGGCCTGATCGAGGGACCCTTGGCCGAACATGGCCTTGTGCAGCGTTCCACTGACCGCCAAGAGGGAATCGCGAATGACCTCCGCTTCCAGCCGCGTCGCTCCTCGCCGCCAGTGCAAGGTGTTATCGGGATCCGCCTTCGCCGCCAGTTCATTGTTCTTTCCATCCTGGCGGTAAACCGCACTCATCATGATCATCTTGTGGATCGGCTTGAGTTGCCAGCGGGCCCGGATCAACTCGCCGGCCAGGAAGTCCAGTAGGTCGGGGTGCGTGGGAGCGAGGCCCTGGCTGCCGAAATCGCTGGGCGTCGCCACGATGCCGCGGCCCATGTGGTGCTGCCAGAGGCGGTTGACGATGACCCGGGCCAGCAAGTGGCCTGCGCCTTCTTTTTCATCCGTCAGCCAATGCGCCAGGGCGACCCGTGGTGGCCGGGGTTGGGGCTCGGCCCCGGCTTCCCCCGCTTCCGTCGCAGCGGTGGTCACCAGCCAGCGGTTCTCCTCCGTCTCAGAGGTTTCCAGCACGCGAAAGAATCCCGGCGAGGCCTGCCCCTGCTTGGAATTGGAATCGCCGCGATCGAGAAAGTAGACCTTCCGCGTGTCGTCGCCGAAATTGTAGGTCGTGCCACCTTTACGGGCGGCCAGCACCTTCATAACCGCCGGTTTGGGCTGCTTCTTGGCATGCTCTTGTTCGGCCTTATTCAAAACCGTCCAGTCCGGATCGCGCGCGGCAAACCACTTGAGCAATGCCTGCTTCTGCTCGTCGTTCCGTTTATCGGCAGTCAGCGCCAAAATATCGTGAATGTCTTTGGGGACAGCCGGGTTCGCGAGGAAGTAGAATCCGGATGGTCCACCTGCATTGACGATCTTGATCAAGAGCGCGTTGACCCCGGCCTTCAGTGCCAGGGTGATCTTATCCTGGTCTGGTTTGACGCCACCCTGCACTTCCTTGGCCAAGACCGACTGTCCGTTGAGCCACACCTTGATGGCATCGTCGCGGCCCAACGAAATTTCCAGGGCGCGCGCCTCCTCCACCTCGATGGTCCGATAGATGTAGTTGGCGCTATTGAATCCGAGGAGGGTGTTGTGGACCTGGCCGTCCTTCCAATCGGGTTGCGGCGTCCACTTCGAGTCATTGCCATACGTTTTCTCCAGCTCAATCTCCTTCTCGGGGGCGAAGGCCTCCTCGTAAGCCTTCTTGAAATCGGCGCCTTGAAACGGCCCGATGTGATACCAGTTCCCCAGCTTTTCCGGCGCCTTCGGGCTCGACTGATTGGCTAGCCATTGCTCGAGCCGGCCAGGGAGGGTCTCCTGCTCGAACTTGGTCCGCGCTTCGACCAGTGGCTGGTGCTCGGCATCAAACCCGACCCGGGCCGCCTTCGTCTTGGCGGGGTCCGGATCGTGATCGAAGTCCTGGAAGCCGGTTTCGGCGAAGCAGGAGACGAAGCGGTAGTAGTCCTGCGTGGGAAGCGGATCGTACTTGTGATCATGACAACGGGCACAGCCCACTGTCAGTCCCAACATCGCGGTTCCGATCGTGCCCACCACGTCATCCAGCTGTTCATAGCGGCTCCGCTCGCGCTCCTTCTGCGTCTGCTGGGAGGTAAACGGACCCGCCGCCAGGAACCCTGTCGCGGCCTGGGCCATGTATTCTTCCGGATCGATCTGGTCTCCGGCAATCTGCAGCCGGACGAACTGGTCGTAGGGCATGTCCTCGTTGAACGCCTTGATGACGAAGTCGCGATAGTGGTAGGCGCCCGGCCGATCCTTATCGAATGCATAACCGTTGCTTTCCGCGAAGCGGGCCAGGTCGAGCCAGTGCCGGCCCCAGCGTTCGCCGTAGTGCTGGCCGGCCAGCAGCCGATCGATCATGTGCTCGTAGGCCTCCGGCGAGGACTCCGCCAGGAAGGCTTCCACCTCGGCCGGTTCCGGTGGGAGGCCCCACAAGTCGAAGTAGGCCCGGCGGGCGAGGGTGCGCCGGCCGGCCTCCTCGTTTGGGGTCAGTCCCTTCGCTTCCAGGGAGGCAAGAATGAACCGATCTATCGCCGTGCGGACCCACGGCGCGCGCTCGACCTCCGGCGGCGCGACGGGCCTGAGCGGTTGGAAGGACCAGAAGGCGCGGCGGGCTTCGATATCGATTTCGGGTTTGGTGCCCACTTGCTCGGCAAGCGCTGGCAGGTGGGCCAGCACAACGCACGCGATGGCCGTGAGAAAAACTTGATTCATGCCTGGGCTTCGAATGGTGGGACCAACTCGAGGTGCGAGCATGATAATGTACAGGGGATTTCGGACAATTGCAAAAGCGCAATATTTTCCCGCGATTCGCTGATAGAAAGTGGGGAAAAGGAACATCCAGGAGGCGATGCCAGTCAGAGTGCCTTCGATTTCTGCACGCGGCTCAGCGAGGGCCGGCGCCGGCGAAGAATCACTAGACGGGGAGTAAATTTTTGTTCAGTGGCGGGGAGGCAATCCGGGAACGCCGACCTGTGCCAGGAAACTGCTTTCTCATGGTGGTAATCGTTCGAGTGATAAGTTCATCGGACGGTTGGAGTGAGTCGATGCATGAATCGTAACCGGGAGGGTACGGTCCCATTTTGCCGGATCGATTTAACCGCCTCCATTCGAGACTGTTACCCATTTCCCGAATCACTGGTTAATTACGGTGACCACCTCCGGCACGAAGGTCGGCGCCTGCGCCGATACGCTGGTCAACCTCAAGAATGGACATTTTCAATCGTCCCGAAGAACCTACCAGCGGCTGAGAGAGTTCGCCACCACCCTCGACACCTGATCCTGCCCATGCCCAATCCGGGACCCACCGCCTCCAAGCTCATCGAAGCCGCGGAGCGCCTCCGCGACGAGGTGAACCAGCTCGATTTTAACGATCCCGTCACCCACGTCTACAACCCCTTGGATTATGCTTGGCATGCGCACCGCGCCTACCTCGAACGATTCGGCGACTCCAAAAAACGCGTGGTCTTTCTGGGGATGAATCCGGGTCCATGGGGGATGTCGCAGGTCGGAATTCCTTTTGGCGAGATTGAGGCAGCCCGCGACTGGCTCGGCATCGAGGCCGACATCGGCAAGCCGGATCCCGAACACCCCAAGCGCCCGATCGAGGGATTCGACTGCAAGCGCTCCGAGGTCAGCGGCCGGCGCCTGTGGGGGCTCTTCAAGGAACGGTTCGGAACACCCGAGAGATTCTTCGCCGATCACCTCGTTCTGAATTATTGTCCCCTCGTCTTCATGGAGGAATCCGGCCGCAACCGCACGCCCGACAAGCTCCCCGCCGCCGAGCAGGCACCCCTCAACGAGGCCTGCGACCGACACCTCAAAGTGGTCCTCGAAGCTCTCAACCCCGAATGGGCCATCGGCGTCGGCAAATACGCGGAGTCCTGCCTCGGGGAGGTCGCCCCCGACGGTATCCACGTCGGAACAATCCTGCACCCGTCCCCCGCCTCCCCAGCCGCGAATCGTGGATGGGCTGAGGCTGTTATCCACCAATTGAGCAATTTGGGCATCTGGCCTTCCACTGAGGGCACGGAGGGAATTCTGAATCAGTAAAATCAGTGGGACTAAATAGAGGTCATTTGTCCGTTGCGAAGCAGGAGGGAAGGTCGAAGACTCGGCCGCGCCTGAAGCTTGGGGCCACGCCGGTTGCAGTCCAATTGCGGTGGCGGATGAGGTCAGTCCTCGGGCCTGTTCGTTTGTTCCTGCAAAATGACGTCCGCTTTCGGCGAAAGCGGACATTGCTGCGGAAGTCCACGTCACCACTAAGTCGAGCGGCGAAGATTTCCCCCACCTCCCATTCAGGCTCCGTGCCCCCAACGCCTCACAAGTCGGGGTAGGCGG
>Ga0310120_10003893_pt1 | contig 10627 bp, 10 predicted proteins | sample CB27_AW_983_MG_FD_203506 | JGI IMG/M metagenome (GOLD analysis project Ga0310120, IMG submission 203506) | Marine microbial communities from Western Arctic Ocean, Canada - CB27_AW_983 | ecosystem: Environmental > Aquatic > Marine > Oceanic | place: Canada: Western Arctic Ocean | collected... | reverse complement strand
TTTGCCCCCATGATCATTGGGACGGCAATATGTAGAGGCACCGTTCCACTTCCCACAAGTCCCACGATCGTGGCGGTGGTCACCGAGGAACTCTGCACGAGAACCGTCGCCAGGACACCAGCCAGTAGTCCACAGAAAGGATTATCTAGACTGCTGATTAGATTCTCAGCGGTATCCTTCCCCACCATCTTGAAGGAAGATCCCAACAGATCGATGGCAACCAGGAACCCGTAGATCAACACAAAAATAAAAAGAATTCGTCGTAGCCCGCTCAGCCGACCCAACAGGTTGGAAACGCCCTGTTGGGCACCGGAATTTTTTTCAAGAACCATCGTTTGAAAACATCTCCATTGCCCGCAGATCCTTCTGCGGCTTTTTGTCTAAAATAAGGTGTTTTTCGGGCTCTTTTTTAGTAGCCAGCAAGATAAACATAAGACCACCAATAACTTCGTAACTTACTCATTCTTCCCTTTATTCTCATGTATCTCGTTTTACAGATTTGTCTTGGTAATACTGGAAGAGAAGGACTGTGCTTTGATTCAGAGTTTATTCAACTATTGACTGAATGAAAGAGGGGTAGGTAGCCAACGTTCAATCTATTCTGGCAGCCGTCAACGTGCCTGACTCAACGGGGTGTTGGTCCTGACTCTCAACACCCAAGCACCTGCCAGGGGGGGGTAGCTGAGAAACTGATGGCAGCCATGATTCAAATGGAAGCCAGGGGGCTCATGGTGGCGCTTGCGGAGGCTTCGTCTGCAAGCCGTGGTGACGCTTGACCATCCGTTCATGTCCCCCAAAAAGGCCAAGGTCAGCGTGAATGGTAAAATATCGACTGGCCTGGTGTCGAGCGGCAATTCCTTTTGCGCGGCCTGCGGAATGGCCAAACCTATCCGTTGGAAGTAACGGTGGTCGTCGAACGTGGTAACAAAACGCTAAAAAACCCGAAATGTTGCCGCGGGAAACCAGCGGGCACACTCGCAAAAAACATTGCCACCCGGAAAAGATAAGGCGTACCAAGCGTGTTGGAAGGCTTCGAGATACCCAAACTTCTTTCCAAGGCTGCCCCGCTCAACCTGTATCTTCGACACGTTCAAGTAAAAATGCGGTTTCATTTCTTTCCAGTTTCGGTACATTAAACCGTTTGCTAAAGGTGGTACACAGGCCTATATACACTCGGAGCAGCCGGTACCGGAAAACTTAACTTTGCGACCGACCTTCCGGAGTTTTTTTATGTTCAAACGCATCGCCCTGGTGGGAGCTACCGGTGCTGTAGGAACGCTGATTCGGCAATTACTCGAACAGCGTAAATTTCCACATACAAAGATAACATTCCTGGCTTCCCAACGGTCCGCCGGAACCCGTCTGGAATTTGACGGCCAAACGCACGTCGTCGAACAACTACGCCCAGAATCGTTTGAAGAAGTCGATTTGGCTATTTGCAGTACGCCCGACGAGACAGCTGCCGAATTCATCCCCTGGGCCATCGAAAGAAATACCGTGTGTGTTGATGAAAGCGGCTACTGGCGTATGGATCCAAAGGTGCCACTCGTTGTGCCGGAGGTGAATCCCGAAGCGATTGCCGAACACCAGGGAATCATCGCGAGCCCTAATTGCTCCACGACCCAAATGGTGGTAGCCATGAAGCCGCTACATGACGCCGCTCGAATTCGCCGTGTCATCGTCAGCACCTACCAAGCTACAAGCGGAGCAGGAGTTGCCGGGCAGCGCGATCTGGAAGCAGGAACAGAAGCACTCTTGGCAGGTCGCCCCTACGAATACGAGGCATTCGCCCACCCGATCGCCCACAATTTGATTCCACAAATTGGCTCTACCAAGTACCGAGGCTATACCTCGGAAGAGATGAAGATGGTCTATGAGACCCACAAAATATTTGAAGACGATTCCATCCAGATCTGCCCGACGTGTGTCCGCGCCCCGGTAACAAATTGCCATAGTGAAAGCATTCTCGTTGAAACCGAACGAAAAGTATCTGTCGACGAAGCGCGTCAACTATTTGAGGCCTTCCCGGGTGTTACCGTAATCGATGACCTCGAACAAAATCAGTATCCCATGCCCTTGACTTGTGATGGACATGACGACGTATTCATTGGACGAATTCGCGAAGACCTCTCAAGCGCCAACGGACTCGCTTTCTGGTGCGTAAGTGATAACCTGCGAAAAGGTGCGGCGACAAACGCGGTTCAGATTGCGGAATTGCTGGCCGACTGCAGTACCAGGGCTTAGACTCTTCGATGCGGTCCATTAAACTAACTCTGTCCTACGACGGCACTGAATACGCTGGCTGGCAGGTCCAATCCAACCAACAGACAATACAAGACACTCTGGAACGCGCCATCCAGACGATCACTGCGGAGCCATCTCGCACCGTCGCCAGTGGACGGACCGATGCAGGCGTTCACGCGTTAGGACAGGTCGTCAGCTTCGTCACCCATAGTTCACTTCCCTGCGATGTACTCCAAAACGCCCTGAATGGAAACTTACCACGTGACGTCCACGTGCTGGAGGCGCGGGATGCCCCTCAAGGATTCCACGCCATTCGAGACGCCGTGAGGAAAACCTATCGTTATGTCATCCAGGACGGCGAGCCAAATGACATTTTTTCACGTCGGTACAGTTGGCATATTCCACAGCGATTAGATGCGCAGGCCATGCACGACGCGGCTCAACTGTTGTTGGGAACTCATGATTTCTCAAGTTTTGAAACTTCGGGATCTCAACGGGCATCAAGCATCCGCACGATTGAACAGATTGGCGTCCAGCGAGTGGGAACAGGAATCGAAGAAAAGATCGTCTGCGAAGTGACCGCCGACGGCTTTCTTTACAACATGGTCCGTGCGATCGTGGGCACGCTGGTTGAAATTGGAAAAAATAACTTCGATGTAAAGGAATTCCAGCGAATCTTGCTAGCAGTTGATCGTCGTGAGGCAGGAATGACGGCCCCCCCTCAGGGCCTGTTCCTGGTGAACGTCGATTACGAAATGTAACTCCCGACTCGACAAAGGGGCAGGCCCGAAATGCGGATCGCTCACGTCATCACTCGATTAATCGTAGGAGGTGCCCAGGAAAACACACTACTCTGCTGCCAAGAGCTCATTCAGACGCACGGCGACGAAGTGTTACTGATAACCGGCCCGGCAATTGGTCCGGAAGGGAGCCTTTTGCAGGAAGCAACTGCACGGAAAATTCCTGTGAAAATCATCCCGTCTTTGAGACGACCTGTGCACGCTTGGCATGACGTATTGGGTTATCAACGGCTCAAGTCAGTCCTGCGCGAGTTTCAGCCGCAAGTAGTCCACACTCACAGTGCCAAGGGGGGCATCCTGGGGCGCATGGCAGCCTCGTCTCTCCGGGTACCGGTGGTCGTACATACCGTACATGGTGCACCCTTTCATGATTACCAGAATGCGGTGGCGCGAAATCTGATACGCCTTTGTGAACAATTCGCAGCCACGCGCTGTCATGCCCTGGTAAGCGTTGCTGACGCCATGACAGACCAGCTGGTTCAGGCCCGTGTCGCCCCTCGAGAAAAATTCACCACCATTTATAGCGGCTTGCAAGTCGAACCGTTTCTCGATGCTGAAACCCACCGCGAAGCAACTCGCTTACAATGGGGCTACGCACCCCAACACACCGTGGTCGGCAAGGTGGCACGATTGTTTGAACTCAAAGGTCACCAGTACCTGATTGATGCAGCACCGTCGATCGTGGAAAATTTTCCGGACATTCGTTTCCTGCTGGTCGGGGATGGCATACTACGAAAACAACTCCAACAACGGATCGATCGCCTGGGGCTCCGGGAATATTTTCAATTCACGGGCTTAGTAGATCCTGCCGCGGTTCCTTCGTTGCTGTCAGCCATGGACATGCTGGTTCACACCAGCCTTCGTGAAGGACTTGCGCGTGCCCTACCTCAAGCCCTGCTGGCAGGTCGTCCGGTCATCAGTTATGACATCGATGGAGCACGAGAAGTGGTGATCCCCGGAAAAACAGGAATTCTGCTGCCACCGCAATCCGTTAAGGAATTATCAGACTCCGTCATTCAGCTTGCACAAGATGCGTCGCTGCGAACCAAACTGGCGAGGGCAGGACAAAGGCTGTGTGAACAACGTTTTCACTACCAGTCCATGGCTCAGCAGCTTCGACGGTTGTACCTCGACCTGCTCCCAGCACGGGGATCTTGAAGCATTCCGGCCTTTTCGCCCTTTGGGCGTTGGTCTAAACTGGCTTACAGGCGATCTTATTTATTTCATTCACCCACGTGGCGCAAACCGGAAAATACGTGGCGACTGCTGGCCGGACACACCTTGGAATCTTTCAACTTGTGCGACAAATTCGCGCAGGCCAAACGTGTCAATTGTGGCTCGCCATGAACACCAGAACCAACCAGCGAGTTGCCCTGAAAATATTGAAGGATGATTTCCGTCGGGACCGAGTTGAAATTGCGCAGCTGAAGCACGAATTCAACGTGGGAAGTCAATTTAACAACCCGTACATCATCAAGATTTTCGAATTCAACGTTGCAGAAAAAATCCCATATCTTGCACTAGAGTTCTTCGGTCCCCGCAACTTGAAGCAGGTACTGCATGAAGGCATCGATCAACTGGCTCCTCATATCCCCCGCTTCGTTGAACATGGGGCCTCCGGCCTGGGTTATCTTCATGGTCAGGGATGGTTACATCGTGACGTGAAACCAGACAACTTTATGATTAACGAAAATGGCGACGTGAAATTGATTGACTTCTCGTTGGCCCAACGATCTAAAAAAGGACTCGCACGACTGTTTGGAAGGTCAAAAGTGCAGGGCACCCGCAGTTATATGGCACCCGAACAAATTCGTGGTGAACTGCTGGACGAGCGGACAGATGTCTACAGCTTCGGTTGTACAATTTATGAACTCGTACACGGACGACCACCTTACACGGCCGAATCAGCTAACGACTTACTCCACAAACATCTCAAATCGAGCATACCGATCCTGCGAGAAAGCCATGGAGTCACCGAAGAGTTTTCCAACCTGGTCGCACGGTTGATGGCAAAAGACCCCAAAGGCCGCCCTTCATCCATGCAAGACGTTCTCACGGAATTCAAACGGTTGAAAGTGTACCGAAATCCACCTTCAACTCATGCCTAACTTCTCGACCCTCGCGGCTCGATGGAAGAGATTCAATCATTATGAACACTAACGGTGGACTACCTTTCGAGGGACCGATCGAAGAGCTCCGAAAACAACTGATGGAAGCCGAGCAGAACAACGATCACAGCGCCGAAGCTGAAGAGCATATTCGACAATTGACAAAAGAACTGACTCGGGTAACGAAGGACATCTACGAAAACCTTTCTGCCTGGGAAACCGTCCGTGTCGCACGCCACAAACACCGCCCCCAGACCTCTAACTACCTGGACCTAGTATTCGACGAATTCGTCGAGTTGCACGGCGATCGCCTTTTCGGTGACGATCGGGCGATTCGAACCGGATTTGCCAAGCTCGACCAGTTTAAAGTTCTGGTTGTCGGCCATCAAAAAGGACAAAATCTGGCCGAACGAAACGAGTGTTTCTTTGGGTGCGCTCACCCGGAGGGGTATCGCAAGGCTTTGGCAAAAATGAAGCTGGGTGCAAAATACGGCATGCCGATCATCTGTCTGATTGACACCCCCGGTGCCTACCCGGGTATCGGTGCCGAAGAACGTGGACAAGCACAGGCGATTGCAGAGAACATGTATGAAATGTCTCGATTGACCGTTCCCATCATCTGTGTGATCATCGGGGAAGGGGGTAGCGGCGGCGCATTGGGAGTAGGTATCGGTAATCGGGTCGCCATGCTCGAGCATTCTTATTACTCGGTCATCAGTCCCGAAGGTTGCGCGGGAATCCTGTGGAAAAGTCCCGCGTTTGCCGAACAAGCCGCAAAATCGCTCCGTTTTACCTCAAAGGATCTTCCGCAGTTTGGCGTTGTCGACGACGTCATCAAGGAACCTCTGGGCGGAGCTCACCGCGACCATTATCGCATGGCGGCTCGACTGAAACTCTATCTTGTCAAGACACTGCGAGAACTCGTTGCTGAATCTCCGGAACAACTGGTTCAAAATCGCTACGACAAATTTCGACAAATGGGAGAATTTCTCGAGATCAATCTCCACGGCGAAAACGACGGAGATTGATCTCGGGGATTCTAAATCCCTAACAGCCGTTCGCCGTACAGAACGTTTCGGTTGCAAAAGAACAAACTCGAAATCGGGGTTTCAGGAACCGCTGAAAGGGGAAATCTCCTTGTTTCGGTGGACCACCCCCAACGTCCGATAATGTTCGTTATGTTCGGTTGCGGGTTGTTTTTCCCCGGCAAATAGCCATATTTCCAAACCGCCCCCTGGTGGTTCTAGCCACCAACAGGGTGTTTCCCAAACGATCGGTCCGCAGTTCTGACCAGCCCCTAGGAAGCCTCCCCATGTGGATTGTGCTCGTGATCTAAAGAATCTTCGAGCGAATGTAAGTAGGGGTGTAAAACGTCATGTATCTCCCGGGGCATGATCCCGTGAGCCCGATTCAAGAGGTGGGAAATGTAATATCCAGAACGCGAACCAATAACCGACTCCCGCTGCGATTCGCTCGCTAGAGCTACCGTGAACAACGTGATGATGATGCACAAAAGCACACCCTTGGCGGCACCGAGTAGAGCCCCGATTTGATGGTCAAATTCCTTCAGTTTTACCCGGTCAATGAAAGCACGCACGAAACGAAACAATGTCCAGACGAGCAGCGAAGTCAACAAGAACAGCACGAGCATGGCCAGAAATTTGTTCCACGGTGGGCTCGCGTCAATATATTCTGCCAGTGGCGCCCGAAATTGGATCGCCACAAAGTAACTCAATACAATCGACCCCAAAGACGCTACTTGCCAGGCCAGACCCTTCCACAAACCCCGAACGGTCGCAACCACCAACACCACCAGCATAAGTATGTCGTAGGCTTGCATTGCTAGTTCTCCCTCATGCGTACCCCATGCCGACAAAGAGGTTGCCAAGTATAGTTTTTTGCCAGTTCCTTGCGAAGAGCAGTCAGGAAAGGCCTGCGGCTGATTGACGGTGATTATACTCTGCCGACGGAGCATTTTTTCCTCGTTTTTCAAGGCACATTCTCTCTTGGCAACTTGAACTTGCTCGGCTAGAGTCCGCGCACCATGGCGGGATTCAAAACTCACATCACGACCAGCACGGTTGTTGGAATTGGTTACGGTGCAGCCGGCTACTGGATTTACGACGTGAACCCGGCGACTTGCGTGCTAGCCACCGGACTTTGCAGTATTGCTGGAATGCTGCCGGATCTTGACAGTGATCAAGGCGTTCCCTTGCGAGAGAGCGTAACCTTCGCGGCCGCGTTTGTTCCGATGTTACTGGTGGACCGGCTACGGGCCGCGGGTCTGGAAACGGACCTCATCGTGTTGACCAGTGCCATGATTTACATCGTTATCCGTTTCGGTCTGGCAGAAATTCTCAAACGGTACACGGTACATCGTGGCATGTGGCACAGCATACCGGCGGCAGCCATCGCCGGCCTGATCGGATTCTTGTTATGCACAAGTAACGATGGCCTTCTCGAGCATCTGTTCAAAACCGTGGCCGTGATACTCGGATTCATGACACATCTCATCCTTGACGAAATCTGGAGTATCGAGTGGAAGGGCACCCTACCGCGGTTCAAAAAATCGTTTGGTACCGCGCTCAAGTTCTGGAGCAAAAACACATGGGCTAACCTGTCCACGTATGGCAAGCTGGTGATCCTGATCGTGCTAGTCGTGTTGCACATGAATGACCATATGGAATATCACAATCAGTGGCAAAAATTACAATCACTGATCGACCAGTGGAAAGAATCCATCGGCAACTGGGAAACCAGGGTTCATCCTTGATCTGAGCGGATGCCGGAATGATCGGCCCACCTGCCTGACATCCTCGGTTCAGCATTTTTCGGATTCAATGGACTTCGCGTGCTAACGGGCTCAATCGAGTTCCCCTAAAACAACTTGCGACTGTCGAGCAACAAGGTGACGGGGCCATCATTCACCAATGCCACCTCCATGTGGGCCCGAAAGACACCGGTAGCCACTGAAATCCCCCGCGCTCTAACGTGACTGACAAAGTCCTCGTAAAGTGTCCGGGCGAGTTCCGGAGCAGCTGCGTTCACAAAACTTGGACGCCGCCCCTTCCGGCAATCGCCCAACAAGGTGAACTGGCTGACTACCAGCATCTCGCCACCGACTTCCGCCAGGGAGAGATTCATTTTTCCGTCGCTGTCTTCGAAGACACGCAAGTCAACCAACTTCTGGGCTAATTGGCTACCATCTTCTGCTTGATCATCTCCCGCAACTCCCAATAACACCAGCAGACCGCGGCCGATACGACCCGCAACGTCTCCTCCCACCGTAACGCTGGCTTGGTTAACTCGTTGGACAACAACCCGCATGCGTGACACTCCAGACTTTTCCAGACGATTTCGCTGCATGGCGAATTACAAGAATCGGGCTCTCTACATGTATCACTTCTTGTCAACGGGAACCGCTCGTCATTTGTTGCGATTTGATCAGAACACCAACATTTATTCGCTCGTCTGCAAACCACGTTCCACACGGATCTTTTTCACTTCCGTGACAATCTCTTGAATCAATTGGTAGTTTGCGGACAGGTACCTTGCCTGTCGATGGAAGGAAAATGCAATCACCGCCAGCCCCACTGCCGCCGCCACCTGGTAATACGATTGCCAATCGGCTGCCGCCAGCAATCGAACAGCGGGATTGGCAGCTCCGGCAAGGGTCGCCAAAACCAATGCGGTGCAAATGCCTAACAACGCCCAAGGAAACGAGCAACGCTTGAGTCTTAAACCCCGGAGGGCAAGCTCCGTTTCAAGTTCATAGGCTTCCACCACTTCTCGAGCCCATCGACTGGTGCCTATGAAATACGTGATGGTCACGCTGCTCACGAGGGTGCACACCAATGAAGTCACCACAAGGTAGAGGAAGTGCATCGAACTCCGACGGAGAATTGCTGTAAGCTGTTGGACGCAAACTGCTTTCTCACTTTCCAACGCCGTGAAAACTTCAGTTTCCGATTGCGTCAACCTCTGCTGCAGCAGTTGAGAACGACCATGAAGCTCTTGCAGCCTCTCAAATAGCTTCGTTGCCTCAGCATGGTCACGGGCCTCGTAAAACACCCAACCTGCGTTGGCCACGAGCAATAACAAGGCAATCAGCGTAAGCGAATAAAATATTTTGAGCACGCTACAATTATGGTGGGTTCTCGCCCGTCCGCCATCCCCCCTGCCCTGGCAATCCACGCCGTTCAGCAGGAAAGAAATTATTAAAACAACATCGAACGTTGTCACTCAAAGAAACCAAAATCTTTTCCCATTCGCTGCACGTACTCCTGAGTTCGATCTGTGATCTCAATTTTATCCACATCGTTGGGCTGGTAGGAAAACACGAGAGGATCGATCTTCCCACCCAGACGCACGTCAAAGAATTGCATCACCACGATGGGACGCGCATCGGTCAGACCCGGTGGCTCGCGGTGATACTCGATCCGGTAGGGGAACAGATCCTCTTGTCCCAACAACAGCACCACTCCGGCAGGTAAATGCGGCAAAAGCGACTGCAGACTGGGTGGATCGCCTTCATGGAACTGCTTCTTTTCATTGATGAGCAGTTCCGTCACTTTTTCTGAATGAAGTCTGCCCTCCAGAACCCAAACCTTTTCCTCCTGTAACACAGCAGGCCGTGGTGGTTGAAAATCAAAGTTCGAGTCAAGCCTTTGGACAATGTCAGCCAGTCCTGCTGGTAAAGGAACCACTTCAATCTCTCTTTCCGATTGCCGGGAAGTTCCCCGTTGAAATGCCTGCCCCAGCTGCTGAAGATTCACGCGCCCCAATTTTGTTTTTGCCTGCGTATCGTGTCGCAACCACAAAAACTGTCCATCTGAAATCTGTTGCCGGCTGACAAAGCGATCTCCCAACTGGAATTTAAGTTCGAAACGTAACTGGGCCTTGGTTCCATGGCCTTGTTGCAGGTAGCTACCATTTCCCAACAAATGCTCTTCCAACAAAAAGACGGTCTGCCTGAACTTGGCTGACACACTGGCGTGCTGTCGCATCACTTTCGCGGCGCGTTGCACAAAATAGTTGCCATTCGGACCGGAAGGCTCCGCTAGCAGGCCCTCGGCGCGCAAAACAAGTGGCAAAAGAAAACTAGCAGCCGCAACTGCCGCTGAAACAATGGGTAAGCTACGGGCTACTTTGACAGTTCTAACGCTTATTCCAAAGAATTTCATTGCAACGGGACGAACATAGACCAATGGAGTAGTTCGTACTCCCCTGCTGGATAGAGATCGGAAAAAAACGGGTCGTGAACTGAACTCGAAATGGCCTGCCAAATTTGTCTCGGAATCCAGTCGCCGTATTGTAGGACTCGTGGACCCAGCGGTCCACGTCATTCGTTAACATACCAGCCACATTACAAAAACGTGTGGTACTAAAGGGGGATGCTCATGTTACCTCGCGTCATCGGAATCTCGGGCGTTGCGCTCGCGCTACTGGTCCTATCAGGCTGCAGAGGGGTAGGAT
>Ga0310120_10003891_pt1 | contig 10629 bp, 9 predicted proteins | sample CB27_AW_983_MG_FD_203506 | JGI IMG/M metagenome (GOLD analysis project Ga0310120, IMG submission 203506) | Marine microbial communities from Western Arctic Ocean, Canada - CB27_AW_983 | ecosystem: Environmental > Aquatic > Marine > Oceanic | place: Canada: Western Arctic Ocean | collected... | reverse complement strand
CAACCCGGCCCGCACCCGCCGTACGTCCGGTTCATAAACCCGTGAGTGCCTTCGTGCAACATGAGGTGCCGACGATAGTAGATTGCCGGCTGAGAGTCCCACTGCTGCCCACTCCACTGCTGGTCGTCCCACCACAGTTGGCTGCCGCGAGAATATCCGTTACGAAAATTCGGCAGATCGTCGCTCAACAGACCCGCTGTGCGAAAGGCTGCTCGGTCGCCCATCAAATGGCCACGCATCCGCCAGTCGGCCACCTCGGTCGGCTGTACGCCGAAGTACTCACACCAGGCCGGCACCGCGAGATCAAAAACCCGAGGCAGATCATCCACCTCTTTGTCGGCCGGCAAATCGGTATAGAGCGTCAGATGCCGCCCTTCGAGTTTGCGGATGCCAGCCGCCGCGACGGCCTGCTCGATGACGGGATCCAGTACGTCGCCTGTCGGAGCGTCGGCCAGTGCGATCGACGTGCAACAGATGAGACCGAGAAGGGTGGCTACGAAAAACACCGAAAGCCACAAGAAGAATTCTTTAGAGCATTTCACGACTGCTCCTGAGGGCGAGCCGCGGGCGTAAGCCCGTGGGTGAAGGTGTTTTCAAGCAGGGTGCATTCACAGGGCCCGACGGTGACGTCGACGCGGTCGCTTGCCGGGCGGAGTCGGCGGGGCCGGCTGAGCCCGTTTGGTCGCTACCTCGGCTTCTCTTTCCTCTTGCGTCGGTGGCCGCTTGGCAACTGTCGTGATCCCCTCGATTTCTTCCCGGTGGAGCAGCCGATTGATTCGCATTTCGATTCGCGTCAGCTCGTTACCCTCCTCGGGCAACACAAACGAGTAAGCCACACCTTCGCGGCCCATTCGGCCCGTCCGGCCCACGCGGTGAATATAATCATCACAAAACTGGGGCATATCGTAGTTGATAATGTGCGAGATACCGCTCACGTCGATCCCCCGGCCAACCACATCGGTCGCCACGAGAATCTGCAGCGATCCGGCACGAAATTGTTGCATTACGCGGTCACGGGCCGACTGCATCATGTCACCGTGGATGCAATTGACCGAGCTGTGCCGCTTCGAGAGCCGTTGTCGCACTTTTTCTGTGCCGCGCTTGGTACGGCAGAAAACGATCGCTCGCCGCGGTTTTTCACGCTCGATCAACCGATCTAGCAGATCAAATTTTTTCGTCGGCTCAACCGTGAAATAGAACTGTTCGATCGTGTCGACTGAGACGTCTTTGGACGAAAAATTCAGGATCTCCGGGTCCCGCATATAACGCTTGGCCAACCGCTCGACGGGCGGAGGCACCGTCGCCGAGAGCAGCATCGTTTGCCGATCTTGCGGACAACGTCGCAGAATCTTTTCGATGTCGGGACGGAACCCGATGTCCAGCATCCGATCGGCTTCGTCCAAGATGACGTACGCCACGTTTTTCAGTACCAGTGTGCCACGGCCAATGTGGTCGATCACCCGGCCAGGAGTCCCCACCACAATATCGACACCACGATTGAGCTTGTCGATCTGTCCACGGATCGGTTTGCCACCGTAAAGTGCGACACAACGCGTTTTGCTTCCCAGCGACAACTTGTGGACTTCGCCGTGAACCTGGACGGCCAACTCGCGGGTAGGCACCAAGACCAGCGCCTGCGGCCCACCACCTTTTTCCCGTGGCTTGAGACGGTCGATCACCGGTATCGAAAACGCGGCCGTCTTGCCAGTCCCCGTGCGAGCCTGTCCCATCACATCCACGCCGGAAAGCGCCCGGGGGATAAAACCGGCTTGGACCGGGGTTGGCTCGATATAACCGGCCGCAGCGACGGCCGACAGCATTACCTCCGACAGACCGAGATCGTGAAAGCTGGCCTGGGCTCCGCCCGTGGAGTCCTGAAGGTTGGCGGAGTCCTGAAGGTCCGCTGGGGGAGTGGTTTCCAAAACGGATCTGTATTCCTGTAAACAGCCCCGGGGCAGGATCGAAACGCGGCTCATCCAACAGAGCCCAAATGGCATTTTCCTGCGCAACCAAGCAGCAGTGGCCATAACCCTAGCAGTCTAAAGACTTTTGGTCAACGCGGGCTCGCATGTCGGGGGTCGTGGTCCAGTGTGCGAATCGAACCCACACGAACCGCCAGCAGATGCTGTAAGCTGTTATTATCAAAGCACTTAATTCGCAATCGGCGCAAAAAGAAACCGGCTCGCCGCAAGACCACAACGGCAGCGAGTCGGTTTTTCTTTTTGTTACCTGAACATACTGGCCAGGCAGTGAAAACCTGCCAAGCCGCGACGCTACTTCTTCTTCCGTTTGGCGGTCCGCTTTTTGGTCGCCCGCTTCTTGGTCGACTTCTTAGCGGCCTTCTTGCTAGTTTTCTTCTTGGCAGTAGCTCGCTTCTTGGTCGAGCGTTTTGCCTTCTTCGCGGCCTTTTTCTTCGTCGAGCGCTTCGCCTTCTTCGCGGCCTTTTTCTTCGTGGTCCGCTTCTTAGTCGAGCGCTTTGCCTTGGCCTTCTTTGCGGCCTTTTTCTTCGCTGCCATCGATGTGACTCCTGTACAACAGATACCCGATGTTTCTGGTGCGTACTTTTCCTCGGGCATCCAGGAAGGAAAAGCCGCTAGGACTCGAAAAAAACCTGTCCTCAATCGTGAGTCGCGTATTTCGATTTTGAAAACACGCCGGCAGGCTTATATCCAGTTTTTTGAAGATGGACTGAAGCGACGATAACCACTCGCCGTGCCGTCTTGTTACTAAGCACGACTCGCGAGGCACTCCGTCACCTTCGGTTTCATTTGCGGAAACCAAAGGCTAACGGTCCGACGTCGAATCCACACCCCTCGACGCTCAAAACCACTATCGGCCACCTTGGTGACTTCCGCAACTTCGCGCATTGAAACAAGATTACCCGTCTTTCGTCAAGACGAATTGTTACAATTCCGCACTACTTCGAAAACATTTGTCGGTGTTCTCGCAGCATGACTTGAGTAAATTCGGCAGGCGAAACCTTCGCAGTCAACCTTTGCGTTCGGTCTCAACCTGCCCTCGCAACTTCGAACAAGTCACGATAGTTCGAGAACTCACATTGGCCATCTTGTCGCCGCAGACGGCGCGCCAACATCAGATCAGTAACTCAACAACTGGCCATCGGAGGTACGTTGGCGCCACGGCGCTGCTGGACGTTATCGCCCCGAGTTCGATCGAAAACGGCCAACCTATGTTCGACGCAACCATAAACATATCAACGCTTTACGACTTCACACGCCCAGTTGCTCAGCCGCGAGAACTGGGCGAAAAAGTCGTTCTCTTCGACACCGTATGGGCTTTTGAAAAAGCTGGCCAAGAAATCCAGCGAACCGACGGCGCCGGCTCGTCGTGCATGGTGGGCAAACCGAACCAAGTCCAACACCAACGGCGCCGCCAACAGCGAATCGCACCCCTGCCATGTAAATTGCATGGTCATCGGCGTGTCCAAAAAACCTCGAAAATGAATATGATCCCAAGCCGTTTTCCAGTCGCCCAAACTTTTTATATATTCAATCGAAACCAGCGTCTCCGGCTGATAGCCCAATATCTGCCCCAAAAGCTGATCTTTGCTCATCACCTTCGACCGTTTATTACTCGGGCTGTCCAACACCTGGCTATCCATGTTGCCGAAAATATTGTGGCCCACCCAGCTCATGATTTCCAGGTTACGCTGGGCAAACATCGGCGCCAGAACGCTTTTCAGCAAGGTTTCTCCGGTCTTTCCGTCGCGTCCCATATGCACCGTTTCGCGCAGTCGGGCCAGCTCGTCGATGGCCGCCAAAGAAGAACCGAGCGAAGGCGTGAAGTTAATGTAAGGCAGGCCGAGATCGAGAGCCGCAATCGCATACAAGCTGCTGGCCGGCATGTGAGGGCCGCGCGGCTTGTCGAGCAACCGATTCAAGGCACCCCAGCGATCGGGAAGCCGATCCGTGGCCGTGGGCGGTTCGGTCGACGCCACGTTCACGACGATTACCTCGCTGAGTCGGTGCTCATCGCGAAATGATTGCAAATCGGTCTGAAGACGCCGAATCACGCTACGCAGATTTTCTCGCTTTCGCCGCACCGCGGCACTGGCCAACTGCTCGATCGTCGGTCCGGCGTTCAACACCGTGCCCGGCCGAATGTTTTGCTCGATCCGATCGAATTCGGTCCGGCAACGTGAGAGAATCCGCGGACTCGGCACACCGCTCGAAGCCTGCAACTTCTCGGCTGCGTCGACCAACGAAATATCACGAATCTCATGACCACCGACGACAAAGTCCTTCCACGTGGCCAGATCAAGCTCTGAGAAGAGAGGAAGCTCGCTGACCAACCCACGCGGGCCGGTCAATCCTTTCTTGAGCGCAATCAGCCCGGTGATCGCATTGACCGCCACGCCTCCCTTTGCTCCGATGAGCCAAAGCCCGATCCGCCTACGCGCCATCTCGATAAGTCATCCTAGCAAAAACAGGAAAAAGAACAGCGGATGGACTCAGTGCAGCCGCTCGCCGCAACCAAAGGAAGGAAGATAGCCACGAAAAACACCAAATGGCACAAAAAGAGGGCCCGCGAATTTCCCCTACTTGGAATCTAACCCTGAGGGATTTATGATTATCACACGTCCTGCGCTGCACCGTCAACCATCGAGCCGGTGTCAAACTCTCCACGTGGAATCGCGGGCACCGGTTACCCACTTCCTCCAACAACGAGTTCTGCTCTATGTTCAATCAAATCGAAATGGCACCGCCTGACGCCATCTTGGGCATCACCGAGGCGTTCAAGAAAGATCCCAACCCTCAGAAGATTAACCTTAGCGTCGGCGTCTATAAGGACGAGCACTCTCAGACCCCAGTCCTGGAATCGGTGCGGCAAGCCGAGTCGCAGGTCGTCGCCGAGCAAACCACCAAGGGCTATCTGGGCATTCCCGGTTCGCCAGACTATGCCCGAGCCGTGCAGCAGTTGATGCTCGGCGCTGACCACGAGGTGGTTGCTTCGGCACGCGCGGTGACCGCCAACACGCCGGGCGGCACCGGCGCATTACGCGTGGCCGGCGATTTTCTGAAAAACAATTTGCCTGATCGGCGCCTCTGGCTCAGCGATCCGACCTGGCCCAATCATCCGGCCATCTTCGCCGCCGCCGGCATCGAAACGAAAACCTACCCCTACTTCGATCGCGAAAACAATCGCCTAGCACTCGACGAAATGCTCGGCGCCCTGCGTCAGATTCCCCCGGGCGACGTGGTGCTGCTGCATGGCTGCTGCCACAATCCGACCGGCATTGATCCCACGCAGGACGAATGGACGCAGATCGCCGATGTCCTCGATCAGCGCGGTCTGCTGCCGCTGCTCGATTTTGCCTATCAGGGATTCTCCGACGGCATCGCGGAAGACGCGGTCGGTCTGCGGGCGCTCGCCCGGCCTGGCGCTGAGTTGATCGTCTGTAGCTCGTTTTCCAAGAACTTCGGTCTCTATCGCGATCGGGTGGGCGCGTTGACCTTCGTTACGGCCGACTCTGATGCGGCGGCACGGGTCGCCAGCCAGATGAAACGCTGCATCCGATCGAACTACTCGAATCCGCCGGCCCACGGTTCGAATATCGTCACAACGATCTTGGGCAGCGACCCGCTCAGTAAATTGTGGCGCGAAGAAGTCGATCAGATGCGAAATCGCATCAACCAGATGCGGCAGCTGTTCGTCGAGACCCTGGCCGCCAAGGGCGTGTCACGCGACTTTTCGTTCATCACGGCCCAGCGTGGAATGTTCTCGTTTTCCGGACTCACGGCGGAGCAGGTCGACGCCTTGCGTGAAAAGCGCTCAGTTTACGCGGTCCGGAGCGGCCGCATCAACGTGGCCGGCATGACGAGAGACAATATGGACACGCTCTGCACGGCCATCGCTGACGTGCTTTGACAACAGACTGTTAATGCCACTCTATCCGGACCTCTTTTTTCTCATCCTGTTTTTTCAAGGGGAGAGCTAAAGAGCTAATTCTTGCCGCCAGATCGCGCGTTACGATCTCAGCTCCACTCCGACGTAAGTGTCCGTAGTCGAAAAAGTTATCGGAATCCAAACCGAGCCGTCCGGGTGAGTCGTCAATCAAGGTCTCTATGACGACAGGATGCTGGTAGTACTTATTCATGTGATTTTGAAAATGTTTAGTGGTGTCGGGAGCGAGCCGCTCCCGATGCTGTTCCCGATGCTGTTGAAAGCGGTGGCCGATACAACAACACGGGTATCCCGTCTTCCGCGCAACGATCGAGTAATTCTCTGAGTGCCCACGAATCGTACTTTAAAACGCGATCCCCGTAGATTCGCTCGGCAATCTCTTGTGAATTGTCAATATATTGAGCGTTTTCATTATCCCGCCAAATTACGCGGCCGTCCGAGCCAATCGAAACTCGCTGGTTGGGTCGGAATAGAATCTGTTTGCCCAGTCGCCTGATCGATCGATAAGCATCTAGTGTTCGCCAGCAATAACTTGCTATCAATGAGGCGCGTGCTTCACCATAAAAATGCTCGCATCGCTCTGCAAGGCTGCTAAAATAGCGGAATCGCTCCGAGGGAATGTTCGTGCGCAGCTGGGAGAAGTCTTCTACTCCGATTATCAACAGGCTCGTCTTCGCCAATTTCTCTCGGTTGCGGCGGTAAATAGTCAACGAATCATAGGGCGTGCCACGTGTCATGCTGATATTCAGCACATTGGTGCGTGATATGCCTAATTCCTCTGCCAATACCGCAGGAATGATCGCGTCTCGAACACGACTATTACCAAGCACGAGTACCGAAACTTGCTCAGTCGGTTTGATCACCAAACCCTCCATGGCATGGACAATTCCTATCGGACTATTTTGAGCAAAGACCCAAATCATCTCCCTTCTGGCCAAAAAAATGTCCACTACGAGCAATAGCTCAAACGCTACGATTGTGCCGTAGGGACGGAATCCGCTAAGCTGCAGCGTTTCAGAACTGAAAATAGATGAACGGGACATCGGCTTCGGATCGGAAAACAATAAGGATTAGGATCAATGCCGCGTAGGCTAAGCCACGCAGCAACACTGGCCAGCGGAGCATGATGGTCTGATTGTTCGTTACCGCCTGGGGAATGTCGATCCCAAGCATCAGCAACAATCCACCCGCAAAGGCAAGCAGGGGCGCGCCAATGGCTGCTCTACTAGTTTGCCTAGTTTGCCAAGACGCAAGTCCCGACAAGAACTGATAGGCCGTTTCAAAATCGGGGGCTCGGAAGAATACCCAGGCCAGCATCACTGTGGTCATCGTAAGTGCCCAGTTTACTGGACATAGGAAAGTTTTTCGCCAAGGTGCGTCATCGGATTTACTCCAGTAGGTGGCCCAAGCTTTATGCAATGCCAGTGTGAGGCCGTGCAGCCCGCCCCAAGCGACAAAAGTCCAAGCCGCTCCATGCCATAGTCCTCCCAGCACCATGGCAAGTATCAAGTTGCGGTAGACAAACCAAGTTGAGCCTCGATTCCCACCGAGAGGGATGTAGAGGTAATCACGAAGCCAAGTTGAAAGTGAAATGTGCCACCGCCGCCAGAAGCTGGAGATATCTGTTGCAAAATAGGGCTGTCGAAAATTCTCCATCAACTCGATGCCGAAGGTACGGCTCACACCACGAGCGATATCAGAGTAGCCAGCAAAATCACCGTAAATCTGAAGAGCAAACATTGCCAGCCCTAACGTCAGGCCGGCACCGCTATGCTCACCAGGCGAGGAGAAAACCTTGTCGACATAGGGAGCCATATTGTCCGCAATGGCTACTTTTCGGATCAGGCCAAGTAATATGAGCAAGCCTCCGCTAGCGAGGCGTTCGCCCGTGATCCTCCGTGGCCTGGTGATTTGCGGCAGCAAATGGGTAGCCCGCTCAATGGGCCCGGCAACCAACTGCGGAAAAATAGGCTACATAAAGGCCAAATGCAAACTTGTCCTGAATTGGCTCGATCTGACGACGATAGATGTCAATTGTGTAAGAGAGTGATTGGAAAGTGTAAAAGCTAATCCCAATCGGCAGAATGATATTGAGCGTCGGAACATCGGCGGCGAAACCGAAGCGAGACAAAAGTTCAGTGGCCGAATCGGCAAAGAAGTTGAAATACTTGAAGGAACCCAAAATGCCGAGATTGGTTGCCAGGCTCACATACAGCAAACGTCGCTGCTGAGGCTTTTGGTGGGTCGCATGCAGCCGTAATCCAACCTGATAATCAACCAAGGTTGAAATTAGCAGCAAACCACAGAACCGCCAGTCCCACAGGCCGTAGAATAGGTACGATGCCGCCAACAGCCATCGGTTTTGCCGTCGGGGCGTGAGTACGACATGCAGCGACCTTACGGCCACGTAGAAAGAGACAAACGCCCAGGTATTAAAAAACATTCTGACTCTTCCTGGGAGGCGAACATTCCAAATTGCCAAGGAAGGCGATTGAAAGATTTTTTCAGCATTGTCTATTGTTGGAGCATACGCTTGAGTTGCAACGAATCCTTTCTGAGAAAGGTTATCCGATATTCCCATTTGGATTGAGCCAGAAATCGATCCGAACTCGCAGTGTTGCGATTATAACTCGCTACGCATCGCGCGCCAGGGCCAGCCGGAACTACGCAGAGCCTGTTCCGGCCTTGGGCTCCGCAGCATCAAATTCAGCGGATGTCGTGTTTGATTTTTCGGTAATATCTGCTACGTTTCAAGCAGCCGGCAGGTGGGTATGGCCGCCGGCAGCCTAGCGATCCTCGTTGACAGCTCGCGGAGCAGTGACCGTGAACATTCTCGTCGCCACGACTGAAGCCGTTCCCTTCTGCAAGACGGGCGGATTGGCCGATGTCTGCGGCAGCCTGCCCGGCGAACTGGTGAAGCTGGGACATCGGCCCGTGCTTTTCCTGCCCGCCTTCCGCCAAATTTTTAAGTCGGGCCTGAAGATCGAGCCCACCGGAGTCGATTTTGATGTGCCACTCGGCTCCAAGATCACCGAGGGCACCTTTCTTCGTAGCCAGCTTCCGGGCAGCAATGTGCCGGTTTACTTCGTGGAGCAAAAGCATTACTACGGTCGCGACGAGCTGTATCGTCTCGACGGCCATGACTACAAAGACAACTGCGAGCGGTTCGTTTTCTTTTGTCGAGCCATTCTCGAAGGCATCCGGCTGTTCGATCTGGAAGTCGACCTGATCCATGCCAACGATTGGCAAACGGCGCTCCTCCCTGCCTACTTGAAAACCGAATACGCCTCGATACCCCCTTTCGATGAGATCGCATCGCTCCTGACGATTCACAATCTGGCCTTCCAGGGCGACTTCTGGCATTGGGATATGTTGCTTACCGGCCTCGACTGGAAATATTTCAATTGGCGACAAATGGAGTTCTACGGTCGTTTGAACTTGCTAAAGACCGGGCTGGCGTTTGCCGACGCGCTCAACACGGTTAGCCCACGCTATGCCCAAGAGATTCAGTCCGCACCGCTCGGATGTGGGCTCGATGGCATCCTGCAACATCGCCAGGAAGATCTGTCGGGCATCATCAACGGTGTCGACGAGAACCTCTGGAATCCGGCCACCGACGAGCACTTGGTCGCCAACTACGACGCCAACTCGGTCGGCCAAGGCAAACCTCGTTGCAAGCAAGCGCTGCAGGAAGAACTCGGCTTGCCCGTCCTGCCCGATGTTCCGCTCCTGGCAACCGTGGGCCGGCTGGCCGACCAAAAGGGCTGCGACCTGATCGCCGAGGTGATGCAACAATGGTTGCAGACTTCCCCGGTCCAATGGGTGATCCTCGGCACGGGCGAACCGGCTTATCACGAGCAGTTCGCCGCGCTGGCCCAAAGTCACCCGGACCGGGTAGCCGTTCGGCTTGAGTTTTCCGATCCGTTGGCCCACCGAATCGGGGCGGGTGCCGACATGTTTCTGATGCCGAGCCGCTACGAGCCGTGCGGGCTCAGCCAGCTCTACAGCCTCAAATACGGGACGGTTCCTGTCGTCCGTGCCACCGGCGGATTGGCCGATACCGTTACCGACACCGACGAAACGACCCTGGCCGACGGTACGGCCAACGGATTCAGTTTCACCGACCACAGCGATCGAGCCCTCTCGGAGACGTTGTCGCGTGCCTGCGAGACGTACCACAATCGACCGGTGTGGCAACAAATCATGGACATCGGCATGCGTCAGGACTGGTCGTGGGCAAAGAGCGCCGCCGAGTACGGCCAACTCTACGAGCAGATCCTAGAGCGTCACAAAGCGACCGTTTGCAACTAGGGCCCTGTTTTCATAGCCGGTGGGTGGCGGGGTCGGAGCCTAAGGCGACGGCCCCAATGGCTGGATCTCGGGGCCGTCGCTTAGGCTCCTTCCCCGCCACCCTTCCGTCGCCCGACGATCAACGGCATACCACTCCGTTTGACATCAGCGAGTGCGACCATTATCACTGGTATTTGAAGATCTTTCCGCGTCAGGTCAATTAAACTGAACCCGACCGGTAGAGTTTTCCGATTCAGTAAACTGGGCCGACCGCATTAGTCTTTCCGGCTGTGCGACACTTAGCACCTCGGCTGCTTTTCGGAGCGACTTTCCAGCACCTTTACTGTTTGAAGCAGCCGGGGTGCTGGTAATTTGTTTCCTGTGACCTGACCTTACCCCGTTGCAGAGCGACCA
>Ga0310120_10003890_pt1 | contig 10631 bp, 9 predicted proteins | sample CB27_AW_983_MG_FD_203506 | JGI IMG/M metagenome (GOLD analysis project Ga0310120, IMG submission 203506) | Marine microbial communities from Western Arctic Ocean, Canada - CB27_AW_983 | ecosystem: Environmental > Aquatic > Marine > Oceanic | place: Canada: Western Arctic Ocean | collected... | reverse complement strand
AGCGCAGACGTTCTCGCTGCCGAGCAGGCCGGGGGGGCGGGTGTTGGACGAGATCGCGCGGCTGGATACGCTGGTGACGGTGGTGGATGCGAAGAATTTCCTGGAGGATTTTGGATCGCTGGACGAAGTGGGCGATCTGGGGCTGGAAGGCGAGGTGGACGATACGCGGGACATCGCGGAGCTGCTGGCGGAACAGGTGGAATTCGCGAATGTGATCGTGGTGAACAAGACGGACCTAGTGGATGAGGCGGACGTGGAGGGTCTGAAGGCGCTGCTGCAGGAGTTGAATCCGGGGGCGACGGTGGTGGCGGCCGAGCATGGCCGGGTGCCGCTGGAGACGATTTTGAATACCGGGCTGTTCGACATGGAGGAGGTATCGAAGGCGCCGGGGTGGGTGCGGGCGCTGAACGCGGAGGTGGGACACGATCACGCGGACGGGGAGTACGAGCATCAATTCGAGCGATACGGGATAGAGACTTTTGTCTACCGGTCCAGGCGGCCGTTTCACCCGCAGCGGCTGGCCGATCTGCTGGGAGGAGACGGGCTGGAGCACGTGTTGCGCTCGAAGGGTTTCATCTGGCTGGCGACGAGATCGGACGTGGTGGGGCTGTGGTCGCAGGCGGGTGGGGTGGTGAACATCTCGCCGACGGGTACCTGGTGGGCGGTGGCCCCGGAGGAGGAGTGGCCGGACGATCCGGAGGATCGAGCTCACATCGAAAGCGAGTGGCACGGGGAATACGGAGACCGGCGGCAAGAACTGGTGCTGATCGGAGCCGGGATGGACCGGGAGGCGCTGACCGCCAAGCTGGATGGCTGCCTGGTGACGGAGGAGGAGATGGAAGCGGGTTCGGACGGGTGGAGGAAGCTGGACGATCCTTTCCCGGATTGGCTGGAGCCCGACGGGATGTAGGCCGGCTCTCGGTGCGACGGACTGAGACGGCGGGGTGTCGATCTGAGAAGATAGAAGATGCGGCGCGGCACAGAGGCTTCGTGCCGCAGAACGCGGAAATAACCGGCTGGCGCTACTGGCGAAGGGAATGGGACGATGGCCAAAACGGTGCTGGTGCTGGGTGGCGGAATCGGTGGAGTGGTGGTGGCGCGGGAACTGCGAAAGTGGCTGGGATCGTCGGCCCGGGTGATCCTGATCGACAAGGACGGAAAGCATCTCGTCGCGCCGGCTTTGCTGTGGGTGATGGAGGGAAGACGCAAGTCCGAGGCGGTGGTGAAGAACCTGGAGCGGCTGCGGCGCAAGGGGATCGAGGTGATAGTGGGGGCGGTGACGAAGATCGACGCGGAAAACAGGCGGGTGGAGACGGAGGCGGGCGGGTTCGATTTTGACGCGCTGGTGATCGCGCTGGGAGCGGAGACCGCGCCGGAGACGATGCCGGGGTTCGCGGAGACGGCCGTGTCGCCCTACACGCTGGAGGGGGCGGTGGCGACGCGGGACGCGGTGAGCGAGTTCGACGGGGGCAAGATCGTGGTGATGGTGGCGAGCCTGCCGTTCAAGTGCCCGGCGGCGCCGTATGAGGCGGCGTTGTTGATCGATCACGGGCTGCGCAAACGCGGGGTGCAGGGAGGGGTGGAGATGGAGTTTATAACCCCGGAGCCGCAGCCGATACTGGTGGCGGGTCGGTAACTGGGACAGATGGTGGAGGTGCTGCTGGCCGGGCGGCGAATCACGTACCGGCCGAATCTCACGCCGGAGTCGGTGGACGTGGAAGGCAAGGCGGTGGTGCTGGCGGGTGGGGTTTGACCTGCTGGTGGGAATCCCTCCGCATCGAGCGCCAGCGGTGGTGCGCGAGTCGGTACTGGCGAACGAAGCGGGCTGTATTCCGGTGCATCACAACACGATGGCGACGGCGGTGTGAGAGGTGGTGGTGGACCGAGCTAGGGTGGATTTAGCGGGCATGGTGGGTGTGTCGGTATAACGCCGAAAAGGGGCTGCCGAGGACCGATTGCGTGGGGGAAGAGGCCCTGTTAGGTTGAGTCCCTAAATCAGAACCGGGCTAGGAAGACGGCTACGGTCCGGAAACGGAGCTCAGGAATGACGCAGAAGGTACCGGTGACGCTCGCGCACGGAGATGGGATTGGACCGGAGATCATGGCGGCGGTGCTGCAAATCCTGGACGCGGGGGGGGCGCGGCTTGAGACGGAGACGATAGAGATCGGCGAGGCGGTCTTTCTGCGAGGGAACACGGCGGGGATCGAGCCGGAATCGTGGGAATCGCTGCGGCGTACGAAGGTGTTTCTGAAGGCTCCGATCACCACTCCCCAGGGTGGCGGATTCAAGAGCCTGAACGTCACCACGCGGAAGACGCTGGGCCTGTACGCGAACGTGCGCCCGTGCGTTTCGTACCACCCCTACGTGCAGACGAAACACCCGGAGATGAATGTGGTGATCGTGCGGGAGAACGAGGAAGACACGTACGCCGGGATCGAGCATCAGCAGACGGCGGACGTGATGCAGTGTCTGAAGATCATCACCAGGCCGGGTTGCGAGCGGATCGTGCGATTTGCGTTCGAGTACGCGGTGCAAAACGGCCGCAAGAAGATCACCTGCTTCGTCAAAGACAACATCATGAAGATGACGGACGGGCTGTTTCACCAGGTGTTCGACGAGATTGCGCCGGAGTATCCGGACATAGGGGCGGAGCACTGGATCGTGGATATCGGGGCGGCGAAGATGGCGGATACGCCGGAGATCTTCGACGTGATCGTGATGCCGAATCTGTATGGGGACATTTTGTCGGACATAGCGGCGCAGATCGCGGGGTCGGTGGGACTGGCGGGGTCGGCGAACATCGGTGACGGAGGGGCGATGTTCGAAGCGATTCACGGTTCGGCGCCGAGGCGGGCGGGGCAGAATCTGGCCAACCCATCGGGCCTGTTGCACGGGGCGATAATGATGTTGGTGCATATCGATCAGCCCGATGTAGCGGAGTTGGTGCACAACGCGTGGCTGCGGACGGTGGAAGACGGCGTCCACACTTACGATGTATATGGCGGCGAGTACAGCACGGAGAAGGTGGGGACGAAGGAATTTGGCGCGGCGGTGGCTGCGCGAATTGGGCAGCGGCCGGAGAAGCTGCCGCCGGTGAGCTACGCAAAGGCGCCGAAGCAGGCGGCGGCGGCGCGGGAGTCCAAGCGGAAAAGTATGAAGAAGGAGACGGTGGGCGTGGACGTATTCCTGGCCTGGCAGGACGGGACCCCGGGCGATCTGGCCGATCTGGTGCGCAAGATCGAAGGCGGGGGACTGGCGCTGGAGATGATCGACTCACGGGGAGTGAAGGTATGGCCGGATGGATTTCCGGAGACGATGCTGGGGGATCACTGGAGATGCCGGTTCCTGCCCAAAGAGGCTGGCCGGGTGGTTTCCCACGGGGAGATAGCGGGGCTGTTGCAACGGGCGGCCGACGCCGGGCTGGACTTCATCAAGACGGAGAATCTGTGCACGTTCGACGGCGAGCCGGGTTACTCGCTGGCTCAGGGACAGTAGGCGGCCATGAGTGATTCTGGCACCGCGCGAGTCGGCGTGGTTATGGGGAGTACGTCGGACTGGGACACGATGCGGAACTGCACGGCGATGCTCAAAGAATTTGGAGTGGCGTACGAGGCTAAGGTGCTGTCCGCGCATCGCACGCCGAAGGAAGCGGCGGACTGGGCGGCGGGAGCTTCGGACCGGGGGATCAAGGTGATCATCGCGGCGGCGGGCGGCGCCGCTCACCTGGCCGGGGCGATGGCGGCGCAGACCGTGCTGCCGGTGCTCGGGGTGCCGATGACGGGGTGGGCGCTGGACGGGCTGGATTCGCTGCTGGCCACGGTGCAGATGCCCCGGGGCATCCCGGTGGCGACGCTGGCGATCGGCAAGGCGGGAGCGGTGAATGCGGCGCTGCTGGCGATCGAGATTCTGGCGCTGAGCGACGATGGGTTGAGCGGCAAGTTGCGAGATTACCGGATGCAGCAGGCGGAATCGATACTGGAAGCGGAACTGGAATAGGGAGAGCCGGACGCCGAAGGAGGGACGGATGAGCGAGGACAGGTCGTGGTCGGAGTTACTGCGGGAAGTTGGAAATAAGGCGAAGGCGGAGGTTAGGGGAGAACGTGCGGAGGAGCTGAAGCAGAAGCTGAGGCAGGCCCGTGATGGCATAACACGTGCCCTGAATAGCGAAGACGCTCAGCGGGTGAAGGACAAGCTTGACGAGTTGGGCAGCCGGGCGGAAGAGGCCATGGATCGCACGGTCAAAAGTGAGGCAGCGCGGGAAATCGTGGATGGCGCTGAAGAGGTGATCGACGATCTGGGCGAGGGGCTTAAGAAGCTGGTCGGCGAGCCCCGGCCGCCGGAGGAGCGGCCGCCGGAGGACGCCCGGAAGTAAGGATGTTATCGGCGGTCCGCCGCCCGGAAAGGATCGACTGACATGGTCACGTTTCGCTGTGCCGTCCACCAGATCACCTGGGAACGGGGCCTGGAGAAGGCGCTGGACGACATCGGCGCGTGGGGATATCCGGGCACGGAGACCTTTTCGTAATGTGGTGCAGGAGTTCGCCGGGCGCGAGGCGGAGATCAAGGCGATGCTCGACGCCCGCGGATTGCAGCTCGCGGCTCTGTACAGCGACGACAACATGTGCGAGCCGGGCGTTGAATCCGAGGCGATCGAGCGCAATCTGGAGATCGTCCGATTTCTGCAGGCGATGGGCTCGGACATCCTGGTGTACGGTCCGGGCCGGCCCCGGCCGGATCCGATTGAGACGCTCCATTACGAGGTAATGAAGCGGATCGTGAACGAGGTCGGGCGGGCCAGCCAGGAGATGGGGGTGACCACAACGATCCATCCGCACTGGCAGACGTTGATCCAGGAACGCGACGACATCACGCGGATCTTCGACATGGTGGACACTGACGTCGTGAAGCTGGCAGTGGACCCGTCGCACATGGTGAAGGCGGGTTACGACCCGATCGAGGTCTGCGAAATCTACGGGGAGATCGTCCGGTACATGCACATCAAGGACTTCTCGCAGGAGATGAATACACCGGAGAACAATGGGGTCAATGACGAGGGCTTCACGGAACCGCTGGTGTGGTTCACGGAGCTGGGGCAGGGGGTGATCGATCACAGGGGCGTGGTGGATGCGCTACGGGGGGCGGACTATGACGGCTGGCTGACGGTCGAGATCGACTTGTCGCAGACGACGCCGACGAAGAGCCTGGAGATCAACAGCCGGTATTTGATGGACGAGCTGGGGTTCGATCTAGCCGGGGAGAACCATTAGCGACCCGCCGCTTTAGTCGGCTCCGACGGTTCAATGGCGCGGCGGATCGTTAGTAGATGGAGGGCCCGCTGCCTAGAAATTAAGGTGCGGGCGGAGGCGATCGAGGACGGTGGCGAGCTCTCGGATATCGTAATCGTCTAGAGCGAGGGTGCCGGGAATGCGGGTGCGGGCGTGGGCGATGACACCGCGCGTGACGAGGACGTGTTTGAAGGCGCCGAAACCGATGAGGAGGTAGAGGTTGATCAGGGGCAGGAGGGCGTCGAAGATGTCGCGGGCTTTTTCCTTATCGCCAGCGTGCCAGGCATCCCAGATGGCGACAAAGACCTCGACGGTTTCGGCGGCAGGCATGAAGCCGGTGGCGCCGCGCTCGAGCTCGGAGAGCATCCAGCGGCCAAAGGCGCCGCCGAAGATGCCGACTTCCTTGCCCTGGAGGGCATCGACGACGATGGAGAGGTTGTGGGCGCTGGGGGGACGCTCTTCCTTGACGTATTGAATGAGCTCGATTTCGTCGATGAGATGGGCGGCGAATTTGGCGTCGACGCCGTTTTCTGCGTTCTGGAGGAAGATGGGAAGACCGGCGCCGGCGATGGCTTGGTAATAATCGAAGATCTCGTCAAGAGAGGCGGAAGCGACGTAGGGCGGGAGGGCGATGACGGCGTCGGCTCCGGCTTCAGCGGCGTCATAGGCATAGGCGGCGGCGACGGAGGTGGTGGGCGCGGCGACGCCGACGACGACGGGTACGTGGCCAGCTGCGGCGGCGATCACGGTGCGGACGCCGTCGTGACGTTCGGCCTCGGAGAGGTACTCAAACTCGCCGCCGAGCACCGGGTAGACAAGACCATGAGCGCCGCATTTCAGGCAGAAATCCACTTGGGAGGTGAGGCCGTCGTGGTCGAGCTGGTCATCCTCGGTGTAGGGAGTGGCAAGGACGGGGTAGATGCCGCGCATTCGATCGGCCATGGACGGGCTCCTTGTGGGAATTGGAGGGTCTAGCTCGCCAGGTTGTCGATTGTTACCGGTTCGATTTCGTCGGCGGGGATGAATTTGAGCACCCTACCGTAGAAGTGCAGTTCCGCCTCTAGGGCGCGCTTTACGTTTTCGGCCCGGCGGAAGCCATGCTGCTCACCGGGGAACTCCAGCAGCGCCACCGGGATTCCTTTATCGCGAATCGCGGCGGCCATGCGCGCGGACTGGTCGGGCGGGACGATTCGGTCTTCGAGTCCCTGCAGGAAGATGACGGGGCAGGACAGCCGCTCGGCGTTGTCGATGGGCGAGCGTTCGCGGTAGAGGTCTTCGCGCTCGGGGTAGGGTCCGATGAGGCCGTCCAGGTAACGGGACTCGAATTTGTGGGTGTCGCGGGCGAGAGCACCGGCGTCACTGACGCCGAAGTGGCTGACTCCGGCATGGAATAAATCGGTGAAAGTCAGGGCGCAGAGGGTGGTCCAACCGCCGGCGCTGCCGCCGCTGATGGCCAGTCGGTTCCCGTCCACGTCGCCGCGTTCGACGAGGTAGCGGGCGGCGTTGGCGCAGTCCTCGACATCTATGATTCCCCAGGTTCCGTTCAGGCGCTCGCGGTACTCGCGGCCGTGGCCAGTGCTGCCGCCGTAATTTACGTCGACAACCGCGATGCCGCGGCTGGTCCAGAACTGGACGCTCAGGCTCAGAGTGTGGACGGCGGCGCCGGTGGGACCGCCGTGGCTGTGGACGATGAGGGGCGGCAGCTTGTTCGGCGGGGGCGCGTAGTCCGGGTTGGTAGGGGCGTAATAGAAGGCGTGGGCCTCGCGGTCGTTCTCGGTGGGGAAGGTGATGGGTTCGGCGATTGAGACGAAATCCGGGTCGAGCTCGGTCTCGCTGGATCGCTTTAGCTCGGTGACCTGGCCGGATTCGAGGTTCAGGCGTACGACGGCCGATCGGTGGGTGGCCGACGAGCCCAGGAGGACGATGTCATTGCCCGCTGTGCGGATGGAGGAGAAGGAAGAATACGGGGAGTCGATCTCCGTCAACTTGCCGGATTCAGGGTCCAGGGTCGCCAGGGTCGAGCGTCCGTCTCGCGCGAAGGCGCAGGCAATCTGGCCGGAGGCGAAGAAGGCGTAGGTGGACATGCGAAAGGCCCACTGCGGCAGGCCGAACTCGGTATCCATCGGAAGTACGGGCTGGACTTCGCCGTCGCGCTCGCGATAGAGGTTCCACCAGCCGGTGCGGTCGGACACGAAATACAACTCGCCGTCGGGCGACCACTCGGGCTGGAACAGCGACACGCTGTTTCCTCCGGATACAAGTCTGTTCCCGGACAATCTACCGTCGGCGGCGATGTCCGCGACCCACAACTCGGTGCCGTCCCAGGGCATATTCGGGTGGTCCCAGGAGAGCCACGCGAGTCGGCGGCCGTCGGCGCTCAGGCGGGGATTCGAGTAGAAGTCGGCGCCCTCCACGAGTGTCTGCGGCTCCGGCGGCACAGCCGGCGACACAGTCGCTGTATTCAACCGGATTGAGACTATGCGATTCGTGGCTTCCTGGCCTTCGGAGGTGTGATCTTCGGAGACGGCGATGAGGAGGTCGCGGGTGGTATCCAGGTCGAAGTCGGCGAAGCGCAGGGCGGACTCGGGCGTGAGTGACGCCGGGTCGGCTCCCGGCTCCTGTCGGTAAATCCGCTGGTCGGAGAGGTTGGCGAAGTAGCAGACACCGTCGAACACGCGAAACGAGCCGCCGCCGTACTCATGCACGAGCGTCCGCGCGCTGAAGCCCGCAGGCGTGATGTCCGTGGGGGGATCGCCGGCGTGACTGACGACGTAGCGCGCTGCGTCGGCCGGCCGCATCTCTAGCCAGTACACGTCGTCGCCGTCGGTCTCTACGTCCAGCAGGCGGATGCCCCCGCTGGCGATTAACTCGGCCGTGATCGGCGAGTTCCAGGAGCCGTAGGATTCGATCTTCTTGGACGTCACGGTAGGATTCCCCTTGCGTACGCGATCAGGCGTTCAGGATGAGCTGGATCGACACCTCGGTCAGCCGTCGCAACTCATCGTGTGGCATGAACTCGGTCACCGCGTGGGCGTCGTGGTAGCCCGCTCCCAGGCAGGCCGTGGTCATCCCTTTGGCGTTAAATTCGTGCGCGTCGCTACCGCCGCCGGTGGGGACGTGATTTGGTTCGATCCCGGCTGCGCTTATCGCGCGATCAGCCAGATCCAACGCCACGTTTCCCGGTTCCAGTTGGTAGGCCCGCACGAACGGCACGATCTCATATTCCACGGTGCCACCGAAGTGCTCCGCCGCTTCATCCATCGCCTCACGCATGGCCTCCACCTGCTGGTCCAGCCGTTCCTCGCTCAGACTCCGCGCCTGGGCTTCCATCTGCGCGTGCGGGGCCATAATGTTCGCTGCCTGCCCGCCGGTCACAGTGCCGATGTTCGCCACCGTGCCCGCATCGACTCGGCCAAGCGGCATGTTGGCGATGGCTCGCGACATCATGAAGATCGCGCTCACCCCGGCCTCTGGCTCAATACCCGCATGCGCCGCCCGTCCGTGGAATTCGGCATAAATTCTCCGGGTTCCGGGGGCTTGGGTCACCACGTTTCCGACCGGCGAACCGGCGTCCAGGACGAAGCCGAGTGTGGCATCGATTGAGGCGGGATCGAACGCCTTCGATCCTATGTGTCCGACGTCCTCACCTACAGTGAAAACCAGATCGACCGGCCCGTGTGGGGCTCCCGACGCTTCCACAGCCAGCACCGCCTCCACGATCGCTGCCACGCCCGCCTTATCGTCGGCCCCAAGGATCGTGCTGCCGTCCGTCCCCACCCCGTCCACGTCCATCCGCGTCTGCAATCCGATCGTGGACTGCACCGTATCCACATGGGCGTTCAGCATGATCGGCTCGCTATTGCTGTCCCGCGCCGTCCATGCCCCGATCAGATTGCCAATCCCGTCCCGCTTGAAGACGATCCCTACCGGTTCCAGTAAATCGCGGAGTATCGCCACCGCCCGGTCCTCTTCCCCATGAAACGTGTCTACGTTCAGGAGCGCCAGGAAGGTCTCCAGCAAGCGTTCGGTCCTGGGTTCTGGGCTTGACATAAAAATTGCCGCTCCCGGCACGTGACTTGGCGTGGCGCATTATGACCCAAACATCAAAACCCGTTCCCCGTCATAATTGCCTGTTGGAGCCACGCGACAGCGCTAGCGAAAGGTCCGAAAGACTGAATCTTGTTCTAGTCATCATCGATTCGCTCCGCCGCGACCACGTCGGGGCCTACGGCAACGACTGGATCAGCACCCCTTCCCTAGACTCCCTGGCGGTTGAGTCGGCTCGCTTTACCAACATCTACCCCGAGGCTCTTCCCACGCTCCAGGTCCGGCAGTCCACCTATACCGGCAACCGGCTCTTTCCCTTTAACAACCACGCCTCGAAAAAGGGCGATTTCGTCCGATGGCCCGGCTGGCATCAGGTGGACGAACGGCAGGTCACGCTGGCGGAGATCATGGCCCACGCCGGCTACCGCACCGGCCTGGTGACCGACACCTACCACCAGTTCAAGCCCTCCATGAACTTCCACCGCGGCTTTCAGCAGTTCACCTGGATTCGGGGACAGGAGGCCGACGGGTACGGATCGTCGTCGGTGATGGCAAACGTCGATCTCTCCGATGTCATCCATCCAGCCTTCCCCGGCACGCCGCGTGAATGGGCGTTACGGCGCTATCTCGCCAACACCCGTGACCGTCATTATGAAGAGGATTATTTCGCCCCACAGGTCTTCAGGGCCGCGATGAATTTCGTGGAAGACAACCACCGGGACGACTTCCTTCTGGTTGTCGATTCTTTCGATCCGCACGAGCCCTGGGACCCGCCGCCGTGGTACGCGGAAATGTACGATCCGGGCTACGAGGGCCGGAATCTCATCTGGCCCACCTACGGTGATACGGACATGCTCTCGGCGGCCGAGTTGGACCATATCCGCGCTAACTTTGCCGGCGAGGTCACCATGGTCGACCGCTGGCTCGGGCGTTTCGTGGACAAACTTCGTGATCTCAACATCCTCGACGACACGCTCCTCGTGGTCCTATCCGACCACGGGATGTCGCTCAACGAGCGTGGGGTCATCGGCAAGTACGAAGAACAGGTCTACCCCGAACTCACCGACATCATCATGCTGATCCGCGATCCGTCCGGCACCGGAGCCGGGCAGGTCGTTGACGAATACGCCTATGACCACGATGTCCTGCCTACTGTCCTGGCCCGCCTCGGCCTCGAGCCGCCGCTACCGGTCGACGGCATCGACCTCGCCCCGGCCATCGCCGGCGGATCGACCGGACGGGACTACGTGACCTGTTGCTTTGGCCAGTACCTCCAGTACCAGGCCCCGGATTGGTGG
>Ga0310120_10003888_pt1 | contig 10634 bp, 7 predicted proteins | sample CB27_AW_983_MG_FD_203506 | JGI IMG/M metagenome (GOLD analysis project Ga0310120, IMG submission 203506) | Marine microbial communities from Western Arctic Ocean, Canada - CB27_AW_983 | ecosystem: Environmental > Aquatic > Marine > Oceanic | place: Canada: Western Arctic Ocean | collected... | reverse complement strand
ACAATGTGCTCTTTGGAATCTGGGCCGATCCGGAACGCATCGGCGAGATGTTCAAACCTTACGATCTGGATGTGATCGGATTCAGCGAGGTTCCAGATGGCGACTGGACGGCGCGCGTCGGGCGTGTCCTGGGAATGGAACACGCCTATGTGGGAAAAATCTCCTCGGCAAACCACAAGGACAAGTTCAAATCGATCCTCAGTCGAACGCCCCTGGCAAACCCGCATGAAATCGAAATGGCCGGCCACGAAGGGTGGTCGCCAGCTTCTCTGGTAGGCGCCGAAACGGTTGTCCGCGGAAGCCCCATCCTGGTTTACTCGACCCACCTTCCCGGCCGGCCTTCTCCCGAGGGCTCTGCAGCCGAATTCATCGCTCAGTCTGTGATCCCCAAAGCCACTGAAAAAGTGGAGAACCTCGTGATTCTGGGGGATCTGAACAATCTGCCTGGCGACGCCACGCTAAAGCGAATCGAAGCGGCCGGAATGCGATCCATGTGGGGAGATCTTGGGGTCGATACGGCGAAGCTGAGTACTCACCGGCACATCGAGTCCGGCGCCGAATCGGGCGTGATCGATCACATCTTTTTCACAACGGCATCGAAGGCCAAGGCGATCGAAGGCGGCGTGCTCTACAATGCCTTCAATCCTCCAGGCACCGACAAGGAAATGCCGAACTACAAGGCAGCCTGGAAGCAGTACGGCAAACCGCTTTCGGACCATCGCCCCGTGTGGGCCGTGCTCGAGTTCCCGCCAGGGGCCGAGTCTGACGGCGCCCGATGAAGCTCGGCGGGAAAAGAGAGGGCGGCCATAGAAAACCCAAAACCAGGCCAAAATCCCGGCACGAGGCTCCAAATCCCAAGCTTCCGCCTTGACCTCGCCCCCAACGTCTTGGCCCTCTTCTCCGCTTTGGTTCGAACCACCAACCGTTGAAACAAAGTGCGGTCTGCCTCACCCGGAAGCTGGTAGAATAGGCGCGGGGGCCACTGTCAGGTTGCCAATTCCGAAAAATCACTCAAACTGGGCCGCATGACACGCCTCCTGACTCTCCCTTTCCTGATCGTCGTTCTTGGCTTCGCAGCGACTGCGAGCGCCAAGGATCTGCCCGCCGTGGCCTACAAGAAGTTCGCCTCCGGATTCGTCTCGCCCGTGGCCATGATTCCCTACCAGGGCGGTGCGCAGGCCTTCCTCGTCGTCGACCAGGCAGGTGTCATCGCCTTTCTCGGCAAAGACGGTGGCAAACCCGGCAAGCCCTTTCTCGATTTGAGAAAGAAGATCGTCACCCTGAAACCGGCCTTCGACGAACGCGGGACGCTTGGCGTGGCACTGCACCCGAAGTTCGCGGAAAACAAGAAAGTGTACGTCTACTACAGCAGTCCTCTCGCAAAGGATGGCAAAGAGGGCTACGATCACACCGCACGGCTTGCGGAGTTCAAGGTGAAAGAAGACGGCACCGCCGATCCAAAAAGCGAGCGGGTGCTACTCACGGTCGACCAGCCCCAGTGGAACCATGACGGCGGCAATCTCCTCTTCGGGCCGGACGGGTATCTCTACCTCGGCCTCGGTGACGGTGGCTCCGCCAATGATCTCGCTCCGGGACATGAGAAGGGCGGCAACGGCCAGGCGCTTCATCGGCTTCTCGGCAAGATCCTCCGCATCGACGTCAACTTCGGAGAGCCCTACGCCATCCCGGACGGCAACCCCTTCAAGGGAACCAAGAAGGGGCGCGAAGAAATCTACGCCTGGGGCATCCGGAACCCGTGGGGCATGACGCTCGACCGGAAAACCGGCGACCTGATCGTCGCCGACGTGGGACAAGGGCGCTTCGAGGAGATCAACGTCATCGCAAAAGGTGGGGGCAACTACGGCTGGCCGCGTTATGAAGGATACGCGACGTTCGATCAGAAGAATCCCGCCGAGGTCGTGAAGCTGAAACCCGCTGCGGCGCCCACCGGCTTCAAGGCTCCGGTTCTCGTCTACCCGCACCCCGGTGTCTACGGCAAGGCGCCCGGCTACGGCATCAGCGTGACGGGCGGGCACGTCTACTATGGCAAGGCCTTGCCGGGATTGCAGGGCGTCTACCTCTTCGCGGACTGGGCCATGAGCTGGGCCGGAAACAAGTACGGTCTCTATGCCGGGGTGCGCGACGACCCGGAACGCTGGACCATGCAGATCGTGCCCGGAGACAAGTCCCCGGCCGGCCCCGACCAGTTGATCGTCGGTTTCGGCCAAGACCGGGACGGCGAGGTCTACCTCCTGACCAACCCGGGGCGCGGCCCCACCGGGAAGAACGGCGCCATCTGGAAGATCGTTCCCGCGAAGTAGAAAACCCACCTCCACACCGTCCCACTTCCCCACCTTCAAACCTTCCCACCTCCAGTTCCGCTCCGCCCTACTTCCTGGCCTGCCCAAAGAGCCAGCCCCACATCTCGTCGGAAGCCCACGCTTTGCTCCAGGCGTTGTGCCCGACTCCTTTGAGTTCGGTGTACTTTGGTGATCCTCCCGCCGCCTCGATGGCCGCGATCATGTCGCGGGAACGGCTGACCTTGATCGCGCCGTCCTTATCCCCGTGCCAGGCCCAGACCGGGATCTGTGCGATGACCTTGCCCATCGTCTTGTCGCCTCCGCCGCAGATCGGAACCGCGGCCGCAAAAAACTTGGGCCGGCGCTGGATGGCATCCCAGGTCCCGTATCCGCCCATGGAAAGTCCCATCGCATAAATGCGCTTGGGATCAACCTCGTTCTTCTCGCCCGCGACAAAGGCGTCGATCACCTCGAACATCAACCGCATCGAATCCGACACGGCGGGCATCTTGTGCTCCAGGGTGGACCACTTCACGTCGACCCACAGCTTGTCCCCCGGGACCTGGCCGGCGAGGAAGTACGCGGAATGCTTGCTGAAAACACCCGCCTTCTCCATGGCGTTGATGGCGCCGGCATCCGTGATCTGTCCCAGGTTGTTGTCTCCTCGTCCGCCGGCCCCGTGATAGAAAACGATCAAGGGGTACTTCTTGCCCGGCTCCACGCGATCCGGCGCACGGAACCGGTAATTCAGGGTTTCCCCCTTATCGTTCTTCCAAACCGCCGGAGTGTATTTTTCCTGCTGCTTCTTGGGATCGGCGTGGCTCAGGGGCGACATGATGGCGATCAGGGCGAGGGAGGCGAGGAGCTTTTGCATGCGAGCGGATCGGTGATTGCGAGGGCGGGCGCCGGGGGAACCCCCCAGGTTGAGGCAACGATACGCTCTTCCTCAGGATAGCGGCCATGAAAATCTCCCCACGTAAATACCAGCCCGGGCGCACTTCCGCAAAGGTTCTCCTTTCCCTCGGACTCGGTAGCGGCGATGATTTCCCTGACTGATGCTGAGACGCGTATTCCAGCTCCTCCTTTTCCCGGGCTTCCTGGCCTCGTTGCCACTCCTCACCGGCGCGACCGGTGCGGCCGCCCAGGAGGTGCTCTTCGAGTGGAAACCGGGGAAAGCCGCCATCGTGGAGGGAAAACTCACCGCCCTGGCCGGTCCGGAGGGGTCTCTTGCAAAACCGCCCGCCTTCGACACCGACGGCCTCCTCATCTTCGACGGGCAACAGGCGGTTACCTTTCCCAGTGCCGAGGCACGCAATATCCCGCTGCAGAACTTCTCGGTCGAAGCCCGTGTGCGCGTCGATCAACTCCACCCATGGGGTTGCATCGTGGCCTACTCCCAGGACAACGGAGCTCACGAACGCGGATGGATCCTCGGCTACAACGGCAATCGCTTCCATTTCAAGTTGTCGAACGGCGGGGCCCTCGCCGGCGCGATCAGCCCGAAGGGGTTCACCCCCGGTGAATGGGCTCACCTCGCCGGCCTCTTTGACGGCCAGACCGTTCGGCTCTACGTGAACGGTCGCCTCGCCGCCTCCGCTGATCTCGCGGGCGATGTGGTTCTGCCGAAAGAAGAGACGCCCTTCGTGCTCGGCGCCTACAAGGACGACGACGAGTACTTCCCGATCACGGGACGCATCGCGTCCGTGAAGATTTCGAAAGGCCTCGTCCCGGCCAGTGCCTTCGCCAAGCTTGCCGAGGAGCAAAAGGGCGTGGCCTTCGCGGTGCAACCCCGGGTCGCTTTTCCCGACCCTTCCACCGCCGTGATTTCCTGGCAAACCGACCAGGACCGGGAGGCGGTCCTGTTTTACGGAAGTGGCGAGACCCTCGAACACAAGGTGGTCTGCCAGGGAAAGGAAGGGCAGTTCGCCGCTACTCTGCCGGAGCTGCGGCCTGCCACCACCTACAGTTACCGGATCGGAGTCGGAGAAGCAAAGGAGAGACGCTACAGCAAGATCCTCTCGCTCGACACGCGCCACAATCTCTCCCCCGCTCCGGTGAAGCCCCTCCCCGGCACAACTCCCGATCTGGTCGAATACGCCGACAGGGCTCTCGCCCTCGCGCCCGACCAGTCCGGGTACGCTCTCGTGCTCGGGTTGCAGAACGGCCGGCTGCCCGCCGTCCTGGCCGCCAGGTCCCGCTTCCACGTCATCGCGGCCGACACGGATCCCGCCAGGGTGGCGCAGATCCGCAAGACGCTCTACGACGCGAAGCTCCTGGGACACCGCGTCACGGTGGTGCAACTCAGCGAGGCGGGGCCGACCCCCTGGACCGATAGCTTCGCGGACCTCGTCCTCTCCGAGCGTGACGAGCCCGCGGTTCCAGTCAGCGAATGCCGGCGGCTGGCCCGCCCCAACGGCGGGTTGATCCTCCTTCCCGCCACCGACGCCACCGCGAAATGGCGCGGCTCCAGCAGCGGGTGGAAGGAGGAGGGCCCCTTTATCGCGGCGCGACGCGGCAAACTGGAAGGAGCGCAGGATTGGAGCCACCAGTACGGGACCCCCGGCAACGCCACCTATACGGGCGAAGCGCTCGGTGAGGTGAGCGCCACCTCCGGCCTCGGCCTCCAGTGGATCGGACTCCCCGGGGGCGACTTCGGGATCGACCGGCAGCCGCGCATGCCCGCTCCGCTTTCGGCCAACGGGCGGCTCTACCACCAGGGCATGAACCGGCTTGTGGCGCTCAACGCCTTTAACGGCGCAGTGCTGTGGTCCTACGAAATTCCCGCCTTGCGGCGTCTCAACATCCCGCACGACTGCTCGAACTGGTCGGCGGATGATGATCACCTCTTTGTCGCGATCCGTGACCGTCTGTGGATGCTGGGGGCCCGCCGCGGGGAATTGAAGCACGCCCTGCAACTTCCCAAGCAGCAACGCGGCACTCACGAGTGGGGGTTCGTCGCGAACGAAGGCCAGGTCCTGATCGGCTCCGCGGTGCGCGCCGATTCCTCCTTCCAGGAGTTCTGGGGAGACGCCGCGTGGTTCGACAAGGTGGGCGCGGCGGGTGCCACCACCCAGGTCTGCAGCGAACGGCTCTTCGCATACCGCACACCCGACGCCGAAGGGCTCTGGGCATACGGCCGCGGCCTCGTCATCAACAGCACCATCGCTCTGCACCACGGCAAGCTCTACTTCCTCGAGAACCGCAACTTGAAACTGCCCGAGGGCGCCACCGGACGCGTCACCGACCGGCGCCTCTGGATCGATCTCACCGCCGTGTGTCTCGATGCCAAGACCGGCCAGGTGCTCTGGGACAAGCCCGCCCCGAAACTCCAGCACCTCACCGCAACGGTCGGTTTCGTGCAGTCCGCCTATGGCATCGCGACCGACGCCGGCTTTCTCGCCGTCTTGTCGGAAGGCACCGTGGATGCGCAGGGTGCCTACCAGAAGCGGGGCGAATTTCGCTGCTCGCTTTACGATGGCGACGGCGGCGTGAAGTGGGAAACCACCAGCCCCTGGAGCGAAGATCATCACGGCAAGCACATCACCCACCCCGTCGTCACCGAGAATCGCCTTTATTTCGCCCCGCACATCCACGATCTCGCCAACGGCCAGCCCCTCGGTAAAACCTACGGTCCCCGCCGCGGATGCTCGACAATCGTCGCCACCCGGAACGCCCTCATGTTCCGCATCCTCGGAGAGGGCAGCTCGCCGCTCGGATTCTGGAACACGGAAACCGGTTCGGTCTCGCGCTTCATGCGGCTCCGCCCCAGTTGCTGGCTGAATTCCCTTCCCGCCCAGGGGATGCTCCTCGTCCCCGAAGGCGGAGCCGGTTGTTCGTGCGGCGGCTGGATGGAAACCTCGGTCGGATTCCTGCCGCGCCCCGTGAACTCCAACCCACAATCCCCGTGATTACCATGACCCGATACGCGGCCATTCTTCTCGTGCTTCTCCCCCTCACGGCCGGGGCGGCGGAGTGGCCGACCTATCGCCACGACAACCGGCGCAGCGGAGTCTCCACCGAGAAGCTGGCGTTTCCGCTCAAGCCGCTCTGGACTCATCGTGGCGGCACCCCCCGCCAGGCGTGGAGCGGGCCGGCCAAGTGGGACGCCTACTCCGGTAACGCCAATTTGCAGTCGATGCGCAACTTCGATCCCTGCTACTACGTCACGGTCGGAGGCGGGCTGGTCTACTACGGCTCCTCGCGCGACAATGCCGTGCACGCCCTCGAGGCCGGAAGCGGCGCCGAGCGCTGGGTTTTCTTTGCCGAAGCTCCGGTGCGCCTCCCGCCCACCCTCTTCGAGGGCACGGCCTTCGCAGGTTCCGACGACGGCCACCTCTACGCCCTCGATGCCGGGAAGGGATCCCTCCTCTGGAAAGATCGCGGAGCCCCCGAAGAGCGCCGCATCCCAAGCAATGCCAGCCTCATCTCGCTCTGGCCGGTGCGCACCTCCGCCCTCGTTGCGAACGGCTCGCTCTACTATGCCGCCTCCCTCACTCCCTGGGAGTCCAGCTGGCTCATCTCCCTCGATCCCAAATCCGGCCAGCGCCGGTTCGCGGAAGAGCTCAGCGGCGTCACCCTGCAAGGCGCCCTCCTCGCCACTGCCGAGTCCCTGGTCGCACCCCAGGGACGCTCCTCCCCGCTCCTCTTCAACGCCCAGACCGGCAAGGCGGCCGGCACCATCGGCCATGCCGGCGGCGTCTTCTGTCTCGTCACGGAAGACCAACAGGTCCTGGCCGGACCCAACTCGCAGAAGCCCAAGGACAATCAGCTCCTCCTCACCAACCCGGGGGGCCAGAAGGTCGCCACCTTCAATGACACCAACCGCGCCGTGCTCACCGGCGGGACTGCCTACCTGCATACCCGCGGGACGCTGAAGGCGATCCGCTATGCCGAGAATTCCACCGAACTCTGGTCGATCACCACTCCGGCCCCCTCCGAGTTGATCGTGTGCGCCAATGCGGTCTTGATCGGCCAGGGAGATTCCCTGAGCGCTTTCTCGCGCGAAACGGGAGAGCTGCTTTGGAAGGCCGAAATCCCCGGCCGCGTCCACGGTCTCGCCCTCTCTAACGGAACCCTCATCGCCTCCACCGGCCTGGGAGATATCCACGCCTTTGGACCATGACGACGATCCGATTTCTCTCCTTCTCGATCCTGCTGACAAGCGGACTGCTCGCCTGCCAGGTTCCCGTCTTCCGCTTCGCCCTCGAACGCTGGCCCGCCGACAACTTCCGCCTCCTCGTCGCATCCAGCGGCCCCGTCGACAAGAATCTCAAATCCCAACTCGACGACCTGCAAAAATCGCTCGAGACCGATACGCTGCCTGTCAACCTCGAGCTGGAGGTGATCGACCTCACGACTCTCACGGAGGCCCAGCGCATCTCCCTCCCCGGCTTCGAGCACCTGGGAGAGGAGCCCTCCATGGTCCTCATTCCCCCCAAGAGCTGGCAGACGGATGAGCCGGCCTGGAGGGGAGCCGCCACCGCGGAGAATCTCGCCCGCCTCCTCGACTCCCCGGCCCGCCAACGATGCGCCGATCATATCCTGAAGGGAGAAACCGCAGTGTGGATCGTCGTGGAATGTGGCGACCCGGAAAAAAACTCCCGCGCCAAGGCGCTCCTCGCGGCCGGTCTGGCCCGGGCTTCCTCCCTGCTCGAAATCCCGACCGGCGTGGTGCGCCGCGAGGACCTCAATCCCTCCATCGAAAACATCGATCTCGACGACGTTCTCCGTTCCGACATCCCGCTCAAGATCTCCTTCGTGACCGAGACCATCTCGCGCCAGGATCCCGCCGAAGCCATCTTCCTTGCCATCCTCGTGGAGCCCGAGGTCCTCCGCTCCGATGAGCCCCTCATCGTGCCGGTCTTCGGCCGGGGCCGCACCCCCGGAGCCCTCCCCGCCTCGGAGCTCAGCGTCGAGCGCCTCTTGGGAGCCTGCGAATACCTGTGCGGGGCGTGTTCCTGCCAGGTCAAGCAGGGCAATCCCGGCTACGACCTCCTCCTCAAGACCGACTGGGACGGCCGCTTGAATAGCGCCGTCATCACGGCCGACAGCGAGATCGTCCAAAAAGCCCTCGATGTGGTCTCCTTCAACCCACCCGAAACCGTGCCGCCGTCGCACGCCGCCCCGCCCCAACCCGCCAGCATGGTTGCCACCACCGTCGGCATCGCCGCCATCGCCCTCGGCGCCATCGTCCTCGTAGCCCTTCGTAACCTCGGCACTGCACACTAGCCCCTTCCTGTCATGTCTCATTCTTTCCTCAAACCGAACCATCTGCCTGCCATCGCGATCGTGATCGGGATCGTGCTCCCGATCCTCGCTCCCGCTCCCGCACATTCCGCCGAACCGCCGGTTACCCTCGAGAACCACGTGCCCCCGACCGCGAACGTCGCGAGCGAACCCCACGCGGAGACCTTCTCCTACCAGCGCGCCGTGCGCTTCGCCGACAATGCCGCCATGGACTGGCAGGACTCGCATGGCTGCGTGACCTGTCACACCAACGGACTCTACCTCGCGGCCCGCCCTGCCGCCGGTACCGACGCCCCCGCTTACCGCGAAGCGCGCGCCTTTGCCACCAACTACCTGGCGCCCCACGTGTCCGATGCAAAGAAGCCGGACCAAAAAGTCCCCGGCGCCACCACCATGGTCGCCACCACCGCCTTTCTCGCCATCAGCGACATGAAGACCAACGGCAAGCTCGGCGAGATCACCAGGAAGGCCTTCGACTATATCTGGAAACAACAGGATGACAGCGGCGCCTGGGTCACCTGGGCCAAGTGCCACTGGGGACCCTACGAAGTCGATGATCACTTCGGCGTCACCCTCGTGGCCCTCGCGATCGGCATGGCCGCGAAGGACGACTACACGAAATCGCCGGCCGCGGTGGCCGGGGCCAACAAGCTCCGGACCTACCTGCAGGCGCACCCGCCCGCCTCTCTCCACCAGTCCGGCATGATGCTCTGGGCCTCGGTGTATCTTGATGGCCTCGCCGACCAGGCCGCCAAGGACCGCTGGAAGGAGGCCCTCTTCGCCGCCCAGAAGGAGGACAGCGGCTGGGTCCTTCCCCAACTCGGCAATGCCGATTGGAAACGGGCCGACGATAAACCCCAAAGCACTGACACCGACGCTTACGCCACCGCCTTCGCCGTGCACGTCCTCACCGAGGCCGGTGTCCCGCGCAACGATCCCCGCCTCGCGAAAGCCCTCCAGTGGCTCCGCGACAATCAACGCCGGAGCGGACGCTGGTACACGCGCTCGCCACACAAGGACCGCAAGCACTACATCTCCCACGCCGCCACCAACTTCGCGCTCCTCGCCCTCGCGCCGGACCCGAAGTAGCCTCCCGGTCCTCCCCGCGACGGGTCGCGCCATGATCGCTGTGGGGCGGGCTTGGGAACGGGAAGAGTGTCAGCGTGCCACGAACCGCCAGGACCACCCCGCCACCTCCCGCCTTGCCCCGTGGAAAAACTCACCCTCGGCGTCCTGCTCTGCGACTCGGTCCACCCCGACCGCCTCCATATCGACGGCGACTACCGTGCCATCTTCTCGCACATGTTCCGCACCTTCTCTCCTACCGGGGTGGAGGTCGCCCTCCGCTTCTACGATGTAACTACCGGCGAGTACCCGGCCCGGTTGGACCACTGTGACGGTTACCTCACCAACGGAGCGAGCGCCTCCCCCGTTGACGATGACCCCTGGATCGCACCCTTCGGCGATTTCGTCCGCCATCTTCACGAGACCGAGACCAAACTTTTCGCGATCTGCTTCGGCCACCAGATGATCGCGCATGCCCTCGGGGGCCGCGTCGAGCAGTCCGAGCGCGGCTGGGGGGTGGGCGTGCAGGAAGTCGCCCTCCTTCGTTCCGAGTCCTGGATGGTTCCCTCCGCCGACCGGTTCGACATCATCTCCAGCCACCAGGACCAGGTCGTTGAACTCCCTCCCGGTGCGGTGCTGCTCGGGTCCACTCCGCACTGCCCGATTTCCCTCTTCCGCTGTGGCTCCCTGGTCGGCATCCAGGGCCACCCCGAATTCAGCCCCGCCTATGCCAGGGCCCTGATGGACGCCCGCCTCGAATCGATTCCGGCCGAGACCCGCGCCATTGCCTTGCAAAGCTTCGCGCTGGAACCTGACTACCCCTTGCTGACGAGCTGGATCCTGTCCTATTTCGAAAAATAGGACGTTTCTCCCCGGCCACGCCCAGCTCCCCCTTGCGCCCCCCCCGGGCCTGAACTAGGTTAGCTTGAGGGCAGGGAATTCCCCCCCGGAAAGGCCGAAACCATGGCGGCCTTCCCTCCGCAAACCCTTGCAATCCCGCACCCGGGAACCACCTCGGTTCCC
>Ga0310120_10003885_pt1 | contig 10635 bp, 9 predicted proteins | sample CB27_AW_983_MG_FD_203506 | JGI IMG/M metagenome (GOLD analysis project Ga0310120, IMG submission 203506) | Marine microbial communities from Western Arctic Ocean, Canada - CB27_AW_983 | ecosystem: Environmental > Aquatic > Marine > Oceanic | place: Canada: Western Arctic Ocean | collected... | reverse complement strand
AAACTGCCACAGGCTTTTTGTACGGGCAGCTCGATCATGCCGCAGAAGATCAATCCCGATGTCCTGGAACTGGTGCGGGGCAAAACCGGGCGTGTCGTCGGCAACCTGACGAGTTTACTGGTGCTCGTGAAGGGTTTGCCGCTGGCCTACAACCGGGATCTCCAGGAAGACAAGTTGCCCGTGTTTGACTCGGCCGATACGGTCGCCGCGTGCCTGGAATTGCTGGCACCACTGGTGGCTGGTGCTGAACTGAATCGCACTGCGATCGCCGACCAACTAGAGGATGGTTACCTCGATGCCACCACGCTGATGGAGTCCTTAAGCTGCCAGGGAGTGCCCCAACGCACGGCCCATGAAATCATCGGTCGACTCGTTGCCTTGGCACTGGATCTTGGGGTCCCGCTTCGGCAGCTACCAATCGAGCACTTCACCGCGGCCCACCCTAGCTTGGACGGGTCGGTCTACGAGATTCTCGGTGCTCAAGCCGCTGTCGAAGCCTTTCGGAGCTATGGATCGACCAATCCTGCCGAGGTTGAAAAACAATGGAATCAATGGAAAAAAAACCTTTCGGAAGATTGAACAACGTTGTTCGCCAGCGGTCTGCCTACATCACCGGTCGGCGTGATGCAGAGCGGCCCCACAGGGTGAACCACCATCCGCAACCAGGACCAGCAGACGCAAAGCGGACTTTAGCGAATACGTGACCATGAGATACGCCATGACATCGACCAGGAACCCGTCAAGTTTCGCTGCCCAGAATCTCGAAGTACGGTCCCTTTGGCTGGCACTTTGGACATGCGTGGTTATTTTGACATCCGCGTCCACGTCGGCCGAGACCAACGAAGCCGACCGGGAGCAATCCTTTCATCGGGAGCGCAATCCAGCGGTGATTGCCGTTTTACAATTACCTCGGGAAACACCGGGTGAACGTCTTCAAGCGGTCATGACCTTGGCCGATTTAGGCGAAGCTGAGTTGGCAACGGAAATTCTGAGGGAACTGGCAACCCTCGATTTGACGGCCGACCAACGAGCGGCCCTGGTCGGCGAGTTCGGCACGGCCACCATGCTTCGGCTGGCCCGTGATCAGCGACTGGCAGCCGACGGTGCGTCGTTTGCCGATTCCTGTATGGCAGCCGCGGCTCAGCAAGCACGTGATCCGCAGCGTCTGGCAGCCCTCATCGGCGATTTGGGAAATCGGTCGGCAGAAATTCGCCTGGCTGCAAGGATCGACCTTGCAGATGGTGGAATTGTGGCCGTCGAAACCCTTGTTAAGGCATTGGCCCGAGAAACAGATGCCACGCAACGAGGTAACTTGAGGCAGGCGCTGATGGCCCTCGAGCCACTTTCCGTCGGCCCCCTGTTGGCCACGTTAACGACCGAAAACCCCCAATTACTGGCCTCCGCGAGCGCGGTGCTCAAGTCTCTGCAAAACGCGCAGGCCCTGCCGTTGTTGGCCAGCTCGACGGTAGCCGAACGTCTGCTGCTCCAGGAAATCGACCGTCATCGCCAGGGCGTGCCCCCTTTCAGGCCCGCTGCCAACAACCAAATCGGACTATGGTTCTGGGACGATGCGACCGCTGAGCTTTCGTACGAGCATTACGACCAACCGGAAGCGTGTATCCTTTGGGCGGCGCGACTGGCCGAACAGCTGGTTCGGCTCGACCCAGCCAATGTCACCAATCGAGAACTCGCCTTGGTGTTGGGACTTGAGGCCGCAAAGCTGCGACATGGATACGAACGGCCTCTTTCACAAGTCCCCCTGGGGAAGTATCTCGCGAACGTACTTGAGTCGTATCGCGGCGACGCTCAGGCAGCGGATCAACTATTGACTGCGGCGCTCGATAGCAACTACCCAGGCGCGGCAACAGCAGCCTGTGAATTGCTTGGCGGGTTGGCTGATGTGGGAGTCCTTTACACGCCAGATGGCCGGAATTCACCTCTCGTGCGGGCCCTGATCGGGCCGCACCGCCGCGTCTCTTTTGCTGCCCTGACAGCGATCCTGACGCTAGATCCGCAAAAGCCTTTTCCAGGCTCAAGTTGGGTCCCAAAGACGTTGTCCCGGTTTGCCAACGGAGGTGGCCCACCCATTGCGCTGGTTGCCATGCCAGCGATTCAGTCGGCAGCTTCCGTCGGCGGCATCCTGGCCTCTTTGGGTTACCAAACCGACGTTGCCAACAATCCAAAGGATTTGATTCACTTCGCACGCCAGTCCGACAGTTTGCAATTCCTCCTGGTCGATCTCGCGATCGGTTCGCCCGGAATCCGGGAATTGCTCCATACGCTGCGGTTGTTACCGCAGTCAGCCGGAGCGTCGATTGCGTTGCTTGCGCCGGCCGGCCGGTTGGTAGAAGCACATCGTCTGGCCAGTCAATACGATCGTGTGGTCGCCTTTCCAGGGGCACAAACCGAGACCGCAGTTGCCTCCATCGCCCAAAGGATGAATGACGCCCTGGGACGCGACTTGTGTTCCCCCCAGGAGCGAACCGCCCAGGCCGAGTTTGCTCTCGACCAGTTAGGCCGTCTGTTGAAGCAACCACCAGGGTTCTACGACACCGAGCAACTAGCCGACGTCCTGGCCATCGCACTCTACGAGCCGAGTCTCACGGCGGATGCGGTAGGAAATCTGGCATGGGTCGGTACTCCGGAAAGCCAACTGGCACTGGTCGATTACGCCAGCCGTGCGGTTCTACCCATCGAATCGCGCCAGGCCGCTGCCACCGCTTTTGCCGAAAACGTGCGGAAATACGGTATCTTACTCACAACCAACGAGATCGTTCGCCAATATGACCGCTACAACGCCAGTCACGCCGCCGATGAAGCCACCTACCGTGTCTTGAGCGGGATCCTCGATACGCTCGAGTCACTACGGCAGGCCGAGTGAAAACTGCCGATGACCTCATGTCCAAGCCTTTAAAAATGATGACGCACCCGCAAGCGGACGATGCTTCCTTGCCGGGTATTATCGGGTCCAGCCCCCCCATGTTGGAAGTCTACCGGCTCACGCGTCAAGTCGCCCGTAGTCGCGCATCGGTCCTGCTGTTGGGTGAAACCGGGACTGGCAAAGAGCTGATTGCCCAGGCGGTTCACTCCCATAGTGAACGCAAACAACGGCCCTTTGTCCGGGTCAATTGCGGTGCGCTGAGCGATAACCTGCTGGAAAGCGAGCTTTTTGGCCATGTTCGGGGTGCTTTCACCGGTGCGCATGAGAACCGCACCGGTCGTTTTGAAGCGGCCCACACGGGCACGATTTTTCTGGACGAAATTAACAGTATGGCCCATCAACTGCAGGTCAAGTTGCTCCGAGTTTTGCAGGAAAGGGAGTTCGAACGGGTTGGTGATACACAAACAATCAAGGTCGATTGCCGTGTGGTCGCCGCAAGCAATCGAGATTTGCTCGAAGAGGCATCCAAGAACCGGTTCCGCGAGGACCTCTACTATCGCCTCAACGTGGTGCCCATTTACCTGCCCCCGCTACGGGAGCGACGTACTGACATACCGGAACTGGCAACGTACTTCCTGAACTTCTACAACGAACAAAACGACCGGTACGTGGTCCACATCGATCCCGCCGCCATGGAAGCGCTCCAGCAATACGATTGGCCCGGTAATGTGCGGGAGTTGCAAAACTATATCGAGAGGGCCGTCGTCATGGCGCCCGACGACGAACTGCGCCTGGAACTCCTGCCTTCGGTCGTCACCACCGGCCGACTCGACTGCACCGTGGGAACCCGACCCCTCGACTTCGATTCGCTGGCCGAGGAACTGGTCCATCAGGGCGTCGCCGGCTCCGATGACCACTGCCAGGATCTCCACAGTCGGGTTGTCGATCGGGTCGAACGCGAGGTGATCGCTCAAGTACTGGTGTTGTGTGATGGCGTGCAGATCAAGGCAGCCGAGCGGTTGGGCATCAATCGAAACACGCTGCACAAGAAACTAAAAGATTACGGCCTGGATGGCGCAACGCCGTGAATTATTCTCTCGGGCAAGATTCTGGATTGAATAATGGGTAATATGAGGTGTAAAAATTGGTATTTTATGTAAAAATAAATATTTATATTATTTATTGGTCGCCACGGACCCCCAAATCGATTCATTTTCCCATCATTTCCATGCATAATTGAGTCATTTATCCGTTTATGCGGTTGACCTTTGCTCACATTAAGAGACGATGGCAGTGGACGGAGAACGATGTCGAGTTCGCCGGTTGCCCGCCCGTTTCATCCAAGGATCTCTCAATGGCCACGATTCATTCGCCTGCCCCGAAAGAAATCCTCTCGATGGTCGAAGAGGAACTTTTCAAAATTGGCGGTCGTTTGGCCCAATGCACTCGGCATAAGGGGCGTCTTTTCATATGGGCCACAGTTCCGCACACCCGCCAGATCCGCCCAAACGATTATGTCCAAGGGGGGGTGGCAGTCTGCACGATCGGGTATGAAATTTGTATTTTTCCACATGTTTTTCGTCAGATGCACCGTAGCGGTGCCATCATGTCGCGCACCGATGGAATGAAGCGGTTGAAGCGGGTACCGTCGACCTCCGCACCCCGGGCTTTGGAGCGGCTTCGCAAGCGTGTGCGAAACCTCGTTCAGGTGTGTACGTCGTCCGAGATGCTCACCCAACTTACCGATCAGCTGCGCGTTGCCGCCGAAAGTGATGTCGACGCGGGTTTGCAAATGTCGACGGTCATCTCGCAGCTCCCACGGCGTCATTCTTCGCTCCTGTTGAGTCAGATTCTCTCGAAATTCCACGAAGATGAGGACGACTCCGTCTACGGGCTGATGAACGCGGTAGCTGCGGTTGCGCGCGACGAGGACGACCCGGAAACGAAGTGGGATTTGGAAGAGCTTGCTGGTTGGGTTCCAATGTTGGTGCCCTCGAATCAAACCTACCGCGACGCGGCTGAGGTCGTGGTCGTAAGCTGATCGCCTCGGTGAATGTGGCTTCCGATCCCCTGCGGGCAGATCGGACGTGGCAACCTCATGGCAGTCGGAACAATCTTGTCCTGGGGAGTGGGAAGTCGCCGCGGCATGACTGATGTTGTCTTGGTGTGCACTCTAATGTCGTCCGGTGTAAATATCTTCTGTTTTACAGCTTGCTATTTCGTGGCCTGGATGTTGGAGTTAGCCGGGCTGAAGGCTCGTTACGGCTGGCACCGCCTGGTGATGCTCGCCTTCGCAGGAGCAGGCTTGGCTGCACAGACCTGGTACTTGATCGACCGGGTCAGCCAGGCACCTGCCACACCCCTGGCAACAACCTTTGACTGGTGTCTGTTGGCGGCTTGGGTCTTGGCGATCGTTTATCTGGGTTTGGTTTTTTATTCACCTGGAACATCGATCGGGCTGTTTCTGTTGCCGCTCATACTGCTACTGGTTGGGGCGGCGCAATTTGCCAGTCAAGTTCCTCTGGCAGCTCGACAGGCATCGCAATTTTGGGGTGTCGTTCATGGTGTGACGCTGTTGTTGGGAACGGTGACAGTCTGCTTGGGGTTTTTGAGCGGATTGATGTATCTGATACAAAGCCACCGATTGCGGAAGGCCTTGCCACCTGTGGTTAGTTTTCGCCTCCCCAGCCTGGAATGGCTGCATTGGATTAACAGTCGTGCGTTGCGGTGGTCGGCCCTGACGATGGCTGCTGGCTTGCTTTCCGGGGTGATCTTGACTCACATGAAACACCCGACCGACACGAGCTATCGCTTATGGACGGATCCGGTCGTATTAAGCCTAGCCGCCATGCTGGCCTGGCTGATCACAGCAGAGATCTTCCGGCTGGTTTATCCCGCCGCCCGCCAAGGGCGCAAGGTTGCCTACCTCACGCTTGCCGCATTTGTGTTCCTCGTGTTCATGCTGTTTTCGATCACGATGCTCGATACAGTCCACGGCCGCAAAGGCCACGCGAACGAATTGACGGCATGTCCTATGGAGGTGAGCGTATGAAACTCCGCATGGTCGGCTGTCATCATCGACACATGAGTGTGGCGGTTCGCGAGCGGCTGGCATTTAACAACAATCAGGCTGAAGCAGCGCTTGTTTCTTGGCGTGATGCGTACCCCGATACCGAAGCCGTGCTGCTTTCAACGTGTAATCGCGTGGAACTCTATGCTGCAGTCGAAGGGCAACACCTCCCTCCCTGCTCAAAATCGCTGGCTGCGCATCTTGCTTCTTTCCATCAGGTACCCATCGATGAGCTGCAGCCCTCCCTGGTTACGCTGGAAGATGAAGAAGTGGTACGCCACTTGTTCCGTGTTGCCGCCAGTCTCGACAGCATGGTCGTCGGGGAACCGCAAATACTTGCGCAGGTAAAAAAAGCCTACGACCTGGCACGTGGAATTGGCAGCACGGGACCCCTCACCCACCAGTTTTTTCAAGCGGCCCTCCGCACGGCGAGACGCGTTGCAGGCGAGACTCCCTTGCACCGGCACCGTGTGAGCATACCGAGCATTGCCATCGCCGACTTCGCCAGCCGCATCTTCGAACGTTTCGACGACAAGATGGTCCTGGTCGTTGGGGCTGGAGAAATGGCCGAGGAAACGCTCCGATATCTGGTCGATGCGGGGACGCAAAACCTCCAAATCGCCAACCGCAACCTCCCTCGTGCCCGGCTTCTCGCCGAAAAATGGCATGGTACCCCGGTCGCCTGGGATCATCTCTACGAACGGCTCGTCGAGGCCGACGTCGTGATCAGTACCACGGGTGCCGACCAGCCGATTTTCACTCTGGAAGCTTATCGCAGGCATGTCGCACCACGCCGACACCAACGCCCCTTGTTCATCCTGGATCTGGCCGTGCCCCGCGACTTCGAACCAGCTATTGGTGACTACTTGGGAACGTATCTCTACTCCATTGATGACCTGGCAAACACCTGTGATCAGAACCGGCAGGCTCGACAGACCGCACTTCCCGCCGCTGAAAAAATCGTATCGCAGGAGACGCTCAAATTCCTCGCCGAGGCCCGGCATCGGACCACGGTGCCAGTCGTCGCCGAATTGCAAGACGGTTTCCGCCGCACCAAACAGGAAGAACTGACTCGACTGTTCCGGAAAGTGCCCGATTTAGATGACCGGGACCGGCAAGAAATAGAACGGTTTGCGGATCGGCTCATTGCGAAGCTTCTTCACCCACCCCTGGAGTCGCTGCGGGATGTCTCCCGTCATGGCTCGCCACGACAACTGGTCGAAGCACTTCGTAGACTATTCCAGTTGAAAGAGTAGGTTCGGTTGCAAAAGGGGGGATTCGGTTCCCAGCGGAGGTTCGAATCTTCTTGACGCATCGCTTCCGCTGGCGACCGACGGCCGCAAGCGATCTTTGCTACGTGCGGCACGAGAAACGGCTACCCGCCGATAGCGGACCCGCGGCTTCCGACGAGCTAACCCTGCAAAACCGAAGCAACACTTCGCAGAGGATGATCGCGTCTCAGGGTTCAACTCCAGCAACGCTGTCCAGCGGGGAACACCACCGCTAGAAACTAGTCGTCCTCGTATTCGTATTCGTCGTCCTCGTCGTCCTCGTCGTCCTCGTCTTCCTCGTCGTCCTCGTCGTCCACTTCGGCTGGCTGGTCGTCTTCAACTTCTTGCCACTCTTCGTCAGCATACTCGTCGTCATCTTCCTTTTCCTCTTCGTCACTGCTCTCCTCTTCATCGTCGTTTTCATGTTCCTCGACTACATCGTCGTCGTCTTCCTCGTCGTCTTCCTCGTCGTCTTCCTCGTCCTCTTTCTCGTCGTCTTCCTCGTCCTCTTTCTCGTCGTCTCCCTCGTCGTCGTCCTCGTCCTCGTCGTACTCGTCACCATCTTCGTACTCATACTCATCGTCGTCGTCACCCTCTTCGACTTCGTCTTGAACTTCGTTGATTACGAGAATCTTGTACTCGAATTCGTCCTGGCTCATTTTCAGCATCTCCCCTGGCGTGCGTGATACACAGTTGTGGAAGCGTCACGCCGCTTGAACCTATTCCCTGGATTATAGCTCCAGACCTGAAAAAATTGCTCGGCCGTCACACGTAACTGGGCGGAGCTCAGTCGCACGCGGAAGTTCATCCAGGTTCCGCAGTCCGAAAACCTGGAGAAATCGTCGGGTCGTTCCATAGAGAAACGGTCTTCCCAACTCATCCGATCGTCCGACGATACGCAATAAGTCCCGATCCATCAACTGCCTCAGGAGTTCACCACACTGAACACCGCGAATTGCCTCAACATCGGCCCTCAACACCGGCTGTCGATAGGCCACGACGGCCAGCGTTTCCAGGGCTGGATCCGACAATTGCACATCCCTTTTCTGAGGGGTTTGATCGCGTATCCAACGGGCAAACTGTGGCTGAGTCAAGAGCTGATAGCCACCCGCCACCCGCGTCACTTGAAATGCACTCCCCCGCTCGTCGTATTGGCGGGTTAAAGCCTCCAACCGAGTGCGAGCTTCCGTTCCATCGGCCAAATTCGCCAGTTTTGCCAATTTTCTCGTCGTCAGTGGTTCGCGAGCCAACAACAACACCGCCTCAAGGCGGGCTGTTCGGTTTGTCTCGTCTGGAAACCGTTTTGTCGGGCATTTAGCCAACGGGCCAAGATGCGTCCATAAACTAGCTGGGCGACAAGCCTTATGCCGCCACCGAAAATGGCCGGCGATGGCAGTTCGGTCACTCCCTCGACTCAGCCGGTCCGACAATCGCTGAAAAATTGCAGTACGCATCAATCTCTATCGTCCACCTTGGGATCCTTGTCTGGGTGGATGTTCATAGTTGGGCGGTCATTGCGGCAAACTGGACAGGCGGTCATGCTGATCGCGCCAAACGCGAATCTCCGCAAGAACCCCCAGGGCCGCATCCGCACGATTGACTGCCACGGACTCAAAATGCCGACTTATCGACGAAATCCCAGACAATGGTAACTCGCAGCTAACGCGGTGCAACTTGCCCCGGCCCCAGCGTTCGACCATGACCTGTTGGGCACCCAGGGATTCCAACGCGGCCACCACGACCGACACGGGCGCGGCCGGCATTGTGGCGACTGCCGCTTGGAGCGGCGCGGGCATAGCGGGCGACGGCTTGCCGTCGGTAGGGTTTGCCGTCAGCACGAGCGGTTGTGACCAGTTTGGCTCGGACAACGGTTGGCGTACCGAGCGGGGCTGGCCGCCGTGTCGCCCCAACAATTTATCGGCTAGTTCGATCGTACGACTGGTCAGCGGCCGGACCGCCTCGATGGGACCAAACCTGGCAACGGCCCAAGCAAGGGCGGCCAAAGTTACTAGCATCACCGTCGCGCGCGATATCGTTTGCATGATCCAACTCCGGTTAGAGACCGACGGGGAAAATGCTAGCAAGTTCTGGCCGGTCGGAGCGGGATCATAGTCCCCCAGATTTGCCGACCGCAATGGCAAATCGCGCTGCTGGCTACCGAGCCCCATACTGATTCCACCGAACTGCCCCTATAATTCATGCTATGATCGACCCAATCTACCTTGATTACAATGCGACTACCCCGCTCTTGCCAGAAGTCCTTGAGGCAATGTGCCGTTGCTATGAGACTCCCCTGCTGAATCCAGCCAGCCAGCACGAATTTGGTCGCCGGGCGCGACGCGTGCTGGAAGACTCTCGGGAACGGATTGGGGAACTTTTGGGGGCTTCGGTGTCGGCCGATACCGACCGTGTGATCTTCACTGGCAGTGGTACCGAAGCGAACAATCTTGCGATCTTTGGCTTGATTGGGGGCCGCGACGCACCGCCCGGCCAGCTAATCATCTCCTCGATCGAACACCCAAGTATCTCAGCAGCTGGGGATTATCTTACACGCAAAGGTTGGCAGGTTGATCGTCTTGGCGTCGATTCGAGCGGCGTGGTTCGGCTCGACCAGTTCCAGGCGTTGTTGACACCTGAAACGCGGCTTGTTGCCGTCATGCTTGGTAACAATGAAACGGGCGTGTTGCAGCCCGTCGCCAAAATGGCTGCTATGTGCCAGGAGAAAAACGTACCGCTGCACACCGATGCAGCCCAGGTGATTGGCAAACTGCCCGTCAGTTTTCGCGAATTGGGCGTGACTTCGATGAGCCTGGCCGCACACAAATGCTATGGTCCGCTCGGTATTGGTGCACTCCTGCTGCGACATGGAACCTCGCTGGTGAATGACCAGTATGGCGGATCGCAGCAAGCCCAGTTGCGGCCAGGAACTGAATCGGTCCCATTGACCGTTGGCCTCTCATGTGCCTTGGAAACGTGGCATACGCAAAAGGAGACGCGGGCAGCGCTCTTGGCCGAACTCCGAGACCGGTTCGAAACCTTGATCACGGCTGCCTGGCCGGCGACGGTGATTCTTGGACAAAACGCCCCGAGATTACCCCATACGTCAAACATCGCACTGGTGGGGCTGGACCGGCAGGCACTGCTGCTGGCACTCGACCAGGCGGGTGTTGCCTGTTCGACCGGTTCGGCATGTACCAGTGGTTCGAGCGAGCCGTCTCCGGTTCACCAGGCGATGGGCTGCGACGAGCAAGTTTGCCGAAGTGCGCTCCGCTTCAGCCTCGGTGTTCCGACCACCCGCACTGACGTAGACGATGCCGCCCATCGCGTGATTGCCACCGCAAAGCGCTTGTGGGGCAACAACCAAGGCTGAAAACTGGCGTGGGTGACTCCCCCGCTGATGGTCAATGGAGTAG
>Ga0310120_10003883_pt1 | contig 10645 bp, 10 predicted proteins | sample CB27_AW_983_MG_FD_203506 | JGI IMG/M metagenome (GOLD analysis project Ga0310120, IMG submission 203506) | Marine microbial communities from Western Arctic Ocean, Canada - CB27_AW_983 | ecosystem: Environmental > Aquatic > Marine > Oceanic | place: Canada: Western Arctic Ocean | collected... | reverse complement strand
AAGGGACGGAAGCGTGCTCTCGGCTAGAGGCAAACACAGCTTGTTCATGGGTCGATCCGAATCAGATTCTGATGCTCTTCAGGGATTAATGACCGCATTGGAGCCGTCACCGTGTTTCAACGGTGTCTCACCGTGATCCTGAAGTTTGGGGTATTTGATTCTCTCGTCTATCTGACTCCAGAACCTGCGAAAGTATTGGACCATCGAAACGACGGCCAGTACCACCACCACCCACAAGAGAACCTTGCCCACCGGATCTCGCAGCCAGGTTGTATAGCGAGTGCCCAGAATCAGGGCGCTGACACACAGCACTTGACTCGCCATTTTGTATTTGCCCAGCCGAGAAGCATCGATGGTCAGACCCTGAGTCGAGGCGATGCTGCGAAGCCCGGTCACGGCGAACTCGCGGCCAATGACGATGATGACCATCCAGGAGGGGGCCGCCTGCCACTCGACCAGGGAAACAAACGCCGCCGAGATCAAGAGTTTGTCTGCAATTGGGTCCAGGAGCTTACCAAGGGTGGTGACCTGGAATCGCTTACGTGCAAAGTAACCGTCGAAGTAATCCGTGATCGAAGCGGCCGCGAAGACGACGAAGCCCCAGAGCTCTCGCTCGGCAAACCGGCCCGTCAGGAGCACCACGAGCAACAGTGGGACAAGGAAGATCCGGGAGACCGTCAGTGCGTTCGGAAGATTCATGAATTTCGTCAATTTAACACACTTCGACCCGAGGTTGTACCAACTCTGCATTTCTCATCGCTGGTCCAAAACGGCGCCACATCGTCCGTCCTGGTTGCGTCCTGCTCGGACGGGTTTCTTGAGCTAGGGCGCGAACATGACTGCGGAGACTGGTTGCCACTACGATGTCTTGGTGCTAGCCTCCGCATGTGATCAAAGCCCTGATTTTAGCCGGTGGCTCCAGCAGTGGACTGCTACCGTTGACCATTAGCACGCCCAAGCCGCTTCTTCCTGTAGCGAACTTCCCGCTGCTCTTGTTCCAGATAGACCAGTTCAAGAAAGCCGGGGTCCGAGAGGTGATCCTCAGCCTGGCTCATCAACCCCGTAAAATCCGAGATTCCTTTGGCGATGGATCCGATCTGGGGATCCTTCTCCGCTACCACATCGAGAGTACGCCCTTTGGGACGGCAGGGGCCCTGAAGAAGACAGAGTACCTGATCGATGACACGGTAGTCGTGATCAATGGAGACATACTGACCGAACAGTCTCTCGAAGAGGTTCTGGTGCAACACAAGGCTTCCGGAGCACTTGTAACCTTGGGAGTCTGTCTCGTCGATAATCCGAGGCCCTATGGGGTGGTGGAGATGGACAGCGGTAACTGGGTAACCGGCTTCGTGGAACGTCCCCGGGGAAAGTCCCTGCGAGCGAACACGATCAATGCAGGCGTCTACGTCCTCGAGCCGGAGATTTTCCAGTGGATTCCCGGCGATGTTCCTTTTTCCTTCGAGCGCGATCTCTTCCCGCTTTTGCTGGAACGTCAGGTGCCCTTTTTTGCTTCTGTTTTCAAGTCCTATTGGCGTGAAATTACCCGTCCCGACAATTACTTCCAGACCAACATGGATTGTCTTCACGGAAGAATCGAAGTCCCCTCGTTTGCCGCCTTCCCCGATACTCGTCAAGAGCATCCGGACTCTCGAATACAAGTTGAGGGAGACTGTGTGATCGATCGGTCGTGTACCCTCAAGCCCGGCGCCCGAATTTCCCATTCGGTGATTGGCAGCAATTGTCGCATCGAAGAAGGCGCCCGAATCCGTAACTCGGTTCTGTGGCCTGGCTGTCGCATCCAAAAGGGAGCAGTGGTCACGGGAGGTATTCTGGGTCGGGGTGTCTCGATCGGGGAGGGAGCCACGGTTCGCCGCAACACCATTCTTGGGGACAAGTCCATTCTTTGCAGCCATAGCAAGGTTTGAAGCGTTCAGGTCGTGGCGGTGGTCTCCAGGCCGCCGTTCGTCGAGCCAAAGGCTCGAAGAAGGAATAAGATTTCGGCCTGGAGACCGAAGCCACGTCTGGCCGGCTTAGTCTCGCCTCACTACTCACTGCTCCATAAAAAGCCAACCTGAGTGAAACTTTTTGCACCCCCCGGCGTCTATGCCTACAAGTTTGAGAGAGAGAGCTGATGATGGGACGGGAATGAGAGGAAAACGAGCGTAAGAAAATGTGGATCCGCATTTCTCTGTTTTCGATTCCGCTTCTGTTTTGCTCGGTCACGATCCTTCGTTTTTCGACCGGGAGGGCGGAGGCCACCCTGCCACCAGAGCCAGATTCCGTAGTAGAAGTGAGCCTCGGCCCGCCATCGGAGCCCGACTACAACGTTTTCGAAGCAACCGCTTACTGCGACAGCGGAATTACACGTTCGGGCGTGTACGTCAAGCGGGGCATCGTCGCCGCAGATCCCTCGATTCTCCCGATTGGCTCTGTGATCGAAGTGGAAGCCGGAAGGTATAGTGGTGTCTATACCGTCCTGGACACAGGCTCTGCCGTCAAGGGCCAGATCATCGACATCTACGTGCCCAGTTACGATGAGGCGGTCGAGTTCGGCCGCCAGTGCGTCAAAATCCGTGTGTTGCGGCATGGCTGGCATTCCAATCCCTCCGACACTTTGTCCAACGGGATCGCCGGCTAGAGGCCTGCCAGCTATATAATCCCAGTCATGGAACCGGAGATCCTCCAGGCCAAGCTGGAGCGCCTTCCTGTCAATGCTGGCGTGTACCTCTTCAAGGACGCCGACCAAAAAATCATCTACATCGGCAAGGCGAAGAGCCTTAAACAGCGCGTCCGCTCCTACTTCCAGTCGTCTCGTGAAACAGATCACAAAACCGAGGTACTCAAGCAGCTTATCCGGGATCTGGAATATATCGTCACAGACAACGAGCTGGAGGCACTCATTCTCGAGAGCAGCTTGGTCAAGAGGCACAAACCGAAATTCAACATCAATCTGAAGGATGACAAGGCCTTTCTGTTGATCAAGCTGACCGTAAACGAGCCTTACCCAAGGGTTCTACTGACTCGTAGGGTCGTCAACGACGGAGCCCTCTATTTCGGGCCCTATCTGCCGGCCTCCTTGGCCCGCAACACCATCAAGATCATCAATCGCCACTTCATGCTGCGTACCTGTGATCTCAAGATCGATGGAGGCCTGGATCGACCCTGCCTGGAATACTACATAAAGCGGTGTCACGGTCCTTGCGTGAAGGGGCTCTGCACCGAGGACGGGTACGGTCAGGCAGTAAAGGATGTCGTTCTCTTGCTGGAAGGAAAGAACGAGGAGCTGATCCGGAGCCTGAAGCAGAAGATGCTGGAGGCTTCTGGCGAGCAGCACTATGAGGCCGCGGCCTTCTATCGCGACCGAATTCGCATGGTGGAGGACCTTAGCGAAGAGCAAAAGATGATTCTGGCCGGTAAGAACAGCGTGGATATTTTCGCCTATTATCGCGAGGGCTCCAGACTGGCTCTACAACTCTTCACGCTTCGCGACACCCGGATTGTGGGGAAACGCGAGTTCTATTGGGAAAACCTTCAGTTCTTTCAGCCTGCCACCTTCGTGCGCGACGCGATTCAACAGTACTACGTCAATGCCGGATTTGTTCCCGACGAAATCTACCTGCCCACCGAGGTTAAGGACCAGGAGCTGATTCGGCGCTGGCTCTGCTCCAAGACCGAATCACGAAGACGTAGGCAGGTGCGTATTCTCGTGCCCAAGAGGGGTCAGAAGCACAACCTCCTGCTGCTGGTGGAACGCAACGCCAAGATCGCCTTCGAAAGCCGCTTCAAGATTCTCCGGGCAGGAAAATGGAAGGTCCTCGAGGCTCTTCAGAGCGAGCTGAATCTGCAGAAGCCTCCGCGACGCATCGAAGGCTTTGATGTCTCCAATATTCAGGGATCCGAGACCGTCGCTTCGCTCGTAGTTTGCGAAGACGGCCAGATGCAGCGCAGTCAGTACCGCAAGTTCAGGATCAAGACGGTAGAGGGATCCGACGACTTCTCTTCGATCCACGAGGTCGTTCATCGCCGCTATCGAAGGATCCTGGATGAGGGCAGCTCGATGCCGGACCTGATTCTGATCGATGGCGGAAAAGGGCAACTTCACACCGCCTACCAGGCGCTTTCCCGCCTGGGGACAGAGGAGACTCCCCTCATCAGCCTGGCGAAGCGGGAAGAGGAAATCTTCATCATGGGGCAGGAAGACCCCTTGATTTTAGACAGGACCTCCCCCGTGCTTCACCTCGCCCAGGAAATCAGAGATGAAGCCCATCGTTTCGCCGTGACCTATCACCGCAAGCGCCGAACGATCCGAGACTTCGCGTCCGAACTGGATGGGATTCCGGGAATCGGCGACAAGAGAAAAAAGCGGCTGCTGCGAAACTTCGGAAGTGTCGACAGAATCCGTCAAGCCAGCGTCGAAGAGCTTACCCCGTTCGTGGGGAAAACGCTCGCAGACTTGATTAAGCGGAGTTTGCCTTAAGAATTCGTCTGAACGTCTGAACGTCTCCTGTCCTCCGAAGGTGCCGCCAACGGGTGAATTACCAGCGTTACGAAGCCAAGTCCGACAGAGCTGCGAACGACTTGAGCCGTTAGAAAAATGAGCCCAGGTTCCGAGGAGAGAGCCGGACAACTCTTCCCCACGCAGTGACGCACAAATCCCCAGAAGCCGGAAGTTTCTTTCTCGAATGGGGCCAGGGCTTCCTGGGGGTGGGACTGAGCTGAAGCTTCAACCACGAGGAAGCGAAGCAATCTTCGCCAGTTGACAGAGCCGTGACTGTCAGGGAGCGGGGCCCGATAGGGACCATACCCCCAGGCGCTTCGTTGAAGCACAGGATCCCACTCCCTCACGGTCATGGATCTGTCATCGCTGCTAGCGATGATCGAGGCAGAGGCAATCCGAATTTCGTTCTCGAATGGGGCAGCACCGCTGGGGAGCCACTGACCTGAAGCCAGGTCCCGAAGAGTAAGCGGGACTGGCGCTTTCACCGGAATGATCCAGCATGCCGGTGGCGAGACTGACATCGGAGGGACGTAGCTTTGGCCTCCAGGCCGCAGTAATTCGGTCGATCCTAGCTCGACTGACGGCGGCCTGGAGCCCACCGCTACGACGGGATCAAAGACCTCCCCAGAAGCGCCCTGGATTCAAGATGCCATTGGGATCAAACCTCTCCTTGATTCGGGTCATGATGTCCAACGGCTGAGTGGTCGGCCCCCAAACATCAATTGAGTCCTTCCCGCCCAAGAGGCCATGTTTGAAGACGGACCCGTACACCTGCTGGCTTTTCCATTCCTGGCGCAGTCTTTCAAACTCCCCCAGCGCCTCGGGCTCCTTGGTGAAGACGAAGAGTGTACCGTTTCGAAGATGGCCGCTGGCAGCCTCGTAGGGGACCCTCTGAGACAGTTGGACGTGAACTTGAGCCAGCAGACTCAGAGGACTACTGATCCTCAAGACCGTTACCCCGCTTCGCGGATGTAAGGCTTTCCGTAAGGCCTCCTCCTTAGCGATCCAGAATTGACTTTCCGATTCGGGATCCAGGAGACAGGCCTCGGGGTAGTGACTACGCAGGGTTTCGATCTTCCAAGCGGTCAAGGGGGCTGAATCCCAGGCCTGAGTGGCGATCCAAAACGGTGGCAGGGAAGGCGAGTAGTCCGAGGGCAGGAACGGACGCATCAAGTCGTCGTCGTTAGCGACCAGATCCAGAGCCGCCGGATCGATCTGATTGCGTATGTTTACCCCTGCCTCAAGCAACTCGCCGAAGTCGGAAAAAGCGAGGAGTGCCGTCTGTGACTGGGCTGGGCGGGGACGGACCTTAAAGGTCATCTGAGTGATCACTCCCAGGGAACCCATGGATCCGGTGTAGAGCTTGCAAAGATCGTAGCCCGCCACGTTCTTCACCACTTTCCCGCCGGCGTGGCTGACGATGCCTTCAGGGTGGAGCACTTCGATTCCAATGAGATAGTCTCGGATGTTGCCCAGGGAGCCCGCGTAGCGGCCGGCAAGACCGGTCGCAACCAGGCCTCCGATGGTCGACTCTTGATGATTGACTGGAAAAAAGGGAAGGAATTGACCCGCTCTTCCCAGGACTTCATTGAGTTGGGTTAGAGGACATCCCGCCTCAACCGTGACGGTCAGGTCTCCGGGGCTGTGCTCGAGCACCCGGTTCCACTTGCGTAGGGAAAGGATGTCTGTGACTCGTCGGGGACGGTTACCCAAAAAGCAGTGACTGCCTCCGCCCATAATCAGGACTGCGGCACATTTGCGGTGCTTTTCCTCGATCCAGCGGCGACAGCTCTCGACATCCTCGGGCTCGAAGATGGGAGGGAGCTCCGCACCAGGGTCGATCCATTCGTAGGCCTCGGGAATCGAAATCATGAGTTGCCCACACGGCGGGAAAGAATAGCGGCGATTCGGAAGTCTTGTCAAACCTGCGTCCAACCGGTGGTGGGCGTCGCCCGGTCCGATTGCGAAGAAGCCGCTCACGGGAGCATAATGTTTCTCAATGCGATAGTGGGTATGTGCAGCCCTTCTTGCCCTTGTAGCCAGCGTCAGCCTGCAAGGCGCGTCAGTGCCTCAGTTTGAGAGAGACGTTCTTCCTCTCTTGAATCGCCGCTGCTTTCAATGTCACGGCGCAGCGGTTCGTATGGGTAAGTTGGACCTTCGAACTCCGGCCTCGATGCTGAAGGGCGGCACTCAAGGACCGGCGCTGCGCCTAGGTTCGTCCCAGGACAGTCGGCTTGTCGAGCGGGTAGTGGATCAGAGTATGCCCATGGGGGAGGACAAGTTGAGCTCGTCGGAGATCGCCCTGCTTCGAGCCTGGATCGACGCCGGAGCCCCGAGCCCTGACTCGGAGGTTTCGGATTCGGCAGCACCCGAAGGATCCAATCATTGGGCTTTCAGGTCGCTGGATACGAAGGCGATCCCAGAGGTCGAGTTAGTTGATCAGGTCGGAACTTCCGTGGATGCTTTCGTGCTGAGGAAGTTGGAATCGGTGGGAATAGAGCCGGCGCCCCTGGTTGATAAGAGGGTTTTGGTTCGTCGCTTGTTTTTGTCTTTGATCGGTCTTCCCCCTAGGCGGGACGAGGTCAGCGCTTTCATGGGGGATACGGCTCCAGATGCAGTCGCAAGGTTAGTTGAGGGCCTCCTCAGCCGACCCCAGTATGGAGAGCGCTGGGCGCGGCAGTGGCTCGACGTGGCCCGATACGCGGAATCCAATGGCTACGAGCGCGACGGAACCAAGCCCCACGCCTGGCATTACCGAGATTACGTGATCGAGTCCTTCAACCTTGACAAGCCTTTCGACCGATTCCTCATCGAACAGTTAGCAGGGGACGAAATTGAGGACTCGGACGCGACCTCCCAAGTGGCCACGACTTTTCTGAGACTGGGTACCTGGGACGACGAACCCGCCGAGGAGCGGCGCGACCGTTACGATCAGCTGGACGACGTCCTCGGGGTGACGGCCACGACCTTCCTGGGTTTGACCCTTCGCTGCGCTCGCTGCCACGACCACAAGTTCGAGCCCTTTTCGCAGCGGGATTACTATCAGATGCTGGCCTTTGTTTGAGCCCCTCAAACGACCCCAAGACAAGCGGAAGGATCTGGACCGCCTGGTCGGTACCACCGAGGAATTGGATGCCTATCGGGTGGCGATGAGACGCGCAAAGGTTGAGGTCGACGCGCACGAGCGGGACATCAAGAAGCTGAGAGAGGAGATTCTTCCCCGTCTGTTGGCCCGGAAGATAGAAGCTGCCGTCGATCTCAGATGGCTGGATCATGCTGAAACGGTCCTGGCCTTCCGTGCCCTTCCGGAGGATCGCTCTGATGAACAGAAGGTGCTGATCGAGAGCTTCAACCAACGATTGGATTAGGAGATTCTAGCTGTGGCAGAAGCGACCGAAGCGAAAAACGTCAAGCGCTGGAAGGCGGAGATTGAGGAGATCAAAGCTGCGCAGCCGACAGAGCCCCCGCGTGCCTACATCGCGTTCCTACATCTGCTACGAAGACTCTCCCTATGCGCCCACGACCCGGATCCTGGTGCGCGGGGAACCCTCGATCCTTGGCGATGAGGTGCAGCCGGCCGTACCCAGCGTCTTTGGAAAAATGGAGGATTTCACGACACGGACAGGAGCCATCGAGCCCACCTTCAACTCCACCGGACGAAGGCGCTGGCTGGCACGCTGGATGAACCAGGAAGCTTGATCACTGGTGGCGCGGGTCCTGGTCAATCGCATCTGGCAGGCACATTTCGGAGAGGGATTGGTGACCACTGAGAACAATTTCGGCGTAATGGGGAAACGGCCTAGCCATCCCGAGCTGCTGGACCATTTGGCCGCCGAGGTGATTTGCTCCGGCTGGAGTGTCAAGGCGTTGCAGCGGCTAATTGTCAATTCGGTTACCTGTCGGCGCTCTTCGACCTGGAACGCTCACGCAGCCAAACTGGACCCCGATAATACCCTGCTCTGGCGCTGGAGCCCCCGCAAGCGCCGTCCTGGCAAGGCTTGCGACCGAGACCACTCGTGGCGAGCCGCCGCAGTCGTACTTTGACAGTACGTCGAGGCAGCCGACCGAGCGAAACACAGCCAGGGCGGATGATTGCGGCGACGCAGTAGACCAGCGATGAGAAATGCGGGCTAGAGCATCAGAATCCCAGCCTGTCACTGCCTCTTCCGTCGTGCCATCCAGGATTGCCATCCGTAGTAAGCGGGCAAACCGCAGGCGATCATCAGTAGGCCTGCGTTGGCTTCGAAGGTTTTCCCCAGATAGACCTGTCCCAGGAACCAGGTGTAGAAGCCCACATAGAGCAGTGGAACCACCGGATAGCCCAGGGTTCGGTAGGATCTTGGCCACTCCGGATGCTTGCGCCGCAGTACCAGGACTCCAATCACGGCCAGGACGTAGAAGATGCTGGCCGCGAATATGACGAAATCGGTCAACATGTTGAAGATGCTCTTCTCCCACTTCAACACCTCGATCAAAACCCCGGATACGACGACCAGGACCGCAGCCATCAGAGCCTGAATGCAGATGGCTATGGCCGGAGTTCGGTAGCTGGGGTGGACTCTGCCCAGCTGTGGGAAGAGGACTCGGTCACGGCCCATCGCGAAGGCGACCCGAGGTGCCAGCAGCAGATTGCTGTTGATCCCACCGAAGGTACTGCACATGATCACGGCGGCCATTAAAGCTGCTCCCAAGGGGCCCAACAGGCTGCTGACCATGGTTTCGGCCGCATGCTCTCCCGCTGCGGCCATTTCCTGCATGGACAGAACTCCGTGGTAGGCGATGTTGGCGGAGACATAGAGGACGATCAGGATCCCCACACCGCCGAAGAGCGCAAGCGGAATATTTTTCTGGGGGTTCTTGACCTCTTCCGCCACGGGCGTGATGCCGTGCCAACCGTTATAGGCCCACATGACTCCCAACAGGACGAGCCCGAAGCGAGCCATGAAATCGCCGTCCGGAGGTTGGGCCAAGGTCGATTGGTAGTTGCCGAAGTTGAAGCCTGTGCCGGTGAAGAGGAGCATCCCGAAGGGCAGGAGTGCCATTATTCCCAAAAACGAGGCCTTCACCAGGGTGGTGGCGCTTTGGACTCGTCCTCCCCAGACTACACCCAGGACGTTTACCCAGGCCATGGAGGAGATCAGGATCAGAGCGATCAGGGCCTCTTGAAAGCCGGTTACTTCCCAGCCCATCATGTTGGACATGGCGCCTATGAAGGCTACCGAGAGGGCGCCAATCGAACCCGGGCGGTTGAAGAGGAATTCGTTCCATCCAAAGAGGAAGGCCACCGGACGGCCGTAGGCTTCGCGCAGGTAGACGTACACTCCTCCGGCATGCGGAAGCATGACTGCCAATTCAGCAAAGCAGAGAGCCCCTAGTATGCACACCAATCCGCCCAGCACCCAGGCAGCCAGGATGAGTCGGAAATCGCCTCCCTGAGCGGCAATGATTCCGGGTTTTAGAAAGATTCCGGAGCCGATCACATTTCCTATGACCGCCGCCAGCGCAGCTCCGGTACCCAAGGCACGGATGAGATTGGGACCTTCAGATGGAGTCGATTCGTTTCGGGTCTGCATCAGGATCTCTTGCGTATCGAAGTCTTCAGAGCATACGAAGTCCGGCCCCCCTACGTTTTGATTTGGGGCGAAGGCTTCATAGAATAGTCGCGTTGGCTGGAGAAATGTAGGTATTTGCTCGAATTCGAAAGGACGACATGCGGACTGACGACAATTTATTGGCCATTATCATGGCTGGAGGGTCGGGGACACGATTCTGGCCGCTGAGCACCGATTCCAGACCGAAGCAATTTCTCGAGCTCTTCGACGACCGCACCCTGTTGCAGAAGAGCTTCGATCGGCTTTCCGGGCTCCTACCCAGTCAGCGGATCATGGTCCTGACCAATCAGGCATTCGTCGAGATGGTGAGGGAACAGCTCCCAGAGCTGCCTGTGGAGAACGTTGTCGGAGAGCCGATGCGCCGCGATACGGCCGCGGCCATCTGCCTGGGTGCCCTGCTGGGACGTAAGCGCTTTGGCAACCCTGTTATCGCCACTCTGACCGCCGATCACCTGATTGAACCCATCGATGTATTTCAGAAGACCCTGGTTTCCGCGGCCGCGGCCGCTCGCGAGGCCAGGTGTCTCTACAC
>Ga0310120_10003882_pt1 | contig 10645 bp, 19 predicted proteins | sample CB27_AW_983_MG_FD_203506 | JGI IMG/M metagenome (GOLD analysis project Ga0310120, IMG submission 203506) | Marine microbial communities from Western Arctic Ocean, Canada - CB27_AW_983 | ecosystem: Environmental > Aquatic > Marine > Oceanic | place: Canada: Western Arctic Ocean | collected... | reverse complement strand
TCGAAAACAGGACAGTTTGAGAGATCATTGTAAAACCTGTCACAAAGAAAGGAAAGGAAATGAATATGGTAACCGTATTTGTCAGCATGAGTTTCAAGATAGAAAAAATGAATCCTAAAAATGTTAAATTAAAGTATAAACGAACCTGGCAATTTCCTGAAGTAACCCACGACTTCATAAAATCAAAGTGCAAAGGAAAAATCCTACATGTTTGTTGTGGAAATTCTGACATTGGTGATCTTAGAATGGATATTCAAGAACAATGGATTCAGGATAGAGATACTTTTGTCAAAGCTGACATGTTTAACATTCCGTTTAAACCAAATTCTTTTGATACAGTAATCTGTGATCCACCCTGGAATCTAGGATATCATGTTCGACATAAATTAATTTATCAGCTTCGTGATATGGTAAAACTAAATGGTATTCTAATCTTCAACTGTCTATGGTTTCCACACATAAAATGTATGGAATTTATGGATGTGTATATTGGCCTTCAACAAATGGCCTTCAGGAATGTATCATTGATAGGCATATACAAAAAAACCCAGGAACAATTAAATAAATACTATTAAGTGATTGAAAAAACATGGTTGAAAGCTGGGATACATCATACAAAAGAGATGAAATTCAAAATTATTTAGATGAAAGAGTTAGTGAATTAAAAAAATATGATAAGGATGAATTTAATAAATTAGTTAAAGATGATGAACTTCACAATGAAATTTTCAATACCGATTATTATATGGTTTATACAGGTGAATGTGAAGATTGGCTAGGCAATCATGTTTTTGAAGTTATAAGAACTGTTAAAGAATATGAAGAATTAAACTTTGGTGAAGTTACAACTGATATTACTGATCCATGTAAATTAGTTAACATGTATGTGTATATCGTAGGTGAAGAACTAATTGCTGACCATAGTTACATTGAAGAATGAAACTCAAAACTAAACCACCAATATACATTCCCTGGGAATTTGCTAAACCAGGTAAATACCACTATAACCCACAGAAAACAATAGATGATTATACATGAAGTCTTATGACGTTTTAATTTGGACAGATCCCCCTGAAAATAAAGACATGCCATTCATGTTAGTTGAACTTACTAAAGAATATATCAATTTGTCTTATGATAACGCAATAAAAAAATATCATTCTACTGAATCTCTTCATAAACAATTAATAGAATATGATAGTCCTGATCCTGATAGCGATGGTTATGTTATTGAAGAACATACAAACGAAGAATACGAAGATCTTTTATAATGTCCAAAGTTTAACCATGAATCAAATCTTCAGGAAATAATTCTCTAATCTCTTCACGCAATAATTTGAAGGCCCTATTCCTTTTAGTTACCAATTTAATTTTCATGCTACAATTACCCTGATGCTTTAAGATCTCTTTATTGAAGTAGGCCAGGATAGGTTCTAGGCCCAATTCTGTCATGTATTGTTTCTTTTGTAAATCACTCAGACATTCGTGTGGGTAGATTTCCATTACCTCCACATGCCATACAGACTTTAAATGTCAATCGGCTATCGAACTTTGATCTAATTCCCACGAACCTTTCACCCCTGCAGGTATGACAACATGCTATGGTGTTTCTTGTTTGGGCCAAGTTTAAGCTGGATAAGGGGGGTAACTCAATGATCTTTTTTTGATTTTCCCATAGGGAAGCTATTTTTGTTGTAGTATTATCAGCGTTTAAGGAATCGTTTTTCATGGACATATTCAAAACACGTTATGAAATCTATCACATCTGCAAATTTTCTTTTTAACATCTATCTCATGGCCCTTATCTTAGCCATGTATCTTTTCGCTTCAGGTGATCCTTTTCGTAACCTTCCACGCCTTTTTGTTTTACGCCTTCCATTATACATTGAATAGGCTTTTGGCCTTACCCTTCTAGCTGTTTTTCTCTTAACACGCCTTCTTTTTATGGCCTTTACTTTTCGTTTAACCTTCCTGGCTATTCTTCCTACAGATTTTATCCCATGTCGTTTAGCTAACTGTTCCATTGTATGAATAGTAGTAACTAGTGTATTTTTTGGAAGTCGTTTTAGAATGGCAGTACCAATAGAAACTAATGCAGGTTTTGACATTTTCTTTAATTGGGCCTTAGTGTGATTCAGGTACTTCATAATTCTACGGTCCTTTTCTACTATTTAGGCAGGTATTTTATATTACTCACGACATCCGTTAAAAAAAAATTACTTCTTTTTCTTTTCTTCCTTCCATATCTCTTCATTCAAGAAGTCTAGAAGGTTATGAATTGATGCATCAAGTTGTTTGTCTAACTTGATTTCTTTTTTCTTCGTCATACTTCTATTACGTCAAAATAATAATTAAGTGATCTACGACTAGCTGACTTTTTGAAAAAAAATTCTATTAATGAAAATCAAAAAATAAAATCGCCCACGCCACACGAATTTCCCAAAAATTATTTCCTTTTTGATAGTATAGATGAAAAAACAGGTACAGCTAAAGTACCTGCAATTAGAATACCTACCCACGCATTAGTATTAGTCATATCCGACATTGTTAACCTTCCAGGTTTTGACACTACAAATTTTTCAGTAGGAACTGTAACTACAGGAACTTCAGGTTCTTCAGTAGTAGGTGGGGGAATACCTGCAGTAGTTTCAACTTCAGGGCCTACAGGTTCTATTAAGGCAGGAACTTCAGGTACATAACCATAATGTGATCTAACTTCATTTACAGTAGGTGAAGGTGTACCACAATCTCTAATCATTAATCCCTGATTTATAAAATTCTGAATTTGTGAAACTGACAATGTAGGATAAGACGTTTTCACTACTCTACCTGCATCCAATGTATAAACATCAGAACATAAAAATTGCATTTGTTCAGGAACATCAGGTTCAGGTTCTTCAGTAGGTATTCCTTCTTCAGTATCTAAGTAGATAATTCTATAATCAGGATCAGCTTCATACCTGTCAATAGTTGCACAATTAAACAGGCCTTCACCAGCTACTACATTCGTTATGTTGCTAACTATCTGCACTCTAGCAGGGCATGTAACTTCAGGAACTATAGGAACTTCAGGAACTATAGGAACTTCTTCTTCAGGAAATATAACATCTGTTACAGGTGATAGAAAATCTGTTACAGGATCTATAATAGTTTCCTGGATAGCTTCACCAAAATCAGATATTGGGCCATAAATGGCCTGTCCAATTTCAGAAAACGGATTTGTAATTAAACCACTTTGAATACTAGGATCAGAAAATCTAGTTACACCCCTGCTTACTGTAGGTGTAGAAACTGTAGGTGCAGGTGTAGAAACTGTAGGTGAAGTTTTTGTTGATGTTCTAGATGATCTAGCACCTGCCTGGCCACTAGAAGCTGTACCACTTGAACCTGAAGTAGATCCACTTGAAGAAGCTGAACCACTTGAACTTGAAGTAGAAGGTGATCTACTAGCACTTGCACCTGCAGTTGAAGTTGTTCTACCCCTAGTAACCATTATCTATTCTCTTCCTGGAATTTATTAAAAGAAAATCTTCCTAAAAATTTAGAAAATGATAATACACCTATCATTAACACTAACAATGAAAATATGGCCATTGTCAAATAATCTACACCCTTATCTGATAATTGTGCATTTTTATAATATTTGTAAGATTCCCATCCAATATACAAAACTGCTATAGCATTTATCAAATCCCAAAATTTGAACTTTTGTTCCTTTTCAGGAAATAGATATGGTTGATCTTCCTGATGCTCTAAACTACCGTAATCATAGGGTTTATCCCATCCTTCAGGATTAAATTTTCCCTCGCCTACAGGTGTAGAAGAAACTGTTTTTTGATTTACATCAATAAATAATTCCACCCATTGTCTAGGAAGTTGATCAGCTTGGGCCATCTTTATTCCAAAAAACCCTGCCACAGTTGACAGGCCACCCTGAAAATAAATCACAGCTTCCATGTATTTAGAAATTAAAAATGAAATTACATAAAAAATTGCAAGCTTTGTAACCAGGTTAACAAAATCGTAACCCATTTTTTCTTTTAAAAATTCACCTGTTACATCCTTAGCTTTTTTTGTTGCGTATGCAGGAACAGCTACACTAACCATCATGTTACACCTTATCCAAAAATCGCATTAGAACTTTCAATACAGGTTTTTTTCCTAATCTAATTATCGGTTCGTATTGTTGCACCTTATTGGCCATATCTAGTTTTGATTCTAAACTTTTTAGCTGATCAGGTGTTGCACCCTTTTCTTTTAGAAATTTTATTTCCTGTTCAATTTTATTTCCTATTGTTCCTACATTGTCAAGATAACTATCTATTTCATCTTCCAGGCCTGATTCCTTTTCAGTTTTTTGTTGATCTCTTCTTCTAATTTTTGTCTTATCCTTCAAATGATTAAGAAATAATTTTGTAAATCCATAACCAAATCCTAAAACTAATCCCATTATTACAAATTCAGTAAAAAATGGTATTTCTTCTAATATCAAATTCCAATACCTGTATCTATCATGTTCATATTATCTTCGTCTCTAAATATTGGGAAGGCATGAGCTAAATCGGCATGAACATGCAATAAAACACTTGAAGTTGTCCAGGTTTTAGGAACTGCAGGGCCAAGATAACTAAACAATGGTACTATTCCACATTGATATGTTCCTGAACCTGCAGAAGTGTTAACTTTAATTTGAAAAGTTAACGGTTTATCAGCTACCTTAGCTGAAACATTCGTAGAGAAATTAATAATTGCTACTTGTTCTGTAGCTGAAGTCATGTTTGACATTCCAGGATCAATTATTTTATTCACATAAGTATAATCACCTTCACCACCACCTGTCTGTTTTATGATACATTGAACATCATCAATTTTGAAATTTCCTGAAGAATATGCACTAACTTTCATAGCTACTGCAAAATTCATTGTAATTTGGTAGGCTTGATTTGACATATCCACATCAAATTGCCATGTAGTGTCGTAATCTGCATCATCACCTGCATGAACCAATTCCATTTTATCAGAATCCATAATGAACATGTTAACTGAATCAATAGGAACTTTAGAATCTTCTAACACCTGAACAAAAGTTGCAGTAGAAGGTGTTAACGTAGTCGAACTTCCTGATAAACAATTTAGTGGCAGAACTAAATCTTCACCAAAATTACTTACATCATATACAGGCTTTATGAGAGCTGGCCTTTCAGAAACTTGTGTATCAGGAATATGATATGGCATGATGGTTCACCATCACTGCTTAGTATAACCTACGCCCATCACAAAAGATGTTGTACCTGTTTGTGTTACATCATTGGTGAAAGCAGTATTGATTTTACAGGAAGTTTTCATTGGCATGTGTGTATTATGGTAAGCACCTAACTTCAAAATACCCTGTGTACCTGTAGAACCTAAACCTGCACCACCTGGTTGCATTGGAACTTTCAATGGAAGAGAATTACCAAAGTCGTTTGATGAAAATTCACCATAACCTGATAGTGATTGTGATACAGTATACACTGCAGTAAAAGCTGAAACATAAAGATCTTCACACCACATTCCATCATTTATGGTGAAGCTCGATCCAGAAGTTGTGGTTGCTGTGGTGAAATTTGTTTCATCATCAGCTTTGTGATAGAAGTGTTCTGGCCTGTTTGGTGGTGTAGTAGAATAATGTAACGCCATAGCCATTAATGGCCCAACAGTGTTGGCGATTTGGGCCTGTCCTGATATTATCAGTTGGCTAGTTGCACCTTGCTGTAAACCTGTGTTGCACTCATAAGCTTCTAAAAGTGGTACTACGATATTTGCACTTGTACCCAGGCCTGATTGAATCGGAGGCACGATCATTCTTTTTGGAAGTAAATCAACTGAATAGGAATCAATCTCTGCAGTTAAAGCTACAGATTGTCCTGCAGTATAAGCTCCACTAGAAACTGTGTACGGAATTGTTTCAACTAGATTTACAGCTTGAGTAGGTTTTGTTACGTTGTTTCCACCATTGATTTGTGTTTTTGCAACACCTGTACCTAAAGTAGTTGCAGTTGCAATATCCCATGCTCCTGACATTATCTTAACGCACTCCCTGTTGAATAATCAAATGAATCTAATGGTACAAATTGTCTATTTCGTTGTGCTACTGCATAACTTCTATCAGTTGTGGCCGTGTTCTGTGTAACAACATTAGGTGAAATTGCATATGTAGTTACTCTACCTGATGGTGATGGTGGATCAAATGTTCCACCTGCTATAGCTCCCCAGGCTACTTTATTTGCGATTTTATTTATACTAGCAGTTTCAGGTAAACCAAATTGTTTTCCAATCCTGGCATACGCCTTACCACCAATCGCTAAAGCTAACCATTTATTTAAAAATCCTGTAGGATTAAGTCGTGGTTGGCCATTTGGTGTTGGTGTATAATGTTCAGGGAATACTCTTTGGCCTGTTAATGAACCTACTAAAATGTTAACGGCTACTTTACCTTTATTCAAATAATCTAAATTCCTATAGGTATCTGATTGATTCAAAACTTCATAATCTTTTGAACTTAATTGTTGCCAAAATACTACAGGCCCTGCTAATTTGTTTACCCATCCTTTAGCCATATTTTTTATTGATGAATTATCCTTTTTTGATTTTGATTTTCTTTTATATTTTCTTTTTCTGGCCATTGATAATTTATCTGGCCTGTGGTACTATTTAGGCAGGTATATTTTTAAAAAAAAGGGAAGGATGGATTCTATGCTGATCTTATCTTCATACCAAAGACAGTTAACGCTGTAACCACAATGGCTATTATTCCTAGCAATTCGTTTTCCATGAAAAAACTACAAAACTAATACAGTATATTACTCTTCTTCTTCATCTTTTCGTGATTCCCACCAATTAGTAATCCTATCACGAAGAACATAAGCTGATAAACCTGCTAAAAACAAAACAACAAAAGTACCCCTCGATTCTTTAACTTCAGTTACTACTTCTTCAGCTTCTTCTTTTACATCATAACCAAATAGGGCCATTAAACATCAAAATGTTTTCTTACTAGGGCCTTTAGTTTTTCCACCCATAAATTATCCTGGTGTTTCTCTTCAAACAATTCCTTAACATCATCTTTAAAATTTGACTTCGGTGAATTTTCTTTCTCCATTATGGTACACTACCTGCATGAAAAACCTGGCAAATTATCACAACTACTAATGCTACTGCACCACTAATTCCACCCAATTTTCCTATGTCATTTTTTTGCATTAAATATTATCACAAATCCTAGTATTTAGGCAGATATCATTCATAACACACCTTAACTGTTGAATTTTCATTTTCATTTCTATCTTCAAAATTTGATCCCCCCCACTCACTTGCTCTAAATACACCAGAATCAGCAGTTTGTGGAGCTTGCTTTGTTATAGTCACAAAATTATTTGCACAGTCCATACACGTAGATGTATCTGTGGCATGAAGGTAAATTCCGTTATCTTCTACTAAAGCTGATGTACCTGAAAAATTGAAAGTAAGTATATCATTATCACTTACCGAAGTAACTGCAATACTATTTGTGCTTGTTGCTATCGCTGTTTCATCTGTAGCTCCATTACTAGCATCAGCAACAATTCTGCTAGTAAATGTACCACATGAACCACCTGTTCCGTTAACATGAATTTTGAAAGCGATTGATGTAACCTTACCACCAATTAATGAAGAACCTGCCACAACTCTAATTCCGAACATATCTCTAGTGCTACACATTGATGCAAATTCCGAGTTATCGCTATCGTTTTCATAACTATATGATTCAAAACAGGTTTCACCAGCTACAAACCGATAAGGATCTACAACGAAATTACTCAAAGTGTTTTATACCCAATGATATACACCTTAAGGCCTGTAGCATCAGTACCTGTAACATCAACATCTATTGTAATTTTTGATTCATCTGCTAATACTGAATCTGTTAATACAGGTTGCGTTGCAGATTCTGTGGATAACAGGTCACCTGCATCTATTGTTATTTTAGTAGTTGTCATTATTGATACACCATCTTCAGAAATATCAATAGTAGGTGTTCCTGAACTTGAAGTCGTAGTTAAGCTGGCCCTAACACTTTCAATAGTATATCCATATGGCATATAAAACGTACATTTTGTTCCTGTAGAATCGATGGCAGTAGTTTCATCAGAACATGCAATAACAAAAGAAGTTGTCCTGGTATATGGTGAAGGTGTACCACCTGCTATTGATAAACCCACACTTCCAATTAATTTATTACCCAATGTTCACAGAATCCAATAACAGTATTTAGGTTTAACAATATGGACATTCCAAATCTCTATCCCAAAAATTTACCACATGCCAATGTTTTCCACTACAGTTTACATTATGTTTCAATTTCGCTTTAAAACCAAAAAGGAATGTAATTTTGTAATAAATGGCCTGAAAGAAACTGATTCTTTTTTTGATGATTCCTGGCTTTCCTGTTTTGTTGTTAACAGTTTCCATACTATATTGATAACAAAAATATCGTTTTCTAGCTCGTTTGTTATGCTTTTTGCTTTCTTTGTTATAATATGTCTTAGATAACCCACAAACATACATCAATTCACCCTGGTATCTACGACAAATTTGTGTTTATCTACGACAAAACTACGACAAATCATTACATAACTAACAAATAATCAAATTTAAGTAGAAGTTTCAATTAAAAAACAATGGATAAAACCGATTCCCATGTTTTTCCTGGAAAGTTAGGCAATTTTCCTTCCAGGAAAACATTTTTTTATATTACTTTTCAATAAAAATTGAAAAAAATGAGGTGTCTATCTCACGAATTTTTGTTTGGTGTCGATAAATGTATGCGTGGTTCTTACAAATTCATGCGAAAAACTCGAATGTGTTATTTCTGTGCTAGAAAACTAAAACACGACTATGGATTAACTGAAGAGAAACTATTAGACAATGGATTATTCAAAAAATTTACAGGAAACTCTAAGACTTATTTGAATACCATTCATAAGATTCAATCAAATACCATACTTCCATGATATTAGGATCAGGTGGAAAACCTGAATCTATACCCTGTTCATAGGCCCATTCAACAGATTCTAGTTTTTCCTGGCAAAATGGACAATTTCTAGATTCTAACTCTTCAGGTTTTAGTTTCAATTTGCTATATGAACATGCACCAAAATATGTCAAGGCGTGGTAATGCGATTTGATACCACAATGGGTTAACTGATAGTGTATAGTTCCTAAAACCGATTTTCTCACACCTTTATTTTTTATCACCCATCCATGTTTGGCATAGGCCGTTGTTACTGCAGTAACCCATCCAAAACCCAATACATGAAAGTGTGGTGAATACTCCCATTCCCTAGTATCCTTGTTAATCCTAAATGGATGAAAAACTACCAGGCCTGAATCAGCTTTAACTTCTTTTAAAATCTGATAGGCTTTTTTTGATAAATATTTTTTTTCCTTATAATAATCAGATTTTGGTATTGACAAAATAATATGTTTTACTTTTCTTTTAGATTTTTTTGCATAAGTTTCCATTCTATGAGTAGATTTTGAAGCTTCACGAAAACACCACTTCCAGCAACATTTTTCACAGTCAGCTCTAAAACATGATTTTTGAAAAGGCTTTAGAAAAATTTTGTTTCCTGGATGATTTGACTTATTCAAACATCCCATGTAGCTCCAAATCCCACACAGGCCCACACGCTTTTCAAATTGGCCAGGTAAATGCCATCCATCTACATTAATCTCATTATTTTTTGTGGGTAGTATCTTCTCTTCCCACAAATTTTTTTCACTTCGCTTGGTGGCAGGATACGTAAAATAGACTTGATTATTTTCGACTTTTGATTTGTAAGATAATTCACTCAACAAAATCTAATATCTGAAGAGTTTAAAAGAATTTCACCAGGAAATAGATGAGTAGTTGAGCATTACCCTAACTAATCCTGGCTACTAATCAACAATTTTTACTATAGTTATTTAAGTAAGTATTAACAAATTCTAAAATATGTTGAGCAAATGTGTAGAAAATTCACATGTTATTGCAAATTTATCCAAAATGGCCTACTGTATGACATGTGAAACATACTACGATATCACAGATGGGCAACTGTTAAGCAAAAAGGAGGTGATAAAAACTGAGTGAACAAAAAGAAAAATCTGCATTTAATGAATTATATGCACTACCTGATTTCAAACACCCTACCAAAATTTCTGAAGTAACCAATTCTAGCTGGCCAGAAGAAACTATTAAGGCAGGTGTTATCACCATCATGCAAAAAGATTCTGAAGGTAAATGGAAGAAAACCGTTAACCTTTCAAAAGAAGAATGTGGAAAACTAGCCTTAATGCTTAAAGAAATTTCTGAAAAGTAATTTCACACCCACTCTTTTTTTTTTAAAATGGCCAGAATTTCAAGAATCTGTGAGATTTGTAATCATACTAAAACTGAACATATTCCATATCGAAAACAGGACAGTTTGAGAGATCATTGTAAAACCTGTCACAAAGAAAGGAAAGGAAATGAATATGGTAACCGTATTTGTCAGCATGAGTTTCAAGATAGAAAAAATGAATCCTAAAAATGTTAGATTAAAGTATAAACGAACCTGGCAATTTCCTGAAGTAACCCACGACT